>Ga0302326_10022002_pt1 | contig 13049 bp, 10 predicted proteins | sample Palsa_T0_3_FD_202264 | JGI IMG/M metagenome (GOLD analysis project Ga0302326, IMG submission 202264) | Peat permafrost microbial communities from Stordalen Mire near Abisko, Sweden - Palsa_T0_3 | ecosystem: Environmental > Terrestrial > Soil > Palsa > Peat permafrost | place: Sweden: Abisko... | reverse complement strand
GCTGCTGGCGATCTTCGTTCCCCATGCGATCGGGATGATCTTGTACTTCATTCTCCGCGACCCTCTGCCGAAGACGTGTCCCGGCTGCGGGCATGTCGAAAAGGCAAAATTTCCATTCTGTCCGCGGTGCGGCGCTTGTATGCAGCCAACGTGCCCGAAATGTGATAAGCCCGTTGAGCCCACTTGGGCGAATTGCGCGTATTGCGGACAGCAACTGCCCGAGCCTGCGACGCGAGCTACACAAAATCCCTCTATGGCGACGTGACGCCGTGCGCCTTCGGGCGATTTGCGGTCCGAGATTGACTGGTTTCGCTTCCTCCGTTTGTTCGACGCTGGTGGATTGATACTTGACGAAATCAGGCGTTAGCACAACTTTGCGCCGTCTGTTCGCCCTTTTGCCGGGTCAATGAGTGAAATTGCGATTTCTCGCCAACCATCGTCTAGAATGAGCCTTCATGCGTGCGATCTGCTTGGTACTCTTCTCGATTTCACTCACGGCAAGCTCGGGACTTGCGCAACTCGGCGACGCCCCGGCTCTATACGCCGGTGCGGACATTGTCTTTGATGGGAGACTAGAGAAGATCGCCCGTTCACCGAGTGGGCTGACAGCGCATTTTTCGTTGACTCAACTGATCAAGGGGCCAGCCGCGACAAGCAAGGACCTTCAGGTTCAGATACCAGTCGAGACCCGCTGTCATGCTTTTGAGGAAAATCACCGATATCTAGTCTACGGGCGCAACATCCACGATCAACTTTGGGTGGACCCCTGCGAAGGCTCCAAGCTGTTCTCGCAGGCCGAACCCGATCTGCGATATATCAACACGATCAACCCGAAGATTTCTGAGCAGTGCAACCGGCGTCGTCTCAAGCAGCTTGCCAGAAGCACACCCATCGTCGTTACGGCCAAGGTAGTCGGTACTGAGGATTCGATGGGAACTCCGGCGACTCCGTTCCGACCGTGGTGCGGCCTCGTGTTGACTACCGAATATGCCTACTACGACGTGCTCGATGTACTGAAGGGTCAGATTCACGACTCGAAGATCGCCGTAGAACATGGGATTTGCTGGGACACAATTACGGTCGATGGATATTCCCCAAGGCTTTCACCCGAATTGTTTCGCGAAGATAGCGTCCTGCTGCTGTACCTCAAAACAGGTTCACACAGGGACGACCAAGTTCCAGTGCCCTTCAAGTCCGGATACGAAGATGTAGATGAGAACTGCGGAGCAGTGATAGCAGACAGCGACGCCGCGCAGAGCGTTAGAAAAAACCTTCATGGCGCAAGATGATGGTTGGCGCTAACAGGCGTTAGCACAACCTTGCGCCGGCTATTCGCCTTTTTGAAGGTTGATGAGTGTAATAGCGATTTATCAACAGTTATGTTTCCACAGCTATAATGGCGGGTGTCATGTTGTCGCCGCAAAAATGGCGTTTCTTCCTATCCGTTTTGACCGTAACCTGTATGGTGCCATCCCTTTCCGCGGTCACGGTAGAAATCCGCGACTACCACGGTAAGCAGATTCAATGCGTGCATGGGGGAAACTGGCTTAATCCCATGCAGGGTTGCGGCACGCCGGGCTATGCACAGATCTTCACGGGAACAGTGAAGTCTGCTGTCGATGTATCCGACACTAACAAGCAGCTTGTATTAATTCCAGACGAAGTCTTCCTCGGTGACCCCGTCAGCGAAGTTACCGCTGCAGTTAACCAAGGTTGTTTTCCGCAGGAGCAGCCCGAAATCCAGCCCGGCGACAGGTGGCTCTTCTATCTTCAAATTGATAGAACGACTGGCGCGCTAATACTAGGGTACGACAGTCCGAGTAAGCCTATAGAGAAGGCAAAGCACGACATTGCCACTTTGCGACATTTGGCAAGACTAACCAATTCAAGCGTTCTTACTGGGAATCTTACAAGTATAGCCAGCAGAAACCCAGGGAAAGTCGTTCCGGTTCCCGACCGCAAGGTTGTTGCAAGGCGGTCAGACGGTACTGAATACGCTGCATTGACGGACAGCGATGGCTACTACGAATTTGAGTTGCCTCCAGACTCGTACAGATTAACCGCCAATTCAAAACCGGGAATGTGGGCGCCAGAGTACACGATCGACGTTTGGCAGCGCGAGTGTGTCGGGATCAATTTTCTGCTTCATACGGATGGCAGGATTTCTGGAACGGTAACGGAAGCGGACGGAAAGCCAGCACGGTTTGTGCAAGTGGCTATTGTCCAATTATCCCCCTCAGTAGAGTCTTTTACAGTTGCCACCGACTCGCTGGGACACTTCGAGGTAGGGGGGCGGGGACGCGGCAGCTATCTTGTCGGCGAGGGGGTGTTGGCGCAAAGTGCGAGTTCAGAATGGCCATTGCGTGTTTACTATCCCGGCGTAACCACCAGACAAAATGCAAAAACGATTGAGCTGGGCCTCGGGGAGTGGCGGACCGACATCGACTTCAGCCTGCCACCGACTTTCACTGCTCCGTAACTGTCGAAACCACGCGCTAGCGCAAGCTAGCTTGCGCCTTTGTTTCGCCTTTTTAAACGTTGATGAGTGCAATGGGGATTTTTTGCCAACGATCATCTCGGCGACGCTAAGCCCTCTAGCGGAACGACGAGCGGAGTGCAGCCGCTAGTCGAAACTGCCCAGTTCACATCAGTTTGCAGGACGATCACTCCCGGCAGCGCCCTGCTGAGATGGATACCGGAAACGGAATCCAGTTTTGGAAGAGTATATTCCTGGCTCTTGTTCCCGGCTGCGTCAAAGTGATAGAGAGAGCGGTACGTAATTCCCCAAAACCCGCCCTCTACAGACGGTGCAAGCCCGTAGAATGCTTCGGTTCGTCCCCACTTACTACTGTCGCTCTTGCCACCAGGAATGAGCATTTCGGACACTAATGTGACATGTGATCCACAAACTCTCAATATCCGACCATTTGACAAACCAAGGTGGACCAAGCCTATCGACGCTAAGACACACTCTTTGTTTTGCGGATCAGGAATGACGCCCGTGACGGGGTCGCATTCTCGATTCAGGGGCCCATCGCATGCATTCTTCGTGTCGCGGCGTTCGATGTCGGTCACCGCACCCGTTTTTAGGTCAACCCGTTGAAGGCCGCCGCCCCACTCACCGACATCAAAACCTACGTAGATGCTGTCGCCTTCTTGAGGCGAAGCGACGCTTTCCTCAACTCCCGCCCTGAGTTTTCCCTTCAACTCTACAACGCGCCAAGTCTTGTCATTTGCGAGATAACGAACCGACTGTGTGGATAGAACCGCTGGTGAGCCCGCACTTCCCAGCAACGCGACAGGAGCATCTTGTGCGGATAACTGGAATTCACCAAGGTCTTCAAAACGATTTCCCCGCCACACAGCAACGACAAAGAAACTTTCTTTAGTCTCCTTTCGCAAGATCCAAAGATCATGATCCGATTTTGCAATGTCCAGTACGCCCCCTTCAAAATGGACCAGTCGAGTATTGTCCGCTAGTCCGAGGGACACCAGCCCTCCAGAGGCATCACGGGGAGTAGGCATCGTGCCCCGTATCCAAAGTTTGCCATCAAAGGCAATCCCTTTGGCAATTCGTTCGCCAAGAACAGGGTCACCGCCCGGAGGACGCTGTGGCGGGGACGAATGGGGATCAGTACCAAGTAGAAGAGTGCAGAAAAACAATAGAAACCCGATGCATCCAATAAATGGGAATCGCCGTGGGGTCATGCTGCTTATTATGCGCCGTTGTTGTCGTAATCAGGACAAAGACAAGCGCAGCGCAGGCGAACAGACTAAACTTCAACCCGTATAACCCCCGCCACTAGTTTGCACCGCTGATCAACTCCTAAAATACAACAAGCCCAGTTGGTAGCTGGGCTTTGGGGTGCTGCGCTTTATCCCTATACCAATTACGTATTACCTTAACGGTAAATAGGCAATTAGCGAGAAGCCGCGCAGCGGCCGCTAGCGCAAGCCCAGGGCTCGCCGGTAGGAAGCCACGTTTCGGTTGTGCTCTTCCAGGCTGTGGGCGAAGCGGTGGTGGCCGGCGCCATCGGCGACGAAGTAAAGAAAGTCTGTGCTGTCAGGGTGCAAGGCTGCCGCCAGCGCGCCTTTCCCAGGATTGGCGATGGGCCCTGGCGGCAGACCCGGGAAGCGATACGTGTTGTAGGGTGAGTTCACCGCCATGTCGGCATGGTGGAGGCTCCCCTGGTACGTGCCATCCAGCAACTCGGCATAGATCACGCTCGGATCGGCGTCGAGGGCCATTTTTTGCGCCAGCCGATTGTAGTAGACGCTGGCCACGCGCGGCCGTTCCTCAGGCGCAGCCGTCTCCTTTTCGACGATCGATGCCATGGTGACGACTTTGGGAACGTCCGAATTCAGCCCCGAGGTCGGCGCGGTAAGCCCGATCTCCTGTGCGACCTGCCGGAACTGACGGACCATCGCCGCCACCATTTCCTCCGGAGTCTGGGTGCGGGTGAACTGGTAGGTATTGGGGAAGAGATAGCCTTCCAGCGATTTCGCGTCCGGCGCCAGATCCGAGATCAGCTGGGTCTGGGTTTCAGCAATGTGCAGAAAATCGGTCGCCGGTCCGAGACCGGCGTCTTCCATCGCCTTGGCGATGTCGAACATCGTGAAGCCTTCGGGGATCGTGACCACGTGGAAGTAGATATCGCCGCGCGCGATGCGATCGTAAACCTGGGGAAGAGTCGCCTTGCGCTCGAAAAGATACTCACCCGCCTTCAGGGATGGCTTGGGATGCAGCACGTGCCAAAGGCCAAAGACCAGTTCGCTGCGAATCACCCCGGCCTTTTTCAGTTCGGCGCCAATCCTGCGAGTCGAGTACCCGGAATGCAGCAGCAAAGAGGTGTTGGGCGCAGGCGCAACCGGGACATAAACCTGCCAGGCCAGCCAGCCGCCAGCCGCGACCACGGCAAACAAGAACAGTTTAGCCAGCGTGCGCACGGTTCCAGTGTAGAGGCCTTTTCAGATTGGGAAAAGTGACTGGAGGAGCGGGACGATAGAGGTCGGGTACCCACCCCGAAGGATATTCCTATTCGCCCAGCCAGTCCGCATAAGGTTTCATCGACTCAACGTGATCGAAGACAATCTTGATCGCGCCGGTGATGGGAATGGCGAGCACCAGTCCGACGGCTCCCCAGACCGCTCCCCAGAAGAGCAGCGCTAACGTCACTGCCAGCGGATTGATCCGCAGGCGGCTGCCCAGCAGCTTCGGATAAAGAACATTCAGCGCGACCAGATGCAGCCCGACCACGCAAAACACGACGACCACCAGGCCTCCGGGCTCGAGTTGCCCGATGCCGACGAGGATCGGGGGGAGCATCGCCAGCACGATTCCCAGGTATGGAACCAGGCTGAGGAAGCCGCTGAGGAAGCCGACGAAGTAGAAGAAAGGCACGTGCAGCAACCCGAAGATTCCCACGCTCACCGCCGAAATCAGCAGCCCGATCAGCAGGTTCCCGACAATAAAGCTCTGCAGCATTTTCCCGATCAGCCCCAGGGTCACAAATGCCGTATGCCGGTGTTGCAAAGGAAAGAGCATCACCGTGGCGGAACGCGCGTGGTTGTGCCAGGTCAGCAGAAAAAAGGCCAGGAAAGGAACGAACGACGCCGCCAGCGCGATGTCAGTGAAAGTACCGGCTCCGTGGGTGAGCACCTCGGTCCAGCTCTGAACCTGCCGCACCGGCACGACATTGGTGTCTTCCGGCTGGCTGACTACCTCACCCGTCTTCTCGATCTTTTCCGCATCCTGCTGGAAGGGCTGCAGAATGGAGCGGATCTTCTGCGAATACCGCGGAACGTTGTCGGCAAAAATGATGGCCTGATTGTACGAGGCAACGGTGACGCCATAGAGCAGGGCCACCAGCATGACCATGCTGATCAGGGCCGCGGTGGCTCTGGGAAGGTGCAGATACTCGAGCGCCTGCACCACCGGAGAAAGCATGAAGCTCAGCAGGATGCCGAAGAACAGCACGGCGAGCACCGACTCTCCGTAATACGCGAACATAATGATCAGCGCCATCCCCAGCAGCGTCAGCGACCAGTGATGCCCGCTCAGTGTTTCCGTGGTCTCCATATTGTGTGGCCCAACCCCGCTCGAGGACATGGCCAATGATTTTGCCCTACTGACGCAAGAATTGCACCACCCCAATCGTGCCAGTCGCCGCGACCGCTACAATTGACCGATGGAAGCATCTCGATCGCCCGCCTCCAACCGCATCTTGGCGCTCGATGTCGGCTCGAAAAGAATCGGAGTGGCGATCACGGACCTGCTGGGCATCACCGCTCAGGGGCTGGACACGATCCAGCGCCGGAACAAACGCCACGATCTGCACGCTTTGGGAGAAGTGCTGGCGAAGTATGACGTCCGGGAGATTGTGGTCGGACTGCCGTTGCGCTTGAGCGGTGCGGAAGGAACGCAATCGGAAAAGATGCGCCGCTTCGCCGACGACCTGCACGCTCACTTTGGCTTGACCGTCCATCTGTGGGATGAGCGCTGGACTTCGACCGAGGCGAACCGGTTGCTGCGGGAAACCGATCTTTCGATCAAAAAGCGCGGTCTGGCGGTCGACCGCATGGCCGCCATCCTGATTCTTCAGTCATGGATGGAAGCCCACCCCGCCCGATAACATCCCGACCGATCTAGCACTCGCAGTACATGCACGCCAGATACCTACCTTCGTTCCTGGGCCTTCCCTAGACTGAAAGTACCCCTGCAATGCAGGAGAGACTTCTCCCCAAGTCCCCAAAGTCATTGATCTTTGATCTTTGATCTTTGGCACGGCTTGCCGCCTAGCCGCGTCTCTCGGGAAATCTTTCTGTTTTCCGCTTCAGCCCTTCCAGATATAGGCGTCCGGTTGGGGCAGTCCTATATGCGACAGGACGCGGTTCGCGAATTCATGCGCCATGGCATCGGCGCTCGGCGGATGGTTATAGAACGTCGGGATCAACGGGAAGATAGTTGCCCCCGCGTCCGCCGCCAGCGACATATTGCGGATATGGATTTTGTTCAGCGGCGTTTCGCGAACGCACAGCACGAGCGGCCGGCGCTCCTTAAGGCAGACATCGGCGGCGCGTTCAATCAGGCGCGAGGCGGTGCCGTTGGCGATGCGACCGAGCGTGCCGACGCTGCATGGGAGTACGACCATGGCGTCCGAGGGATACGACCCGCTGGCCACGTTCGCGCCGATATCGGTGTTGGACTGCTGCTGAATCTTTGTTGAAGGCGCGCCGATGATTTGACGTAAGAGGTCAGAACGACCTTCGACGCCGAGTTCCTCGGCCATGACGCGCAGCGCGCTGTCGGAGGCGATGAAGTTCACCGTCCTGACGCGCGCATCGCCTTCCACAGTGAGTAGAAAGTGCTTCAGAAATAACGATCCGCTGGCGCCGGTCGTGGCAATGATCAGGTTTTCTGGCGTCAGGGGCAAAGCGGCTCCACGAGGCATCCGATGCACGGCCTCGAAAGCTAAGGATAGCAGCGAAGAGCGAAGGACGAACGACCAACGACGAACGACGCATTTATGGCAACCACCGGCATCCTACGATCGCGGCGCAGCGCGGCCCAGCTCCATGCCATCGCCAGCGTGGAGCGCGAAATTCGCGCCATTGATCCCGCCTCCAGACGCAAGTATCTACGCGACTTTCGCGATGCCTACCGTTCCTACCAGAAAGTTCTCAGCGCGAGCGATGTCCGCCGCGAAATCGCCAGGGCGGGAACCGTTCTGGTCGGCGACTATCATGCCCTGCCCGCCTCGCAACGCTACCTGGCCGCGCTCCTTCGCGATTTCGAATTCCACCAGCGTCCGGTAGTGCTGGGCGTCGAAACCATTTTTTCCCGCGACCAGCACATTCTTGACGAATGGGTCCGCGGCGAGATTGAGGAAGACGAACTGCGCCAGCGCATCCGTTTCGAACTCGATTGGGGATACGACTGGACTCCGTTCTACGAACTGCTCTCAGCCGCCCGCGACCATGGCGCATGGATCTACGGGCTCGACTGCATGCCTCGCGAAGATCTGCGCAAAATCGGAGCTCGCGACCGGCACGCCGCCGACAAGATTGCTGAACTGCGCCTCCGCCATTCGGACGCGCTCATCCTCGTTCTTTTCGGCGAGTCGCATCTAGCGCCGCAACACCTGCCCGCCGTGCTGCAGCAGCGGCTTCCCGCCGAACCCATGCTCACGCTTCTGCAAAATGTCGACGCCCTCTACTGGCGAGCCGCCGGAGAAGCCCGCGACCGTGTCGAAGCCGTCGCCGTCCGCGAAAATATCCTGTGCGTCTTCAACGCTACTCCGCTGGAAAAATACGAGAACTACCGCCTCTGCCTAGACCGCTGGGGGCGAAGCGCGCAGGATCGCAGCGCGCCCGACCTCGGCCCCACTCTCTACAACCTGATCGACGGCATGGTGCGATTTCTCGGCATCAATCAGTACTCCTCGCACAACACGACGCAGCCCCGACTGCTGGTCGATCTCATGCCCGAAGTTTATTCGCGCAGCTCGGATGCGCTTCTGCGCCGGTTGTTGTCCCGCAAAGGATTCACCGCCGAACAGCGCCGATCCCTGCTCTGCCGGGTGCGCGAGCGGGGCAGCGTCTACCTCACGCCGATCAACGCCGTCTACGTGCGCGAGTTCCGCATGACCTCCGCCGCCGAAGACGCCACCCGCTTCCTGCATCAAGCCTGTCGCGGACTACCTAATATTTGCAATGGCAAGGCCGCGCCGAACGCCGCGAGCGTCGCTCCACTCCACCAGAACGACGCTTTTTACGTGACGGTCCTTGAACACGCGCTGGCGTTTTTCGGCTCGCGCATCCTGCATCCCGCGCGTCCCGGTCTCCGCGACGCTGACATTGCGGAATTGTTCAACATCACTCGTGAAGACCTGGAATACCAAACCGCGCTTCCTTTCGCCGACGCGGTCGAAGCTCTTGATTTCCTGACGCGCCACCGCGAACGCACTTTTTGTGCCGAGCCGGCTCCGGCTTTTTCCGGCCGCAAGTACGAATACGTAGCCGAGCAACTCGGATATCTCACCGGCAACGATCTTTACAACGCCTATCTCGAAGGCGACCTCACCACCGCCGCGCTGCGTAAGCTCTTTCTTACGCACATAGAAGCACCCGGCGTAGCCCGCGAAGCCTACGTCCAGTTAAGAACGCGCCTGCGTTCCCGGCAGCGTGCTTGAAATCCTTCGCTCCTGGCTCAGATTTTTCCCTATGTCCCTCCGTGCCTGCCCTGAGCGAAGTCGAAGGGTCCCCTGTGGTTCAAGGTTTTGATCTTCGTGTATAGCTCTCGGCGTCCTCTGCGTCTCGACGGTTCAAGTTTTTGATCTACTGCGGTATCCTCACCTGTCAATGCCCGACGACCTTCCACTCCAGCCCCAGACGCCCGACGCGCTGATGCTGTTTGGCTTCTGGTACCGCGCGCTCGCGGCGGATCAACTGAGCCGCGGCGAACTGGCCAAGGCCATGCTCCTGGAACAGCCACTGGTCATCGGACGCGACCAGCAAGGCCGGCCCTTTGCCCTGCGCGATGCATGTCCGCATCGCGGCATGCCGCTTTCCTGCGGACAATTCGACGGCCAGCAAATTGAATGCTCGTATCACGGTTGGAGATTCGACGCGCACACTGGCCAGTGCCAGTTGATCCCGTCTCTGGTGCCCGAGCAAAATTTGAAAGTCGACCGCATTTATGCCGGCAGTTATCCCTGCGAAGAGCGCGATGACTTCATATGGGTCTTCATTCCCGATCCCGGCCCATCCGGTGCCGGATTTTCGAAACCCGCGCCCGCGCCCGTCCCCGCCCCGGAGATTCCGAAATTCAGCGAGCACTACAAACTCGCCTATCTCACCGCCGACCTGCCTTGCTCCGTCGATCACGGCATCATCGGACTGATGGATCCCGCGCACGGACCTTTCGTCCACCAGGCGTGGTGGTGGCGCACGCAGCATTCAATTCATGAGAAGCGGAAAGACTTCGAGCCCATCCCTTACGGATTTCGCATGAGCGCCCACACGCCCAGCTCGAACAGCGCTCCCTACAAGCTTCTGCGTCTCTACGCCGACGCCGATTCGATTACCACGACCATCGATTTCGTCCTGCCCAACCTGCGCTCGGAAATCATTCGCGCCGGTAAATACTGGTTTTCGAGCCTGACTACTGTCACTCCCATAACGCGCAGCCAGTGCCGCATCGACGTAGTGGCCGCCTGGAACCTGTTCCGCTGGGTCCCCTTCGGCCCGCAGCTGCTGAAATTCGTTTTTGCAAAATTCGTAGAGCAGGATCGCCACACCATGGAACTTCAATCGGAGGGCCTGAAACACAACCCTCACCTCATGCTGATCGACGACGCCGACCGCCCCGCCAAGTGGTATTTCGGTTTGAAGAACGCCATGCTGGAGATGAAGAAGAATGGCGGCGAGTTCCGGCATCCGATGACGGGACCGGTGACACTTAGGTGGAGAAGCTGAAAGAATCGCTCCTCACGGCTTGCAGCTGTCATCCACCGGCAGGCTCGCATCCAGCCAGTGCAGATATGTTTCCATTGAATGCCAGCACGCCAGACTATGCTTCGCGTAGGCTGCGGAAGTGAAGGGATAAGCCGTATCGACGTGGTCGTATTCCAGCAGCAAGGGAATGTGCGGCGGAAGCTTGGGCACGATGTCGAGCGTATTCACGATGCGCCACGAATTGATGGCGAGTTGATCAAAGGCCTTTGTAAACTCCAGATTGCCGACGCGTGGCGAAGCAAACGTACACGACGTTGTAATGTCGAACTTACGTTTCGAGTCATTCTCCATGACGAACAGCGTTGCCAGGGCCGAGCCCAGGCTATGGCCGGTGACCACCATCGGCCGCGGCTGGTGCGGCTCGCCCGCTAACCGTTTGACGCCTCGCGCCATTTCCCGAGCAGTCGCCAACTGGTCGAGCTGCTCGACGAAGGAACCACCGAACGTCTCATGCGGCGTGGGTGTCCCCGGCGCAGCGGCCGCCGCCAGTTCACGATCCTCGGCCAGTTGGCGCTTCACCACTTTCAACGAACTGTAGATTTTGTCGAATCCGCTCGCTACCCGTCCCGCGGAAGGCACCTGACGGAACGGAGTCGGAAGCGCCGCTGCGTCATCAATCCACTCGATCTCGCTCTCGGTTCCACGAATGGCGATAATGCGCGAGTCCGGGTTAGCAATCTCGCGACAGACGATCCCGTAAAACTCCAGCTCTTTAAAGGTGAGGATGAAATCCGACATGTGGATCCAGGCCCCAAGTTCCCACCCACCAGGAATATCGCCTGCCTGGGGTTCCGGTCTGAGTTGAGAGGGATCGCGCCTGTACATCGTGTAGGCGGCCTGTACGAACTGGCCGTAGAATAATGCCTTTACTTTTATCGAATCGAGAGGTTGGCCCATACGACGCCTCCTTGAAAATTCATTACCGGCTCATGCGCATTCCGTTGAACGCGGATAGCACAACGGCGGGGCCCAGAAATAACAGCCACGGAAGAAAAACCGACTGACGACCATAAGGGTTACGCATAACAGCCAGCAACCTCGTTATGTCAGCAAAGATTCCACGACACTGTAAGCCTCACTCAGCGCAGCGTCAAGAGCAGCGGCGTCTTTGCCGCCGGCCTCCGCCAGATCCGGACGCCCGCCGCCTTTGCCGCCAACTTTCTGCGCCACCGGGCCGATGACTTTTCCCGCCTGAATGCGGCCGGTGAGGTCTTTGGTTACGCCGACGATCAGCGAGACGTTGCCATCCGAAGCCGAGCCCAGTACGACCACGGCGGAGCCCAGCTTGTCGCGAAGCTGATCGACCAGCATGCGCATCTGTGCGCGATCCAGATTGTCGACACGATGGGTCAGAACCTTGACGCCGCGAACCTCTTTGATTTTTTCGCCGATGTTAGCCGTGCTCGACGAAGCGGACTTCATCCGCGCCTGATCGAGTTCGCGCGCTAAACGTTTAATCTCCGCGTCTTTCTTTTCGAGTTCCAGTTTCAAAGCCTCGGCCGGAGAAGCCAGCGTCTCCTCCGAAGCGGGTGCCCCATCCTTTCGCGTTTTGTGCGAAAGGGTGGCCCCGACCAAACCCGCAACAACAGTTTCCAGTTCGTGATCCTTTCGGAAGTGGAGCAGCGAGCCTTCGCCAGTCACGGCCTCAATGCGTCGCACGCCCGATGAAACGCTCCCCTCTTTCAGAATCTTGATGAGGCCGATCTCGCCCGTAGCGCCGGTGTGTGTGCCGCCGCATAGTTCCGTCGAAAAATCTCCGATCTTGATCACTCGCACCCGGTCCCCGTATTTCTCGCCAAACAGCGCCATCGCGTGATACTCGTTAATCGCCACATCAATCGGCACGTTCTCGATGACCTCGACCCGCTGGTTGCGAAGAACTTCTTTATTGATGATGTCTTCGATATCTTTCAGCTCTTCGTCGGCAACTCCAGAGAAGTGCGAAAAATCAAAGCGCAAATGATTGGGAGCAACCAGCGATCCCGCCTGCTTCACATGCTTGCCCAAAACTTCGCGCAGCCCGGCCTGAAGAAGATGCGTGGCGGTGTGATTGCGCATGGTTGATTCACGGATGGCGGTATCGACCACCGCATCCACTTTCTGGCTAACACGAATCGCCTGCTTGGCAACGACCTGATGCGCGCGTACTCCTTGGATTGGGTAGTAAGTTCCAGTTACTTCCGCAACGATGCTGTTGTGATCGTCAGAGTAGAACCATCCGCGATCGCCGACCTGGCCGCCGGACTCAGCGTAGAAAGGCGTGTGATCTAGGATGATTTCTCCGGAGTCGCCGGGCTTGAGTTCCTGCGCGCCTTGTCCGCCCTTGATGATGGCGAGAATTTCGCAGTTGTTAGAGCGCGTCTGACGGTAGCCTTCGAACTCAGACTTCGGGAGCTGCTGATAAGCAGGGTTGGCGGTCTGCTTGGCCGCGCCTTTCCAGGAGGCGCGAGCACGAGACTTCTGCTCCTCCATTGCCCGATCAAATCCCGCTTGGTCAAGGCCCAGGCCCTGATCTCGCGCCGCATCCTGCATGA
>Ga0302326_10022000_pt1 | contig 13050 bp, 12 predicted proteins | sample Palsa_T0_3_FD_202264 | JGI IMG/M metagenome (GOLD analysis project Ga0302326, IMG submission 202264) | Peat permafrost microbial communities from Stordalen Mire near Abisko, Sweden - Palsa_T0_3 | ecosystem: Environmental > Terrestrial > Soil > Palsa > Peat permafrost | place: Sweden: Abisko... | reverse complement strand
GGACGGCGATCTCTCCGATCTCCAGCAGAACATCACCGCGCTGCTGAGCGAGCAACTGGACAAGAACGAACGCTGCGGCGAGCGGCTCACCATCCAGCACGCCACCCTGGTTCCCATGCCTCCGGCAAGCCTCGCTACCGTGGCGCTGCATTATGAGGGTTGGAGCTGTCTGAAGGTGTTTGGGAAGGAGCAGGCCAAGCGGCTGATTGGCGGCGACGCGGTGGTGCAAGTAAAACTCACGCCGGCCATCGATAAGGAAAATACGGAGCTTCGCCTGGATCCCGAGGTTGGCGAGATTCAGGCGGATGGGGCGCTGGGCGAACTGCTGCGTTCGGGATCTCTGGGCGATATGCTGCGCGAGAAGATCCGCGATTCCATCACTTCCGCCATGCAGAAGGGCACGAATCTGGCCGCGGCTCTTCCCCCAGCCATCCAGGGTTTCGCAACTCTTCAGGATGCGCGATTTAGAGACGCGGGCTCGGGACGGCTGGTGGTGGTTCTGGGAGGCGAGGTTCGGATCACCAAGGAGCAGATTCAAGATCTTTTGCAGCAGGTGAAGGAACGCACCGGGTCTGACCGCTGAATGTCATGCGTACCGGGCGCATCAGAAGAGCGGGTGGGTCCAGAAGTAGTGCAGAGCGCTGACCACCGCCCAAATCGCCACACCTATCCCGCCCAGGACCGCCGCAGAAAACGCAATTATCAGCAGCGCGCGCAGAAAACTTTTCTTAGCACTGATCTCGTCCGCGAGCGTCGCGGCGAGTCTCGTCAGGTAGCGCGCTAGGTAGCTTTCTTTTTTGACTTCTTCCATCGCGCCTCCGCGGCCTTGCGGGTGTGCTCCAAGCGGGCAGTGTATCCGCGCAAGCGAAGACATGTTTCCCCTGCTTCAGTCTAATTAACCCATAATTGGCATATATATTTCCCCCTTGAGAGTTAAGGCCGAGGCCATTATGGCCAGATGCTATTAAGGATGGCGGCCAGGCGGGCGCCGGCTTTGGTGAGTTGCACCTCGATGGCGGGAGCCACGGCGGCGGCGTAGGTCTGATCCACATTTTCGTGCAATTGGGCCAATCTTTGGGACACGTGATCGTCGTCGCTGCAGAGGTTTATTGGCACGGGCTGCTCTACCGGAACGGGGGTTGCCAGTTGGCCATAGGCTGCGCGGGCGGCCAGTTGGTGCCCTTCCCAAACCCAAGCACGCAGGTCAAAAGGTTCCTGGAGCCATGCGGCGATGGAACTTGCGTATTTGGATTGCAGATACGCGGCAAAAACCGGGAGCGGGCGACCGGCGATCAGCGATTGAACCAGTTGCACGTCCCAGACCAGATGCAGGTTGGGCGAATAGTTTTCGTTGGCGCCTTCCCTGGACGGAGAACCCATATAGGCGACGGGAAGGCAGTTGCCGCCGCGGTCGTTGTTGGTGGTGGTATGCAACGGCTGATGAAGATCGCCGACAAAATGGATCAAAAATAGAAGCGCCATGGCGCGATCCGCGGGCGGCAGGCGGAAATCGCGCAGGGTGGCGATCTCCTGAGTGATGGCGGTTACGATGCAGCCGGTGTCGGGCGGGCAACCCTCGAGGGGGGCCTTGGGGCTGGTGGTCTTGACGCTGAGAGGCACGTCGATGAAATGCCAGGGGGCGGTTTCGGGGCGTATGGATCGGATGTCGTCGGCCCAGGTGGAAACGTCCACGAAGGGATTGGTATTGGAAGGGGCGCAGAAATGCGAGGGCACGGGGATTTGCGGGAGCTGCTGAAGGAGCTGATCGGCGGCCGCGCGCGCGCGGGGATTCAACTGCTGATAGGCGATCAGGGCGACGGCCTGATGTCCGTCACATCCCCAGGCGAACGCGGCTGCCGGGGTGGCTACGACGGCGAGGGCGAACAAAACTATCTTGAGCGCAGCGGCGGGGGTGAGCATGCGAGAAAACCGCGCGATCCATGGGATGGGAAGGGCGATGGCGGTTCGAGCCGGGGCGTTTGGCGACGAGGTCACATCTGGTTATACCGCGCTTGAGATGCCAGGAGCAATCGGCGAAGAGGGGGAATTGGCAACAAATCATTTTCATGCAGGCGGCCAGCGGGACGTACGCGGGGCTGGATTCTGGAATTTCACCAATCAGGAGATCGGCGTTCCCGGCAGAGGCGAGGCCAAATCTCAATCGTGCGGCGCCAAAAAAAATCGGCGGCGGTTTTTACCGCCGCCGATTTTTGTTTTGCGAGGAAGCCTGGCTTAGGAAGCAAGGTTACTGATTCAAGCTGGCGCTATAGGATCCGTCGCTTCCCTTGTCGGCCTTCAACAGGATCTTCTGGCTGGGTTCTTCGTCGAGCCTCTTCTGCTCCCGATCGGAATACACGAATTGATGGCCGGTAAATCCCGAGGGGTAGAACCAGGTCAGAAGCGCATCAGGGTGGTCCCCGTTGCCCTGAGCGATACTCAACTCAACTCCATTCATGGAGTCGGCGGGGTTAGCGGTGCCGTAACCCTCGCTATTTCGCAGCACGGGCAGCGAAGGGACTATAGCGATGGTCCTGGTGTTATCGGCATTGCGGATGTCGATGATGTTCTGTTCTTGATTGGTGAAGGCATTCTGGCCGTCGTGGATCGCAAACCAATAGGCGCCCGGGGGAAGAACCATGCCGGGAACTTCGACGGGCTTGGTGAATGCAAATTCGAATTTGGTCAATTGATCGGATGTGCCCGCCTTGGCCGCGGGGATGGTCATCGCCAAACCCAAGGCGAGAACGGCAGCGACTGTAAGAACTGATTTAGCTATCTGCATTGCTTTTTGCCTCCTTTGGCCGCCGGCTTTTCGCCGGCTTTTTCTTAATTCACATGCGCTTTCATGAGGAGCACGTGGCGAACCAAAGTTACTTGCCAATTATTGCCCTCATACCAATCCGATGCGGGGCCAAGAGCCGCTGTTACGAAGGAAGTGTCAAGAATTGTTAAGAAGGGCGGGAATAAAAGATGCCAGGCGGAAGAAATAAATTCCGGCCCGCGAAAAAGCATTGCGGGCGGGCGCGGCTCGGTATTTTCCTGTATGCGGTAAGAACCAACTCGTAACGGCAGTCTTACATCAAATATACATAGGGGATTTGTGTCGCCGGATGGGGGTTCTACGATGCGGAGGGGCGGCGAAAATCCATTTTTCATTCTAATTCACAACACGCGTCAACCGCCCGAAGGCCGCGCTAGAACTTCCTTCACCTTTTCCAGCAGTTGCGCCGCGGTGTACGGCTTGGGGAAGACGTCAAAATGTTCAAGCGTATCGCGAACCTGAAGCCGATCATCGACGAGCAACCCGCCTACAATCAGGACGCGCAAGCCCGGGCGCTTGGTGCGCAGATACTTTGCGGCCTCGTGACCGGTCATGGTGGAAACGTAGGTACGCGTGATCAACAGGTCCGGGTCGCCCTGCCGGAGTTGGATGACCGCGGAACCCAAGTCGCCCGTGGGCAAAACCACATATCCCTGGTGTTCGAGCGTCTCTTGAAAAACCGAGCGCACGAGCTGATCAGAGACCAGAAGCAGAATGGTGGATGTCTTCATTGCAGATATCCTCGCAGGACGACCAACCCATAGCAACGCCTCCCCTGCTGACGGCTTCGATGCAGGCTTGCCGGCGGCTCCGTGTTGGCCTTTGGCCGCGCGCTCATTGGTTGGCGGCGGCTTGATTGGAGCGCGGCGGGGCGGCCGGCTTCGCGGCGTAGATCAGAATCTGAACGCTTCCGGAATCGCCGGCCTGTTTGGATTTTCCCAGGCCGATGGTTTTGATGCGGGTGTCGTCCACCTTGAAGTTTTGCACGAGATAGTCGCGGACGACCTTGGCGCGGGCCTTGGTGAGCACGCGATCCTTATCGGTATCGCCGGTGGCGGCGGAGGCGGCCACCACGGCCAGGCCGAAGGGGTTATCTTCCAGGAAATGCGCGGCCTCATCGAGGTCCTTGTGGTTTTTGAGATCGGCGTTGTCGGGCTTCTTGAAGAGTTTGCCGGCATCGTAATCGAACTCCTTGGAGCGGGGCCCCGCGGGGACCCTGGAAATGGAGTCTTCGGCCAGTTCGGTGGTGTCGTTATAGCCGCGCTTTTTGAAAAAACCGCTCAGCAGGAAACTGTGCTGCAGCGCTTCCATGTCGTCGGTGAAGGCGTCGATGCCGGTCTTGGCGTCGGCGGCCAGGGATTTGGCCTGCTGGCCGAAGTCGACGGGGGCTTCGCTGGCGATGACATCGCCGTCCTGCACCTGCGGGGCCCTGGCGCTGCCAAAGGAGATTTCCAGATACTTATTGCCCAGCAGGCCTTCGGTCTCAATGGTGACGACGGAATCCTTGCGGATGAGGTCTTGCGTGGAACTGTGAAGCTTCATCTCGACGGTCTCTTTATCGCCGGGCTCCGCCGGGAGGTCGATGCGGCTGATGGTTCCTTCGTGGATTCCGCCGACGCGCACTTCGGCGCCGTTATCGAGGCCGCTGACATTCTGGAAGGCGGTTTTCAGGCGGAAGGTGGGAGTAAACAGGAAATCCTTGTTGCCCACCAGGAAAATTCCGAGGGATAAGAGGACGAGCGCCAAAACGACAAAAATTCCCACACGAAAGGCTTTAGACATGATGGCCACCTAAGGACCCTTCATTCAAGAATTGGACGACAAACGGGTCGCTGCTTTTTTGCAAGTCTTCGAACGTTCCCTGGATCAAGATCTGGCCGTCGCGCAGCAAGGCCACGCGATCGGAGACGGCGCGGGCGCCGGGAATATCATGCGTGACGACGATCGAGGCGATCTTGCGTTCCTTTTGCAGCTTGAGAATCAGATCGTCGATCTCGGCGGCGGTGATGGGGTCGAGACCGGCAGTGGGCTCATCGAAGAGCAGGATGCCGGGATCGAGGGCCAGGGCGCGCGCCAGGCCGACGCGCTTCTGCATGCCTCCAGAGATTTCGCCGGGCATTTTTTGCGAGGCTTGCTCCATGCCGACGCTGGAGAGCAGTTCGCGGACCTTTTGTTTGAGTTGTGCGCCGGAGAGCTTGAGGTGCCTGCGCAATGGGAAGGCGACGTTTTCCTCGACGGTGAGGGAGTCGTAGAGCGCGGCGTTCTGAAACAAGAAACCCAACTTCACGCGGATTTTGTTCAGCTGGCTGGTGGGAAGGCCGGCGATGTCCTGCCCGTGGATGCAGATCGAACCCGAGTCCGGAGTCTGCAGGCCGACAATCAATTTGAGCAACACACTCTTGCCCGTGCCGCTGCGGCCGAGGATGGAGAGGGTTTCGCCCTGGCCGAGTTCGAAGCTGATTCCGTTCAGCACGGTCTGCGGGCCAAAGGACTTGTGCAGGGTCTTCACCTGAATGGGAGGCGCGGAGTTTTCGGTTGGCGCGGGCGAGGGATTTTCCATCATGGCTTTTTCCATTATGGGTTTCATGGGGCAGCGCGCCTCAGGGGAAAAAAATCAGGATCAGGCGAACGAGCAAGACATCGGCCAGGATGATCAGCAGCGACGACAAGACCACGGAGGTGGTCGCGGCGCGCTCCACGCCCTCGGTGCCTCCCTGGGTGCGCATCCCCTGGAAACAGGCGACCAGGCCAATGATCAAACCGAAGACCATGGTCTTCAGGGTGGAGGGCAGGAAATCGCCGAAGGTCGCATTCCGGAAACCATCGGTCACAAAGAGGCGGAGGGAGATGGGATCGGCGAGCGTGGTGGTGACCCATCCCATGAAGATGCCGCAAAAATCCATGACCAAGGTCAGCAGCGGGAGCATCAGGATACAGGCCAGGACGCGGGTGGCCACCAGGAACTTGTAGGGATTGACGGCGGAGACTTCCATGGCGTCAATCTGTTCGGTGACCTTCATGGCGCCCAATTCCGCGCCGATTCCGGCAGCCGCGCGGCCGCTCACAACCAGGGCGGTGATGATCGGACCACTCTCCTTGATGATGGAAAGGACAATGACTGCGGGAAGAAGAGACCGGGCGCCGAAGCGGCTGAGGCTGTCGCGCGTGGAGAGAGAGAGCACCACACCGGTGGCCATGCCGGCCAGCGCCGCCAAGGGCAGCGATTTCGCCCCCAATTCGTCGAATTGACGGATGAACTCGCGGAATTCGTAGGGGGGAGCGAAGAATGGCGCGATCAGCCGGCCACAGAACATCCCCATGTCGCCGAACCATTCGAAGAAGCCGACAGCAGCCTTGGCACCTGGGAAAGCGATTTCCATGCTGACTCCCTGGTTCTCAACCTATTAGATTCATCGGGCAGCAGATGCAGACAACTCTTCTTGACCAATCCGTTCCCAGGACGGAGGGGGACAGGAATAGGGGCTTCTCTGTATGGTGCGAGATCAGTCGCCGGTGCAATTACCAGGGCGACTGACGCACCTTCTGTAGCTCTATTTTTGGGCAAGAGGCGGGGGAGAATCTGTCCCTTTAAGGACACCAGGTGGCAAGAGAGCCACGAGGCTGCGGGCGGCGGCTCAGGCGCCGAATTGGTCGAGTTTCTCGCCGATGGCGTCCATGAGGGGCTGCAGGCTGGCGTAATCGAAGCGGAAGCTGGCCCCGGCGGCTTCGAAAAGCTCCGGCAGGGGGCGCGAGCCACCGAGGGAAAGGGCTTTCCAGTATCGTTCCACAGCCTGCGGGTAATTCCGGAGGCTATTCATCCACACCTGCAAGGCGCCGATCTGCGCGATCCCATACTCGATGTAATAGAAAGGCAGGGCGAAGAAGTGCAGGGTACCATGCCACTGAGACGCGCGCTGTTCTTCGTAGGCGGTCCAATCGACGACGGCCGTAAAGCGGTTGGCGAGCTCCAGCCACTTTTCGGCGCGCTCCTCGCGGGTGTGGCGAGGATGAGAATAGACCCAGTGCTGGAAGGCATCGCCCAGGGCGATGACCGGAAACAATAAGACCAGATCCTCGAGACGCGTGCGGCAGGCGCGCTGGTAGTCCTGATCGTTTTCATAAAAGGCATGAAGATGAGGCAAGGCGAGCAACTCCATGCCCATGGAAGCGACCTCGCAAAATTCAATGGGGGCATGGCGATATTCCAGGAGGGGTTCGTCACGGGCGGCAAGCATGTGGAAGGCGTGGCCGCCCTCATGAACGAGGGTGCGGATATCCAAGTCGCGGCCCACGGCATTCATGAAAATGAATGGGAAGCGGTGCTCCTGCAGGGAACTCTGGTAACCGCCGGGCGCTTTGCCTTTGCGATTTTCCAGTTCGAGCAACTGCCGATCGATCATGAATTGAAACTGGTCGGCAAAGGCGGGATCGACTTGGGCAAATATTTCCTTGGTTCCCTGGACGAACTGCGCGGTGGTGGAGAACGGGACAAGGGGCGCGCGGCCCAGCGGATCGACCGCCAAATCCCAGGGCCGCAAGGGGTCCACGTTCAGCATTTGGCGCCGGCGGGCGCGGATTTTGCGAGCCAAGGGCATGACGGCGCGGTCCACGGCCTCATGAAAGCGGTAGCAGTCCTCGGGGGTGTAGTCGAAGCGTTCGCGCCTGCGGAAGGCGTAGTCGCGGTAATTGGCGAAGCCGGCATTGTCGGCGATTTCGGCGCGCAAGGCCACCAGTTGGTCGAAAATCTGATCCAAGGTCTCCTTGTCCTGAAGCTGGCGTGCGGTCATGCGCTCCCAAACCTGCTGGCGCAGGCCGCGGTCGGTCTGCTCGAGGAGCTTGCCGGCCTGCTGCAGAGTGAGCTCCTTGTCGTTTACGGTTACGGTCATCGCGCCCATGCACTTGGTGTATTTCTGGGCCAGCAATTCGTCCTGCGTTTCGAGAGGAACGTTTTCGGCGCGGAACAAGGCCACGGAATTTTCCGATTTGCGGTTCAAGACAGCGTAGCGATCGGCGGGAAGAAGCGCGCGATGGGGATTCGCCAGATAAGCCTTTTCGGCGGCTTGCATCAACGGTTTGGTGCGCGGGGTGATCTCTTCGACGAAATGCTGGAAGGCGGCTTCGCGCGCGGGATCGTCGGTTTGCGTGGTCATGGAAATATACAGCCTGGCCTCTTCCTCGGAGAGCGCGGCGCAGAGTTCGTCATGGTCCAGGAGCCATTGCTCGAGTTCCTGCGGGGAAGATGGTTTTCTTTCCAGCAGCATGTTGAAGAGGGGCTCGACATCCTTCCAATCGGCCATGTTCGCCGTGGGGCTCAGAAATCTACGAGGAAACTCGCGTTTAAGGTCGACTTGAATCATGTTTGGCAAGGGGCTCCCAAGGACTGCTTTGACGAAGGTGTCCGGCGCAGGCATTTGCAAACTAGATTGTGGAAGGTCGCGCGGCAAAATGAAAGGGGCAAAAGACCGCGGCAGCCATGCAGTTGCGCAAGTTTGAACGACGGAGGCAAAAAACCAGATACTGTTGCGATCCGTCAGGAACGCTATGCGGCACGCGGCGATCGGCCGGTATCGCTTTGCACCGGGGTTTACGCGCTAGTCCGATTTGCGCCAGGTGGCATCGCGATCGTAGTGGGTGAGAGATTTCGCGATTTCGGCAGTGCGGCGGCCGAGATCTTTTTCGTAAACAATGCCATTTTGATCCACGAGGAAGGTCATCACTCCCGAGGAGCGGTACTCGGCCGGATAGGCAAGAAAGGCGAATCCGCGGGTCATCTTCCCATCCACGAGATAGCTGCGAGCTCCGCCGGGGACCGCGGCTCCCTGGCCCGTGAGAACCCGAAAGTAATACCCGTGGAAGGGCTGCGGCTGCGCCTTTGAATCCGGATTTTTGGGATAGCCATCGGCGGCCGCCGAAGCCACCAGCGGGCCAATGGGACTTTCGGATGCGCTGGAATCCACCTCCCAGTAAAGTCCGTCGTGCTTGCCCGGATCGCTGAAGAATTTCTGCGCGTATTGCCTGGCGGGGTTGCCGTCGTGCGGCTTCGGGTAGTATTCCTTTTCGGCGTCGACCAGTTCGCGGCACACCTGGATAACCGCGAGTTCATTTTCTCCAACTCTGCGATACAGAATTTCCTGCTTGCCGGCCGGGGTGTCGAAATACCAGGTGTCGCCTTCGTGGACGAGCGGGACGGGCGTGGGCCAGTTCTCGGCGCCGATATACAGGGTGGTCTTACCATCCGGCTCGTTGACCATGCGATGCATCTGTTGATATTTCTGGATGAATTGATCGCGGTCGTTCTTGTCTTCAACGTCGTCGCCGGAGGAAAGGATATCTTTCGCGTCGGGACCGAGAATGCCGGTTAAGGCCGGCTGGTCATCCATCTGGAGGGCCACGATCAATGCTTTGCCGGCCTCCGCCGCGGATGAAAAAGTTTTCTGGCCCGGCTGTTGAGCGGCGGCTGGAGGCGGAAAATACGCCATCCCGGCGGTGAGAATCGCAAGGGCGGCGAACCTGGCGGCGCTGCCTGCATGAAATCGCTCGAAACGAGCCTTCTCCCTAAAAATGGGCTTTTCCCAGAACATGGGCTTCTCGCAGAACATGTTTTCATCTCCTCCTAATTCTAATTATGAAATTGCATGGGATCAGCGTCGCCCGCCACCGCCGCCCCCGCGCGCGCCGCCGCCGAATCCACCGCCGCCACGCGCGCCGCCGCCGAATCCGCCGCCGCCGCGCGCCCCCCCGCCAAAGCTAGATTGGCCGCGGGAAGAGAAGCTCCGCGTATCGCCGCCGCGGGCAATGCCCCCGAAAGCCCCCGATCGAGTCTCGGCACGCGCTGCCGGAGCAGAGGAGCGCCCTGCCGACGGGCTGCTAAAACCGCGCATGCTGCGGTCGCCCCTGGCGAAAGCGGCAGTCCCGCGGTAATTCCCGCGGAAATAGGCGTTGCGATCGTAAAACGCATGGCTCTGGAACCTATAGGGTCCTCCGCCATAGAGGATGCCTCCGTGACCCCAGTTAAACCCCCATCCGTGCCAGCCCCAGCCAAATCCGAAGAAGGGACCGATACCAAAGCCAACACCGAAAGAAAGATAGGGACCGCCGACACCCCACCAGGGATAGAACCCGGGCCAAAGTCCGATGGGATATCCATAGATCAGTTCGGGATCATAGTCGGGCACATAAACGATCTGCGGGTCCGCCGGCTGGATGACGACGTCGGGGCCCTGATCCTGCACGGTCTGCTGCGGCGTGGTTTTCAGGTTTCCCGCCTGTTGGGCCTGCTTGCGCAGGACCTGAACGGCGGCCATGACATCGGCCTGCTGATTGAAGTTCACGTCACCCAGCTCAGAGGTCCAGGAAAGATTCTTGTCCATATCCGCGAGCACGGAGGGGAACTGCGTCAGAGCCTTCACGCTGGGATCCCAATCCTGCTTATCCACTTCGGTCCCTAATGCCGTGCCTTGCAGGCTTGGATTGTCCTGGAGGAAGCGCTGTGCTTCGACAATTTGCGTGGGATAGGCGGAGGCGGCGAGGATCTGCGCGAGAAGCGCATCCGGATATAGGGCGATGGGCGCCACCAACTCCTGCAATTGTTCGGGCGTCAGGCGCGCGGCTTGCGGTTGATCCGGCGCGGGGGCCTGAGTCTGCCCTGGCTGCACGGAATCCTGAAATGGACCGGCCCGCAGCGCGCCCGGGGTCATCGCCAAAGCGACCGCACACGAAACAATGCAGGCCAGAATCCTGCGGCTGGAAAGAGTCGATTTCATTGCGAACCTCCCGCTCTCATTCAACAGGGCACTCTTATGCCTTGATATTCAGTTCTACATAATGAGATGCCAGTCAGGAAGGCAAGGTGGCAAAAAAAATCAGCCTGACGGATCGCGTGAGGCAAAACCAGCAATGCCTTCCGATGCGCAGCAGGACGGAAAGCGCCCCGGGCGGTACGCGCCTTACTTTGTTTTTAGGTATTGCGGGAGGCTATCGGCCGCTTGTCCCATGGCCCGCGCCAGATTTAGCTTGGCCACGTTGTGGGCAAAGACGCTGTTGATGTAGTCGAGTTCGGCGTCGGCCACCGACTCCTGAGACTGGACCAGTTCCACATTATTACTGACGCCGGCCTCCAGGCGCTGGCGTGTCTGGTCCAAGGTCTGCCGGGTGACCTCAAGATTCTGCTGGGCCACGTCCACCTGACTGGAGGCGGCTTGCAAGTCCGAGAAAGCGTTGCGGATGTCGGCTCCAATCTGGCCCTTCAAATCGTCAAGCTCCGCCTGGCGCTGCGCCAGCGCGGCCTGGGCCTGTTCGATGTCTCCGCTCACGCGGCCACCGGCCCAGATGGGGATGTTCAGCGTGGCCACGGCAGAAAAGGTTCCGTGCGACTCCGGACTTGTCCCGATGTCGCCGTAATTGGCGCTAGCCGCAAGCGAAGGGAGGTGTTCGGCGTGGGCCGCGGCTTGCTCGCGTTCGGCCGCGCGAACCTGGGCTTGCGCCGCTTTCAAATCGGAGCGCTGCGCCAGGGCCTGCTTCAAGGCATCCTCGAAAACAAGGGGCGGAGCCGGGCTGAAGGGAATGTCATCAGAAATGGCGTAGAGTTCGGTAGGGGGCAATCCGGTTAGACGCGCCAGATTGACCTTTTGCTTGTTGGCGTCGTTCTGCAGGGAAGACAGGCGCTGCTGCTGGGTGAGGACCTCGACTTTGCTGCGATTGACATCGAGCTGCGGAACTCTGCCAAATTGAAACTGCTGCAAGGTCTGCTGGTAGAGGGCGTTGGCTGTATCCAGTTGGGCGCGAGCCGAGTCCACCCTGGCTTGCGCGGCGATCACCTGCAGGTAAGCGCCGCCGACGGCCAGGACCACGAGGTCGCGCGCGTCATCGACGGAGAATTCGCTGGCGCGCAGGGTTTCCTGCGAGGCGCGATAATTATTTCGCGCCGTGAGATCGTACACGGATTGAGTCAACTGCGCGCGCAGATCGAAATAGTTGAACGGCCCCACGATGGTTGGAATGGAAAATCCCGAAGAAGGCGAGAGCTTGAAGCGCAAACCGAAGGCGGCCAGGTTGGTCTGCTCCTCGGTATCCTGCAGGTAACCGCTTATATTGGGGAGCAAGGCGCTGCGAGCGATCTTGCTCTGGCCGGAAGCCTGCCGCACCGCCTGGGCCATGCCTACGGCGCCGAGGTTGTACTTGATTCCCCGCTCGACGGCCTCCTGCAACGAGAGTTTGCCGCTGAAGGGGGGCTGGGCGCCGCTGACACTTCCGGCGTACGCGCCCTGCACTTCAATGGTGGGGTTCAGCGTGTTGACGCTGGTGGTGGTTCCGGGGATCGGCGACTGCGTCGCGGTTACGCTGCCGCTTTGCGCGGTTCGACCCGAGAGCGGGAGCGAAGTCGCCGAGGGCGCGGCCGCGGCCGAACCGCTGGGTCCAAGCTGGGCAAATGCGGCGCGGGAAAACATCAGGAATGCGATGAACAGGATTGCGGCGGAGCCGGCGATGCGAAGGGCGAGTTTCATGGGTCTTCTCATTTTGCGTAGGCCGTACCTTTCGTATTCATGGAAGAAGAAGCAAATTTACTACAGAGCCGAGCCGTGATACACGCAAATGCCGAATGCATTTTCGCTCAGTGGATATCAGACGCGTCAAGCCAGCCAGGAATCGATTGAATGGGCCGCCCCGAGTCTCCGCCCGACCATGATGACGGTGCTGGTGGGGACGTTCGGATTGCCTGCCCGCCGCGACCCTCATGCCATTGGTTTCGATTCACGTCGGCCATTCGTGATCGTGATCGCGGGAGGCTTAATTGCCTGCTTGCTCACGAGTATCTTCCTTTTGCCCGCGCTTTACGTATGGTTTGCGCGGGCGAGCGATAAGCTCCCCGAGCCGGAGGAAAACTTTGAGATCTGATAAACTCATCGAGTTGCGCACGTGGGGCCCGTAGCTCAGCTGGTTAGAGCAGCGGACTCATAATCCGTTGGTCCTAGGTTCGAATCCTAGCGGGCCCACCAACCATTCATTACGTCCGATCTCTGGCACCCTAACGATGCAAACCACCTCAAGGCAAAGCGGGAAAAAGGTTTAAGACATGTCGTTAAGGATCTGACCGCAGTTGCAGAGCACCGAGGAATTTGGCAGACCGAAATCAGCGGACACGTCTTCAGATGCGCTTGTGCCCCGGGTGTGACGGAACAAAAAAATCGTCCCTATTAGGTCTTCTCCCGGAACGAGGAAAAAGACAGGTC
>Ga0302326_10021998_pt1 | contig 13052 bp, 10 predicted proteins | sample Palsa_T0_3_FD_202264 | JGI IMG/M metagenome (GOLD analysis project Ga0302326, IMG submission 202264) | Peat permafrost microbial communities from Stordalen Mire near Abisko, Sweden - Palsa_T0_3 | ecosystem: Environmental > Terrestrial > Soil > Palsa > Peat permafrost | place: Sweden: Abisko... | reverse complement strand
ACGACGAAGGCCGGCTGACGAACGAGGACACCAGGGCCTTCATGCGCAGGTTCCTCGCCGCCTTCTCCGCCCTGATCGAGGCTGCCACCGCCGGGGCGAAGGCTTCGGCCTAGCGGTCTTGGACCCAGCGTCGGCTCGGGGTGTAGAGTGACCACCGCGATGACGAGCGCCGCCCACGACCATCACCACGGCCATCATCATGACCACGGCCACGCCCATAGCCATGGCCATGGCGCGCAGGCCATGGGCCGCGCCTTCGCCATCGGCGTGGCGCTCAATCTCGCCTACGTAATCGGCGAAGTCGTCTTCGGGCTCTATGCGGGGTCGCTGGCCCTGCTTGCCGACGCCGCGCACAACTTCGGCGATGTCATGGGGCTCGCCATGGCCTGGCTGGCTTCCAACCTCGCTCGGCGCGCGCCGAGCGAGCGCTACACCTACGGCCTGCGGGGCTCCTCGATCCTGGCCTCGCTCGCCAACGCCGCGCTTCTGCTGCTGGTGACCGGCGGCATCGCCTGGGAAGCCGTGCAGAGGCTCACGGCCCCCAGGCCCGCCGCGGGTCTGACGATCATGGCCGTCGCCGCCGTCGGGGTGGCGGTCAACGGCTTTTGCGCCCTGCTCTTCGCTTCCGGTCGCAAGGGCGACCTCAACGTTCGCGCCGCCTTCGCCCACCTCGCGGCCGACGCGCTCGTGGCCCTGGGCGTTGTCGTCGCCGGTGGCCTCATCCTCATCACCCACCTGGCCTGGATCGACCCGGTCGCAAGCCTGGCGATCAGCGCCGTCATCGTCATCTCGTCATGGTCGATGATGCGCGAATCCCTCGACCTCGCTCTGCAGGCCGTGCCGCTGGGCATCGATCGATCCGGGGTGCTGGACTACCTCACCGGGCTGCCGGGCGTCAGTGAGGTGCACGACCTGCACATCTGGGGGATGAGCACCACCGAAACGGCGCTCACCGCCCATCTGGTGCGACCGGGCGCGGGACTGGACGATGCCCTGCTCCGCGGCGTCTGCGAGGAACTGCGAACGCGGTTCTCGATCCACCACGCCACCTTCCAGGTCGAGGGCGGCGACGAGACCCCCTGCGAACTCGCTCAGGACGGCGTCGTGTAGCGCAGCCTCGGGGCTCTCTTCTGAATCCGCGGGACGTCGAAACAAGATAAGGTGAACCACGAAGGTCACAAAGGACACGAAGTTGTGAGTCGGCGCTTTGCGCGAAGCGCGATCTCCATCCTTCGCGGCCTTCGTGATCTTCGTGGTCGAACGGCCTCCTTAGGCCCTGAGGTCCAGCCACTCGAGGCCGCGGAAGAATGGCAGGGTGCGCCACACCGACGGCGCGTCGGGGTCGGCGAGCCGCAGATCGGGGAAACGCTGGAAGAGCCGGAGCAAGGCCACCTGCGCCTCGAGTCTGGCCAGCGGGGCGCCGATGCAGATGTGGGCGCCGCCGCCGAAGGCGACATGCGGGGTATGGCGGCGACTGACGTCGAAGCGATGGGGATCGTCGAACACCTTGGGATCGCGGTTGGCGGCGCGAAGCGACAGGGTGAAGGTCTGGGTCGGCTTCACCCGCGCCCCACCGACGCAAAGCTCGCGCGAGGCGATGCGGCCGGTGATGTCGACCGGCGGCTCGTAGCGCAGCGCCTCCTCGACCACGGCGTTGATGATGCCCGGATCGGCGCGCAGCTTGGCCAGTTCCGCCGGATTGAGCAACAGGAGGCGCACGGCGTTGCCGATGAGATCGGTCGTCGTGAGATTACCGCCGATCAGCAGCGCCCCAAGATTGATCCGCAGTTCGATGTCGCTGAGCGGCGCTCCGTCGGCCTGCAACCTCGTCATATCCGAGATCAGGTCGTCCCTGGGAGCCCCGCGGCGTTCGGCGATGGTCGCCGTGAAGTAGTTCAGGAGCGCCTCGTTGGCCCGCTCCATGTGCGCGGTCTGCTCCTCGGTCCGGAACGGATTGAGCGATTGGATCACCCCCTCCGACCACTCGCGGAATTCGGGGAGCCGCTCGTGATCGACGCCGAGGATCGAGGCGATGACATCGATGGGAACCGGCACGCAGAAGGCGCTCATCAGATCGAACGGTCCGGTGGCGTCGATCGCGTCGAGCGCCTCGTCGACGATCCGCTCCACTTCGGGCCGGAACTTGGCCACCCTGGCGTAGAAGGCCTGCACCAGCGGCCGGCGAATCCGCTCGTGGTCTGGATCATCGAGCATCAGGATGCTGGTCGTGTCGCTGCGAGCCACGCCCTCCGGCTGTTCGGCGAACCGCCGCTGGAACGTCGCGCCCTCCTCGGCCTTCATCGGATCGCGCCACAGGCTCCGGTCTGAGACCAGGGCCCGGACGTCGTCGTAGCGGGTGAGGACGAAGCTTCCCGAGGTATCGTCGCGGTGCACCGGACAGCGGGCGCGCAGATCGTCCAGGACCACGTGGGGGTCGGCCCGGAACACCGGGTCCAGGGGCGTCAACTGAATGAAATTGGGCAGCGGCTTTTCGGTCACGTCGACGCTCTCACAAGGTCGGAATTGGTCGACGGGCACCCTAGTCGATCCGCCTTCGCGAACCTAGGGTGAGGGCCGGCCCGCCGGAACCGGGCGGCCGACGACACGCTTAAGGATACCATGACCCGCAATCACACCTTCCTCTCATCGACCGCCGCCCTCGCCTGCGTGTTGGGCGCTCTCTCAATTGCCGGCTGCAACAAGAACGGCGCCCCCGCTCAGAGCAGCGCCGGCAACACGACCGCCGACAACACTGCCTCCGCCGACACCGGCAATACGGTCGCCGAGGCCGGCGCGCCGGCCGGGGCCATCCCGCCCACCGACGCCGCTCCACCCGCCCCACTGCCGACCGCGCCGGCGGGGGCCGCCTTGCCGCCCGCTCCTCCCGCCCCCGTGGCTCCGCCGCCCCAGGCCCAGGAGCAGTACAGCTATGTCAGTCAGGCCGCGTCCATGGGCGCGGCGTTCGCCGATTCGCCGCCAGACTATGCCGTGGACTACCAGGACTCGCGGCCGTGGATCTGGCGGGCCGGCAACGGCGCCTATCGGGTGGCCGAGGCGGTCCCGGGCGGCATGCGCTACTATTACTATGCCGCAGGGCAGACGACGCCGTTCTTCATCCAGGATCCGCAATACGCCTACGCCTTCACCGGCGGCGGACTGACGATCGTCTACGACGCGCACGGCCACCCGTTGCCGCCAGGGACGGCGGCATCGCAGGCGGCGATGGCGGGGCGATATCTGGCTCGCGCGAAGGCGCTCTATCAGGCGGCCGCGCATGAGCAGCACCAGGCCGTCTACTTGGCCAATTGGCGGGCCAAGCAGAGCCTCGTGCTTGCCCAGCAACAGCAGTGGCAGGCGCAGCAGCAGAAGGATGCCGCCTGGCGCGCCTGGAACCAGGCGCACGCCGATCAGCAACAGGCCACCTGGAGCCGCGAGCAGGCGCTAAGAGAGGCCTATGCCGCAAAGCTGGCGGCCGCCAAGGCGCAGGGCGTGGCCGAGGGCACGCGAGCCACGGAGGCGGCCGATCGCGCCCGCGAGACGGCGGCGCAGGCTCGGCAACAACGAGCGACGGTGGCGCAAGAACAGCGATCGACGGCGGCGCAAGCGCGCGAACACCAAACCGCCGCGGCGGTCCAGGCGGACAAGCACAAAGAGGCCATCGCCGCCGAGCGCGAACGGGACAAGAAAAAGGAGCGGCCGGGCGGGCAGTGATCCCGCTCGGTCACCAGCCCCGCGCCTCCATCCACGACTGGAACATCACAAGCGTCCAGACCCGGTGGTCGACCGAAGAGTCTCCCCGGAGGTAGCGTCGCCAGACGGCCGCCACCGGCCCGGCTTCGAGCACGCCCTGTCGTTTTATCACTGACGGTGCGAGCAGGCTCTCGGCCCAGTCGCGCAGGGCGCCGGTGAGCCAGGCGTGGAGCGGAACGGAAAATCCGAGCTTGGGCCGGTCCACCAGATCCTTGGGCACGTAGCGGTAGAGGACCTGACGCAGCAGCCACTTGGTCTCGCCATCCCTGAGCTTCATTTCGGGCGGCGCCCGCCAGGCCAAGGCGGCGATACGCTTGTCGAGCAGCGGCGCTCGGGTCTCCAGGCCGTAGGCCATGGAGGCGCGGTCGACCTTGCAGAGGATGTCGCCCGGCAGGTAGTCGACACCGTCGCGCCACTGCATCCGTGCAAGATCGTCCCGCAGAGCCGGCGCTGGAGGTCGCCACGGACCGGGCGGCGCGCCAGGCGACGTCAGCAGAAGCGACGGATCGGGCCAAGCGGTCATCGTCAGCTCGTAGAGTTCATCGAAGCTGGCGGCGGGCAGGAAGCTCGCCACACGGCGCACGCTCGGTCCAAGCCTTCCCCTCGAGGCGTACTGCCGGGCCAGAGGGGCCAGGAAGGAAAGGCCCATCTCCATCGCCCCCATCGGCATGGCTTCGATAAGGCCCGCCAGGCGCTCGCGCATGGGCAGACGGCGAACGGAGCGCCAAAGCCGGGGGACGCCGGGATAACGGACGTAGCCGCCGAACATCTCGTCGCCGCCATCGCCGGTCAGGCAGACGGTGACCTGCCTGCGCGCCATTTCGCTTACCAGCAGGGTCGGCGCCTGCGAGGCGTCGGCGAAAGGCTCATCGTAGATGCGTCCGAGCGTGGGCAGCAGGGCCTGGGCATCGGCGGCGCTGGCGATGTGTTCGGTGTGATCGGTCTTCAGGTAAGCGGCCACTGCCTTGGCGTGCCGCGCCTCGTTGAACTCCGGGGAATCAAATCCGAGGGTGAAGGTCCGCACCGGGGCCTTGCTCACCTGGCGCATGATCGCCGTCACCGTCGAGGAATCGATCCCTCCGGAGAGAAAGACGCCCAAGGGCACATCGGAGATCATCTGGTCGGCGACCACCTCGCGCAGGAGCTGGTCGAGCGCCTCGACGGCGACGGCCGGATCGGTCAGGGGCTGGGCCTCGCCCGCCTCGGCGACCTCGCCCAGGCTCCAGTAGGAAGAGACCTGGGCCGCCGGCGCCGCTTCGCGCCAGGTGACGATCGAGGCTGGCGGCGCCTTGAAGACCCCCTCGTAGATCGAAAAGGGCGCCGGGACGTAGCCAAGGCGGAAGAAGAGCGAGAGGGCGGCTGCCGAGAGTCGAAACTCGAGTCCTGGCGCGCGCCGCAGGGCCGAAAGCTCGGAGGCAAAGGACAGCGCTCCACCCTGGGTTGAATAATAGAGCGGCTTTTCCCCAAACCGGTCCCTGGCCAGGCGCGCGACCCTGTCGCGCCGATCCCAGAGCGCCAGGGCGAACATCCCCGCGGTCCTCTGAAGCGCCCCCTCGAAGCCGAAGCGGACGATCGCCTCCAGAAGGACCTCGGTGTCGGAGTGGCCGCGCCAGGCGATAGCGTCATCCGCCTCGAGCTCGGCGCGGAGCGCCCGGTAGTTGTAGATTTCGCCGTTCATGACGATCACGTAGCGGCCGCAGGCGGAGACCATGGGCTGGTGGCCCGCCTGGGAAACGTCGATGATCGACAATCGCCGGTGACCCAGCCACGCGCCGCCTTCTCGCCACTGACCCTCGTCGTCGGGACCTCTGTGGGCCAGGGCCGCCAGGATGGCCGTGGCCGCCTCCGCCTCGATGGGCGGCGGAGCGCTCCGAATGATCCCGGCTATCCCGCACATGGCCGGGCGCGCCGGCCGACCGGGCCGGCGATCAGTCGTTCCCGCCGCGGCAGTGGACGACCGATTCGTGGTGTTCGGTCACCGTTTCGCACAAGGCCGCGTGTCGGTGGCCACGGCGCTCGTCCAAGTCCGCGGCGCCGGCCAGGGTCTGCTTGTGAACGTGACTAACGCGCACCAGGGAAGGCACCTCCGGGGACTGACGACCGTGAAGTCGGCCCGAATGCGCCCCTCTTTGGGCGTGGCTGGACCAAGCGACGTGGGTCCGGGTGGCCTTACTGGCGCTGACGCCCTGGTGATGATGTCGGACATGATGGGCGGCGGTGGACCGGGTTCCAAGGCCGATCGAAGCCACAACGATAGTGGCCGCGACCAGCGCCGTGCGCGAGAAGATCATGGTCTCTTCTTTTATCGCCCCAGGCTGCCGGGCGACTCGCCCTGGAGCTCATTTAGCACTCCGGGCGCAAGGCCGGGCAAGTCCTCGCTGATGAGGCCCGGACCGAAGGTTTCGGCGCAGGCGCCGTGGATGAACGCCGCCGCGCAGGCGGCCTCGAAACTCTCCATGCCCTGGGCCACCAGACCGCCGATGAAGCCGGAGAGCACATCGCCCGAGCCGGCGGTCGCCAGCCATCGGGACCCGTTGACATTGACCGCCGCCCGGCCGTCGGGCGCGGCGACCACGGTGTCGGGGCCCTTGAGCAGAACCACAGCTCCGGCCCGCGCCGCCGCCTCCCTCGCCGAGGTGATCCGCTCGGGCGACTTGCCAAGCAGCCCGGGGAAAACACGCTCGAACTCGCCGGGGTGGGGCGTGAGCACGTCGTCGCGGTCGAGGGCGGAGAACAGCTCCTCCGGCTCGTCACGAAAGACGGTGAGGGCATCGGCATCGATCACCAGGGCCGCGCCGGTGCGGGCCAGGGCCAGGACATTGGAGAGGGTCGCCTCGCTGACGCCGGCCGCCGGGCCGATCACGACCGCCTCGGCCTGGGAAGCGGCCGCTTCCAGTTCGAGCTCGGTCTCGAAGGGTTTGAGCATCACCGCCTCGAGGTGGGCGGCGTTGACCATCAAGGCTTCTGGCGGCGAGAGGATCGTCACCAGGCCGGCGCCGATCCGCAGGCCCGCCCGCGCCGAGAGCCGCGCCGCGCCGGTGCTCCAGGCTTCGCCGCTGACGACGATCAGGCGACCGCGGCTGTGCTTGTGAGCGGTGAGCGAGGGCCACGGAAACCGCGCCGACCATAGCTCCGGTGCGTTGGCGAAGAGGTTCGAGCGACTCTCGCCCAGTCCGATATCGCCCACCACCACCTCGCCACACAGGCCGCGGCCGGGCTGAAGGACGTGGGCTGGCTTCAATCTGTGGAAGGTCACAGTGAGCGCGGCGCGGAAGCTCACATCGCCCAGCGGCCGGCCGGCGTCGCCGGAAACGCCGCTGGGAACGTCGACGGCAACCACTTCGGCTCCAGCCTTCTCCAACGCCCGCGCCAGCCGCGCCACCTCCGGCGCCAGCGGCCGGTCGAGGCCAGCGCCGAATAGAGCGTCGATCACGAGATCACCCTTCTTGGGCTCGGAAAGCGCCCCGCTTTCGCCGCGCCATTGGTGAGCCGCCGCGACCGCGGCCGCCGCCTTGGGGGGCGCCAGGGCCTCGACCCGTACATCGAAGCCGCGTTCGGCGAGCAGGCGAGCGACGACGTATCCGTCGCCACCGTTATTGCCCGGCCCGGCAAGAACGACCGTCGTCCGCGGCGAGAAGCGTTCGCTCACCGCCGCGGCGACGGCGCCGCCAGCCCGCTCCATGAGTTCTTCCTCGCTCGCGCCGGCTTCGACCGCCTGCCGGTCGGCGCGCGTCATCTCGGCGACGGTGAGGATCTCGAGCGGGGCGGAGACGGCTCTCACAGCACACTCGTGGCCGCTTCGGCTCCCCGCTCGACGAGAACCAGGCCGTGAGGGCCGGTGGAGAGGGTGGTGATCGAGGTGTGGTCCGGACGAAAGCCGACGACGCGATCCTCGCCGGCGATCATCGAGATCACCGCATTGATGGCCACGAAGTGGCTGAAGATCGCCGCGCCCGGCCGCGCGATCACGGCGCTGGCGACAGCGCGGCGCCACGCTTCGTAGTCCAGGTCGCCCTTGATGTCGGCCCAGTCGCCGGCGAAGGCGGCTCGCAGCCACGCCGGTCGTTGCGCATGGGCGAGCGAGGCGGGCGTCGGAATCTCGCCAACCTGCGGGACTATCTCGACATCCACGCCGAGAGCCTTGGCCAGGGGTTCTGCCGTCTCGCGGCAGCGACGAAGGGGCGAGCTGGCCACCGCTGTCGGCCGCGATTCCTCGGGGAGCGCCAGGAGCGAACGCGCCGCCGCCCGAGCCTGGGCTCGTCCCGTCTCGTCGAGGCCGGGATCGTCGTCCACGCCGCCCCAGACCGCCGCTGGCCGGCCGTGGCGGATGATGTGGACGTACGGCAAACGGGCTCCTCTAGTTCGGAACGAAGAGGTTGTGCACGCCGTCCTCGGCCAGACTCACGACGCCGCGCCGGCCCACCTGCTCGGCCTCCTCGAAACGCCGCAGACTGGCCTCGTCGGACGGCGTCAGGGCCACGAACCGGCGGTTCTCGTCATCGCGGCCGATGACGATGCCCATGCGGTAGCCCTCCCTGGAATGAACCACAGTGTAGGTCTCGACACTCGATGGCCCCTCGGGGCGCTCGATGATCGCCGGATGCTCCAGAGCATCGATCTGGCGCTGGATCACGGCCGGATCCTCCCGCGCGAAAGCCGCCTTGGGCGGGGCGGTGGAATAGACGCCGGTGGATTGCTTGGTCAGGTACCAGCCGTTGGCAGTGGCGAGGCCGAAACTGCCGGGTTCGGCCCTCAGGCGCTCCACCATCGTCGCCACCGAGTGCATGGCGTAGTTGTTTCCGGGACCGCCGAAATACGGCAGGCCGCCGGTCACCGTCAGTCCGCGCGGATCGTCGATCGCCAGCCCCAGCTCCTCGGCGCCGATCTGCACCGCCGAGGGAAAGCAGGAGTACAGGTCGATTAAAGCGACGTCGGCGAGTTCGATCCCCGCCATCTCCAGCGCCCTTTTCCCGGTCAGCCGCATGGCCGGACTGGAGTGATAGTTCTGCCGCTCCAGCGGGTACCAGAGATCGGCGGCGTCTGCGCAGCCGTGCAGGAACACCCATTTCTGCGCCGGCACGCCAAGCTCCCGGGCCTTGGCGACGCTGGTGATGATGATCGCCGCCGACTGGTCCACCTGCATGATGGCGTTGAGGTATTTGGGATAGGGATAGCTCACCATGCGGTTGTCGGGGCCGACATCCACCAGTTCCTCGGGGCTGCGCTCCCTGGGGAACCAGGCGTGGGGATTGGTGGCGGCGACCTTGGTGAAGGGGGAGAACAGCCGACCCAGTCGCTGCTGGTGCTCTACGAGGCCTCGCTTGTCACGGCCACGCAAGGCGTTCTCGAACAACGGATAGGTATTGACCGGCAGGCCCAGGCCGTGGGCGGCTTCGTGCTCGGTGACGCCTCCTCGAGATTCGCCAAGGCGCTGGGGTGGTGCGCTTTCGTCGTCTCCGTAACCATCGAAGGCGAGACCCTGACCCAGGCGACGCATCAACGAGCCGAGGAATTCAGCCCCCGCCGCAAGGGCGAAGTCGTTTTCGCCGGCCGCGATCCGCTCGCAGATGATGTTGATGAGCTGCTGGGGACTGTTGCCGCCCATGTGGGTATAGACCGACCACCGCGGCGAGGCCGCCACGGCCTTTGCCAGGCTGGCGGGGGGATTGGCGAGCCTCTGGACCGGCAGGCGCGCCAGCGCCCCGGGCGCATCGATGGTGAAACCGACCACGCCGATGGCGTCCAGGGCGGCCAGATCCTCCATCGCCAAGGTGGCGTCGGCCGCCGCCCGTTCGACGGCGCGCAGGAGGAGATCGAGGGGCCTTGGGGCCTCACCGGCCCCGCCTCGGTAAGTGAATTGCCCAGCGCCGATCAGGACGGGGGTGGTATCGAGCATGGCCTTGTCATTCTCCGCCGCCCAAAGCAGCGCCCGTGTCTATTCCCCATCCCCCCAAGGGGCACAAGCCCGAGGGGCGCCGGGAGCCCTGACCGGCGGCTAGCCAGTCGGCGCCCTGTTATTAGGCGCCTTCAGGCGCCCCCAGCGATTGACAAATCGCCTCTCCGGCCGGCTCTTGTGAGGCGCATCGGGCGCGTGCTGTTGCGCCCCGGGACGTCCCTTGAAAGGAGCGAATGAAGAAGGTCGAAGCGATATTCAAACCATTCAAGCTCGACGAGGTGAAAGAGGCGCTGCAGGAGTTGGGTATTCAGGGCATGACGGTGCTGGAAGCCAAGGGCTATGGGCGACAAAAGGGCCAGACCGAACTCTACCGGGGAGCCGAGTACGTGGTCGACTTCCTGCCCAAGATCAAGATCGAGGTGGTGGTCAACGACGATCAGGTGCTCGCGGTCGTCGAGGCTATCCAGACCTCCGCCCGCACCGGACGAATCGGTGACGGCAAAATCTTCGTCTCCGAGATCACCGAGGTCGTCCGCATCCGCACCGGGGAAACCGGCGCCGCCGCGGTCTGAACAACGCCACACCAGCTACGACAACACTCCACTCGCAAGATCAGGACTCTTAAGCAGCATGACCACACCCAAGGACATTCTGGCCCAGATCAAGGAAAAGGAGGTCAAGTTCGTCGATCTCCGCTTCACCGACATTCGCGGCCAGATGCAGCACGTGAGTTTCGACCTGAGCCTCGTCGACGACGAATTCCTCACCGACGGCACCATGTTCGACGGCTCCTCGATCGCCGGCTGGAAGGCGATCAACGAGTCGGACATGAAGCTGCGGCCCGACCTCGCCACGGCCATCATCGATCCGTTCTATCAGCAGACGACGATGGCGCTGTTCTGCGATGTGCTCAATCCGGACACCAACGAGCCCTACAGCCGCGATCCAAGATCGATCGCCAAGAAGGCCCTCGTGCACGTTCAGGCGTCCGGCGTCGGCGATACCGTCTACTTTGGGCCCGAGGCTGAGTTCTTCATCTTCGACGATGTGCGCTGGTCCACCTCCCCTCACGACACCGGCTACGTCTTCGAGTCCATCGAGCTGCCGATCAATACCGGCAAGATCTACCCCGAGGGTAACATGGGCCACCGGCCAGGTCCCAAGGGCGGCTACTTTCCGGTCAACCCGATCGATTCCGCGCAGGATCTGAGGGCCGAAATGCTCTCGGTGATGGGCGAACTGGGGATGGAGCCGGAAAAGCACCACCACGAGGTGGCCCCCGCCCAGCATGAGCTTGGCATCAAATTCGCCGATCTCATCACCATGGGCGACCGCCTCCAGCTCTACAAATACGTCATCCACAACGTCGCCGAGGCCTACGGCAAGACGGTGACTTTCATGGCCAAGCCGATGTTCGGCGACAATGGCTCTGGCATGCATGTCCACCAGTCGATCTGGAGCAAGGGCAAGCCGCTCTTCGCCGGCAATAAGTACGCGGGGCTCTCGGATACCTGCCTGCACTACATCGGCGGCATCATGAAGCACGCCAAGGCGATCAACGCCTTCTCCAATTCCACGACCAACTCCTACAAGCGCCTGGTGCCCGGCTATGAGGCGCCGGTGAAGCTGGCCTATTCGGCGCGCAACCGGTCGGCCTCGATCCGGATCCCGCACGTGGAGAGCCCCAAGGGCAAGCGGATCGAGGTCCGCTTTCCCGACGCCATGGGCAACCCCTACCTCACATTCGTCGCCATGCTCATGGCTGGTCTGGATGGCATAGAGAACCGGATCGATCCGGGCGGCCCCCTGGACAAGAACCTCTACGACCTTCCGCCACGCGAGCAGAAGAAGGTGCCCGAAGTCTGCGGCTCGCTACGCGAAGCCCTGGACAGTCTCGACCGGGACCGCGCCTTCCTGAAGAAGGGCGGCGTCATGGACGATGATTTCATCGACAGCTACATCGAGCTGAAGATGGAAGAGGTGATGCGCCTGGCGCTGCATCCCCACCCGGTCGAATTCGATATGTACTTCAAGTGCTAGCAAGGTAATCCTCCCCTTCGGACGGGGGGACCATGGTTGGCTTTCGAATTCTGATCGTCGCAGCGTTGCTGAGCGCGCTCTTCGTCGGCGCGACACATCGGGCGCGGGCCGATTCAAGCCCGCTCACCCTCGCAGCGATGCTCGGCTACCCGTTCCAAAGCGACCTGGCCGCCGCGCCGCGCGGCGACACCATCGCCTGGGTGCGGAACGTGCGGGGAGTCCGCAACGTCTGGATGGCGCGGGGACCCGATTTCACCCCTCGTCAAGTCACGCACTTCGAAGGAGACGACGGCCAGGAGCTGACGCAGCTGACCTTTTCGCCCGACGGCGCCCACCTTGTCTGGGTGCGCGGCGGCGACCACGACGCCAACTGGCCGGCCGAGGGAGGCCTGGCGCCCGATCCCGCCTCGACAGTCGAGTCGCCGACCGTGACCATCTGGTCGGCATCGGCTCCCGCCTGGACCCCGACGAAGGTCGCCGACGGCGACGGACCGGCGATTTCCGCCCGCGGCGTCCTCGCTTTCGTCCGGGACCGGCAGGTGTGGACCGCGCCGATCGCCGGCAAGGGGGCGACAGAGCGGCTGTTCTTCGATCGCGGTCACGACGAGCAGCTGGCCTGGTCACCGGGCGGCGACCGCCTCGTCTTCGTCTCCGAGCGCGGCGACCACGCCTTCGTGGGGGTATTCACCGCCAAGGACCAGCCACTGATTTGGCTCGCGCCATCCACAAGCAAGGATGAGTCGCCAAGGTGGTCGCCCGACGGCGGCAGGATCGCCTTTACCCGCAGGCCCGGGGACGGCGGCGCTCCTGAGCCGCTGCTCACCGAGACCCCCGAGCCCTGGTCGATCTGGGTCGCCGATGCCGCCACGGGCGCCGGCGCCGCCGTGTGGCGCTCGCCGGCCACGCTCGAGGGCTCGTATCCCCAGGTCGAAGGCGGCGCCAACCTCGCCTGGGCGGCGGGTGATCGCCTCGTGTTCCTGGAGGAGATCGACAACTGGCCACACCTCTACTCGGTGGCGGCCAGCGGCGGTGAACCCGTTCTCCTGACCCCAGGGCCGTTCATGGTCGAACACGTGGCGCAAAGCCGCGACCGCCGGTTCATGATCGTTGACGCCAATACCGGCTCGGCCGCCGACGACGCCGAGCGGCGTCATGTCTTCAAGGTTCCCGTCGATCGCGCCGCACCGGTCGCCGTCACCGGCGGCGAGGGCCTCGAATGGGCGCCTGTCATGGCCGATGAGACCCATGTCGCCTTTATCGCCGCCGGTCCGCGGGCTCCGCCGCAAATCGCCCTGGATAGCCTCGACGGCGCGCCACGCCGGGAGCTGTCGGCTGGGCCGGCGGCGGAGTTTCCGGCCGACCAGTT
>Ga0302326_10021997_pt1 | contig 13052 bp, 14 predicted proteins | sample Palsa_T0_3_FD_202264 | JGI IMG/M metagenome (GOLD analysis project Ga0302326, IMG submission 202264) | Peat permafrost microbial communities from Stordalen Mire near Abisko, Sweden - Palsa_T0_3 | ecosystem: Environmental > Terrestrial > Soil > Palsa > Peat permafrost | place: Sweden: Abisko... | reverse complement strand
GTCGCCTCCGCATGACTCCTGGTTACACCCGTCGTCACACGAGCACGACGAGGACTAGTAGAACGTTTTGATGGCTTTTTGAACATACAAGCCGCAAGCGGAAAGAACTCTTCACTCTGAACACGACCGATCTGACGCCGCATGTTCAACATCACCAAGATTCAGGGTTGGATCTCGGCGGGCGGTTATTTCGTCCTGTTCGGCTTGCTCTTCGCCTGCGGTTTGGGTTTGCCGCTGCCGGAGGACATTCCGCTGATCGCGGCCGGGGCGCTGGTGGCCAACGGCAAGATGAGCCTGCTGGTCGCGGCGATCACCGCCTGGTTTGGGATCATCGGCGGCGACTGTGTGCTCTACACGATGGGGAAGAAATTCGGGCTGGAAATCACCCGCGTCCCTTTCATCGGGCATCACCTGACCAAGGCGCGCATCCAGCGCGTGCAGCTTCTTTTCGAAAAATACGGCGTGGGCGTCGTGTTCATCGGCCGGATGTTCGCCGGAATCCGCGGCGCGATGGTCGTGGCGGCGGGCGCCATTCGATACAACTTCGCGACATTCATCGTGGCCGATGGCCTGGGGGCGGTGGTCAGCGGCGGATTCTTCATGCTCGTCGGACATTGGCTGGGGAAGAACCTCACGGAAGAAAAGATCATCCGTTTCAAACATTTCTTCGCTGCCGGCGGCATCGTCGCGGCGGCGGCCTTCATCGGCTGGATTTTGTGGCGTCGCCGGCATCGCCCGGTGGTGGATCACGTCATAAAGGTGCTCGGCGCCGACCCGCCGCCGCAGGCTTCCGCGCCAAATCTTACCGTTGACGCTCCGCGCAGCGCCGCATACGCTTCTGATCGGCAAGTTGATTCGACTTGCCCTGACATCCACTCGATAACCAAGGAGCCCTCCATGTCCGCCGTCACCGTTCAACCACTCGCCTATCCGTTCGACGCTCTCGAGCCGTACATCGATAAGCAGACGATGGAAATCCATCACGGCAAGCATTACGCGGCCTATGTCACCAACTACAACAAGGCCCTTGAGAAAGCGCCGCAACTCGTCGGCAAGCCGTTGCATGAGGTGCTTGCCAATAACTTGGCGCTGGTGCCTGAAGAGATCAAAACCGCTGTGCGCAACAATGGCGGCGGGGCGCACAATCATTCGCTTTTCTGGCAGATCATCGGTCCTAAAGCGGGCGGATCGCCGGTGGGCAAACTCGGCGAGGCCATCACCAGCACGTTTGGTGGGTTCGACAATTTCAAGGAAAAGTTCAACACCGCTGCCACCACTCGCTTCGGATCAGGCTGGGCGTGGCTGATCAAGCGGGGCGAAAAGATCGAAGTGATTTCGCTGCCCAATCAAGACAGCCCGATCATGGAAGGAGCCTTCCCCATCATCGGCCTGGATGTATGGGAGCACGCTTACTACCTGAAATATCAAAACCGCCGGCCAGAGTACATCGCGGCCTGGTGGAATATCGTGAACTGGAAGGAAGCGGATACGCGGTTCGGTCGGGCGATGTAAAATATCAGCGATGCATCGACTGCTTCGAAGCCCCGCATGTACATGCGGGGCTTCTTCATGCGCGATGCGCCGCCTTGACCGCCGATCTGATCGCGCTTACACGGAGAGTGTGAAACCGCTGGATCGCCTCGTGGTGTTGCCCCTGCTGTGTCTGATCGGATGCCATCACGGCGGTGACGGTGATATGTCGCCCAATCAAGCGGCCGTTGGCACGGCAGTCCAGCAGAACGGTGATGTGCTGAGCCGACTGCCCGCACCCGTCGCCGCCGCGTTTCAAAAAAGTCATCCGCGTATTTCGCCGACTCGCGTGCACGTCCGGCTCTTCCCCGATGGGTCGATGCATTATCAGGTCATCTATGTCGATGGCAACGGACAGCCGCAGCAGGTGGAATATTATGGCGATGGCCGGGATGTGCGGTAAGCACCCTCGATCGCTCCGCCGCGCATGTTGCCACGGGCGCGCTTCCCGGTGAAACTGTCGCGGCTCTTGCGTTAGGAAAATCCTATGGGTCGATCAAAGCCATTTGCCCTAATCGCTGCGCTTGGACTGCTGGGCGGCTGCGTGCATCATCATCATCACCACCACGATTACGATGACGATATCACGGTCGTGCGGATCGAAGATTGTCCGCCCATGGTGCGCGATCATTTCTATCGCGATCATCCGGGCTGTGACATCCGCGATATTCACATCGAGGACTCAGGCGGCGAGGCGCGCTACCACTTCAGATACGCCGATCACGGCCAGGAGCGCGAGACGCATTACACCCACGGGGGAGACGAGATCAGGACTGATGTCAAACTGCCCTAACCTGGAATCACGTTTGTCTTTAACGGAGGATCCGTTTTGTCACGCAAGGCGCTAATCGTATGGGGCGGCTGGCTCGGCCATCAGCCCAGGGAAGTTGCGGAAGTTTTTGCCCGCGTCCTGAAGGAAGATGGTTTTGAACCCGAGGTTTCAGACACGCTCGACGCGTTTAAGAATGAAGGCAAGCTCATGGCGCTGAGCCTGATCGTGCCTGTGTGGACGATGGGAAAGATCACCGCCGAGCAGGCGATGCCGGTGCTCAATGCGGTCAAGAGCGGCGTGGGAATTGCCGGTTGTCATGGCGGGATGTGCGATTCATTCCGCGATCACACCGAATGGCAATTCATGACCGGCGGACAATGGGTCGCCCATCCCGGGAACGATGGCGTCAAATACCGCGTGAAGATCGGACCGATCAAGAGCCCGATCACCGAAGGCATCAGCGATTTTGATGTCTCCAGTGAACAGTATTACATGCACGTTGATCCGGCCGTGAAGGTGCTGGGCACGACCGAATTCCCCGTTGCCGATGGACCGCACATTGGCAACGGCAAGATCGCGATGCCGGTGCTCTGGACCAAGGTGTACGGGCAGGGCCGGGTTTTCTATAGTTCGCTGGGCCACCAGGCGAACATCGTCGAGATGGAGCCGCATCTCACGATCCTCCGGCGCGGGTTTGCGTGGGCGGCGAAATAACGCCGCCACCCGAGCCGGGCCGTGTCGGCCCGGTTCCGCCGAGAAGAAGTGAAATGTAGGATAGTCAGTACGCTCATGGTCCGACGACAATTATTATGAACTACATCCGTGCGAAATGGATGCATTCACAACTGCACGAACCGGTGGTCCTGCTCAGCGAACTCGACCAAGATCGGTGGGAAATTAGGAAAGTCGAGATATACGCCGATGGAAGGCTTGATTACGCCGACCACCAGAGATCGTCGAGTCATACCAGACTCAGTTCAGAACCGATACCATCGCTGGCCGAGATTGGTGCCGACAAACAGTTCGAACCGTCCGAGATTTCCGCTGCGGAATTTGAGGCCGCTTGGAACAGAGCGATTGCATAGCGCATTATAGATAACGCAGAAAAAGAGAATGGACTCTCAAATTACAGCTTCGGTTTTTCCTCCGCATAGGTATTCTGGAGAATCTTGTTTTCTTGGCAAGGTTTTCTTCTCCTCGTCCGATCGGGCTCAAATGCGGATAACCGCGAAGGCGCGAAGAGCGCGAAGGAAATACAAAGCAGTTGCACGCAGTCGGCCGCACCGGACCGGATTATTTGTTTGGCATTCCGATTCTCCGTTTCTTCGCGCCCTTCGCGCCTTCGCGGTTAATCTCCCTACGTGGCAGCACTTTGGGCTGCGGGCGCGGCCCGCGCGGAGCTCTCCGCGTCTCCGCGGTGAACAATCCGAATCCCCCGAACGCCAAGCGACCCCACACGAGGCCAGCCCGAAATGATAATTACGATCGATGGGCCGGCAGGGACGGGCAAATCGACGGTCGCACAGACCGTGGCCCGGCAGCTGTGCTTTGATTTTCTCGACACCGGGGCGATGTACCGCGCCATCGGTCTGGCTGCCTTGCGCCGCCAAACGCCGTTGGAAGATATGCGCGAGCTCGCTTTTGTGGCCCGCCATTCGCGGATCGAATTTGATTGGTCGCGCCAGCCGCCGACGGTGATGCTCAATGGCGAATCGGTCGGCCATCTGCTCCGCGGCAGCGATGCCACGCGCGCCGCCTCTTATGTCGCCATTGTTCCGGCCATCCGCGAGCAACTGGTCGAACAACAACGGCAGATTGGCCGCGAGCGCGCCAATCTGGTGACGGAGGGGCGCGATCAGGGATCGGTGGTATTCCCCGAGGCGGAATTCAAATTTTATCTGGACGCCACGCCCAGCGAGCGTGCCCGCAGGCGTGTGACACAATTGCGCAGTCGCGGAGAAATCGTCGATTCTGGGATGGTGCTGGAGGACATCGTGGCGCGCGATCGCCGCGATGCCAGCCGCCGCGTTGGTCCGCTTGCCGTTCCCGAGGATGCGCGCGTGATCGACACCACTGAGCTGGCCGAGAATCAGGTGATTGGGCGCATCGTTGAAGAAATCCTGCAAGGCTCGTCCCAGCGATCATTGCGATCATCCAGGGAAGAGTCCCGGAGAGCGTCCGGGAGAGCGTCCGGGGGATCATCTCAATGACCGCAGAGGAGATTGGCCTGGCCGGCACTCTGCCTTCGCTGGAGCGCCCGCCGCACGTTCGCTCATTCGCGTGGAAGTGCTGCCAGGTCTTCGCGCGGATCATGTGCGCGGTGATGTTCGATCTGAAGGTGTACGGTATCCAGTACGTGCCGGCCGAAGGGGGTGTGCTTCTGGTCTCCAATCACCAGAGTTATCTCGATCCCGTTCTTCTGGCGGTTAAACTCGGCCGGCCCATGAGCTATATGGCCAAGAGCGAATTGTTCAAAAACCCCATCTTCGCCTGGCTGATCCGCTCGCTGAACGCCTTCCCGTTGCGTCAGGGAAAAGGGGACAAGGGCGCGATCGAGGAAACCATCCGCCGATTGCAGGAAGGGCATCTGCTGGCGGTCTTTCCCGAGGGGACGCGCACGGAAAATGGGAGCCTTCGGCCGATCCAGCGCGGCGTTGCGCTAGTGGTACGGCGGGCGGCGGTGCCGATCGTGCCGGTCGTTCTCGACGGCAGTTTTCAATCCTGGCCGAAAGGGAGCAAGATGTTCCATTCGCATCCGATAGGCGTCATGTATGGGCCGGCGCTGGATATCGAAGGACTCAAAGGCGACGCGATCGTCTCCTTGATCGATACCACGCTTCATCGCATGCTGGATGAACTGCGCAAGAGAACGGCCCGCACATGAACTCCACCACGTTGCAACAGCTCACCGATCTTGCGATTCGCTTCCGCGATGAGAGGGATTGGCGGCAGTTTCACAATTTCAAGGACATGGCTCTCTCGATGAACCTGGAAGTGGCCGAGCTTTGCGAATTGATGCAATGGAAAAACGGCGCGGAACTGGACGCGTTTTTGGCCGCTAACCGTGAGCGCGTTGGCGAAGAACTGTCGGATGTTCTTTATTGGGTGCTGACGATCGCCAGCGATCTGGAGATCGATTTGGATGATGCGTTTCGCCGGAAGATGGAAGCTAACGCGGTCAAATATCCAGTTGAGAAATCCAAGGGCCGGGCGACGAAATACACCGATTTGTGAGAGAAGAGGACTGTCCGCTCAACCGACCAGCGTTCAAACCCGATCCACCGGGCTGGTCGCTTCAGCGACCAGCAGCCGGCGCGATAGTAGCCCCCCGCATCGCCGGCTCGCCAAAATCGATATCCACCACCGCCGTGAAATAGCGCCAGCCTCGCCCCAGAAAAAGCTGGTCATTGAGCATATCGATGGTGCTGGGCTTCAAAAACCCCTCGAATCGGCCGCGCCCGTTGACGATGACGGACACGGCCTGAGAGAAATCGATCATCTGATCATTCAGGTATAAACGAAACGATTCGACATTATCCGTCACTACACTGATACGGTTTGGGGTGACGAACGTGGCATCCACCTTGAAGGCATTGCCATAAAGCGTGATCCGGCCGGTTCCCGTGCGAAGGAGGAGCCGGCGCTCCTTGCCTGGGCCGACTGGCTGGTCGATCCGCACCCAATCGGCGCGATTGTAGATCGGTTCGATCCGATCGGATTGCAGTGAGACGCGCTTGGGATAGAGCTCGCGCACGCGCTGTCGCATTGTTTCATACAACTGCTGCACGATCTGGTCGCTGGGATTGTGCCCAACGTGTTGAGTCTCCTCGTAAACCACATCGCATTTCAAGCGATGCAGCGCATCGACGATCGATCGGGCGGTTTTCACGGAAACCACATCATCATCAGTGTCGTGCCAGACCACAGGCAATATGTTTCGCAGGTCCATCATTCGCAACCGTTGCCAGTCGCCGGTGACCGGCCCGGCGAACGCATCGAACGCGGCGAAGTAGGTCGGCTCGTGCAGCGCCAGGTCCCAAACGGCGAAGGCGGACATGGCGTGTCCAACCAGATAGACCCGCTGCGGATCGATATTGACCAATCCCATCGCATGCTGCAGGGGGGCGAAGACGTGGTTCATGCCGTCGGGCGTGGGGCCGTACAGATCGGTGAGATTGAGCAGCGGCAGCAGAACCAGCGCATCGGGATGCCGCGAGAGTTCATCATTAGCCCAGGTGGTGTAAATCTGCGTTACCTGATCGGCGCTTGGCAGGGGCTGCGTGAGGAAAGCGGAGGCGGTCGGAAGCTTGATGACCAGCGGGCAGGGTGTCGTGCGATCGTATCCTTTGGGGACGCCGAGAAAATACACGGCATCGGTGGTGCCCACACGCTGGTTGATGTAGTAAACGCCGGCGGGAAGGGCGGTCCAGTTCATGCGCAGTCGCACGAGGCGGCCGAGGATGTTGGGATCGATGCCGGTCGCCTCGAGCGCGGCGGCGGTCTGTTTTCGTGACTCGGGCTGAGCGAAGAACCGCTCGATCAGTTCGTGGGCCGCGAGAAGCTTGCCGGCATCCTGCGGTCGATAGAGGGGACCCAGTTCGCGGGCGTCCATCTGCGCCAGGTCGGTCGGCGAGATCGGCGCGGTGGTTGGCGCGTCCGCGGCGAAAGTGCTCCCTGAAAACACGATCAGGAGCCAGACGATCAGCGACTGCCGCACACTATCGACGGTCGGATGATTGCTGCCAGTTTGAGATGCCATCGCGTATTGCCGCTTGCGGCTTAGCGGGCCAGCGGTCATCGTTAGCCGCTGGCCCGCTAAGCCGCAAGCGGCAGAGACGGTCTTACTGACAAGACTATTTCGTGATCGATGGGCCAGCAGCGCCAATCCTACGCCTCCGCGACTGTCACCGTCTTGATCTTGTCGCCCTGCTTGATCGCGTTCACCACGTCCTGGCCGGTGGTGACCTGACCGAAGACAGTGTGCTTGCCATCCAGCCAGTCGGTTGCGATGTGGGTGATGAAGAACTGGCTGCCGTTGGTGTTCGGACCGGCGTTGGCCATCGAGAGCGATCCAACCTGATGCTTGCGCGGATTGCCCTTGAGTTCGTCGGCGAATTTATACCCGGGGCCGCCGCGCCCGCTCCCTTCGGGATCGCCGCCCTGAACCATGAAATCATTGATCACGCGGTGAAAAGTGGTTCCATCATAAAACTTCTCGCGGGCGAGAAAGACGAAATTATTCACCGTGTTGGGAGCATCCTTCGCGAACAGATCGCAAACGATCGCTCCGCGCGAGGTGTCCAGCGTGACGGTGTATTTCTTGGTGGTGTCGATCACCGTCTTTGGCGGTGCGGAATACTGCTTGGGCATTGAGTTCCTCCGTTTAAGGTCGCAACAGGGTTCCTCTTTTTGCGCGGATGTCAAGGGAATGAGGTGGCGAAGACATCAGCAATTTAATAAGCGGCGGTGCGCGGCACCGTGTTCGCCGTCGCGGTCGGACGATAACGCGGTGCTGACTTCGACGAGCTCAGTCGAGTCGCGCACCGCCGCTAACTAAGGGAAATTGGAAGCGCTCGAAATCAACATGTGGGCGAAGGTGTCGGCGCATTGAGCGGCGATGTCTTCGGGCAAAACCGACACGCGATGCGTCAAGCCAAAATGCAGGCGATTCCCCAGCGTGCTGGGCGTGAAAACCACCGGCAGCATCGGACCGGTGGGCGAGACGCGGATGTAATCCAGGATCGGTGAGGGATGGTAATCGGCAACCCACGTCCGATTCAGGTTTACATTTGAGATGCCCGCCGCCAGGGGGATGCGTTTTCTGTAAAACTCGAGCACCCCGCGCCGTGAAAGAAGCCGGCCGGCGATGCTTCCGCCCAGAATCCTGAGCATGCTTGTCTGGGCCGAGGTGTTGCGCTTATTCTGGCGATTCTGCTGGGTGAGATGCGCGAGCAATCGATCCCAATCGCGCAGATGCTCGATGCCGCAGAGGACGCTGGTGAATCCGAGGAAGAGTCCGAAGGTGTCGGCAAGCATATCGGGGGCGCTGGCGCGCAGGTCGACGATCACGCCCAGCGCCAGATCGGTGCGCCTGCGCGCGGGGGGCGCGACCACGTAGCGATCGCACGCCCGGGCCATCGCGGCGAGAAACAGATCATTGAGCGTGGCTCCGGCGGCCCTGGCGACGGGGAGCAATCGATCGACCAGGCCATCGGGCAGACGATGCAGCGTGAATTGCGTCTTTAGATCGGGAAACGATCGGTTTTCCACCCGCCGGGCGAGCTTGAGCCGGCTGGACCAGCGAAAGACATCGAGCACGTTGGTGCCCAAATCCCAGTTTGCCGCGTCCGGGCCAAAGAGCCGCCAATAACCGGCGGTCGGCTGTTTGAAAGGGATGCGCTGCGCGCGCTCTGGTTGGTAAAGTCGCAGGAACCACTCGCGCAGCAGGCTTCGAATCGAAACGCTGTCGGCGATCCAATGGTGGTAGACGACGCCCAGAAAGTGCGATCCGGATTCGGTCAGAACGAAGGGCCGAAAAGGCGTGCCCTCGTCCGCTGTGAACGGCCGGTTCATTTCCGCGGTGAGATATGCATCGACCGACAGAGCGGGTGATGGAACGTGAACCGATTGATGGAGATCTTTCGCGGTGGAGTAGAAATAGTTGCCGCCGTTGCAACGCACCGGGCCCAGGCCCAGCTCGGTGAGCGCCGATCGCCATGCTTCTTCGATTCGACCGATGTCGGCGTTGCCGTCCAGGTGCATGGATTGTGCGGCGTTGTAGGGATGTAATTGATCCCACTGACGGGTGAGTCGTTGGAAGATGTTGAGGGGGATGGGCTGCAAGTCGTATTGGACTGGAAGAGTGCCCCGGAGCGGATTCAGAAACGGCTCTGTAAATCGTCTCCGTTGACGCCTGGCGCCGGGCGAAGCGCAACACCTATTACTTATAAGATGATTTCCGGCAAGTCGCCAAGGATGTTCGGATTGCATTTTGGACGATTTCGACGAGCCGCGACCGTCAGGGAGCGCTTGCTGAGGGCTGGAAAAAGATCCCTGACGGTCGCGCTCGTCGGATGCGATCGTCGCGGGCAAGAAAGCCGGTGCCGTTTGCCTTCGTTTACTTGAACCTGGCCTGGCGATAGGATTTCAGCTCAACATTCAATGCTGGATTTGGTCGCCGGGCACTTTTTGGGGAAATCATGCGGAGTCGCAAATCTCATTGGTTGGGCGGAGCGTCATTGCAGGGAATCAGCCGGCCGCTTTCGCTGCTGCTGTCCCTTTGCGGCGTCGGCATTATCGGCACCGCGCGATGGAGCGATGCCCAGGCACAGGATTCCCACCGTCCTGCCAGTCAGATTTCGGCGGACATCAACACGGCCCTGCGGGCGGTTCCTCCGTACCCATTGGCCATTCAGCTTGATGGGCGGTATGTGTCGCAGATGGCGCGGGAGATGACCAATCCGCTGCAGCATCTGGTTGATCTTTACGCGGAGTTTGAGAAGGCCGCCCCCGCCGACAGATTGACCGTGCGGGAAGACAAGTGCCTGGCTCTGGTTCGTCTGGCGCTTTATGAGAACAAGGACGCCTTGCAATCGCTTACTGATGCATCCGCGAGTGCGGTTTCTTCCGAGGCCGTTTTAGGAAAAGCCGGTTTGATGATGTACCAATGGTGGCGCTCGCCGCTGAGTCCCCAAACCCAGCAATCAAAACAGCAGCAGATCGCCATTAATTTCGAATCGCTCGCCAGAGCCAATTCCCGGGATGATTTGATGGTGATGGCGGCATTGGACATGGCCCGCTATCAATCCAGCTCGGACGTTCTGTCCAACTCGCTACGCGATCTGGTGGAACAAGATTTGAGCAGTCCGGCGGCGGTGAAATACCGTCATCAGCTTTACAAAGTCGGCCGTCCGTTCAAGGTGAGCGTGAATGTGCTGGGAGGCAAAACTGTCTCGACCGCGGATTGGAAAGGGAAGGTTGTGCTGATAGATTTCTGGGCCACCTGGTGCGGGCCGTGCAAGGCGGCGCTGCCCAAGCTGATCAGCCTCTATCAGGCGGATCATTCCGACGGACTGGAAGTGCTGGGCATTTCCAATGACAACTCGATGCCTGCTTTGCGGGATTTCCTCGCCGGCAACAAAGACATGGTCTGGCCCGAATCATTCGATCCCACCGGACCCGGCGGTTGGAATGGGCTATCTCCGCAGATGGGAATCACCGGGATTCCGACGACTTTCTTCATCGATCGCAAGGGCGTGCTCCGGGATATCGAGGTGGCTTACCTCGACGAAGATCTGCTCAAAAAATTGCTTGATGAGGAGGCCACCCCGCAACCGGCGACTCCGGTCGATTCGCCGCTCGCCCCTCCAGCCGACTCGCCAGTCGCAACCGATTCGCAAGCCGCCCCACAGCCGGCGACGCAGCCCGCACCGCCGGCCGATTCCCCGGAAAAACAGGCCAATGCGCTCTTAGCCATCGCCAATTCCTACATCAGCGCTGACCGTCCCGATCGGGCGAGGGACAAGCTCAACCAATTGCTGGAGAAATACCCCAACAGCACCGCGGCTCCCAAAGCGAGGGACTTGCTGGCACATCTGGCTGATTAATAGCTGTCGGCGAGAGCCGATATTCGACCGCTGGGACACTCATCATCGCAATGATGAATGCCTCTTTTTCTTCCGTGGCGCGTTTCGACCAGCGCGCGAATTCGCGTTCCCAATATTCGCGATTGTTTTTGACGAACCGCCGCCCGAATGGTCAATTACATCATCCGCGCCGGTGAATGGCATCATGTGATAGTGTCACCGAGCGCTCGAGATTAAGAGGTTCTTCGGCTAGAGGTGCTATGGGATGCCGCATCCGCTGATAATCTACGTCCCGCCCTGCTCGCTGGTGATCGCGGCGATCCTCCTCCCGCCAATGGGCCACGACCTCGTCGGTTCGATGAACGCGCGCGAGTTTTCCCTGTTCTTGGCATTCTGGTGGATGGTCCTCGCTCTTGGTTGGCGTGTAGTTTATTGGCTAGTGACCAGCCTCCAAGGTGAACCCTCGGCACGGCGTGGCTTCGAGGTGATCCGAGCAAAGCCCCGCCCAACGGCCGGCGAAGAACCAGCCGCTGCTCTGGACGGGTCCGCGTCGCGTCGATAGTTTGTCCTTTGTTCAACACTCCCTGGCGCGCCGCGCGACCCGCCAGAGATTGTCATTCGTTACGCAGCACGAGCACACCGCCTAATGCGATCACTGCGACCCATGACGACATTGTGGCTCGGACCGTTGCTCACCGCTTCGGCGATGGCGTTGGCTTTCGGTATCGAGCATCGCGACCTCCGTGCGGTCGCAATAGCGTTCCCGATCGGTGGAAGTTTTGGCCTGCTACTCTTTGGCCCGATCGTGGCCGCAGAAATGTTTCGGGGCCAATTACTTCATTGGCTGCACCGCCAATGGAATCGCATACACCGTTACTTTGCGTTTGCGATGGCAATATCACTTGGGTATCTGATGGCGTGCAGCCACTACAAGGTATGCGACGCCTTCACATTCGTTGCTGCCGCGACAGTTTTCGTGGGCGCGATGGTAGGCACCTTTGTAGGCGTCGCGTTCAAGGGCGGTCCGGATCGTGCTGCATAACCGTCCGCTGCTGTGGACGGGCCCGCGCCGCGTCGTTGATTTGTTTTTATCTAACGTCCCTCGGCGCGTCGCGTGACCCGCCAGGCAAGTGATGCGGACCGGAAATACGGTCCATTTTTTAGAAATCAATTGTCGCTTTGTTGTTCCGCCTTACGTCCCCGGCGAATACGCCCGCAGCGCCTTGGGGATGAATCGGCCCACGTGTGAAAGATAAGAGCCGTAATCCGCTCCATGCAACTGCACGAGATATCGCTCCTCGCGGCGGGCCTCCCATTGCAGAAACGTGAGATGGATGACCGCGAGGGCGATCATCAACGGCGCCGGCACCGCCGCTGCGCTGGCGAGCATCAGCAGGGAGGAGAGCGCATAAATCGGATGGCGGACGTACGCATAGGCCCCGGTGAAGACCAGTTGCGTCTTCTCGCCCGGGTCGATGCCCATGCGCCAACTGCGGCCCATCTTCCGCCAGCAGATGAGGGTGCCATACAGCGCGGCCGATGCGACGGCGACCGCGGGCCAGGTGATCAGCGGGTCGGTATAGAGCGGGATCAGGGGAGGGGGAAGACGCCGAGCAAACGCGATGATCAGGGGGACGACGATCCATGCTGTTACGGTTGGATACCAGATGATTCGAAGGATGCGACCCAGAAGCTCAGGCGGTACGAAATTGGCGGCTCGACCGGTATCGAGGCGGGTCTTGAGCACGAGCTTGATCACGCGCGCCCAATAGAAGCCAACGATGAGCCCGATCGCCAAAGCGGGCCAGTTACGGTGCATTACTGGCATGATCGGCGGCGGGCGGTGGAGCGTCAATTGGGAGGAGGTTGCTGGTTGCTGGTGTCAGCAGGACCGTGCTCTTTACCCGCAACCAGTCACCAGCAACCTCTTTCCATTTTTGTCGGAGAGACAAGGTTGCGTTGGATCGGATACACTAATCAACCTAAATGGCCTTGCGCGATCACGAACTATTGCAGAGCCGCGGGGGGGGGGGGGGGCCGGGCGGGGCCGGGGGGGGGGCCCCCCCCCGGGGGTGGTGGGGGGGCCCCCCCGGGGGGGCCGGGGGGGGGGGGTGCCAAAAAACAAATAAAATTTTTTATAAAAAACAATAAAAAAAAACTCAGTT
>Ga0302326_10021996_pt1 | contig 13052 bp, 13 predicted proteins | sample Palsa_T0_3_FD_202264 | JGI IMG/M metagenome (GOLD analysis project Ga0302326, IMG submission 202264) | Peat permafrost microbial communities from Stordalen Mire near Abisko, Sweden - Palsa_T0_3 | ecosystem: Environmental > Terrestrial > Soil > Palsa > Peat permafrost | place: Sweden: Abisko... | reverse complement strand
TCGTTAGGGAAAATGCAACTTTTATCCCGAACGGCCCGCCGTTCCTCCGGCCAGCATACTAATCGCTAGATAAATGAGGAAAAATACGCAATTTTCGAGTAAGTTAGTTCTTTACTGCACGGGTGGTTTGGGATGGGGACGCATGGGCGTGCTGCCGCGACGTGCGATCAGGGCCACGAGTCGGCCCTCGATTTGGCTAGCGCTGGCTCTCGGGCTGGACGCGATCATCGCCGTCATAGCGATATTGATAGGGCGCAGCCTTAACCTGGCGGAGTTGCTGGCGGCCGGACCGCTGCTGGCCTGCGCGCGGTGCAGTGGCCGGATGACCGCCCTTGTGGCCGGCTACGCAATTGCCCTGTGCGCAATTGTGACCGGAGTCATCGGCGCGTCAAGTACCTCAAGTGAGGGAGACCGTTTCACTGTTGTCGGTGCCGCGGGCGTTTTCGCCGGTTTCGTGGCCGTGATACGCACTCGCCGGGAAGGCGCGCTTATCCGGATCAGCGAAAGGGTCCAGCGCGCGATCCTGCGCCCGCTGCCCGCAGAACTCGGCGGTGTCGCCTTTGCGTCCCACTATCAGTCGGCGACGACCCAGGCGCTGATCGGCGGTGACCTTTATGACATTACGATGACACAGTTCGGGCCGCGCTTCATCCTCGGAGATGTCAAGGGCAAAGGGATCGACGCGGTGGGCAGATGCGCCGCGGTTCTGGCTGTCTTCCGCGAACTGGTGTTCGGCGAGCCCGATCTGGCCCGGCTCGCCGAGCAGATGGATGCCAGGTTGTCGCTGGACATGGACATCGAGGACTTCGTCACGGTGATACTCGCGGAGTTCGCGCCTGGCCACGTGCGCATCGTCAACTGCGGGCACCCCGCCCCGGTCAAGCTGGCGGCCGGTGCCGGGGGATTGCAGCTCATGGCCCCGCCACGATACGAGCCGCCCTTAGGCCTGCACCCCCGTCCGGCCTTGCAGGACATTGCGCTGCGCCCGCACGACCGGCTGCTGTTCTACACCGACGGCCTGGTGGAGACCCGGAACCGGGCGGGCCGCTTCTTCGCTCTCGACGCTCACGTGGCGACCGCGCTGGCCACCCCTGACCTGGACGGCGCGGTCCGTGGCGTGGTCAAGCTGCTACTCGATCACGCGGGCGACGGGCTCACCGACGACGTCCTGCTCGTCCTCGGCGAGCAGACTCCGGTGTGATCAGCAGACATGGCTCCGCGGGCATTACCGCAGCCAGCTGAGCAAAAGCTCGTTAAGGCGGTCAGGTGCGTCCAACGGCACCCAGTGGCTCGCGCCGGGGATTTCTTCGTACCGCCACGGCCCGCCCGCAAGAGACCCTGAATCCGCCATTCGCTCGCCGTCGAGGTAATGGTCGCCGGTCGACCAGATGCCGAGGGTCGGTGCGAGGACCGGCGGGAGCGCGCGGGCTGGCCCGGGCATGCGCGGCGCGAGGTTGGCCCGGTACCAGTTCAGCGACGCGGTGAGCGCTCCCGGCCGGGACAGGTCGGCGATGGCCTGCTCGAGATCTCCGTCGCCCCGGCTGAACGTGCGCAGCCAGGCCCAGTCGTCGTGCTGGATGGTCGCCTCGGCGATGCCGGCGAACTGAAAGAACAACTGGTACCACGCCATCTCCTGCTGCCGCAGGGTCGGCGCGGCCAGCGGATGCGGCACGGAGATAACGGTGAGCGTCCGCACGCGGTCCGGGCTCAGCATGGCCGTGAGCCACGCTACCGCCGCGCCCCAGTCGTGGCCGATGACGTGCGCCCTGTCCAGGCCGAGCCGGTCCAGTATCGCGGTCACGTCGGCGACCATGTTCCGCAGCCGGTACGCGGCCACGTCCGCGGGACGCTGCGAGCGTCCGAACCCCCGCATATCCGGCGTGATGACCCGGAACCCGTTTGCCATCAGGAACGGGACCTGATGGCGCCAGAGCCGGGCGGAATCCGGCCAGCCGTGCAGGAGCAGGACCGGCACGCCGTCGCCATGATCCTCGACGTACAGGGAAATCCCGTTCGCCTCGAGAACTCGTCCTTCTTGCGGGCTCGTCATGATCCCGATGATGGCACGTGGCCACTCAGCTGGTCCTACTGCCGCCTGCTACTTCTGGCGGCGGCTGGATTCATCGCCGGCGTTGGCCACGAAGACCGCGATCGGCGGAATCACCATGGCCACGACGGTTATCACCACCGCGGCCAGCACGGAGTAGAGCCGGATGACCGCCCAGGACAGGATGAACAGCGTCAGGCACACCCCCATCAGCAGGAAGTACCCGCGGTTACGAGTCATGGCCCTCCTTCCCGGTTTGGCCGGTAATTCCAGTCTCGCACCACAACCTGGTTGACTGGTCCGGTGAGCAGCTACCCGAAAACGATCACACCGACCGGTCACGTCGCGCCGGTGCCCCGCCGGATTCGCGCCATGCTCGGCGGCGAGGTCGTCCTGGACACCACCGCGGCCTTGTACGTGTGGGAATGGCCGAACTACCCGCAGTACTACATCCCGGTCGCCGACGTGCGGCCGGACGTGCTGGTCGATGAGCAGCACGACCAGAAGCTGCGCCTGGGCACGGCCCGCAAGCACGGGCTGCGGGTCGGGGACATCTCCCGGCCCGGTGCGGCTCGGCTGTACACCGACGACGCCGCGGCCGGGCTAGCCGGCACCGTGCGTTTCGACTGGGACGCGCTCGACGCTTGGTTCGAAGAGGACGAGCAGGTCTTCGTCCATCCTCGCAGCCCTTACACCCGCGTCGACGCGCTGCGCTCCACCCGCGCCGTGCGGGTCGAACTCGACGGGATCCTGCTGGCCTCCTCGTCCTCGCCGGTGATGGTCTTCGAGACCGGACTGCCGACCCGCTACTACCTCAACCGCACTGAGGTTAACTTCGAGCACCTAGTGCCGACAGACACCGTCACCGCCTGCCCGTACAAGGGCAAGACCAGCAGCTACTGGTCCGTCCGGACGGGGGAGACCGTCCATCCGGACCTCGCCTGGGCCTACGACTTCCCCACCCGCCAGCTCCTGCCCATCACCGGCCTGATCGCCTTCTACAACGAGAAAGTCGACATCACCGTCGGCGGGCATCGGCTTGACCGCCCCGGCACGCATTTCTCCTGACCCCGGCACGCGTTTCTCCTGGCCCCGGCACGCGTTCTTCTCTTGAGATAGCCTGCGGCACATGTCTGCGATATGGCCAGCGCTCTCTTACATGCAGTGGCGCGAAACGTGTGACACGCTGCACGCGCACACCCAGGTCCTCGGCAAGCTCGCGGCGAAGCTGGCCCCGCCCGAGCCGGAGTTGCAGCACGCGGCGCTGCGCCTGACGGCCCGGGGCTGGGAGACCGCGCCGCTGCCCGCCCCCGACGGCTCCGGATCGCTGGTCGTCGCGCTCGACCTGCGGGTGCACGAGGCGCTTGTCGAGCACAGCACCGGGCGCACAGAACACATCCCGCTCACTCCCGACCGCGCCGTCGGCTCGGTGACCCGTGACGTGCTGGCCGCGGTCCGCCGGGTGGCCGGCCCGGTGGAGATCGACCCCGCGCCGCAGGAGGTCTCGTGGGACGTGCCGCTGGACGCGGACGAGCAGCACGCGTCTTACGACCGGGATCAGGTCAGCACCTACTTCGCGGCGGCCACCCAGGCCGCGCTGGTCCTGGCGGCGTACCGCGCGCCCTACCGCGGCCGCTCCACGCCGGTCAACGCGTGGTGGGGTTCGTTCGATCTCGCGGTGAGCCTGTTCTCCGGAGCGTCGGCCGATCCTCCGTCAGATGACTTCATCATGCGCAACGCGATGGACGCCCAGGAGGTCGCCATCGGCTGGTGGCCCGGCGACCCGCGCCACGACCAGGCGGCCTTCTACGCCTACGCCCATCCCGCACCGGAGGGATTCGCTCAGCTGACCCTGTCACCCCCGGCCGCGCACTGGGACGCCGCGCTGGGCGAGTACATCATGGAGTGGGACGACGTTTGCTCCGCCCCGGATCCGTTCGCGGCGGCCCTGGAGTTCGCCCGCTCCGCGTTCCGTCAGGCCTGCACGGCCTGCGCCTGGGACATGACCCTGGCCGCGAGCGCCGACGGCACCCCGCCGCCCCTCAGATAACGGCAGGCGTTCCCGCGGAAACGTCGGTCTTCGGGCCCGTCTCCGTCTCCGTCTCGCCGCCGACCGGATACCTGTGTGTGCCGTGAGGCACGCGCGCTCCGTGGTGCGCGTACCGGGGTGCATTTGGGCTCCGGGGAGTTGTTTGTGCATGATCGTCCCCAAAATCCTCCCGCGAGCCCAAATACTCCCAGGAAAACCCAGTCATCTGGAGTGGATGAGCAGGCAGGTGCCGGTGAGGTTGACGAACCCCGCCAGGCCGCGATCATCAAGCATGCGACAGCCTCTATAGGGGAGTTTTTGACACGATCATCGGTTGAGCCGATGCGGAGGAGATTATGACCAAGAAAGAAGCCGCCGAGGCGGTGCTCGCGGCGAAGGCGCGCCTGGGCCTGACCTGGGCGCAGCTGGCCGCGGCGGTCGGACGCCCGGTCGCCTGGACCACGTCCGCCCTGCTCGGGCAGCAGCCGGTGCCCGAGGCTGAAGCTCGCGCGGCGGTGGCTCTGCTGGAGCTTGACGACGACGTCCGGCAGGCGCTGCAGCTGCAGCCCACCCGCGGAGCCCTGGAGTCCGCGGTGCCGGTCGACCCGACGATTTACCGGTTTTACGAGGTGCTCCAGGTCTACGGCCCGACCATCAAGGAGCTGATCCACGAGGAGTTCGGCGACGGCATCATGAGCGCTATCAACTTCCGGCTCGACGTCAGCCGGGTGCCTGACCCGGCCGGTGACCGGGTCGTCGTCACGCTCAACGGGAAGTTCCTGCCTTACCAATGGTGAAACCCGGCCGCGGGCGAGAGGCTAACCGGGCTCCTGGGCCCGCGGGACCACCAGTCCGGTCTCGTACGCCATGACCACCGCCTGCGTCCGGTCCCGCAACCCGAGCTTGCTCAGCATCCGGCTGACGTGGGTCTTCACGGTCTCTTCCGTGACCACCAGGCGGGCGGCGATCTCCGTGTTGGACAGGCCCTCGGCGACCAGGCGCAGCACCTGCGTCTCCCGCGGGGTCAAGGCTGCGAGGGCGGCCGTGGCGGGGGCGCCTTCGGGCTTCGGCCGGAGCCGGGTGAACTCGCTGATCAGGCGGCGGGTGACGGCGGGCGCGAGCAGCGCCTCGCCCGCGGCGATGATCCGGACGGCGTCGAACAGCCGCTCGGCGGTGACGTCCTTGAGCAGGAAGCCGCTGGCGCCGGCGCACAGCGCGTCGTAGACGTACTGGTCGAGGTCGAAGGTGGTCAGGATCAGGATCCGAGGCCCGCTGGGCCCGGCCAGCTGCCGGGTGGCTTCGATACCGTCCATCACGGGCATCCGCACGTCCATCAGGGCAACGTCGGGGGAGAGCTCGCCGCAGATCCGCACCGCCTCGGCCCCGTCGCAGGCCGTGCCGACGACCGTGAAATCCGGCTGGGTGTCGAGCAGTGCGGCGAAACCGGTCCGCACGACGTGATGATCATCAGCGACGATGATCCGAACGGCGCTCAACCCCCCACCTCTGTCTTGGCGGGCAGCGTGGCCTCGATCAGGAAGCCGCCGCCAGGCGCGGCGCCGGTGCGCAGCTCACCGCCGGCCGCCGCAGCCCGCTCACACATGCCGGGCAGCCCATGGCCGCCCGTGGCCTCCGCCGTGACCAGGATCGCGGACCCGCCCTGGGGCGGCCCCGGCCCGTTGTCCCGGATGCGCAGCCGGAGCGAGTCGTCGCTGAAGCGCAGTTCGACGTCGACGGCAGCGCCTGGTGCATGTCGGCGGGCGTTGGTCAGGGCCTCCTGCACGATGCGGTAGGCGGCCAGCTCGACGCCGGGATCAAGGGTGACCGGCGGTCCGGAGACGATGAACCTGGTACCCGTGCCCGAGGCGTCCCTGGCCTCGTCGATCAGCTCGCTGAGCTGTCGCAGCCCAGGCTGGGGATGTCGGTCGGCGCCGAGCCGACTCGCGCCGAGCTCGCCCGGCCCGGCGGCACGGGCGTCCTCGCGCAGCACGCCGAGCAGCCGCCGCATCTCGGTCAGCCCGGCCCGCGCGGTGTTCCCGATCTCCAGCAGCCGGGCAGCACCGGCCGGCGGCATCCCGGGGGTGGCCAGCCGGGCCGTCTCCGCCTGGACGGCGATCATGGATATGTGGTGGGCCACGACGTCGTGCAGTTCCCGGGCGATCCGGGCCCGCTCCCCGCGGGCCATGTGCTCGAACAGGGAGTCGGCGATGACCTGCCGGGCGGCGCTGTGCGCTTGCGCCGCCAGGCGCGCCCGCCGCGCGATCCCGGCCAGGGCGGCCGCCGGAGCCAGCGCGGCCAGGAGCACGATCAGCACGCTTTCTTCAGAATTTACCGAACGGGCCCCGGCTAGTGCGATCACCAAGAACGGCGCCGCCAGGGCAGGCGCCAGGAGTTGTGCGTTGTTCGGCTGTGTCTCATCGCGCTGACTGTTGCTCCCCAGGGCGCCGGTCCGCGGTGCCCCTTTCATGCCCAGCCGGTAGAGGGCGATGACCTGGGCGAACAAACCTGCGACGGTCAGCGTATGGAAGACCGCGAGCGAAAGCACGCTGGCTGCGCTGATGGCTATGGCGGCGGCGACCGGGCCGAGAAACGCCAGTGGCACCGTGGTAAACAAGGCCAGGAGAAACGCGGCGACCAGGGTGAGTGCGCTGGTCTTGGTGTCCGCCGCCCGGACCAGCGCCTCGGTCACCGCGGCCAGCCCGAGCAGGGCTCCGGCGACCGCGGCTGCGTGCGGGCTCGCCGCCATCCGGCGGCCCCTTTCGGCCCATCCGCTGCGCCAGTCATCTGCGGTGCCCACGTAACTCATTGTCGTCGCTCAGCCAGGAGATTGCGTCACCCCGGCCGGGGATGGCGCATCCCTCCTGCGGGGGACGGCGAAGAGCGCTCCCCAGCGTGACGACCGCGCCACCTGCCGGTCCCTAGCCTTAGCTGCTATGGAAGCAACTATCGAAGTCAGCGGCCTGCGCAAGCGATTCGGGTCGACGCTGGCGTTGGACGGGATGTCCTTTACCGTCGACCCCGGCCAGGTGACTGGTTTCGTCGGCCCGAACGGCGCCGGGAAATCCACCACGATGCGGGTCATCCTCGGCCTTGACTCCGCCGAAGCGGGTAGCGCGCTGATCGGCGGCCAGCCGTATGCGAGCCTGCGGCACCCGCTCAGCCACGTCGGGTCGCTGCTGGATGCTGGCGCGTTGCAGCCGAGCCGGTCCGCCCGCAATCACCTGCTATGGCTGGCCCACTCACAGGGCCTGGGGGCCAGCCGGGTGGATGAGGTGATCGAGCAGGCTGGCCTGGGATCGGCGATCCGGCGCAAGGCGGGCGGCTATTCGCTGGGTATGCGGCAGCGGCTTGGCATCGCCGCCGCGCTGCTCGGCGATCCGCCGGTGCTCATGCTCGATGAGCCGTTCAACGGCCTGGATCCCGAAGGCATCGTGTGGATAAAGGGCTTCCTAGGGTCACTGGCCGCCCAGGGCCGCGCGGTGCTGGTGTCAAGCCACCTGATGAGCGAGCTGCAGGACACCGCGGACCACCTGGTGGTGGTCGGCCGCGGGCACGTCATCGCCGATACCAGCGTGGCGGACCTCATCGCGACCGCGTCCAGCGGCCGGGTCACGCTGCGCACCACCGCACGGTCGGAGGCGATGGCGGTGCTGGCACACTCGGGGGCCGTCATCGCCACCACCGACCGGGATACGCTCACCATATCCGGGCTGGCGGCCGAGAAAATCGTGGCGCTGCTCGGCGAGAGCGGGGTGCCGTTCTCGGAGGTGTCGGCGCATCGCGCGACCCTCGAGGAGGCGTACATGGAGCTCACCAAGGATGCGGTCGAGTTCCGCGCCGCTGCCTCGGTCCAGGGCGGCACCGAGGAGGCGGCACGATGACCGCCGACACGGTGACGCCGTACCAGCCGGATCAGCAGACCGGAAGGGACGGCTTCGGGCAGCTCCTGCGCGCGGAATGGACCAAGTTCAGGACCGTCCGCGGTTGGGTCATCGGCGCGGTCGTCGCTGTCCTGGTGATGGCCGGGCTCGGCCTGTTCGTCGGCGGCGCCAGCAGCAGCTCGTGCCAGAGCGCGACTGGCGCGAGCGGCGCCCCGGCTCGGTCCGGCAACGCTTGCGGCGGGACCGTTAACCCGGTGGGGCCGGGTGGCGAGCCAGTGACCGACAGCTTCTACTTCGTGCGCCAGCCGCTCGCAGGTAACGGCAGCATCACCGTCCGGATCACCTCGCTGACCGGCCTGCTCCCGTCATCGAACCCCGCTGCGCAGGGCCCGATAGACACGCGTCCCGGCCTCGTCCCGTGGGCCAAGGCCGGGCTCATCGTCAAGGACGGCACCACACCGGGATCGGCGTACGCGGCGATAATGGTCACCTCCGACCACGGGGTCCGCATGCAGGATGACTACACCAGCGACATCGCGGGCCGGGCAGGCACCGTTTCCCCGGCATCCCCCCGCTGGCTGCGGCTGACCCGCTCCGGTGACACGATCACCGGCTACGACTCGGCCGACGGCACGCACTGGAGCCAGGTCGGCACCGTTCACCTGGCCGGGCTTCCGTCGACGGTCCAGGCCGGGATGTTCGCCGCGTCCCCCGCGTGGCAGCAGATCACGCAGAACTTCGGCGGTGGGGAAAACGGGATGGTGGCTCCCAGCCAGGACACCGCCGTCTTCGATCAACTCAGCCGGTCAGGCGCCTGGCCGGCCGGCGCGTGGACCGGCGACTATATCGACGCCGACGGCGGTTCGGGCATCGGCGGGTTTCACCAGGCCAGCGGCCGGTTCACGGTCACCGGATCCGGTGACATCGCACCGGTCGTGCCCGGGCAAGCCGGGGATACCGGTACCACTGTCACCCAGGACCTCATCGGCACCTTCGCCGGGCTGATCGCGGTGATCGTGGTCGCGACGATGTTCATCACGGCCGAGTACCGGCGGGGCCTGATCCGCGTCACGCTGACCGCGAGCCCGCGCCGGGGCCGGGTACTGGCCGCGAAGGCGATAGTGATCGGCTCGGTCGCTTTCGTGGCCGGGCTGGTCGCCGCCGCTGCCGCGGTGATCTTCGCGGCCCAGCTAGCGCACACCCGGGGCTCGTACATATTCCCGGTGCCGTGGCCGACCGAGCTGCGCATGGTCGTCGGCACCGCGGCGCTGATCGCCGTGACCGCCGTCCTCGCCGTCGCCCTCGGGACCGTGCTGCGCCGCAGCGCCGCCGCGGTCACCCTGGTCATCGTGGTCATCGTGCTGCCGTACATCCTGGGAGCCGCCTCCGTCCTGCCGATCGGCGCCTCGGACTGGCTGCTGCGGATCACTCCGGCCGCCGCCTTCGCCGTCCAGCAGGCCACGCCGCAGTACCAGCAAGTCACGGCCATCTACTCGCCCAATTCCGGTTTCTTCCCGCTGGCGCCGTGGGCCGGCTTCGCCGTACTGTGCGGGTACGCCGCGCTCGCCCTGGGCCTGGCCGTTGTCCTGCTCCGCCGGAGGGATGCATGAGTCAGGCCGTGCACGCCGGGCAGCCAGGGCTGTCCGGCGCACGTCGGCTGGACATGACGGGCCTGCGGGACGCGCTGCACGCGGAATGGACCAAGCTGCGCACGGTGGCCGGCCCGGCCTGGCTGCTGGCCGGCACCATCGTGGCGACCGTGGCCGTCAGCACCGCCGCGACGGCCGCGGTCCGGTGCCCGTCCGGCACCGGCTGCCCAGTGGACACCACCAAGCTCAGCCTGACCGGGATCCAGGCCGGCCAGGCGATCGTCGCCGTGCTGGCCGTGCTGGCGATCAGCGGAGAGTACAGCACCGGCATGATCCGCATCACGCTGGCGGCGATGCCGCGCCGGTCCGCCGTCCTGGCCGCCAAGGCGGTCCTGATCGCCGGCCTGGTGCTGGCCGCCGGGGCTATCGCCGTCGGCGGATCGGTGCTGGCCGGGCGGATCCTCCTGCCCGGCCACGGCTTCACCGCCGCGCGCGGCTTTCCGCTTGAGTCGCTGGCGGATGGGCCGACGCTGCGCGCGGCGGCCGGCTCGGTCCTTTACCTTGCCCTGATCGCCCTGCTCAGCCTCGGCATCGCCACGCTCGTCCGGGAGTCCGCCGCCGCCATCGGCGTCGTTCTCGGGCTGCTCTACCTTTCCCCGATCATCCTGGGTGTCGTGACCGACCCGGTCTGGTCCCACCGGCTCGAGCGGTACGCGCCGATGAGCGCCGGGCTGACCATCCAGGACACCACCGGCCTGCGCAGCCTGCCGATCAGCCCGTGGGGCGGCCTCGGCATGCTCGCGGCCTGGGCCGCGGCCGCGCTGCTGGCCGGGGGCCTGCTCCTGCGGTGGCGCGACGCGTGAGCACGAACCCCGCCGTGGACACCGCCCCCGGCATGAGTGCCCCGGCCGTCGGCGGACGTCCGCCGTGGCTGCTCAGGAGGCTCTTTCCGCTGCTCGCCACGGTCGTGATGATCATCATCGGGATGGCGGGCACGATCTGGGGACCCCGCTATTACGGGAAATCGGCGTGGGCGCTGCCCGATGACCTGTGGGGGACGATGATCGCGGCCCAGCGACTTGTGCACCTCAACCTGGCCGGCCTCTACACCCCGCCCACCCAGCTGGTCTCCCTTCCCGGGGCGGCCGTCATCCTGATCCCGGTGGTCGCGCTCATCGACGCGGCCGGGCTCCGCCTAGGGCTACCGGCCGCGCATGCCGCCCATCCTGGCACATGGCTGCTGGCCGGACCCTGCGAGGTCGCGATCTCCGCCGTCGTCCTGTTCGCCGCCGACGCGATCGCCGAACGTCTCGGCGTGACCCGCCCCAGGCGGTTCCTGCTCGCCGCCGCGAGCGCGACCGCGCTGTGGAGCGTCACCATCCGGTGGGGCCACCCAGAAGACGCCGTGGCGACCGGCCTGCTGCTCTACGCCATCCTGGCCCTGTCCGAGACCAGGACCAGGCGGGCTGCCTGGCTGGCCGGGGCGGCGGTGGCGGTCCAGCCGCTCGTCCTGCTCGCCTTTCCCGTCCTGCTCACCGTCGTCGGCCCACGGCGCCTACCCGGCTTTCTCACCAGGGCGGCCGCTCCCGGCGTGCTGCTGCTTGCGGTCGCCGCCGCGGCCAACTGGGCGGCCACCATCCACGCGGTGACCAGCCAGCCCAACTCGCCGCAGATCGACCATCCCACCCCGTGGATCTACCTGGCGCCCCACCTGGCCGACGACCAGGTCGCCGCCGGGCCCGCCCGGATCCTGGCCCTGATCGCGGCCTGCGGATGCGGCCTCCTCGCCTGGCACAGCTGGCGGGGGCGCGAAATTTCCCCCGGCGCCCCAAGCCCCCCTAGCCCAAGCCTCCCTGGAGCCACCGGGTCCTCCGGATGGAGTCCGGACAGGCTGCAGGAGGTGCTGTGGTGGACCGCGGTGGCCCTGGCCCTGCGCTCCGTCTTCGAGCCCGTGATGGTCGCCTACTACCTGTGGCCACCGCTGGCAGTGGCGCTGATTCCGGCGTCACGGGACTGGACGCGCCTGCTCAGCACGGGTATCAGCGCTGTCGTGCTCACGTTCTTCTCGCAGATCCACTGGCATAACCCGTGGAGCTGGTGGACACCCATGATCACCGTCCTAGCCCTCACCCTCTTCTTTGCCCGCCCCAGACGGGTCGACCCCAGACGGGTCAGCCGGGGACAGCTCAACCGGGGAGGGGGTTCCCGGCTCGGCGCGCCTGCGCAGGTGCTGCCAGAGCCGGGGGAGCAGTTCATCGCGGACAGCGCGCCATGACGCGACCTCCGTGGCGGAAAGCGGCGTGACCGAGCCGGCCGCCGCCGCGGCGTGCGCCGCGAGGTAGACCTCGCAGGCGGCGGAGAGCAGCCACATCCGGGCCGCCGCGATACCCGCCGTCGCGCCCAGGGTGAGGGCGCCGTTGCCGCGCAGCAACAGTGCCTCGCCGGCCGGCAGGCTGCGGGCCGCGGACTCGGCGAGTTCGAGCGACCTGAGCAGGACAGCGCCGTCGTGCACGGGTACGGATTCGCCGAGCCACGCGGCCTGGCCGTGCAGCGGGACCAGTGCGGTGACCGTCGCCGCCGCGGCGAACGAGCTGGCGGGCTGGGCTCGGGCGATCGCCGCGGCATCCGGCCGAGCACGGTAAAGGGCGAGGTGCGCCCACGCCTCCGCCGGGACGCCGTCGGGGAGGTCCCCGGGGGCGCGGGCCGCGAGCGGAAGCTCCACCACGCTGGACTCGGTGACCAGGGCCAGGTCAGCGGCGGGCGTGATCAGCATCGACGAACCTGAGCGGGCGGACACGTGCCCGTAGGCCGTGACCAGCCCCAGGCGTGCTAGCACGTTGGCGGCCTCGGCGACCTCGCCCCGAAGACCCCGGAGAACGCGAAGACCCCGAGGCTCCTGAAGACCCCGAGGCTCCTGAAGACCCCGATGAGCCTGCTGACCCTGAAGTTGCCCTGATGATGCCGGAATCACCGTAGAGTTCCCCTTCCCAGATGGCCAGGTCCGTGTCTAAACTGTATGCAGTTTAGGCCACCGCCGGAAGGAACGAACCGTGATCTCAGGGCTGCATCATTACGCGCTGGAAGTACCGGACCTTGAGGTGGCCGAGGGCTTCCTGCAGGACTTCGGCCTGGAGACCGCGGAAAAGGACGGGTCGCTGGTCGCCACGTGCCCCGGCCGTGACCAGGAGCAGGTGCGGCTGGTCCAGGCGCCGGCCAAGCGGCTGCACCACGTCACCTTCACCCTGCACCCGGGTTCGATGGACTCGGTCGCCGACGCGCTGGAGCGGGCCGGTACGCCGGTCATCGAGCCGCCCGCCGGCGGCACCGAAGACGGGCTGTGGATCCGCGACCCGGACGGCACCTCGGTCCAGTTGCTCGACGAGCTCCAGGCTCCGGCCAGGCCAGCCGCGGAAGTCCTGGTCAACATGGGCGGCAGCCGGCAGCGGATCGGCGTCGCGGCGTGGCCGGAAGCCGCGAAGGACGCAGCGCCGCGGCGGCTCGGGCAC
>Ga0302326_10021993_pt1 | contig 13053 bp, 15 predicted proteins | sample Palsa_T0_3_FD_202264 | JGI IMG/M metagenome (GOLD analysis project Ga0302326, IMG submission 202264) | Peat permafrost microbial communities from Stordalen Mire near Abisko, Sweden - Palsa_T0_3 | ecosystem: Environmental > Terrestrial > Soil > Palsa > Peat permafrost | place: Sweden: Abisko... | reverse complement strand
CTGATCGTCTCGACCAACGGGTACATCTATTGCCTCGATCCAGTAACCGGGGCGATTCAATGGCACAATCCCATGACCGGATACGGCGCTGGGGCGCCCACCTCGCTGGTTTCGGTGCGCGGGGCGAGCGACCAGACGGTTATTGAAGAGGCTGCAAAATCCGCGCGCGATCATGCCGCCATTACCGCGACAGCGGGCAAGTGATGGGATCTGCGCTCGCCGCCGCGCCGGTTTGCTTCATGTTCCCGGTTCGGTCTTCTTCTCTTCGCCGGTGTGATCCGGCATGACGGATTGCACGGCTCCCACCACGGTTCCCGCGGCGGTCGCGGCCGCCTGGGTTACCGCCTCGACGACGTTGCTCGTCGTCTCCGCCACGCTATGGGCGACGGATGTGACCTGATTGACTGCTTTCCTCACCCGGCCGACCGCTTTCTTGGTCGCCTTCTTCGCGACTTTCTTGGCGACCGCCTTTTTCGCCGGCGCCTTCTTAGCGACCTTCTTCGCCGCCGCCTTCGCCTTCTTGATTACCTTCTTCGCCGACTTCTTTGCGGACTTGACGGTTTTCTTGACTGCTTTCTTCGAGACTTTTTTGGCCATCGCCGCTCCTTATGGGTTGGTGGGGCATCTTTTAACCCAAAATCAGTTAAAACAATAAGAAATGACCTCTGCGACGACAGGGTAGGCCGGCAAGCCCAAGTTAGTCCCACTCCAGATTCTCCAGATGACGCTGGATATCGCCAGCACTGTGGAACCGGTCGAGAATCAGCGAATCCTTGAGTCCGCGAATGATTTCCTTCACCACGCGCGGCTGCTTGGGATACCGTTCCCGACCACCCACAATTGTGTGGAAGACCTGGATCAGGTTCAGCACATCCTTGTAGATCTTGCTCTTGGTCGGCTTGCCCAGATCGAAGAAGTCGAGCAATTTCAATTCGAAGGCGATGCCCTGCCTGCGGATCATGATGTTGTGCTCGTGAATATCGCCATGATATTCGCCCCGCGCATGGATCGGAGCGATGCCGCGGGCTAAAGCGTAGAGGACGTGGAGCGCCTCGAAGGTGGTGAGTTGGTGCCGGGGCTGGTGATTGAGGAATTCGCTGAGCTTCTGCCCCTCGACGAGCTCGCTGATGACGACCATCACCTTCTTCCGCTTTACCGTCGCCATTTCCTGGTGGTGGTATTGCATGAGGATGGGACAATGCCGCAGGGCATCGAGCTTGCGGGCGTAGGCGATGGCGGCCTTGCCGGTGGGGTCGCGATGCGGGTAGTAAAATTTGGCAGCCCGGCGGATGCCGGTGTTCCGCTCGACAATCGCGTAAACCTCGCCCTCCCAACCGCTTCCCAGCGGTTTCTCGATCACATATTTGCCCGCCACAGTCCGTCCTGCGGGGAAATCGAAGCGTTTGACCTTGCTGGGGCGGTACATGCGGCCATCATTTGCATGATTCGCACCGCCGTCAATTAAAGCCTGCTTAGGAAAACGCCTGGATTTATAAGACGATTGGCGGGGTTTTGTGGTTAGAATTGCGATTAGGTTGTATGCGTTTACAGCAAGAATTGGACTGTGAGATGGAATGGGATGGATTTTCTTAAAGCCATTGCGGGTAAACTGGTTACGGGCGCGGTGATCCTCGCCGTGGTAGCCTCTGGAATCAGTTGGTACAGCGCTGATCCGCAGGCGCGCTCCATGCTGCTTGGCGGTACGGGGCGGGTTTGCTCGTGGCTGGGGATTGTGCTGGTGGTGCCGTGGGTGACGTCTGCGGTCATCGGCTGGGTCGCCCGGATGGATCGGAATATTGCCGGAGCCGTGCTGGTGGGGGGCTATGCCATCGTCGAAGCGATCGGGCTGGCGTGGCTGTTTCAATGGAGTGTGCAAGGGGCCGCCGGCTGGGCGTTTTTTGTTCTCGGTGTCCTGTTCGCGGCGGCTTACAATCTGTTCGCCTGCGACTGGATCGCGGAGAAAGTCGTCTGATTTGCGTGTCGTAGCCCCGCATGTACATGCGGGGCTTTGAAGGTCGAATGTTCTCGGAGCGGATATGGCCAGCCCAAATCAACGCATCAGCGAATACATCCTCGAAGAGAAGATCGGCGGCGGCGCGTTCGGCGAAGTCTGGCGCGCGCGGCACCATGTCTGGGCCGATCAATTCGTCGCCGTCAAAATTCCGACCGATCCCGGCTACGTCCGCCATCTGCAGCAGGAAGGGGCGGCTATCCACGGCCTGATCCATCCGAATATTGTGCGGGCCATGGGGTTCGACCCCTACGGCGACCCGCCCTATCTCACGATGGAATACGTCCCGGGCGTGAGCCTCCGGCCGCTGATCAAGGATAAAAAGCTCAGCCCGAATGATGCGATTGCGATCATGCGCCAGGTTTTGGCGGGCCTGAAATACGCCCACGAGCGCGGGCTGGTCCATCGCGACCTCAAGCCGGAAAACATTCTGGTGCACGAACGGGCGATGCGGGATGGCTTTGGTGTGGAGGGCGTGATCAAGGTCGCGGATTTTGGCCTGGGAAAAGCGGCAGCCGCTTCCAGCGCCGCGGCGATCAACTCGATCGCCTACAGTGGAAGCATGAACAGCGACGCCGGCCGCGAGATCGCCGGCACCTTGGAATACATGGCACCCGAGCAGCGGGGCGGCGGGGCGATCGACGGGCGCGCCGATTTGTACGCCTGCGGCGTCGTTCTTTACGAAATGTTGACCGGCGAAAAGCCGGCCGGCACCGAGGTGCCCAGCGATCTAAACCCCGCCTCGCCCAAGTTGCTGGATGAGGTCTTCCGCAGGTCTTATGCTCGTCTGGAGAAGCGGTATGCGTCGGCGAATGAATTCGCCAATGCGCTGGCATCGGCCGGTCCGCCACCATTGCCAAAGTCAGCGCCCGGAGTAGCCGTGCCGGGCATTCAGGTGAAGCCGGCGGTCAATCGCGGCGCCGGCGCGGCTTGTCCGCAGTGTCATAAGCCGGTCGATGCGAACGATCAATTTTGCATGCACTGCGGAATACAATTGGTTTCCGCGATCCGCCGATGCGAGCGGTGCGGGGCGTATCCTGACAGGGCCGACCGATTCTGTATTTTTTGCGGTGAAGAACTGGGAGCGGCGACCAGCGGTGCGAGCGTGTGAGCAGCGACTTAAAGCAAAGAGCGATCAGTGATTATGCCAGCCATTTTTCTCATTCTCGTCTGCTTCGTCGGAGTCGGATTTTCGTTGCTGCTGTTTGGCGGCTGGCTGATCTTCACGATTTTTCGGCTGATCGCTTCTGGGGTTGAATCGCTTATCCATCCGCGGTCAAACCGCGCGGTGATTTCCCAGCAAACGTCCGCGGGTTGGATCTGCCAGCGTGCGATGTGCCGATCGGCCAATCCCAGCCACGCGCGTTTTTGCCGGCGTTGCGGCCGGGCCGTTGTTGTCGAGCCGGTGAAGGCGCGGATGGCGGTGGCCAGCCTTTAGATGCAGAGGGCAGAATGCAGAATCAATATCAGCTCGGAGACGATTTCAAAACTTCGTGACGTCCGTCTCGGGTGATGAAATCGCCTCTGACCCGGCGGTCCGGATTCTGCCTTCATCCCTCATCCTTCTGCTTTTGAACATGACGACCTTCGATCCCAGTCTCGCTGCTTTTGACCGCCCCGATCAACTGGGTGGCGCGCTCCAGCAGGGGTTGCCCCGGCCGATGAACCCCAAGCTGACGTGGGGCGTCATCCTCACCTTTTTTCTGGGCGGGATCACCGGCGGCATTGTTCCAATTGTGTGTTTGTCCAAGCGCTTTGGCGATTTTGCGACGGCCGAGCAGCTTCAATTCTGGCACCTGGCAGAATGGCTGCGACTGCAAACGGGCGACAGCGAAGCTGCTTCCGCAACAGTAGCCGCCAAACGTGTCACACCAGGCAACACCCTTCGGCTGGCTAGCATGGCGTTCATCGCTGTGGCGATCGGAATCGCCTGCACCGCGTTGCCTCACAACGGTTCGCTCCTGCCGCGATGGTTCGCCCTGACGCTGCCGCAGCTTAATCTGGCCGATTTCAAAATGCCGGAGAAGGATTCTTCGCTCGACGGCCGCGGTTTTTCCTGGTTTTACGATGAGCGACACCATCGTGGCGGGGAGTTTTATCTGGTCCCGCAGTCCCATTGGGGCGATTCGGAGCAGCAATCGTCTCACTTTTATCATCCCGATGAACAGACCGGCGACGATGCGTCATCCCCAGCGGGAATCGCGACTGCCCGCCCGCCGCTGGTTTCCCCCGATCTAGTCAACGCCTTTGCTCTGGCGATGAGCGGTGCGGCACTCTGCTGGCTCATTGAGATTAACGCACACATTGGACGGGTGCGGCGATTTATCGGCGCGTTTAATCAGTTGTCCGGCCGCTATGGCGTGGGTCCGGTTCGATCTCCTGGGTTGCACCTGGGGATTCGGCCGCTGTGGTTATTGGGAGCGGCGGCGATGTGCGCGCTGGGCGGTTTCTGGGCCGCGCCCATGATGCTGGCGGCGGCCGCACATAGACGATATATCAAGAGAACAAGCCTGCGGCTCCGCTCGAACTTGGCGCGCCGTCAGCGAGAGGTGCTTTTGGCCAAGCGACCGACGATCCGCGTCCCGGCATCGACGCACCTGATGGGAACCTGCCCGCGAGAGAATTGCCGGGCGCCGTTCCCACCCGAAGCGGTCTTCTGCCGCAGGTGTGGGACGAAGTTGGAAGTTTGATAGAGCCGGGCCGTCCCTCCTTGGCTGAGCGCGTCGAAGCCGGACCGGACGCGACCAAGTTGCGTGCTTTTCGGCCAAGCGCGAAGAAATGGCGGACTGCTGTACGCTTCCGAGTTGAGATTACCTGGCTCCGTTGTTTGAGATATATGGCCTACATGTACGGCATTCTCTCCGTGGTGGGCTGGATCGCGCTGGTCGTGGTCCTGGCGCTTCTGGTATTGATCCCGCCGCGGAAACCCGGTGATTCAGAAAAGTGACGATTGCGGAAACCGATGAGCGATACGCCTGATCCATCGGAACACAAGGCCGCACAAGAGCGGTTCATCGCGCACATGATGCGGTTGTTTGATGATCCGCGCATGATGATCGACACCACGGCCGGCCGGCGCGCGGTGAAAGGGTTCATTCAAACCGTTTCACAAGGCGATCATGCCGTGGATGTGAAACGGCTGATGAGCGAACTCAACCGCCCCGATCGCGAGCTGCAGAGCAGCATGCCCGTCGGCCAGTCGCTTGAATTGACGCTCTCCAAGAAGAAATGGTTCGTGCTGAAGAAAGCGGTCGGCCGGCTGCGTGTTGTATGTGTTTCGCCAACGCGCGAGCTGATCGAAGATGCGCCGATCAAACCGATGACTGGCGGCGACGTGAACAAGCTGATTCGCCAGCTGCCGCCGCCCCTTGATGGCGCGCCGACGACAACCATTCTCGTCTCCACGGGCGGTTTTACGCTTGAGGCTCATGAGCTTGCCGAGCGCACGGCCGAACGAACGCTGATTCTTGCGGAGCCCAACGATGCCCGGGGATGGAGCGTTCACGGGCCGCCGGAGACCAAATCGCTCAACGATCTGCTCGATCCCGAAGAGGATGAGGAGAAGCGCCAGCGCGTGCGGGATTTGATTGCGGATCACCACATTGATTTGCTGGGCGGCGGAATTGTGGCGGAGAAGCTGGCAAGTAAGGCTAAACTGCCTCTCCAGCAGGTGGAGGCCGAGCTAAAATCCTATGCGAAGGAGACGCCCGGCCTGATCGCCAAGCGACTGGATGGCCGGGTTGTGCTGTATCGTGAGGGGACGACGCCGATCGCGCCGCTTGGCGCGAAGACGGGTTCGTCGCACGGAAACAAGTCGGGAGATTCCGACATGCCGATGATCGATCGAATCAAAGCATTGTTTGCTCGCAAGGGTGAGACGGAGAAGAAGATCGCCTTCCTTTCTGAGCGTCGCACGGTGCTGAGCATGCAGCGTGACCGCGGGTATGAAGAGATTTCCGCGCTGGAAGAAAAGGACACCGAGCTTCGCGAGCAGTTCAAGACCGCCCGCGCGCCGCTGACCAAGCGGCGAGTGACGACGCAGCTTGTCCAGCTTCGCAAGGACATCGAACGCCGTCAGCAGATGCTGGCCGTGCTGAATCAGCAGGTGAATGTTGTCAGTACGCATCTGCACAATCTGGAATTGACACAGCAGGGCGAAGTCGCCGAGCTGCCCAATAGTGAAGAGATCGCCACCGATGCCGCCGCCGCCGAGGAGATGCTGGCCAAATTGCAGGCGGACAACGAATTGGCCGACAGCGTGGGCGCGGGTGTGGGCAGTTCCATTGCGACGGCAGGAATGAGCGAAGAGGAACAGGCGCTCTATGCCGAATTGGAAGCGGAGAATGGCCCCGCCGATGTGAAGCCGGTTTCGAAAACCGAAGCTCCTATCACAGAAACGCCCGCAGTCTCCCAATCATCCTCACAACCCGCTGCGCGTCCCGCCCGTCGCGCCGAACCCGAGGCGGGCTAGTCGCATAAAGTCGCGGCCGGTGGCCGAGATTTTTTCCTGCGTGGTTTTGTTTTATGGCCCTTATCGACAAAATCTTCGGCAAGAAAAAAACGCTCAGCGACCTGAGCAAGCAGGAGCTCCGCCGCGAGGAAATCCTGCTGACCAAGCAGCGCGATCGCCTGTTTGCCAGGATTCAGACGCTAAGCACCAGCAAGCAGAAAATCTTCGAAACCGGCTCGACGCAAAAATCGCCGGAACTGCGCAAGGCGCTAGCACAGGACTTTGAGCTCAAGACGCAGGAACAGCTCATGGCAGCGCGCGAGCTAAACTTGCGGAGCAAGGAACTGCTCACGGTCAGTCGCTTGCGCATGGTCAAGGAAAACACCGAGCGGGGCAGGGCGCTAGGCCGGCTGAATGTCACTGATAAGGATGTCGCAAAAATCAGCGGCTGGATCGAGGATGACGCCGTCACTCAGGATATGTACACCGAGCGGCTCGATCACATTCTCGAGCTTGGCGCTCAGAGCGACAAGGATGCCCTTGCTTCAGCTGGTCTCAGTGGAGCGGGGCAGGAGCTGATGAACATCTGGAACGATCTGGATCGCGGGGCGGTGAAGAAGGATCAGGCTTTCGAGCAGGCCGACCAGGCCGCGAGAAAGCGGATTGCCCAGAAGGGAACGTAAACAAGATGGTTGCCTTCGCGTTCATCTTCGTGGCGGTGATCCTCTTGCTGCCGATCCTTCTGATTGTTGTCGTAGTGGATTTTTTCTCGATCTGGCTCCGGCCCAATGTGCGGGTGCGCCGGGGATTTGAAGTAATTCCCCTTCCCGAACCGGCGAAGAAACCATGAATGAGAAGCGTCAGAATCTGCACCGAAACAACGCCGCCGAGCGGGTGATTTACGCCTTTTGCCTGCCATTGGTGGCGCTTCTTCGATTGCTGCATCGAGTATAAAAATGGGTCTTTTCAAAAGTAAGGACGAGCGCCGCATCGAACGCGAGATGAAAATCCGCGGCGGCATGCGCGCGATCGAAAAATCGATCCGCCAGCAGGAAAAATTCTCCGAAGATTTCATCAAAAACGCCCAGCAGGCCCGCAAGATCGGGGACCAGCAGCAATACCAGTTCATCCGCGGCGCACTGAAAAAAACCGCCACCGTCAAGAAAATGCTCGAACGCCAGTTACTCGCGATAAGGAACGCCATGCTCATCCAGCAGCAGGCGCAGGCATCCCAGCAGTTCGCCGAGTCGATGAACCTGATGGCCCAGGAAATCGGCCGCACGTTTGGCGAGATGGACCTGACCAAAACCCAATCCCAATGGGAGCGCGCCGTCGCCCAGGCCGGCAGCATCGAGGAACGCATGGATTTGTTCCTCGACAGCATGGAACAGGGCGCGATCGCCGGCTCATCCGCCGCGAGTACGAAAGAGGGTTTGGTCAGCGATGACGAAATCGACCGCATGATCAACGCGGATGTGCTGGCCAGCGAGAAATCTGAACTGGGGAAACTGGATGAACTTGAAAGTGAAATTGCCAAAGAGCTGGGGGCGATGAAGCAGAAGGATTGAGGGGGCGTTGCCCGATCCTTCACAGGCGCCCAACTATCAAGCCCCGGGCTTGGGTTCTGCACCTCGACGGCCGAACTGGCTTGACCTGTATCCAGATCGCTTTGCGATGACCCTTCTTGGGGTCGAAATTTGCGCGTTTGTCACGGCGCACTTTACCCGCAGTTCAACCTAGGAGCGGGCAATGTGCATCCTGCTTTCAGGCGTCGTGTGGGCTCCCTTGGGCACGCTCGCGAGTATCGACCAAATGATCGAATTACCTGCCGATAGGAAGGCTCCAGCGCTGACCGCGCTGTGCATTTACGTCGGCTTAGCGGTTGCAATGGTCGTGATTCTCAAGGATCCCACATCGCTCGGGGTGCCGAGCTACGCGGAGTTTTTTGATTGACTCGCCGGGAGCGGCGCTGCGGGCGAGGAAGCAGAGGAGAATGCGGTTCCATTTTAGCCTCGCCCGGAAGGGCGATGGTTTTGTGGAACGAAAGTGGATTTTGTTGGGAACGAACCGTCGGCCTTCCGGCCGAGGCTAAAATGGTACTTTTGATCATCGAGCGGCGGCGGTGCCGCGCAGCCCAATCGCACTCGCCGTTGCGTGCGTTTCGATGTTGCTGATGCTGATCATCCACCGCTTGATTCCCATTTCGGTCGCCAGCCGTTCGCACTCGCCGGATAACGTCAACCCCGGCTTTCCGCTCCTTTCATTAAGCACCTCCATGTCCGTCCACGCGATCTTGCCGCTCCAGCCAGTCCCCAGCACTTTCAGCACCGCTTCCTTCGCGGCGAATCGGCCGGCGAGGTGTTCGTAGTAGCGCTTTGGATGTTGATTGCAATACTGCTGCTCCAGCGGTGTGAAACAGCGATCCAGAAAATGCTGCCCGTGCTCATCCACCAGCTTGCGGATGCGCGAGGTTTCCACGATATCGATGCCATGACCGACGATGGGCATTGTCCTAGTTTAGCCGGCCCGCTCGCGGGCCGTTAGCGCGGTGGTCCGACCGACGCGGCCAGCCGCCGCCCGCGCCGGTCATGGATTTGTCGCCGGCCCAGTCGCCGGCGCCTGCTTGGGTTCGTAAGTGTCCAGTAGAAGCTCGCCCGTGTCGAATGCTTCACCGACGAAGCGACCGATTACCGGGTCATCGATGGGCGGATGAAGACCCAGGACCGCGCACGCCGTCGAAAATGTGTCGAAAGTCTGCACTTCGTGAGTATGTCCCATCAATGTGAGGTCCAGCCCCGGGCGGACATGCGGGCCCGAGATGATCCATGGGATTGTCCGGCTGCGCGGGTCTTCCGGTCCGTGCGTGCGGCCAACGCCGCCATGATCGGCGGTGACGATCACCAACGTGGAATTGGTCAAACCCGCATCCGAAACGGCCGTCAAAATCAGTCCAATGCAGCGATCGGCTTCGGCCACGGCTTCCAGTTGCGCGGGCGAGCCCCAGCCCGTCGCGTGTCCAAAATTATCCACGCTCGGCAGGTGAACGAACATCACCTGCGGTTTGTGATCGTGGATAATCTCGACGGCCTGTTCGGTCAGGATTGCATCCGCTCGCGGATCGGGCGGAGGCGAGGGATCGAATGTGCCGTCGGGTCTGCTTGTTGGCGGGGTGGATAGTTTGGTGATGTATTTCCAATCGAGCACGCCGGGCTTATCGAAAACAATAAACTTGTGCTTGCCCGCCACAAGCGCGGTCGTTAAACCCGCCTTCTTTGCCAGTTCAAAAAGAGTTGGGACCGCCGGATAGACCGGCTCGGAAAACGGCATGTCCGAATTCCATAGCACCGCGTGCACCTCCGGCACGACTCCCGTGAGCATGCTGACGTGACTGGGCAATGTGATCGACTGCGCGGTCGTCCTGGCCCAGAATGTGAAACTTCCGTTGTGAAACAGCGCGTGCATATTGGGCGTGTCGGCGCGCAGCAACACGTCGGGGCGGAGGCCATCCACGCTGATGATCAGCACGTGATCGATTCCGGGCACCGGCCGGGTGGTCTGCCCCAAGAGGGGGGTGGCGAAAGGCAACAGCAGCAAAAAGACAAAAAATCGATTCATTGGTTCGGCGTTGTACAGTTCAAAGATGAGCGGAGCAATGTGATTGTGTTGGCGACCGGTGAGGAGGGCATTCCGCAAGCCCGGAATCATCGACAAATCGCGTGTGCCCAAAAACCAAACCGCAAAAGTCGATTGCATCCCCTTTTTCATTCGTGGGCAATCTGCAATAGAAGCCACGCGCTTTGCGAATGGAATAGCTCAACCATCCGTCGCTCCCGTTCGATTAACGGTGGGGTGGTTACATTTCGATGGATGCTGATCCAGGTAAGCCGCGGTTTCCCCCGACCGCTCCTTTCCTCGCGCAACACACTCTGAATTGCGGAGTTTCTTCCATCAATCACCGCCAGCACTCGGCCGGGCGTATGTTTGGCGGCGATAAGTCTGCCGATCGATGTTTTCAGGTCACTACATTCAGAATCGATTCGCATCGCTGCCGCCTGGGCCGCTAGTAAGTCTTTGCCTCCAAATAGTTGTGCTTTCGGATCGGGTAAGACCGAGCCATTGAAAGCCTGCATTACCCAGGCATCGGCGTTTGCCAGCCGAGCCAGTCCGTCCATTGCCCTGGTCAATCGCCTCACCGGATCACCGATGGTGTGCAGCCCCAGGCCCAGCTTGAGCAACGACCGGAGGTCGTTCACATCGACATATTGCCTAGGTCTGGAAATGAGTTTGGGGCTCGCTGCCTCAGATGCGGTCCGCGGCTTGTGTGGATTTATCATGGCCGACCTACTAACCCAGTACGAGACAGCTCGCCTATTCAGTCGATCCGGGAACTTATTTCTGCTTACCCCAAGCGGGGGAGGGGCGATCACATTGGACGATGAATTCAGCGAATGGATTCAGGCGGGCTTTTCAGACGGCGGCGGCTTGATCGTAGCAGATTCCTTCCGCTGTTTCGGCGGCATCACACTCTTTTCGATTTGAGCCACCGCCCCCTTCACCCCTCGGGGAACCTGAACAAAGCGCGCCAGCAGCTCTCCCCTGCTAGAGACCTCAAATCCACGATAAAGTTCCTTCACGTAGACGTGGACGGTGTGCGGACTAACAGCCAGCTTCGCAGCGATCTGCTTCTCGCTGTCTCCGGCAAGCAGACGCTCCAGAGTCTGCCGCATCCGGGGTGATAGTTTCAATCCTTGCGGAATCGCTGGCGGTGGGACGGAAAAATGCTCCCCTTTCAACCTTGCTCCGAGATAGCGGCAAAACTCCGCGAGTTCCTTTCGCTGGCTGTAGGCCGTATCCGTGGCATCAACGGCGCGGGCCGTTTTTGCCGCTCGCATCAGAGCGCTCAGATTCCTATGACGTGGCGGAGGCCTGGCCATGGCGGACTCGTGGTATGAAATCGGCTGTGTATCCCCGGATTAGGTGAATTGCATTCAGTACGACAGAACGCGGGCGCAACTCTAACGCGGTGGGGCACGTTCATCCAATGGATTATGGGATTTTTGCGATCGCGCGAGGTCAGTCGCCCAAATTTGCCATGCGGTTGGTGTAAAGGCTGGCATCGTAGGCGTATAGCACGTTGGCGACGTTGGGCGGGGGAAGCGGTAGATCGGGCGAGGCGGGAACCTGAAGGTAGGAGAGCGACCGCTCCAGAACGTGCATCGCGCCCGGAGCGGAAACGACACCGCCGTAGTGACCCTTCTCGCGGTCGGGTTCGTGCACGATGAACGCGATCACCAGCGCCGGCGCTTCGGCCGGCGCGCAGCCGATGAAGCTGCTGTTGAAAGCCTGCTCGGAATAAGTTCCGCCCTTGGTGATGTGCGCCGTCCCGGTCTTGCCGACAATGTTCCACGTCTTGCTTCGCGCCCCTTCCGCCGTGCCGCGAATGACCACATCGCAGAGAATTCGCTTCATTTGCGCCGCGGTCTTGGAATCGATCGCCGAGGGCATCCATTGGAGATTGTGGAGGTCGGCGGGCTGTCCGCCCATCTCGACAGGCAGTGGCTCTATGCTGCCGCCGTCGGCGTCGAGGATGCCTTTGATGATTCGCGGTGTCACCAATCTGCCGCCGTTGCCGTACGCGCACATCGCCCGGCACAATTGCATCGGGGTTACCATCAATTCGTAACCCTGGCTGATCGATTCGGTGCTGTACTTGGTCCACGACTTGAGTGGATGAAGAACGCCGGAATCTTCCCCAGGAAGTTCAACACCCGTTGTCTCGCCGAACCCAAAGCCGGTGAGCGCCCGGCGCAATCTCGCGTTTCCCAGCCGCTCGCCGAGCATGCTCATGCCGATGTTGCTGCTTTTGACCAGCACGTCCCACATCGCCAGTTGTTCGAATGGATGCACATCCGTGATATGCCGACCGTAGGGCGTGATGTAGGTTGGCCCATGAACCGGAAACACTTCGTCGGGCCGCGTCACATTCCACATCATCGCGGGTCCCGCGATAAACGGCTTGATTGTCGAGCCCGGTTCATACGGATCGGTGATGCAGCGATTGCGGCGAACCTCCGGCGGACTGTCATCCAGGTTCTGCGGATTGAACGTCGGCCAGTTGGCCATCGCCAGAATATCGCCGGTCTTTGGATCCATGACGATCGCCTCACCGCGCTTGGCGGTGAATTTCTCGCAGGTGCTGGCCAGCTCCTGCTCGACGATCATCTGGATATTCGCGTCGATGGTGAGAACCAGATGCCGGCCGTTTTGTGGCGGACAGTAATCATCCTGAGCCAGCCCGATCGGCCGCCGGCGGGCGTCCTTGAGCGCGCGCTCGTACCCATCCCGCCCGGCAAGGAGGCTCTCAAATCTCAACTCAAGCCCCTCAAGTCCTTTTCCTTCGCCCCCCACGTCGCCCAGCACATGCGCGCCGATTGAGCCCATGGGGTAATATCGCACATCCATCGTCGACATGCCCAGGCCCGGCAGTTTCAGCTTGTCGATAGCGGCACAGGTCGGTTCATCGAGATGATCCGCCAGTCGCACGAACCGGCTCGTGTAGTGATCGCCCATTAGCTGGCTCAGCTCCAGTGGG
>Ga0302326_10021991_pt1 | contig 13053 bp, 9 predicted proteins | sample Palsa_T0_3_FD_202264 | JGI IMG/M metagenome (GOLD analysis project Ga0302326, IMG submission 202264) | Peat permafrost microbial communities from Stordalen Mire near Abisko, Sweden - Palsa_T0_3 | ecosystem: Environmental > Terrestrial > Soil > Palsa > Peat permafrost | place: Sweden: Abisko... | reverse complement strand
CTCGAACGGATGACGCCTTTTCACATCGCCGTGCTCATCGCCGCCTCCGTTGCGAGGCGCCCGCGCGTTGCGGCGCCTTCGCCGATGAGCGGCGCGTCGTTGGCGGCGACGGAGGCTGCCGCGTGCGGACGCCAAACGCTCGCCTGTTCTTCTCGGGCCGAGCGGATCCGCGGCTGGCAGAAAGCTGGATCTCAAATGAACAGCGTCCCCTTCGCACCGGCGCGCTCATCGCCACCTTCCATCGTGCCGCGCCCGTGCGTTGCGGCGCGTCGTCGATGGGCGGTGCATCATTGTCGGCGAAGGAGGCGAATTGGTGCGGACGCGAAACGCTCTTCCAGTCTCCTCCGGCAGCGCATCTCGAGCGGTGCCATGCCACACGCTGCCATGCCCTCCCTGGTCGCTTCGTTCGCCACGGGCGTGCCGAATTCAACGAGGCGATGAGGCCGCGGTGAAAGTGAAACCACTCGCTCGCGAGTACGCCGGACCCTGATGCAATCAATGAACTCCTCGGAACCAATCGACAACGCCATTGACCGTGAGGCTATCCCCTTTGCGGCGTGAAATATTTAGAGCTTGGGACCTACGCCTCTCTAAGTAGTTCGGTTCGGTACTTGGGTGCGAGCGCTTTCACTTTCTCAATGAATGCGGCCTCCTCTTCCTTGCCTAGCTTCGGCGGGGGCATCGTACGCGTGGCGACCGGTACCCCAACCTCCATGAAGAATTTCTCCTGTCCGGCTGGAGAGCAGATACAGAGCATGCGTACCGGCCGGGTGGAAGCGTTGTGAAACTGATGGGGAGCGTTGGCAGGAATGTTCAGCGTGTCGTCAGCGCGCACGATCGACTTCTTGCCACGGAAGGTCGCCTCCATCTCGCCTTCGAGCAGGATAAAGGTCTCCTCGAAGTCATGCCGATGCGGGGGCGGCCCGCCTCCTGGCGGGATATACATATCAATAACGCAGAAGCGTCCGTCGGTCTGCTCGCCCGTCACGGTGATGGTGTAGGTATCGCCGACCAGACCGATGTGAGGAAGGTTGTCGGTTTGCCCCAGCGTGAGATTACGCTTGGGGTTGTCCGGCGGAATCGTTGATGGATCTGTTGACATTTTGTTTCTCCTTCTCCTTTGTAATATTCAGTCGGGCCGGAGGTTACGCGGCGAGCGCGGGATAGTCGGTGTATCCTTTGGGGCCTTCGCCATAGAACGTTGACGGATCGAGCTTGTTGAACGAAGCGTCGTGCTGGAACCGCTCCGGCAGATCCGGGTTGGCGATGAACAGGGTGCCGAAGGCGACAAGGTCTGCATCGCCGCTCCCCAGAACTGCCTGCCCCTTTGCTTTGTCGAACCCGGTGTTGATCATGAGCGGCCCGGAAAAGAGCGGGCGGAAGGTCTTCGCGACGTGCTCAATCTGGACCTTCCCGGTCTCCAGATCCTTCGCGTTAGGCTCAAGCAAGCAGAGATAGCCGACATGCCTGGTGCTGAGCTCGCCGATCATGTAGCTGAAGGTTGCCAGGGCATTGCTATCGTGCATGCCGTAGAGCAGGCTTGAGGGCGATAGGCGCACGCCGACTCGTTCCGGCGACCAGGCGGTGATCATGGCGTCAATCGTCTCCAGCATGAAACGCGCGCGATGTGCCACCGAGCCGCCATAGCCGTCAGTCCGTTGATTGCTGCCGTCCTGCAGGAATTGGTCCTGCAGGTACCCGTTCGCCCCGTGAAGCTCGACGCCGTCGAACCCCGCTTCGCGGGCGTTGCGCGTCGCCTGCGCAAAGGTCTCGACAATCGGCGCAATCTCCTCGATGCCAAGCGCGCGCGGCGCCGGGAAATCAACGCGGCCAGACGGCAGAAAGAAGTCGCCCGTGGCGGGGATTGCGGATGGTGCTACCGGCCGTTCGCCGCCGCGCATGTCGGGGTGAGCAACACGTCCGCAGTGCCAGATCTGATTGTAAATATGCCCGCCAGCCGCATGGACTGCGTCGGTGACCTTCCGCCACGCGGCGACCTGGTCCGCGCGGTGTATTCCCGGCGCGCGAATTATGCCATGCCCCTCGTCGGATACCTGGGTGCATTCGGTGACAATGAGCCCAGCCGATGCCCGCTGAACATAGTATTCGCTGATGAGGTCGGTCGGGACGTCATCCTCGGTTGCACGGGTCCGCGTCATCGCCGACATGAGAATTCGATTGGGAAGTTTCAGACCGTGAAGATCGAAGGGTTCGAAGAGGTTAGTCATCTTAGTTAATCCTTTTGAGAGTGGTGATCGGGGTTAGAAAGTTGTTCCGACAAGATCTTCGGGAACTTCGTCGCGTTGGATAGGCGCGTCCGCGCCGCTTCCCTTCAAGCAGTTCGGATGAGAATATGTTCTTCGTGGCTCTGCCGCGCCATGTTTCCGTACGATGTCGCCTTGCTTCGCGTTCGGAGCCACCCCGCGAATCTTCACTCCACGCTTTGCGAGCGCAGGTGCAACGAGACCGGCGAATTTGCCCGCCCCGCCTACGGCGGGGATCGTCGCTGTCCCTATGGCTTGTTTTCTCATAAATATGATTCCCGGTTACAGCAGACTCGTGCGCTCCAGGACGGTCGAGTCTCTGCGTTTGGTTCATAACTTCAGCATGGAGCTTACTTCAGAGCTTGCCATGAATCCGCATGAAGACTCTGTTCCGTTTGGCCCATGTGAACCAATTATTTTCGGTGTGCGTAACCCGGTTTGAACTACTTCAGAAATCGAGGCTACAAGCGGGCGGGTGCAGATCGGGAGGCGCGTAATCAGCCAATTCAGCGCTTAGGAGCGTGGTTTCTTGGTAAGCTTGTCCGGAGCTTTATTGATCCTGTTTACTACCTTCGCAATTCGCTTGGCCGATTTCGAAGCGCCCGGCGGCGTGCTCAAAAGGTCTGCACTCAGGGCGTTTTGCTCGAACGGCTGGTCGTGAAGCACCACGTTGAGCAGAGACTTGTTCACCCGGATACGCCCGTTATACTCGATGAAGCCCAGTTTACGGAAACGGTTCATAAAGCCGCTCACCTTAGAGCGGGTCGCCCCGATCATCTCTGCCAGCGTCTCCTGCGTGATTTCCGGCAGGAGCGTCTCAGGCTCGCTCGATTTGCCGAATTCGGCCATCAGCAACAGAACTCGGGCTAAGCGTTTCTCGCTCGAATTGAAAAGCTGATCCACGAGATCCGCTTGAGTCCGCATGCTGCGAGCGAGCAAAAATGCGAGGAACAGATCGGACAATGCGCGCTCCTCGTGGATCACGCGAATCATCTCCTGTCGGTCTATCTTCAGCGCCGTGCAGGCCGTGATCGCTATTGCTGTCGCCATGCGATTGCCAGCAATCGCGGCGACAGCTTCTTCGCCCACGAACTCGCCCGGCGCCAGAAGTGTGATCGTTGCCTCTCTCCCGGTATTCGAAACGACGGTCAGCTTCGCACGGCCCTTTTGAAGATAGAACACGGAGTCGGCGACATCCCCTTGTACGAACAACGCCTCCTTCGTCTTCAGGTGAACAAGTCTTTTTCCCAATCCGGCATTGAGCAGGAAGGCGTGAGGATCAAATGCGGTTTGCTTCGAGTTAGTCATACGTTAGCTGTCTTCCGAACCCTGCGCTTGTCTGTGAATTTATTGCATTGCGCCCATGACAACCAGATGTATATATGCTTCGAAGCACCATCTCGATACAACCTATGGGGCAATACAGGATTGCACCAGCGCAATGCTGTGATAGACTCAGGGAGATTAGCTGCGTGTCGCGGTTCACGCAACCGAACGAAACCGCGCAGGATTGTTCCATTGCCGCCTTTGTGCGGCCGGGAAAAGAAAGCGCTGCCGATGAATGACCTCGATCTCAACGATGTCCGTACGTTCGTCGCGGTCGCGCAGGCGGGTACGCTGACTGCCGCTGCAAAGGAGATGCATCTTCCCGCTTCCACCGTGAGCCGGGCGCTGACCCGGCTTGAAAAGCACCTTGGCGTCCTCCTCGTGCAGCGAAGCCCCAGAGGTCTATCCATGACCGACTCGGGAAAGGAGTACTTGCAATCGTGCAGACGCGCGTTGCGGACTCTTAAGGATGGCGGCGAGCTGCTGGAAGGCCGCCGCGAGAGCCCAAGCGGGCTCATTAAGGTGGCTTGTCCCTTCACCATGGCCCAAGGGGTGTTCGCGCCGCTGCTGAATGAGTTCCTTGGACGCTACCCGGATTTGCGCATTCAGATCGAAACTTTCGCCCCGGGTTGGGATCAGGAGCCGCGGGAAGATGTGGACATTTTTTTCAAGTTGCGGGCGCCGAAGGATTCCGTGCGACGCGTTCGGCCATATCCAGGCACTGTTCGAGGGCTTTTCGCCAGCCCAGGCTATATCCAGTCATCTGGTAGCCCGGCGACTCCGGACGACCTCACCGCCCACAGCTGCATCGGTTCCGGAACCTGGAAGCTGAGCCGGGGCAAGAAGATCGCGACTCCAAACATCCTTTTTCGAGTGGTTTCCGGCGACCCGGCGGTTGGTCTAAAGCTCGCCATCAGCGGGTTTGGTATCTCCGTTCTGCCCCTATGGATGGCGAAACGCCCAGACGTTCGCAACGGTTTGATACCCGTTCTGCCCCAGTGGACCCCTGAACCGATCACCCTGTGCGCACTTTTCTCTGGTCCATCGCGCCTGACACCTAAAGTCCAGGTTCTGCTGGACTTTCTCGACGAATACATCGGAACTGATCGGGACCCCAGGCTCAGACAAGATCTCGCGAAAGGGTACTTCACAGACCGAAGGCTTCCATCCAGGGCATCGCTGGATACTAAAAACCCGTCCGGCGGCGGGGATAACGCGCGATAGAATGACCGGAGGCACCGGAGCGCAAGACGCCGCCAAGGCGCTGGAGAGATGACTGCGGAGCGGCCTCAGTCGTCTGGTTTGATTTGAGGTTGTTCGCCAGTTTCCAATTGAGGGTCTGACTTGTCCGATTGCCCGTGTTCTGTTACGGGTGCCGAGTTCGAGAGGTTCTTCGATTGCAAGCTCGGCGACGAAATTCGAGAACAGTCTTTTCCCGGACTTCAGCCTTCGCATCGGTTTGAATGTCAAACGGCTTGCCGGAATTGAACCACGACTTGCCCTGTGGAGGACAACATATCCTGTATCGCTCGACCGTGCGTGATAAGGTGCAACCCCTCCTGGTCCGTCACGTCGCCAGCTTGGAGGGTCCGTTACCTTTGATTACCTCAACAAGGTGGCTCCTGAAAACCGATCGCTGAAAACAGAAGACTTTCCTGACCAGGAAAGAGCGCCTTAAACAGATGAACAGAGAACCAAAGTCGGCATCATTAATATAGAAATAGTAGTGGTTCACGTAGACGGTTTTGTCGCGTGTGAACTGGAACTGCCCATCCATCTTCTTGCTCTGAAAGACCTGCGCTTTCTCCTGCGCCACACCGATGAATACTATGTCTTCTTCGCTATATGCACAGTGGACACGATTTGTGGCACGGCAGCACCGCGTTACGTACGCAGTCCACTCGCCAGCCGGTGTCAAGACGCTAGCGGTGGGCATCGAAGACGCGCCGGCCGCCTCCAATGCACTCGCCGGCACCTCCTTCGACGCCGTCGTCGATTGGATTGGCTTTGAACCCGCGCACGTAGAGCGAGACAATCGCGCTATTCCGTCGCCGATCACGGGATCTAACTGCCTTCTGATCGAGTAGATTAAGCTAAATCAGTCACATGCTGCTTACCGTGGGCGACAAACTCAAGAAAAGCGACGAACGTCGGTTTTGCCGATCCAAATAACAGGAACAGGAGTTAGTACCAAGTTGACAGCACTCCTTTCCGCCGGGCTCAGGCAAGGTCGTAGCGATCGAGGTTCATCACCTTGTTCCACGCAGCCACGAAGTCCTTCACAAACGCCTCCTTCGAATCGTCACATGCATAGACTTCCGCGATTGCTCGAAGCTGGGAGTTGGAACCGAAGACGAGATCAACGACGGTGCCCGTCCACTTGAGCTCGCCCGTCGCCCGATCGCGCCCCTCCAACACGCCTTCCGATGTGGCGGACTTCTGCCACTTCGTGTTCATGTCGAGCAGGTTGACGAAGAAATCATTCGTCAACGTCTCGGGCCGCTTGGTGAAAACGCCGTGTTGGTACTGCCCGAAGGTTGCATTCAGGGCGCGCATGCCACCAACCAGAGCCGTCATCTCGGGAGCGGTCAGGGTCAGCAAGTTCGCCCGATCCACCAGCAGTTCAGCCGCCGATCCCTCGTGTCCCTTCCGGAGATAGTTGCGGAACCCGTCCGCGGCCGGCTCCAGTACGGCGAACGAGTGCACGTCGGTCTGCTCCTGCGACGCGTCCATGCGCCCCGGCGAGAAGGGAACCTTTACGTCGTGGCCGGCCTTCTTGGCTGCCGCCTCGACGGCTGCGCAGCCGCCCAGAACGATCAGGTCACCAAGTGACACCTTCTTCCCACCGGACTGCGTGCCGTTGAAATCCTTCTGGATTGCCTCCAGCGTCTGAAGAACCTTCGCCAGCTCGGCCGGCCGGTTGACTTCCCAATCCTTTTGCGGCGCGAGGCGAATGCGCGCCCCGTTAGCCCCCCCGCGCTTGTCACTGCCGCGGAATGTTGCAGCAGACTCCCAGGCCGTCGTGACCAGTTGGGAGATGGAAAGTCCGGAGGCGAGGATCTTGTCCTTCAGAGCAGCAATATCCTGGTCCCCGATCAATTCATGATCCACAGCGGGAACGGGGTCCTGCCACAGCAATGGCTCCGCCGGAACGAGCGGGCCAAGGTACCGCGAGACAGGCCCCATGTCACGGTGGGTCAGCTTGAACCAAGCCTTGGCGAACGCGTCTGCGAATTCCTGCGGGTTCTCGTGGAAGCGCCTCGCAATCGTGACGTAGCTCGGGTCCACCTTCAGGGCGAGGTCCGTCGTGAACATCATCGGGGCATGCTTTTTAGAGGGATCGTGGGCATCCGGCACGGTGGCCGCCGCGGATGCGTCCTTGGGAGTCCATTGGTGAGCGCCGGCGGGGCTCTTCGTGAGTTCCCAGTCATAGCCGAAAAGGTTGTCGAAGTAGTTGTTGTCCCACTTCGTCGGGTTGGTGGTCCATGCGCCTTCCAACCCGCTGGTGATGGCGTAGGCGCCATTGCCGTTGCCAAAGGTATTTATCCAGCCCAGGCCTTGATCTTCGAGATTGGCGCCCTCGGGTTCAGGACCAACATACGTGCTCGGTTCGGCGGCGCCATGAGCTTTGCCGAAGGTATGTCCGCCGGCGATGAGGGCCACCGTCTCCTCGTCATTCATCGCCATGCGGCCGAACGTCTCTCGGATGTCCCGTGCCGCGGCGACTGGATCCGGCTTTCCATTGGGCCCTTCCGGATTCACGTAAATCAAGCCCATCTGAACAGCGCCGAGAGGATTGTCGAGCTGACGGTCGCCCCTGTAGCGCTCGTCTCCCAGCCACTTGCCCTCAGGCCCCCAATAAATGTCTTCTTCCGGCTCCCAGATGTCTTCGCGCCCACCACCGTAACCGAAGGTCTTGAATCCCATCGACTCCAGTGCAACGTTACCTGTAAGAATCATCAGGTCGGCCCAGGAGAGTTTCCGGCCGTACTTTTGCTTGATCGGCCAGAGCAGCCGGCGCGCTTTGTCAAGACTCACGTTATCCGGCCAGCTGTTGAGGGGCGCAAATCGCTGCGATCCGGAGCCCGCGCCCCCTCGGCCATCAGCGATACGGTACGTGCCCGCGCTATGCCACGCCATGCGGATGAACAACGGCCCATAGTGGCCGTAGTCCGCTGGCCACCAGCTCTGCGATGTCGTCATCAAGGCATGCAGGTCCTTGATTACGGCGTCCAAGTCAAGGCTCTTGAACTCGTCGGCGTAATCGAACGCCTCGCCCATGGGGTCGGAGAGCCGGGAGTGTTGGTGCAAGATCTTCAGGTTCAGTTGATTGGGCCACCAGTCTGCGTTTGTTCGGGTCCCAGTCGTTGCCTGTTCGCGAGCGCCGGCCGAGTAGGGGCACTTGGTCTCGGTTGACGAGTTTTGTTCCTGATTATCGGGGATAGGCTCCCCCACTGCGATGGCAAATTGTTTCTCCATATGTTCCTCTTCCTTCGAATTAGTTAAAAAACTGTGACGAACTACGAACCCATTTTGGCTTTCCAATCGCGGCCGGCCGCGCACGTGATGCGCGCCATTCATCCGGTAGCCAACACGCCTGCGACACCTAACCGGAACCGTGCTTCAGAGCGCACTTCGTGCAGAGCCCCCGGGAAATGAGTTCGCATTCGCGAAGAATCCGCTTACCGAGGGAGCCCGAGGCAGGCCTGGGCACCTTGTACCACTCAATGTCTTCAACATTGCCGCAGCGGTCGCAGATGAAGTGGTGATGGTGCTTGCCTTTAGCATCGAAACGCGCGGCGCGGCCCTCGACGGCCACTTCACGCACCAAACCCGCCCGCACCAAGTCCCGCAGATTGTTATAAGTCGTGGCCCTTGAAGAGCGCGGATCCACGCGATTCACAGCTTCGAAGATTTCCGCTGCCGTGGGATGCCTGTTGTGTTCCATCAAAAATGCCATCACGGCGTAGCGCTGCGGAGTGCACCGCAACCCGCTGCCTTCCAAGGACCGCTTAATCGCCTCGGCGTCCATGAAACACTTAGATTATATCTAATGTGACATTTTGTCAAGACTTATGCTCTTGGTGGCTGCTGCGAGCGGAAAACTGGCGGATGGCGTATTGAGTATCCTCATCGAGTGGCCGCCCTGTTACTCTTCCCACGTCGAACGCGATGTTCCACGCGATCCGCCAAAGGGAGCATAATGTTGCAGAAACGGAGAGTCTGAAACGCTGAGATCATGCCAGTCGGGCACTGCAGTTCGACCCGTGTCCTGTGCAGACGATGTCATGCTTTCCCATGTCGGCCGGTAGTCATCAACAAGCCTGTGCGTCCCTGGTCGCGGCGTTCGCCGCGGGCATAGAACGGTCGCTGATGTAGGCGCACCAGACATCAAACTTTGCGGGGGTACTCGACATCGCTCCTTCCCGGCGCCGAACCCCACCAAAAATCGAGGCACGTATCGGGAATACTGCCACAAACTTCCGGTCAGTCAGGCCGGTTCTATCGACACGGAGACCGCGCTTCGCCAGGGAGAACTGGATCAGAGCGAATCGAAGGGCGGCGCCATCTTCGGTCCACCCTCGTATACGCGATTTCATCGACGTTTCCATGGAAACAGATTGACGATACCCAGTCATCGTTCGGTGGATCCGAAGCGTGAAGGGATACCGCAAAGCAAAGGAAATCAAACTGTAAATGCGGCCCACCAGGCTTCGGATCTTCGCAATTCGAAAGGCGGTACTCCCCAATGATCGCTTCGCCAAGCCTGGTGGAATCCTTCGTGGGAGAAGCGGCGCAGTCACCGAAACATCGCCAACCTCGCTGCTTGTGTCAAAGGTCTTTGGTCGTGCTCCATGGGAACCGCTCGACTATGGATGCGACATCCTCGCTTAACCTTAAAAATTGGTCGACTGTGCCCGCTGGTCCAGTATCGTTAGAGCTTGAGGAACGCCAACAGGTCGGAATTGATCGTGTCCGCTTCCGTAGTGGGCATGCCGTGCGGGAAGTTCTTGTAGGTTTTCAGGGTTCCGTTCTTCAGCAGCTTTGCGGACAGCGGACCGGACGCGACATAGGGTACGATCTGGTCGTCTTCGCTATGCATAACCAACACGGGAACGGTGATCTTTTTCAGGTCTTCGGTGAAATCGGTCTGGGAAAAGGCCACAATCCCGTCATAATGCGCCTTGGCACCCCCCATCATGCCCTGGCGCCACCAATTTTGGATGACGGCCTCCGAGGCTTTCGCACCCGGTCGGTTGTAGCCATAGAAGGGCCCGGCCGGCAGGTCGCGATAGAATTGCGACCGGTTGGCGGCGAGTTGTGCCTGCAGGCCATCAAACACTTCCTTTGGAAGGCCGAGCGGATTTGCCGCCGTCTTCAGCATTAGCGGCGGTACCGCACTGATCAGCGCTGCCTTGGTCACCCGGCTTTCGCCGTGCCGACCCAGATAGCGTGTCACCTCGCCGCCGCCGGTGGAATGGCCGACATGGATGGCGTTTTTCAGGTCGAGATGCGCCGTAAGAGCCGCCAGGTCGTCGGCGTAATGGTCCATATCGTGGCCCTCGGCGGTCTGGGTGGAACGACCATGGCCACGGCGGTCATGGGCGATCACGCGATAGCCATTATGAAGGAAGAACAGCAACTGCGCGTCCCAATCATCGGCCGACAGTGGCCAGCCATGGCTGAACACAATGGGCTGGCCCGAACCCCAGTCCTTGTAGAAGATCTCTATGCCGTCCTTTGTGGTGATGCTGGGCATATGGACTCCTTTAAAATGCGTAGCTAACCTAACAATTAGACCACACCCAGGCCTTAAGAGTGCTTCATTCAGCATTCCGGGCAAAGTTTTTCGGTGCGGGAACCCCAACTCGTGATCGCCAAAGCTTACAGTTCCCCCGGAACATATGAAAACACCTGCGCAAGAGGGTGTGGCGCGCGGGGATATCGCTCGCGTCATCGCGAATGCCCGATCCGCATGGGTGGCGGGTTCGATGGAGCACCAGTCGCCCAGTTCCGCACCGTTGAGTGGCCGCCAACGGCTCGGGGTTCTCGGCGTTCGATCCGGCTCGTCGAGGCGGGAGCGCGAACGGATGACGAACTCTTCACGGCGGCGCGCTCCCCGCCACCTACCGTGCGCTGCGCCCGAGCTTTGCGGTGCGTTTCATCGATGATCGGCGCGTCGCGGCGGGCGACGAAGGTGGCCGGGTGAGGACGCGAAATGCTTATTCAGTCCGGCTCTGATGCAGCGCGCTCCCGGTTTCCAGGTCCCATACCTTCAGCGTGTGGTCCCCAGACGCGGACAGCGCACGCCGCCCGTCCGCCGTCACCGCCACGCCATTGACATCATCAGTGTGGCCCTCCAGCGTGTGCAGCGCGCCCCCGGTTTCCAGGTCCCACACCTTCAGTGTGTGGTCCCCGGACGCGGACACCGCGCGCCGCCCGTCTGGCGTCACCGCCACTCCATTCACCCAAGAAGCGTGGCCCTCCAGCGTGCGCAGCGCGCTCCCGGTTTCCAGGTCCCATACCTTCAGCGTGTGGTCCCCAGACGCGGACACCGCACGCCGCCCGTCCGCCGTCAGGGCCACGTCGTTCACCACATCAGTGTGGCCCTCCAGCGCGCGTAGCGCGCTCCCGGTTTCCAGGTCCCATACCTTCAGCGTGTGGTCCCCAGACGCGGACACTGCACGCCGTCCGTCCGCCGTCACCGCCAGGCGATTGACCTCACGAGTGTGGCCCACCAGCGTGCGCTGCAGTGCCGTTCCCGGCGGATGAAGCGCAGACTTCATCGGCCTCAGCCATGGTGCCGACGCCGCGCACACCAAACTCGTGGTAAATTGCTTGATCGCGGGCACGGCCTGGTGTGGCAACAGCCGCCCAACCATCTGGGATGCAAACTGCTGGGGATCGTCCGCCAGCACGTGGGCCGAAAGCCTCAGCGTCTCCTGCATGAGTTCCGCCTCGCGCCCGGGCTTCAGGTGCTCGTAATCCACAATCAACGCGTTAATGTCCGTCGCGTTCAGCTTCGCCTGTATCCACTCGGGGTCCCAAAGGATACGTTGGAGGTCCGTCTGCCTGCCCGCTTGCACCAGATGCCAGGGAAGCCAGCGCCAGGCGTAATCGTCCGGCAGCTTGTTCCAGTCCTGCCATGTGTCTATCAAGCGGCTATGCAATCCAGCCGCATTCTCCACGCGCCGCCCCAGCCAGCTACGCAGAACGTCATGGAGCCCCATGGTCCCGCTCTGCAGATCGATGCGTAGCAGGGACGATGTCGCAATCTCCACCGCGGCTTCCTTCGTGTCGAACTCGTCCAGCCCCCACAGCGCCCCCGCCGCGGCGAACGGGATAGCGACATCCTCCGGAAAAATCGGCAGTTCGATCAGCCGGCTTTGGTTCGGCGCGCTCAGCAGTTCGAAGCTTGCCAGCAGCGCACCCTCAATCGGCAGCGCCGCCGTCCCCTTTCTGGCAAGCGCTGTTTCCAAGTAGCGCAGCGCGCAAGCCGGTGTATCGCGGGCGTCCAACAGACGCCTCAAAGTGGCGCGCCCCGCCTCCAGCATGAGCGGCCAGTTTCCGAGACGCGCCGAGATCTCACGGACCTTCCCGGCGTTAAGATCCGGCAATCCCGCTTGCAGCAGAGCGATGGATTCGACGGCACTCATCTCATCCACATCCACCCGCGCCGCGCCCGCCGGAGCAACCTCCGCAATGCGAGTGGTGAACAGACGTGCGCACTGCTTTCCGCCGCGTAGGAACGGTTTCAGATGGGCCGCGTCCCATACGTCATCGATCACCAACAGGCACGTCCGGTCGCCCAGCTTCTCGGCAAGCGCCACGGCCGCATCTTCTTCGTTTACAAAGGAAGGACGTTCGGACGTTAACCCGGCGTAAAGCTCAATTGCAGAACTGATGACATTGGGATGTTGCCCAAGCGTCACCCACAGGATGCCATCGTCGAAATTCTCGATAACGTCGTCATCGTGACAAAGCTTCGCCGCGAGCGTAGTCTTTCCAAATCCACCCGCACCTCGCAGCACCGTGGTGCCCCCCCGTAGCAGTAGACTCTTCAACTCACCGAACTCCTTCGGCCGTTCCACGAAATGCGCAGGCAGATCCGGAGCCATAAACGGAATGCGCGGTGTATTGCAGCCTCTGCGGAGATGCCCGACGAAGCTCTCCCATTCCTTTTCGAGGTCGTAGAACTGCGCCTTGCTCATCCACCGCGGCAGCTCGGAGAAGCGCAATTCCTCGTCAGACGCCCCTTTCACCGGATAAACACAGACGCCCTGCTGCCGCGCATAGCGCCACTCCTTTTGCACGTTCCCGGAAGCCACCGCCGCCGGCGTCATTACCAGAACCAGAAAATCGACAGAATCGATCGCCTCCGTGATCTGCTTCCACCAGCCGACACCACCCTCCAGAAAGATGCGGTCCTGTTTGATCACGATATCCGACGCCTCGCGCCCAA
>Ga0302326_10021989_pt1 | contig 13055 bp, 13 predicted proteins | sample Palsa_T0_3_FD_202264 | JGI IMG/M metagenome (GOLD analysis project Ga0302326, IMG submission 202264) | Peat permafrost microbial communities from Stordalen Mire near Abisko, Sweden - Palsa_T0_3 | ecosystem: Environmental > Terrestrial > Soil > Palsa > Peat permafrost | place: Sweden: Abisko... | reverse complement strand
GAAATAGAAGTCCATCGACGGACTATTTTTGGCGTGAATCCGCGCAGAGCTCGGAGGGCACTGCGGGGGTAGATTCATCGCCTTCATTTGGGTGATCGCTCCAGTCACTGACAGGGTGACGTCGGTCGCATCCTTGAGGTTGGTAAAATACACGCGCATCACGGCTAGTCTTCCGGTCAAAATGGGCACCGGCGGTTCGCCGTATTGGGAGATCGAACTCTGCAGGTCCTCCAGGGTCTGGTATTGCTGGATGGCCTGCGTGAATTCGACGGCCGCAATCTGAACGGTGGCTACGATATTGAAAGTAAGAGTCTTGGTGGCTGTGGCCGGCGTCGCTTCATTGTCCGCGACCTGAAAGGTGACGGGGAACTTTCCTACCTGCGTAGGCTGGCCAGAAACCGTGCCGCTGGAGGAATCGAGCGACAGGCCGGGAGGCATGGTGCCGCTCGGCACAGTCCAGGTATACGGCCAGACGCCCCCGGTGAAAGCAATGGGCTGAGTGTAAGTCGCACCGACCGTACCCTTGACGACGGAGGTCTGGGTGATCTTGAGAGTCGACTGGATTTTCAAGGAAAGTGTCTGCGTGGCCTGATGGGCGGGACTCGCCGAGTCGGTCACGGTGAAGGTCACATCGACAGTGCCCCATTGCATCGGCTTTCCCGCGATGGTGATGTTGGCTCCACTTGTAGTGGCAGTCAATCCTGCGGGCAGACCGGTCACAACCCAGGTGTAGGATGGTGTGCCGCCATTCACCCCAACCATTGCTGTGTATGAAGCGCCCACCGCGCCGGCGGGAAGGGAAAGCGTATCGATGGTCATGCCCTGGACTACTGTCAGTGTCGCGAATCCCACTTCATTACCGCCGCAGACGAGCGCGAGCGTGTAGGTACCTTGCTGGGTGGGCGTGATGGTGGTGCTTCCGCTGAAGACGCCGTCGGCGAGCGTGCCCGTTTGCCGCCCTGACCAGCCAGTGATGCCCGGGAGCCCGCCCTGCACCACCGCGCCGCAGTTCTGCGCCGTGTCGGAAAAGGCATTCAACACGCTCCAGGTGACCGTTGCCGGCGTGTTGGCTGCCACAATTGCCGGGCTTACGGCAAGCTGGACCGGCGGGGCCATCTTCCCTCCCATATTGATGTCGAAAAAGACTGGGGAGTTGGTGTCGGTGAAACCCGACGAACCGCCAATAAAGTCGCCATTGTCCGACAGCACCACCGGAGCCTCCGGATCGGCGCCGTCTACCGGGGCAAGAGGCGGATCGTTGGGACTGCCGGCGCTTCCACCCTGAAAAGCGTACACCGTGGTGAAGGTTCCTCCCGGCGCCATCCTGAAGAGCGCGCCGCATCCAACGCCAGCACAATGCGCGGCTGTAAGATCGCCGCCCAGGGCGCTGGTGCCGTAGAGATTGCCGTCGCTGCCGACGAAGAGAGCGTTGCTGGGCCGCAATGCGGAGGTGGACGGTACGGGCCCCAGCGAGAGGAAAGTGCCGCCGGCGCTGGGCTGAACTTTGAAGGCCAGTCCGCCGGCGGTCGTCCCGCCGCTGGTCGAGCTACCCGTCGTGCCGTAGAGGTAGCTGTCCGGGCCTTCCACGAGCGGCCCTTGTGGCTGGTTGCCCTCGCTGCCATCGAGAGCAAAGGCGTGGACCAGGTTCAACTGGCCGGCGGGGGTAACCTGAACGATCCCTCCGGCGGTCGCGCCCGTGTCGCCCGTGAGGGTTAGCGGTGTCGTGCCCATGGTGACATAGAAGTTCCCGTCGTCGGCCTGCATGATCGAAGAGGCGTTGTAGCCATAAGGATCGCTTCCTTCGGTAAAGCTAATGGGGAAGGTCGCGACGGTGGTGACGGTGCCGGAAGTTCCATTGGGGTTAAGCGAATACACCCCTGAAGCGTTGACGAAATAGAGATTGCCGTCGATTCCCTGAATGAGGCCCACCGGATCGTACCCCGGATCCAGGATGCCAGGGGTTTTGGTATTGACGCCAAAGCTGGTGAGCACCGTAAGCGTACCGGTTGAATTGATTTTGAAGATGGTGCCGAATCCACCCGGACCGCCGACGTTGCATGCGCCGTAGAGATTGCCGTCCGTGCCGGCAATCAAGGCCTTCAGCTCCAGGCCGTCGGTGTTCACGAGGCTCGGACTCGTTGAGCTGGGAGCCTGGAAGGAGTGGTAGTTTGAAAGGGTTTTGTTCTTGATTTGAAATATGTACGCGCAGTACGGATTCGAAGTATCCGCGCAATGATTTAGGTTGGGGTTGGGTATCGACATGGCATAGAAGTTGCCGTCGCTGGCCTCGATCACTCCGTAGCCCACGGTTCCCACGGCCAGGGCTTGGTTGGTGACGCCAGGGCTGGTCTGGGCCATGGCCGGAACGAGCGCCGCCACGAACACGCAGGCTATCGCCGGTATTACGCGCAAATTCAAGCGAAAGTGCAACATGATGATCCCCCGCTGGTTATGAAAATGCCGGCCGCCGCGGCGCAAACCCGTCCCCACCCGCAGCAGGCAAGTTACTACTGAGTGCGGTGAGTTGTGACGGATGGACCGTCGCGCGCGGTTCTTTGGCATCTTACGGGTGCTATTATGAGTGCAAATCGGTCGCGCGCCGAGTGACACGTTGTGCTTGAAGAGTGACAAATAGTGCCTATAGACCTGATACAAGGTGCACGCATGCCGTCTCCTCACCCCGACCTGCCAGAAACCAGCGACAGAGTCGATGCGGCACCGCGACTGGTGGGGTGGAAGGATATTGCGTCCTACCTGGGCAAGGCCGACCGCACCGTCAAGCGCTGGGGTAGTGAACGTGGGCTGCCGGTGCACCGGGTGCCTGGGACGTCGAAGACATCGGTTTATGCCTATCCGGCGGAACTGGACCAGTGGCTCGAGTCGGCCAGCGCGTTTGAGGCGGATTCTGAACCGGATATCGAGGAAACGCCTGAGATTGCCGATGCGCCGGTTGCAGTTGTTGGGTCTGCCCCTGCGCCCGCGGATTCGCCGGTAGAACCGTATCGCGTGACGTGGAGTGCGAAGCGGAAGTGGGTGATGGCGCTGGCTGCCGTGGTGGTGTTTGCGGTGGCACTCGATGCGACTGCGCGGCTCACGGCTGGGGCGTCGGCAGCCAGCGTTGCACACAGGCTTCTGGCGCGAACTGCGCCATCGGTTAAGAGCTCACCCCAGGCCGTCTCCGATTCGGAAAAGGGCCACGCCAACGACTTCTATCTGCGTGGGCGGTACGAGTGGAACCAGCGGACGCCGGAGAGCCTGAACCGGGCGCTCGACCTTTTCACGCAGGCGATTGTCTACGATCCCAGTGATGCGCGTGCTTATGCGGGGCTGGCGGATACCTACAACCTGCTGCGCGAGTACACGACGGCGAAGGACGACGACGCTTTTTCGCGGGCAATTGCAGCAGCGCGCAAAGCCGTGGCGCTGGACGATTCGCTGCCCGAGGCGCATCGCGCGTTGGCCTTTGCCGAGATGTACGGTACATGGGATTTTGCGGATGCGGATAAGCAGTTTCGGCGGGCCATTGAGCTGAATCCCAACGATTCTCAGGCGCGGCGCTGGTATGCCAATGCGCTCGGCCAACTGGGCCGTTTTCCCGAGGCACTGGAGCAGATCGACAAGGCGCAGGAGCTCGATCCGTCGGCGCACTCGACACTGGCCGACAAGGGATTGCTGCTGTATAACTCCGGCCACGCACGGGAGGGCCTCGGACTGCTCAAGGAAGTGGAGCGCTCGGCGCCCGACTTTCGTTCGCCGCACTTCTATCTCATGCGGATTGACCTGGACCGTGGCAATTTTCCGGATTTTCTTGCTGAGGGAGAGCGTGCGGCGAAAGATGCGAACGATCCGGTTCTGAACGATGTCATCGCGTCCGCGCGGGCCGGTTATGCGCACGGCGGAGGCCGCGGCCTGTTGAATGCGCTGTATGCGAAGCAGAAGGAATACTATCGCGAGGGTAAACCGCACGCTGTCATGCTCGCCGCCACCTGTGTGCTTATGGGCAAAAAACAGGAGGCACTGACGATTCTGGAAGATGCCTATAACCAGCACGATGTCGAGTTCCTGGCGATGCTTTCGCATCCCGACCTGCTCACCCTGAAGGACGAGCCGCGCTACCAGGCTCTGGCGCGCAAGATCGGCGATCTGGAGCGCCCCTCTCCGTCACCAGCGCAGAGTGTTGCCGCAATGAGATTTGAGGGGCGGTAGGAGATTTCGGAAGACGGCGGCCGATATCGATCGACTGGAGCACGTTGGTCGCAAAGGTGTGGCGGAGCTTGTGCAAGTCCCGGTCCCCACGGCGCGGGGAGGTATCGCATTTGCAGGCCCGTTTCTTCTTATGCTGGACGCCCTTGTTCAGAATGGCGACCCGTTCGTTAATGGTCTTCTGGTTGAGGGTCCAGCCGTCGCGGCGTTCCTTCCGACCAGGGGCGAACATCTGCATCGCTTCGGAGCGCTCGAGTTGAGAGACGTAACGATTGTGCGTGCGTTCGCGGAACCACTGAAATTCCCGCCGTACACCTTGTAGGTGCGGTCGCCATTCGTCGCTCTGACATCGACCAGGTAGTCCTGCATGGACTGATCGATCGTGAGCTTCATTTTCGAACCTGCGACCTCCACCGGCGCCTCTGTCTCGCCGGACTGGATTCGGGTCCGCAGCATCCAGGCGTCGAGGGCCTCACGGGGAGTGGTGTCGGCAGACTGGGTGCGGCACTTGCCATTTTCTCTCAGTCCATGCAGAACGTGCTGCCCTTCGAGCTGACCGGTTCGCCAATGACGAGGACCAGTTTGGGGTTCGGCTTGCCGTTCTGTATCATTCCCGGGACAAATTGCCATTTTCCCTCAATCCGGCGATACTGTTTGAGGTTGACTGAATATCCATACGTACTCTGCATTGTGTGATGTTTCCTTCCCGGACGGTGCGTGGACGAGGGCTGCTTTTCCAAAGTGGGTCGTCGACCATATCCTGCGCTCCTGGACCGGATTCAGGCAGATCGGATAGTAAACTGGATAGTAAGTCAGTATGAGAACGCTAAACACTTGATTACAGTGGCGCTATCGTCTAGGGGTTAGGACGTGAGATTCTCAATCTTAAAACACGGGTTCGATTCCCGTTAGCGCTACCAGAACACCTTCCAATAGCATCCAAGCAAAACCAAAAATCAACGAGAAATAAGGCATTTATGGGGCAATCTAGTCCTGTTTGGTCCACCTTCGTCTATTGACATCTGGGGGCACTTCGGGGCAACATTGGGGGCAGTCAGATTTCTTTCGAAGGGAGTTGCCCCAATGGCATTGTCTGATATAGCAATTCGCAACGCCAAGCCCACAGGGAAGACTTACAAGCTCTACGACAGTGGGGGACTATATCTTGAGGTCTCGCCGACTGGTCACAAGTGGTGGAGGCTGAAATACCGCATCGATGGAAGGGAAAAGCGGATGTCGCTGGGTGTGTATCCCGACGTAACCCTCGGTCGCGCCCGTGACAAGCGGGATGAGAATCGTAGGTTGGTAGCTGAAAAAATCGACCCGAGCCGAAAGCGAATAGAGCAGCGACTTGCACAAGCCAACCAAGCTGCCAATACTTTTGAAGTGGTAACGCGAGAGTGGATAGGCAAGCGGCAAGCGACCTTGAATCCGGACCATGTAGCCCGCGTAATTAGCAGATTCGAGCGGGACATCTTCCCGTGGATCGGGAATCGTCCTATCACCCAAATTACTGCACAGGAACTCTTAGCCGTTCTGCGGCGGATCGAGTCCAGAGGAGTGCAGGAGACCGCAAAGCGCGCGTTGTTTAGTTCCGGTCAAGTCTTCCGCTATGCGGTCGCCACGGGTCGCGCAGAGCGCGACATTACGAGTGACCTTCGCGGCGCATTAGCCCCCGTCAAGACCGAACACTTCGCTGCAACAACTGACCCGAAGAAGCTCGCTGCAATTTTGCGTGCAATGGATGGATACCAAGGCACGTTTGTCGTTCGCTGTGCATTGCGTCTCATGCCGCTGGTTTTTGTCCGCCCAGGAGAACTACGCAAGGCCGAGTGGAAGGATATTGATCTCGATTCTGCGGAGTGGCGGTATACCGTAACCAAAACGGACACGCCGCACATTGTTCCTCTCTCCCGTCAGGCCATCGAGATCCTTCGGGAGCTGTTTCTGGTCACTGGAAACGGGAAATATGTGTTTCCAAGCGCTCTAAGCAGTGCGCGGCCAATGAGCGATAATGCAATTCTCGTGGCTATGCGGAGAATGGACATTGGCAAAGAAGTTATGACTGGTCACGGTTTCCGAGCGGTGGCGAGGACCCTTCTTGATGAAGTCCTTAAGGAACGTCCGGAACTTATCGAGCACCAGTTAGCTCATGCTGTGAGGGACCCAAACGGTCGAGCATACAACCGCACTTCATTCTTGCCAGAGCGAAAGGAAATGATGCAAAGGTGGGCAGACTACCTCGACGCTTTGAAAGCTGGAAATCCGGACACCAACCAAATCGCAGGCGATCTCGCATTGGCGATTTGAGTGTTCGGGGAATCGCTGCACCGTAACCACCAAAGGAACAAGCCCCAAATCTTCCAGATTCCGTGAGGACATCGGACCGGACTGTCGCGGACCGTCCGCGACTGAGAAAATCATGGGATGTAGTCGTGAAAGCTGCCATGCCACGCTGTGCAGACGGTCTTATTAGCGCTATCTCGTGGTCTATAAATCTCTCAAAAGCTGCGCCATCGTTGTGCCCAAACCACGGGCAATAATCTGTAAAGTAATCAGTCCTACTTCTCTCTTACCGGATTCGACATCCGAAATGTGTCCTCGGTTCACATCTAGATGGACCGCCATATCGGTTTGGGTCCATTTCTTGGCTTTTCTGAGTGCTCTTATCCGGCTTCCCAGTTCCGCCAGCAGAGCATGTTTTCCCTTGGACATTCCTCCATCGTCTCGATACTATTAAGCATCGCGTGTCTGGCATGCCAGACATTTCCAAGAGAAACATATGAAGAAGCCGCTTTGGATAACGATTGCTGCAACCTCGGCTGTCGTCCTGTTTGGGTCCGGTCTTTTGGTTGGCCGACATTTCCCGGCGCACCATTTTGAGAAAATCTCCCAAGACCCTTACCTCCTCGACACTTCTACTGGGCGGGTTTGCGATTACCTTGGACAAGATCAGGGTTTGACCCAACCATCAACAGCCTCTGGGTCTCAATCGAATGACCCAGAGGTAAGCGCCGCTCTTAAGGCTTTGAATAAGCAAACCGTAAGCATACCGCCTTGCAACTAAGGGGGGGGGGACATGGACGCTTTAGTCACGTTCAACGCAGTAGTGATCGTGGTCGGATTTATTGTGTTTCTGATATACCTGCAAATTCAAAAGGAACGTGACGCGAATTCTCCTGGCCCGGTGGTGTCCAGAGCGGCAACTGTCACGGGGCCGGAGCCGAAGACTTATTTTGATGCATTCTTCGCGCTAGCAATGAAACTCTCTCGCAGCATCCCGCTTTCAGAGTGGGCAACAGGCACTCCGAGGGACTATAACATTCGGGAAATTATGAGTATTGATGAGACCAAGCAGGCCATTGAAGAACTCCCGTTCAGGACGCAAAGCAGATTTGTCTTAGAGCCTTTAGAAAAGCTGGTTGCGGAAATTGGTCTCATAAATTCAGCAAGAGAAACTAGAGAATCTTCTGAACAGTTCTGGGAAGAAACCTGTCCCCCCGAGGAGGCGGTGTGGGGAAACAATGTGCCCGCCGACGAATTGGAAGACATTGTCTCAACCTACTTGAAAGCGTGGCTATGTAACTCAAACCCGTTCGTCCTCATTGAGCTTGCATATATCCTGATTCAGGTCGGGCGAGTAACCGAGGCGAGAGAAGCACTCACCGTCGCGCAGAAGTTCCCGGTATATGCAAGAACCAGGACCATGAGTCAATGGGAGACTGTCGCCCAGAGTATGGCGCATCAACTGATTCCTCCGGGTCCAGGTCGGGAGGCGCGTTCGTTGGGTGAGAGTTTGTATTCACCTAAATCGTTGGCCCTTCTCAGTGAGGAGGCTGACTGCGTTCAAAAGCAGTTGGGTGATTTCGTAAAGAGAGATGTGCCGTCCGCAAGGGCTACCGCTCGGCTTGGTTCGGCTGGACCGTCTCACGGAAAGCGCAATGCCTCGGGTTTTGAGGTGGACACCGAAGTAGACCCAAGACCGGACCCCAACCAGTGGCCGACAGCGGACAGGGTGCGTGAGTTGTATCAGGCGTGGCAGGAGGGGAAACTCGACGAGGCCCTTCAAAGTCCAAAGGATCAAATTAACCATCCAAACCTCTCTGCTACCAGAAAAGCTTCAGTCGGTGCGCGCCCACCTTTGCCCACTGATGCACGCCAATCTGACGACAATTAGACCGCAATTGCTGTGCCGTTCATCCTCTCATGTCAAACGGATTGCAATGAAGGAGTTTGGGGCGCAAAAAGGCAATTAATTACGAGCAAGCTATTTGTAATCAATACCATTTAGGGATCAAAATGCATCCAAAACCGGATTGCGGTGACTCAAATCCCCTCGCGCACTGAATCGTATGGATCAGACAGCGCACGGTGTCGGCACGAGTGAAAATACGTGTTCGAACCGCCTTGTAGAATCCGGTTACCACTGCACTTTTCTGGCATTCTGAGCTATTCAGTACAAAATACCGCGTCGAGCTGGCAAGGACGATCTTGGAGAGGGTGTTGTGGTGATCAATCCTTCTGCCTGAGCAAATGGGGAAATTCGCTATCAATCCCAAGTTTCTCGCACAGAGCCAACCGCATAGCGTTGATCGCAGTTCGCGCATTATTTAATTGACGTTGGATTCGAAGAAGCTCAGATAGCAACTCAAGTCGCCCTTCCTTCGTGCGGAGCTTTTCGTCTCGTTCCAAGAAGAAATGATGCATTAAGAAATTTCGTGCGGCGAGCGCCTGCTCGAAAAAGCCTGAAATGTCAGGATCGGAAATCGTCACATGCTTGGACATCTCCTTGATAAGGCTTCCCATAGTTTTCTTTCCTAATTGCCCCCTGATTGATTCGAGGTAAGCGTCCGGATCTCGCCGTATAGACGTTTGCGTCTGCATGGCCGAAGATCTTCTTGTGAGCGATGCGACTGAAGTTGGGGCAGGAGGCGGCCGGGCGAAACGAGTTCATCGCACGGCGGAGGAGAAGCGGCGGATCGTTGAAGCGACGCTTGTGCCGGGCGCATCGATCGCCCGCGTGGCGCGCCAGAACGGAGTCAACGCCAACCAGGTCTTCCAGTGGCGGTACGAGCATCGCAAGGGTGTTGGCAGGGCAGCCAGCCAGTCGCGAACTGAGCTTTTGCCGGTGACAGTGACCAGCGAGCCGCGCAGCGTGATGGTACCTGAAGTCTCACCGGTTTTGGCTTCTCCGGGTTCGATCCACATCGAGCTGCCGGGTCGTGCATTGGTGAGTGTGGAGAGTGGCGTCGATCCGACACTCGTGCGTGCAGTCCTGGGGAGCCTGTTGCGGTGATCGAACTGAAGACAGGCACACGCATCTGGATCGCGGCCGGATTCACTGATCTCCGGCGCGGTTTTCAAGGGCTCAGCTCGTTGGTCGAAACGGTGTTGGAACAGCAGCCGTATTCTGGCCATGTCTTTGTTTTCCGCGGCAAGCGCGGTCACCTCATAAAATTGCTCTGGTTCGATGGCGACGGACTATGTCTTTTCCAAAAGCGATTAGAGCGCGGACGTTTCGTATGGCCTCAGGCAACAAGTGGAACCGTAGCTCTGACACGTGCGCAGTTATCGATGCTACTGGAAGGCATTGACTGGCGCCAGCCGCAGAGAACATGGGAACCACAGTTGGCAGGATAACTCATGTATTTTTTATCTATAACTACGTGCTATCTGTGGCATACTCACTGCGATGGCTTCTTCCCTTGCTGCTTCTGCTGATCTGAGTACTCTGGACCGCGTAGCTCTGGAGGCATTGATTGCTGCGCAGCAGAAGGAGATTCTCACTAGGGACGAAGCGCTGGTCGCCCAGCAGGAGAAGCTTCTCAGCCGCGACAACGAGATCGAGCACCTGAAGCTGGTCATCGCCAAGTTGCGGCGGATGGTCTTCGGCACCAAGAGCGAGAAGGTCAGCCGTGAGATTGAGCAGTTGGAGCTGAAGCTCGAAGATCTGGAGACTCAGCGAGCCGAAAGCGCCACAGCATCCATAGAGGTAAGCGCTCCAGCGAAGACCAAGCCAGTTCGGCGTCCGCTGCCGGAACATTTGCCGCGTGAGGTGCATACACATCTGCCCGCCGAAGATGCATGCCCGGAATGTGGCGGCCAGTTACGCAAGCTGGGTGAGGATGTCTCGGAGATTCTAGAGCGCATACCAGCCACCTACAAGGTAATCCGCCATGTGCGGGTGAAGATGGCCTGCACCAAGTGCGACGTTATTGTCGAAGCGCCTGCACCGTCACGGCCTATCGAACGCGGACTTGCGGGACCGAACCTGTTGGCGCATGTGCTGGTTTCGAAGTATGCTGTCCATCTTCCGCTGTATCGCCAGTCGGAGATCTTCGCGCGGGAAGGCATCTATCTGGATCGCTCCACACTGGCCGATTGGGTGGGCGCCGCCAGCCATCTGCTGGCTCCCCTGATCGATCAGATTCGTAAGCATGTATTGGTTGCAGACAAGATCCATGCCGACGACACGCCGGTACCGGTTCTGGCGCCGGGGATGGGCAAGACCAAGACCGCGAGACTGTGGACGTACGTGCGCGATGATCGCCCTGCGGGCCTGGATGTGCCCCCAGCCGTTTGGTTCGCCTATACAGAAGATCGCAAGGGAGAACATCCCCGCCAGCATCTGAGCAGCTTCACCGGCATTCTGCAGGCCGATGGTTATGCCGGTTTTCATCATCTGTATGAGAGCGGCAAGATCGTCGAAGCAGCATGCTGGGCTCACGTTCGGCGCAAGTTCTATGACATCCAAGTAGCCAACGGTTCAGCGATCGCTACGGAAACTGTTCAGCGCATCGGCACACTTTATGACATCGAACGCGAGATCCGCGGCAAGCCCGCCGATCTACGATGCCAGATTCGCCAGGCACGGGCCGGACCACTGGTCGAAGAACTCCATCGCTGGCTGAACAAAACCCTTACGCAGCTCTCACGCAAATCGGATACGGCTGGGGCGATTCGCTATGCGCTGTCGCGCTGGCGTGCGCTCACGCGTTATCTCGACGACGGCCGGATCGAAATGGACAACTCGGCCGCCGAGCGGGCTCTGCGAGTTGTCGCCTTGGGCAGGAAGAACTTCCTGTTCTGTGGATCAGATGCCGGTGGCCACCGCGCCGCCGCGATCTATTCGCTGCTGGGAACGGCGAAATTGAACGGCCTCGATCCGGAGTTATACCTCCGCCGCGTGCTCGAACAGATCGCCGATCACCCGATCAACCGCATCCAGGAGTTGCTGCCCTGGAATTTCGCTGCTCCTCGGGCTCATCTCGCTTAATCTCATGTGTCCACTTAGGAAATCAAGTGGACATTTGCCTAGGGCCTCTCGTCCCGGCACTCTGGGTCAACCTGCTTTTTCCAATCGATCGAGTCGTTCTTCGGGTTATCGAAGGACGAACGCCCAAAGAACTCCATCAAACCCGATTGTCGTCGAGCAACTCCGACTGTGTAGAGCGGGCTATCTGGTGTGCTGTTTCCATTGAGTTCCACCACCACCGAATAATGGGGCCAATCTCTGTCGGAATAAACCCTATAACGAGGATCGTCCTTCGTACCTTGAGACGTTCCAAGTGCGACTACCCTGAGAGCTTCAGTTTCAACAGATAAGTCCCGGGTCTCGTATGTCTCAAGACCGCCCAATGCGGGATCATGAACTCTGTTTTCGGTTCGTGCAGCAGTACATACCAACTGCACTTCGGCCAGGGAAGGCCGAACCCGTCGTAGTTTGGAAAGCCCAGAAGCTGCACGTATCAATTCGAGCTTCGTGGCCACCTGGTCCTCTGCTCGATGTCGAGATGTAGCTGTCCATTGAGACGTGACCGGGGCGGAACCTTGCCCGGCAAGCGACAAGACAATTCCCGAAACCGCAATCACTCCCATAAATAGTCGGCGCACGGTTGTTATTGTAGCTCTCCAACGGCCAAAACCAGACGCTTACGATTCGAGGTCTTCCAAAGTCACAGCTTTGGCCGCAAGAAGGTTGTAGACCACGAGAAACTTTGCGAGACCTTCCTCGAATATTTGCGCGTGCTGTGCCGCCGCTCCGAAGCACGAAAACACAGCGTTTGTCTCCCCCTCGTCGGTCTTTAGCATGTCTAGCGATACTCGGCTGTAGCCCCTCTCTTGTCGCTGCTGATCATCGAAATTTTCCATGGAACAATAGTACTGCCGACATATCCCCAGGCCCCCGCTTGCGCATTTCCCTCATCGTGGTTTCATTAAGGTGCCCAGAAATGGATGGCGTGTTTCAGAACAGCGAATCAACCCTTTGGGTTGTTCGGGAGCGAGGGCTTCGGCTCTCTCACGGACCTTATAAATCCGAGAAGCGCGCCGTTCGAGAATCTGCACAAGGAGCCAGACGACATCGAAGCGAATATCAAGAAGGGGACTCATACTCTCACCTCCAACTTAGTTCCTTCTCCGTCTTGAACCGCAACAGCCGCCACAACCCCTTGTTCATGCGGGTTTGAGACACTTTCAGGGACCGCAACAGCGTGGATCGTGTTGCGGAACGGAAATGCGGTTTCAGTCAATAAACACGCGGATTGTTGCGGTGTGGCATTCTGACTTGGGGGGAGTGGGCAATAGCGAGACCAAACCTCTTCAAACATCTCCCGACGATAACCTTTCGGGGTTTTGCCGCCGACCCGAATCGTTTGCGGATGGATGTTGTATTTTCTGAGTTGCAGTGCCAGATTATTGGGTGACATCCCCCTCCCGTGAGACCAATCCGCCCACGGACGGCCTTCGATTTTGCAGAGTTCATTTGCAAGTTCATTCGATGGAATCTGTTCCTTCTTGACATGATCAAATACACTGCGAATGTCTGCCAGTAGCATCGTGCCAATTGAAGA
>Ga0302326_10021986_pt1 | contig 13056 bp, 9 predicted proteins | sample Palsa_T0_3_FD_202264 | JGI IMG/M metagenome (GOLD analysis project Ga0302326, IMG submission 202264) | Peat permafrost microbial communities from Stordalen Mire near Abisko, Sweden - Palsa_T0_3 | ecosystem: Environmental > Terrestrial > Soil > Palsa > Peat permafrost | place: Sweden: Abisko... | reverse complement strand
GATGCGGCGTTTCAGGTCACCTGAGGAGATATGGGCATAGAGATTCGCGCCAGGGCACGAAGTCTGGGCTAGGTCCCGGTGGCCCGCCAATGTGCTGGTCGCGATGCGAAAGTTTTGGGCGGCCCAGGCGAATGTCAGAGCCGTTGCGTGAAGCTGGGCCTCTGACACAGCCTCCTGATCGAAGTCTCCTTCGCAGAGGACCAGGAAATGGCCCGTTGTGTCGTAGTCCGTCGCGGTGTCGCCGGCAATTTCGGTGCTCCGCAGCTCGTAGATGTTGCCATTGCGATCGACGCCGACGTGATAGGCGATGTCGATCCATCCCTTCTGGTCTTGGTGATAGCGCTGGTCCTGGCGGAAACGGCCTGGGGCGTTCCGATTTTCGCCGAGGACCACGGCCTCGTGATGGAGGGTCATGCGGGTGATGGTGTGGCGCCTGCCGCCGGAGCGGGCCGGTCGCGCGCCCCACGCCTTTCGGCAAAGCAACAGCGCCGACGTGGCTGCCGTCAGCCTTGCGCTGGTCGTCGACGTCGCAGTTTTACTTGAGCAGGCGCTGACCATCGACGCCAAGCCGACGCTTCCTGCCAGCCGCAGCAGGTGACGGCGGTTGACGGAATCCGGGCGTTCATCGGGCCGTTGGCGCCCGGGCACATCCATGGCCTCACCATACGGACGGGATTTCCGCTTGCGCGGCGACTTTATGGTCTTGCCAGTTGCCGACCTGACCGACCTGTCACGCGGCCAACAAATCGGCTGGGTTGAGCAGCGTGCCGAGGTCGGCCAGCAACGTGGTCCCGGTCGCCTGGACCAACTCGGGCATGTTCGCCCACTCCAGCGTTGCCAGATTGCCCAGCTGAGTAGGGAAGTCGTCGTTGGCGGTCAGAACCGCGGTCGCCAGGTCGTCGCGGGCATTGAGAAACCCGGCGATGATGCCGGTGTTCGGGTCGAACACTGTGTCATTGAGCAGGGACCCGAGCTGCTGAGGCAGCAAGAGCGACAGAACAGTGTCGCCAAGTGCCAATTCGGTGGGCAAGCTGATGTCGCTGGCCGCCAGCGGCAGGTTGTTGAAAATCGCCTCCAGGCTGGCGACCGGATTGGCGACGATGTCGTGATCGACCGTCGCCCAGTCCGGAGCCAACGCCGGGGTCAACCGCAGCTCCAGCGGAGTGACCGGGTCGCTGCCGAACACCGCGTCGAAATTGTCTGTGCCCATCACGCCCTGCAGCCCGTGCAGCAGCAATTCCTGTATCACCCAGTCGGGTTGGGCATTTTCCCGGGACACGTCCAAGGCGTAGTCGTAGGACAACACGCGCTGCGACATATCGGCGGCATATTCCGCGGGGCTGACGGTAGGTGTGTCGGCAGGCAGATAGTTGGCGACATCGGCCACCGGCACCACCTCGGTGGTCACCGGCAGGCCCGTCGGGTCGGTGCCGTCGGGCAGATTCTCGAACCGGGCGAATATCTCACCGCTGGTGACGCCGCTGCTGTCCAACCAGTTCGCCACCCCCGGGTTGGTGGCGCTGACCACGTAGTAGGTGTAACCGTCAGGATCGTCGAACGCTGTCGTGTTGTTCAACGTGGTCTGCGCCAAGGTAAATGGCAGCGCCGCGCCGAACACGTTCATCAACTCGATCCCGCTGTAGGCGGACGTCACGTCGGGCACTTGCACGATGAGCGCCTCGCCGGGGTCCAGGTCGAAATTCCCTCCCGAGACCTCCGCACTCGGCAGGCCCGTCGCGAACACACTCGTTTCGGTGGCCAGCGGGCTCATGGTGTTGTCCGGAAGATCGATCCCGGCAACCTCGGCCAGGCTCATGTTTTCTTGGTTGAAAGGTCCGACGATGTTGCCGAAGGCGGTGAACAACGTCGTCAAAAGAGAGTCGACCGAGGTGATCTGAGTGGTGGACGCCCCTGTCAACGAGTCGATGTCGGCGGTGGACGCGACGGCGCTGGGAAATATTCCCGTGCTCGGTATGGAGAAAAACGCCGGGCAGTTGGACACGCAGCTGATGCTGATGCTGCCGGGGCCCTGCGCCCAGTCGCCCAGCACGTCTCGAATCAGCAGTGAGGCATCACCATTGGTGGTGGCATCGGTGTCATTGATGAAATTGATTGCGCCGCTTGGCTCCGTGGGGCCGATGTCGACGGTGAAACTGCCGTCGGGATTGACGATCAGACCGTGATCGAGTTCCAGACTCTCCTTGCTGACGGCTGTCGAACCGGTGATTGCTTCGGTCGCGATGGCGAGAGCTTCGGTCCCCTTGCCCACCGTGCCAGTGAGCTCGTAGGTCGCTCCGGGGGCAAGGCCGGCGGTCGCGTGGTAGTAGATGTCGGGGGTGAAGAATTGAAAGTACTGACGGGAATCGGCGGCATCCCCGGCCACCGCCTCCGGCGATTGGAAAAAGACTCCGTCGAAGAGCTCGGTGACCCTCGAGAGCCCGGCCGAGAGCAATTCATAGTTCGTGTTCTGGAGACCCGTTAGTAGCATGGCGTCGCTGTCCGGTGTTGCGAACGGCAGTGCCGAGTCGTAAGCCACCGCCTGCTGCATTGCGGCGAGAAGCTGGTCGAGCGCCGGCTGATACGAACTTGACGACGAACTCAACAAGTCCGCGGCTGATGTATCAGCGGTTGCTTGCGGCGCGGTGGTCATCATCAACAGAGCACCGGCCAGCGCGGCTGCTGCCACCGCGGCCGCTTGAGCGGCTCGGGCAGACGTATTCATGAGGGGGGTGCGCCGTTCCACCGTGAGGTGCTGCGGCTTCCTTGCTCGCTTGCTCACTCTCGAGGACCAAATGCTGCGCAGTAGCGATGTCACGCCGCTCCCTTCCTTGGGACGCGTCCAACAAATTATTCGTCACGCTGAGGGCAAATAACTGCATTTCAGAACTGTCGATTGCTTGGCCGCGCCCACCAGGGTGCGGCGCGGACGCCGTCAAGACCGGAGAACGAACGTGCAGCAGCACCCGCGGCGATCAACGGGTGGAGAATTTCTTGCCACCGGCCGACGCCAACCGCCGGTAGACTCGTCGTGGTTGACAGTCCAGCCGGCCCGGAACGCGCCGTCCCTGCAGCGACAGCGTGAGAGCAACAGCACGCATCCGGGCAGATCGGTAAGTCCTTCGAGAAAGTTCACGATGCAAACGCGTCCAACCCGGGTTGTTGCCCCGCGTCTGGTGTCAACGACAACATTGCCCCCCCGCAATACCGCTAAGCCCTCGTCAAACGTGTCTCCTGTGCGGGGCACTGCGAGCGTCCAGTGAGGCACTGATGGCCATCACAGACGTCGCTGAATACGCCCATCTGAGCGAAGCGGATATCGAGGCACTTGCCATCGAATTAGACGCGATCCGTCTGGACGTCGAAGATTCGCTCGGGGCGAAGGACAGAGTCTATATCCAGCGCACCATCGCTGCTCAACGCTGCCTCGACCTCGTCGCACGTGTCGTGATCGGCGCCAGTCGAACCAGGACCGGATGGGCGTTCGGAACACTCGCCCTGGCCGTGGCCAAGAGCATCGAGAACATGGAGCTGGGTCATAATATCGGCCACGGCCAATGGGATTGGATGAATGACCCCGAAATTCACTCCACCACCTGGGAGTGGGATATGGCTGGGCTGTCCTCTCAGTGGAGGTACTCCCACAACTACCGCCATCACATGTTCACCAACGTCGTCGGCGTCGACGACGACCTCGGTTACGGCGTTATGCGGGTCACCCGTGACCAACCGTGGAATCTCAGCAACCTGTTGCAGCCGCTGCGGCATTTACTGCTGGCGTTGACTTTCGAATGGGGTATTGCGCTGCACGGTCTGTATTCCGAGCAAGACCGCGCGGCGACGGAAGCCGGAAAGTCCGCTCACACCAGAGCTTTGCGCCGCAAAGTCGCTCGCCAGGCGGGCAAAGATTTCCTGCTCTTTCCTGCGCTCGCCGGGCGACGTTGGCGGCGGGTCCTTTTTGGGAACGGGTTGGCCAACCTGCTGCGAAACCTGTGGGCGTACGCGGTGATCTGCTGCGGCCACTTCGCCGACGGGGCTGAGAAATTCACCCCCGAAGCCCTCGAGGATGAGACCAAAGCCGACTGGTATCTGCGACAAATGTTGGGTAGTGCCAACTTTCGTGCGGGACCGGTAATGGCGTTCATGAGCGGAAACCTGTGTTATCAGATCGAACACCATCTCTACCCTGATATACCGAGTAACCGCTACGCTCAGATCGCCGAGCGGGTGAAGGCGGTCTGCGCGAAGTACGAGCTTCCCTACACCACCGGCCCGCTTGTCCGGCAGTACCTACTGACGTTGCGCACGATCATCAAACTGGCTTTCCCGGACCGGTTCCTGGTCGCCTCTTCCGATGACGCCCCCGAAACCGCCTCCGAAGAGAAATTTCGCGGCGTCGTGGAGCGCCCGGGTCGAGCGGGCGTCGGAAGACCTGTTACGCATCGACGCAGGCTGGCCACCGCGATCCGCAACCGCAGCAACCGGCTCAGCCAACGACACTCCTCGGCGCCCTTCGGCTGACCGTCGGCGCGCAAACCTTGTCGTCAATCAGTGCCGGGCAACGGAGCGTTGTCCCACGTATTCGCCGGTGGCGGCTGGGTGGCCCTGCTGACGTTTCGCGTCGCGCCCGACTCGACGGCCAAGAACCCGGTCGTCGCGTCGAGTCAGGGTGCAACTGCGCTGGATCAGGAGCTCCAACTGCTGCCAGCTGAGCCCATCGAGGTCGCCGGCTGAGTCATGGGTGGCGACCACAACTGCGCCGCGGAGCAGAGGCACTGTTCTGGCGGTGAACTGGGTGGTGGCCAGCAGTAGTTCGGTGGCGCTGCGGTTGACTTTGCGGCGGCACCGTCGAGTCGATGGAGTGAACCAGAAGTCGAACTGTCGATCGGCACTGGTCAGGCTTTCAAGTCCGTAGTCGTGGACGAGTTCGGCGATATCGGCGTTGGTGTAGGCACGAGTCTCGTAAACGACGTCATTCGGGCTGAAGTAGAGGACGGTGTTCATGGATTGTCCTTTTCGGATTGTGGCGGGACTGTCTCAAAGGTGTAACGACTAATTACATGGATGTAGTTCCCCAGATCACGGATTCGCTAAACATCCCTAACGAAAAAGAAACGATGGCTCGCATGCGGAGGGTATGGGAGCGGTACCGCGGACCCGTCGCGACCAGTGACAAAGTGCGTTATCTGGGTGAGATTGCGAGCGGATATCTGACAGACTGTCGGGGTCGGCTTACGTCCAGTGTCCGCCACCGTCAATCTCGGAATGTGGAGCACGTTGATGAAAGCTGCTGCTATCCCTCCGGCTGAGCGGTCGTTGTCTGCCGCGATGCGCGAAGGCTCGCAGGAGCAGCATGACGCCGCCGAGCGGTCGCCGTTCATCCGCGAACTGCTCCGCGGCAACCTCAACGAGGATGCCTACGTCGACTATTTGCTTCGCTTACGCGTCGTTTATGCCGCGTTAGAGGACGCCGTTCGCATCCACCGCGACGATCCGCTTGTTGCTGTCGTTTATGACCCGGCCTTGGAACGTTTGCCGGCTATCGATGCGGACTTGCACCGCTGGGCCGGTGACTCACTGCGAAAGCTCAATTCACCTGCCGCAGAGGAATATCGGGGCCGGCTTGAAAGTGTCGGTGGTAGTGCGCTGCTGGCGCACCACTACACCCGCTATCTGGGAGACCTTTCCGGGGGCCGAGTCATCGGCCGCGCGTTAGACCGCGTGTTTAACCTCGGTGGTGTCGGCTTGGCGCTGTACGACTTCCCGATGCGACCCAAGCCTTATAAGGACGGCTATCGTGCCCGTCTCGATGCCCTCGATCTGCTAACCGAGCAGTTCGACGAGGTAGTGAGCGAAGTCAAGCTTGCCTTTCGTCTCAATCAGGCGTTGTTCGACGAGCTTGCGGGCAACCTCGCGGCCTACTACGAGCAGGACAAGGCTTTCGGGTAGGGAATGCATACTCCTGCTGAACTGGCGGAGCTGATCGCATGACCGGCGGCGACAGGCATCTTCCGTCGTCGACACCGGTCGATGTGTTCGTCCCGGTCGGCACGCCTATCGACCTGGACAACTGCGCCCGCGAGCCGATCCACATCCCCGGCAGCATCCAGCCACGTGGCGTGCTCCCAGTGGTGCGCGAGCCCGACTTTGAGGTGGGTCAGGTCAGCGCCAACGTCGCGGAGCTGCTGGGTCGGTCCGTCGAGGATGTGCTGGGCCGGCACTTGTCGGCGCTGATCGGTGCCGAACAGGCCGCTTCGCTCCAGCAGGCGGCATCGAATTTCGGCGATCTCCGCCAACGCAACCCGCTCGAGTGCGTGGTTCACGTCGCCGGCGAGGCACGGGCGTTCGACGCCATCCTGCACCGTGAGCCGGGCGGTGTGCTCCTGGTCGAGCTGGAGATCGCCTACGGAGAGCGGCCGTTCTCCTTCCCGAACACCTACCAAGCGGTGCGCAGCGCGGTCGAGGAGCTGAATCGGGCCGCCACGCTGACCGAGATGTACGAGATCACCGCGCGGGCGGTCCGCGATCTCACCGGCTTCGACCGTGTGATGGTGTACCGCTACGACGAGGAGTACAACGGCGAGGTCGTCGCCGAGTCCAAGCGCGAGGATCTCAACTCGTTCCTCGGCCTGCACTACCCGTCCACCGACATCCCGGCGCAGGCGCGGGCGTTGTACGAGAAGAGCTGGCTGCGGCTCATCTCGGACGTCGACTACACGCCCGCGCCGCTCGTGCCGGCCATCGACCCGGCGAACGGCACTCGGCTGGACCTCACGCATGCCACTCTGCGCAGCGTCTCGCCCATCCACGTTGAATATCTGCAAAACATGGGTGTGCATGCGTCGATGTCGATCTCGTTGCTGCGGCGGGGGCGGCTGTGGGGGCTCATCGCCTGCCACCACTACGCCGGTCCGCATCTGCCGCCGTACGGCACTCGAGCGGCAGCCGAATTCCTGGGTTCGACCCTGTCGCTGCGGCTCGTCGACCGGTTCGAGGAGGACCAACTGCGCAAGCGGCTCGCCGCACAGGCGGTGCTGGCCAAGCTCACCGCGGCGACGCTGGGTGACGACGAATCGCTCGCGGCGTCGCTGCTGGGAGCGCCTGACCTGCTCGATTTGGTGCCGGCCGACGGCGTGGTTGTCCATATCCAGGGCGAGCACGAGGTGCGCGGATCGGTTCCGCTGCCGGAAGTCGTGTCCGCCGTGGCCGCTTGGGCGCAAGACGCGGGCGACGAGATTGCGACCAGCGAGTGCTTGTCCCGCGAGGTACTCGCGCTCGACCTCGACCCGGAGCTGGCCGCCGGCGCCCTCGCGCTCAATCTGCCCGACGGCCAGTACGCCGTCTGGTTCCGGCGCGAGGTGCTGCGCTCGGTGGACTGGGGCGGCGACCCATACAACAAGGCGATCGCAGTCAGCGAGGGCAGCGATGGTCGAGAGATCCGGATCAGCCCGCGCAAGTCTTTCGACCGGTGGCGGGAGGTCGTCCACCAACGCAGCGAACCGTGGACGCTGACGGAGACTGAGTCCGCCGAGGAGTTGCGACGACACCTGGTGGAATCGCTGTACCGTCGCACGCGGGATACCCTGCGGATCGCTGAGACGCTGCAGCGCAGTTTGCTGCCCGAGTCGATCCCGGCGCTCGAGAGTTGGCAGCTGTCAGCGCATTACGAACCGGCCGCCGGCGGTCGCGTCGGCGGTGACTGGTACGACGCGTTCGAGTTGCGCGACGGCCGGTTGATCGTGCTGCTCGGCGACGTCGCCGGTCACGGCATCACGGCGGCCGGCACGATGGCGCAGTTACGTAACGCCCTGCGCGCGCAATTGTTCGCCGGCGCCGCACCGGCCGAAGCGCTGAACCAACTCAACGACTTCTGCGTGCACATGGTGCCCAGCGCGTTCGCCACCGTCATCGCCGCGCGAGTTGATCTCGACTCGGGGCAGGTGGAGGCCGCTTGTGCCGGCCACCTGATTCCGTACCTGACCGGCGCGGTGTCGGCCGTCCAAGCGCCGATCAAGCTCTCGCCGCCGATCGGCCTCCGGCGCGTGACGTATACAGCGAGCACGTTCACCATCGAGCCGGGGCAGGGGCTGGTCATGTACTCCGATGGCCTTGTTGAACGTTACGGAGAGGCGATCGACGACGGGATCGACCGGCTGGCCGAGATTCTTCGCGGCGCGGGCGACGCGTCGGCGACCCGGATCAGGACGGCAATGGAGTGGGGAGACGCCGATGACGACGTCACCATCGTCACCCTTCGCCGACCGTAGGTCTCACACAAAGTCGGAGCCGCCGTCGACGTTCACCGTGGCCCCGGTGACGTACCCGTTGCGCTTGGACGCCAGATAAGTGGTGATGGAGGCGATCTCCTCGGGGAGCCCGGCGCGGCCGAGATCGCACGGTTGGTGGAAGTTGTCGGCGATCCACGTCATCACGTCATGCGGATTCGAGGCATCAAGGCCGTCGGCAGCGAGGATGTCCTTGAGGTTTTCGGTGAAGCTGGCCGTGACGATGGTGCCAGGGCACACGCAGTTGACTAGAATGCCATCCGGGGCAAGGCTTTTCGATAAATTCTTGGTTATGCTGGACAGCGCTGCCTTGGACGCGGTGTAGGCCACGATGCGCGGGTTCTGTCGCTGAATGGAATGCGCGGACAGCGTCACGATGCGAGCCCAGTCAGCGGCGCGGAGCATGGGTAATGCAGCTCGGATTGAGCGCACGCCGGACATGGTGCCGAGCGCGAAAGTAGCGTCCCATTCCGCATCTCCCATCTCCTCGAAGTACCCGTCACCCGGTCCGATGGTGTGTACCAAGCTGTTGAGCACACCCCAGCGGTCTGCGACGACGCCGAAGCCGTCGACGATGGACGCAGCATCGGCCATATCCACGCTGATGCCCACGGCATCCGGAGCACCTGCGGCTCTGAGCTTTTCCACTGCAGCATCGAGGCCCGCCGTGTCGCGGGCCATGACGGCAACGCGGGCTCCCTCTGACGCCAAGGTCTCGGCGATAGCCAATCCCATGCCCTTGCTGCCGCCGGTGACGACGGCTGCCGATCCGGCCAAGCCTAGGTCCATTGCGTTTCCTCCTGATCAGGCTGCGGTGCATGATGTCCAGAGATTCGAGCGATCGTCCCGGCTGCGACGCCCAAGCCACGCAAGCAGAATCGGACTGTGCGTACTCGGACTTCCGCACGCTCACAGTGGCCTGTTGCCCACTGCCGTTCGGTGCTCGCCCATACGACGCCCTGAATCGACTGAGCCCCATCCGTCGGGTCGACATCATGGAACGTGCCCTGTTCAAGACCGCGCTGAATCTGATCTATGAGTGGCTCGAGCATTTCGGCGTACGCCGGCTGAATCAGCTCGGGGACTGCAAAACTCTGCGACTGCGCCTCGATGGACATGTGGCGCAGATCAGACTTGATGTTCTCGCTGAACGCGAGGTCGAGTCGTCCGTCGATCCAGGCGGCGACAGCTTCGGCCGGGGTGTCCGCTGCCGCCATTTTCCTTCGTAATCTTCGTTTCTCAGCCTTCGCCATCTCCAGAAACACGGTCGACACCAGCTGGTCCTTCGACTCGAAATGGCGATAGAACGCGCGCGTGCTCAGCTGAGCCCGCTGCAGGACCGCTGCGATGCTCAGCCCCTGGACGCCATGCTCGCGAAGTGAGGTGGATGCTGCGGTCACGATTGCCCGACGGGTATCGGGATCGGGAGCGAGCTTGCTTCGCCGCCGGGTGATCGTGCCGCTCATACGGTCGCGTCATACGTGTGGAGGTACTCGACGAGTCGTTCGCGAACCGCTTCTGGCTTCTGCTGCACGCTCACGTTTCCTCCCCTCTGAGGCTGTCGGGAGCCGATTATCTGAGAACATCGTTTTCATTTAAACGAGGCTCACTATTACAGCGGCGGCCGAGAGTGTCAACCAAACGAAAGGGAACGGATGCATGCGTCACGGTGAGGGGCGCGGGCTGGCTGACAGCGCCAACACTCACCGCCGAGCGGAAGGGGATCTTCCTCGATGCGCAGCGGCGGCTGTGGCAGGAATTGCCAGAAGATGAAACCCGAAATCCACTAAGGCATTTCGCGGTCGACAAGACAACGAGATTCAAGCCGAGGGCGATGAGCCTGACTGAAGCCGGCCAGCGGCGCGCGCGTCTTAATCGATCTCTGTAGGGTTGATCAGGTGTGTGGAGCCACCGGTGAGGTGCGACTCGACGGTCGTCCGCCGGACGTAGCGGCGGTAGCGGCGATGACTGCCGTAATGACGCCGCGAGGGCCGGACGGAGCGGGCGTCTGGTCGCAAGGTCGGGTAGCCCTCGGTCATCGTCGCCTCAAAATCATCGACCTGACCGAAGCCGGCGCTCAGCCGATGATCGACTCCGAGCTGGGCCTGTCCATCGTCTGGAACGGCTGCATCTACAACTACAAAGAATTGCGGCGCGAGCTCCAGGGCTACGGCTACCGGTTTTTCTCGCACAGCGACAGCGAGATTTTGCTCAAGGCCTATCACCGCTGGGGCGACGACTTCGTCAGCCACTTCAAAGGCATGTTCGCTTTCGCCATCGTCGAGCGCGACAGCGGCCGCGTGTTGCTCGGGCGGGACCGGCTCGGCATCAAGCCGCTCTATCTGACCGAGGACAGTCACCGGATCCGGTTCGCATCGACGCTGCCTGCGTTGCTGGCCGGCGGTGGCGTGGACACCCGGATCGACCACGTCGCGCTGCACCACTACATGACATTCCACTCGGTGGTGCCGGCGCCGCTGACCATCCTTCGTGGCGTCCGCAAGGTTCCTCCCGGATCGCTGGTCGCCATCGAGCCCGATGGCCGCCGCGTCACCAAGACCTACTGGACACCGAATTTCAGCAGGCACGAGGACCGCTCCGACTGGTCCGAACGCGACTGGGAAGACGCCGTGCTGTCCTCGCTTCGGACCGCCGTCGAGCGCCGACTCGTCGCCGACGTCCCGGTCGGCTGCCTGCTTTCCGGCGGGGTGGATTCCAGCTTGATCGTCGGCCTGCTCGCCGAGGCCGGTCAGCACGGGCTGTCGACGTTCTCGATCGGCTTCGAGTCGGTCGGTGGAGTGCAAGGCGACGAATTCCAGTACTCCGACATCGTGGCCAAGCGCTTCGACACCGATCATCACCAGATCCGCATCGGAACGGAACGGATGCTGCCCGCGCTGGACGGCGCGATCGGGGCGATGAGCGAACCGATGGTCAGCCACGACTGCGTCGCCTTCTACCTGCTCAGTCAGGAAGTCGCGCGCCACGTGAAGGTTGTCCAATCCGGTCAGGGCGCCGACGAGGTGTTCGCCGGCTACCACTGGTACCCCCCGATGGGTGCACCGTCGGCCGCGACTCTCGAGGGTTCGGTCGCTGAATACCGCGCCGCCTTCTTCGACCGCGACGTCGCCGGCCTCGAGGTACTTCTCGCCGCGGGCAACGTCGCGCCGGGCGATCCCAGCGAGCGCTTCGTCTCCGAGCACTTCGCGCAGGCCGGCGCCGAAACTGGTATCGACCGCGCGCTACGTCTCGACTCGATGGTGATGCTGGTCGACGACCCGGTCAAACGGGTCGACAACATGACCATGGCCTGGGGGCTGGAGGGCCGGGTTCCCTTTCTCGACCACGAACTGGTCGAGCTGGCGGCCACTTGTCCTCCGGAGTTGAAGGTCGCCCACGGCGGTAAGGGTGTGCTCAAAGAGGCTGCGCGGCGGGTCATTCCGTCGGAGGTGATCGACCGCCCAAAAGGCTATTTCCCGGTTCCCGCGCTGACCCACCTCGAGGGGCCGTACCTCGAGATGGTCCGTGACGCCCTCTACGCGCCAGTTGCCAAGGAGCGCGGGTTGTTTGACGCCAGTGCGGTCGACGCCCTGTTGGCCAACCCGAACGGCCGGCTGACCCCGTTACGCGGAAACGAACTCTGGCAGATCGCGCTGCTGGAGCTCTGGTTACAACGCCATGGTGTGACCGGGTCGGCGGCATGACCACCATCGGTCCTTCAGAGGACCATCCCGAGGCGATCACCCTCGGCCTGCACGACGCGTCGCCGCCACACATGGTGGACGCGATGGCAAAGGATGTCGAGCTTGAATTAGGTTGGGGCCGACTCATTTTCGGTCAGACCTTTGCCGATCCGGCGACGCTGGCCGAGGCGCTGCGACGGGAAGCGCCCGGACGCCGCGACATCTGCATCTATGCGCGTGAATCCCATGTGGTGGTGGCCGGAGCACCCTCCGAAATATTCATCGACCCCAGCCACACCTATCGGCTGCGGTTCGCCGAGACCTCGAAACAGGACGAGCCAGCGCCTGCGCCGGTTGGTATCACGGTGCGTACGCTTAACGAGCGGTCCGACGCAGATGCGATGAATCGCGTCTTCGTCCGCTGCGGAATGGTCCCGGCACCGGTCGAGGTGATCTGGAACAACCATCTGCATGAGCGCGCCGTCACCTACTTGCTCGCGGTGCGCGATAACGACGGTGCCGTGGTTGGCACGGTGACCGGCGTCGACCATGAGCTGCTTTTCTCCGATCCCGAGCGCGGCTCGAGTTTGTGGACGCTGGCGGTCGATCCGGCTGCGGGGATCCCCGGGATAGGCATCGCGCTGACCCGAAAATTGGCCGCGCACTTCCGTCGTGCGGGCCGCGCCTACATGGACCTGTCGGTTACCCACGACAACGCGGCCGCGATCCGGCTGTACGAGAAGCTGGGCTTTCGGCGCGTCCCGGTGTTGGCGATCAAGCGGAAAAACGCAATCAACGAGCCGTTGTTCAGCCCGCCGCCGGAAACCGTCGACGACCTCAATCCCTACGCGCGCATCATCGCCGACGAGGCAGTGCGTCGCGGCATCTGGGTGGAGGTCCTCGACGCCGAAACCGGCGAGATGCGCCTCAGCCACGGTGGTCGCAGCGTGATCACCCGAGAATCGTTGTCGGAGTTCACCTCGGCAATCGCCATGTGCCGCTGCGACGACAAGAGATTGACCCGCCGGCTTGTCGCGGAAGCCGGGATCACCGTCCCGCGCGCCCGTTTGGCGACTTTCGACGGCGACGAC
>Ga0302326_10021983_pt1 | contig 13058 bp, 9 predicted proteins | sample Palsa_T0_3_FD_202264 | JGI IMG/M metagenome (GOLD analysis project Ga0302326, IMG submission 202264) | Peat permafrost microbial communities from Stordalen Mire near Abisko, Sweden - Palsa_T0_3 | ecosystem: Environmental > Terrestrial > Soil > Palsa > Peat permafrost | place: Sweden: Abisko... | reverse complement strand
GTGGAGGGTTCTTGCTGCTGTCAGATAGTTCCAGCGTCGGTCGCTGTCACATACCCGACGGGTTCTGACCCCGGCCGTGCCGGTGGCCACGGGCCTGAGTGCCCTGGGTCTGGCCGGCGGTGGGATTCACGGTCGTGCCGCTCGTCGGGGCCTTCGCGACCTGCTGCGTCAGGTTGTAGCTGACCGCGATGGCCACGCCGTTCCCGTTCAGGGTGACGTTGACCGGGTTCGTGAGCCCGAAGTTCGCGCAGTTGAGGTTCACGAAAGACATGCTGAGCCGGTTGCCCATGAACGTCGCCAGGTTGTCGCCGACGGCCGCGACCGGGGTGCCGAAGTTCAGCTCCCTGGTCATGTCCAGCTGGTTGCGCTCCGGCTGGAGGTTCGTCATGTTCTGGCAGTAGTCCGCCGCGACAGCCGTCGTGTTGACATTCTGCGCCAGCAGGCCCTGGTCGACCAGGGACCGGTAAACATTGTCCTTGGCAACGGAGAAGTTACCGTCGACAAGCACCATCTCGTCGTTCACCGGGATCTCGGCGATCGTGGTCGGCGCGTTCTTCACGGCGCTCAGCTCATTGAGAGCCTGCGAACCGGAAGTACCTGCCGCGTCCGTGGTGTCGGTCGCCGTGAACGGCGTGCAGCCGTTCGCCGGGTCGAGGAACGAGTCGAGGAGCTTGTCGTCACTGCCGTTCACGACGGGGGTCGCGGTGGTGTCCGCGGCCGCGTTCGCGGCGGTGTCCTGCTCGGTCGTGCCGGTGGCGGCGTTGAACAGGTAGGTCGAGTCCACGTTGTCGCTCTGGTCCTGGTCGATCACTGCGAAGCTGCGGGTGACCAGGCACGACTGACCGTCAAGCGAGGTGCCGACCGGCGGGACCGTGAGCGTGCCGTTCGCGATCATGGCATCGACCTGCTTGTAGAACTTCACCGCGTTGCAGGCCGAGACCTGACCGATGAGCGACTGGCCAAGAGCGTCGATACACCTACCCTCATTGACGCCTGGCCCGGTCAGCGCCAGGTTGGTGCCGTTGAAGCCGACGTCGATGATCACCGCGGAACCCGGGGCGATCGTCGGCGCGGTCGGGGTGACCGCGGCCGTGGTGCCCGCGGTGATCACGAGCGGGTTGTACACCTGGACCGCTCCGGCCGGCGAGACGATGGTCGCCTCGACGAACGCGCCCTCGGTCGCGGCGTTCGCCATCGAGCAGCCGTCGCCAAGCTGCCACGGCGTGGCCAGGCCCTTCGCCGTAAGCGGGTTCTTCGGAACGGCGAGAGTGCAGTTCATCGAGACGAGCGCCTCGGCCGCCGTCTGGTTCAGGTTGATGGGCGTGGCCCCGGCAGCGCCGCTCACCGGCGCGTTGGCCACATCGCCGAGCTTGCTTTGGGCCAACGGTCCCGAGGCAAAGGTGCCAGCGGTAAGCACCGTGGTGCTAGCCGGTGTCGTCGCCGTCGCACTGGCGCTTGCCGATGGACTCGCTACGCCACCGAGCGCTGACTGCTCGATCTTCGCGGAGCCACTACCTGATGTGACCGCGATAACGATCCCGAGTGTCAAACCCAACGCCACTGGTATGGCGAGGGGGACCGCAATACGCGCCGCACGACTTCTTTGAGTGCGGCGGCGCGATGCGGACCGATTGCTGGTGCGCATTTAATCCACCTCCATGTGTACTGGTAGCTCCCCGGGGCATCACGTTAGACCAGGTGAGCAGGTGGTGGGCAAGAAACTAGAAGATTCTTTGTTTGTCCGTTTCTGGCCTTCATTCGCTATGAAAGCTGGGAAATATATTGCGGAGATCTAACGTCGCAGATGACGGACGTGATGGTCGCGAGATAGTGCCGTGATAGACACGCGGAATCGCGCGGTTGCCAGGGGCCCATAAGATTTGCACACCGAAGGTGACGAGGTAAACACGTGCAGGTAACCGGAGTTGTTTCGTACCCGTTACATGCCGGTCGCGGTTCGCGCTCGGATGGCCACGTTACGCCGTCGGTGCGGACATCGGACATCGCGCTCGTCGGCGGCCTGGCACTCGCCCGCGGCACCCTCATGGCGCCACCGATCGGCACCGACCACCGTGTCTTATGGTGGGAAGCAGGGAACGTCCCGCGGAGAGGCAGGTCAGCGTGAGCCCGGTTTTCGTCGTGGATGCGTGCCGTACGCCCATCGGCAAGGTCAAGGGGGCGCTTGCCGAGGTACGCCCCGACCATCTCGCCGCCGACATACTCAAGGCGCTCATCACGCGTAACGGCAGCCTCGACGTGACCGCCATCGACGACGTCTACTGGGGTGCCGCGAACCAGGCGGGCGAGGACAACAGGAACAAGGGCGCCATCACGCTCGAGGAGCTTGCCGCCAAGCGGCCCGCGTTCCGCAAGGGCGGCTCGTTCACCGGTGGAAACTCCTCCCCGCTGAACGACGGCGCCGCCGCGCTGCTGCTGATGTCACAGGAGGCGGTCAACCGGACCGGCGTCACGCCGCTCGCCCGGTATGTCGGCGCCGCCGCGGCCGGCGTCCACCCCGACTACATGGGCATCGGCCCGGTCCCTGCGATGAACCGCGTGCTCTCCCGTGCGGGCTGGCGCATCGAAGACCTGGACCTTGTGGAGCTGAACGAGGCGTTCGCCGCCCAGTCGGTCGCCTGCGTCGACGAGCTCAAGCTCGATCAGGACAAGGTCAACGTGAACGGTGGCGCGATCGCCATCGGCCATCCGCTCGGGCGCGCGGATCGTCACCACGCTGCTGCACGAGATGCGCCGCCGCGGCGTTACCAAGGGCGCGGCTGCCATGTGCATCGGCGTCGGCCAGGGCATTACGACACTATGGGAAGGCTGTTAACCGAGCGTGGCGGACTGGATAATTTTTGCTATCTACTCGATAACTGTTAAATAACGGAGTTAGGCTGGCTGCGGCAGACCTGGTAAATCGGGAGGGAGCCAGCGTGGCGCTGATCGAGGGTGGGTTCGGCCACCGGACAAGTACCGAGAAACGTCGTGCGCGACGCCGTCGTACGGCGCGCGTGGCGGCCCCGCTACTGATCCCGTTGGCCCTAGCGCTCACCCTTGGCGTGATCCTGGCCGTTTCGTCCGGCACGCCCACGGCGCACGTCAACCAGCAGTCAACGAGCGGTACCGCTCGTCCCTGAGCCGCCCCGGTCCGTTCGGCAAATTCCAAGTCCTTTGTACCGAACGGACCCGCGCCTTCGCGCCACCGGCCCCGAGTCCGCGCCCCCGGCGCAGCGTCGCGATCGCGGCGCAATGCGCGCGCAGCGGTCACGTTCACGTCGAGGACTTCCTGCCTCAGTTGCTGCTCGCGAGATTCACGGCCTGTGGATGACCCTGCGTGCCTGGGAGCACCGGGGACCACTGTCCAAGCTGCGCTCCACCTCACCGGACGTTCGACGGCCGCGATCACTACGCCTGCGGCGAGCCACATCCTTAATCATGGCGTCATTGTCGGATATTTCGGGACATTGATTGTTCGAAATTATCATGGAGAAATTCCGTCTGCCTCTGGTGATGATCTTTGATGTTCGCTAGAATGTTCGTGTCGGCAAGTTGTGGTCGGCGGTCACGCGGAAAGGAGGCCGGCTGTGGACGGGCGGAAGCTCCCTGATGAGGATCATGGCAAGAACCGCGACGCCGACATCCCCGGTTCCGGTGGCAGCCCCGGCCCGGACAACCCGGACGATCTCACGGCGGTTCCAGGGCAGGACTCCGGCCGTGACCGTGAGCGGGTGCCGGAGGAGTGGGAGATCGAGGGCCCGGCCGTGTCGATCAGCCTGGGCGATGCCACGGACCTGGATCCGGCGCTGCTGGCGGCGATCTGCGGCCCGGACGGCCTGGGCGGGGAGTCGCTTGGCGCGCTGTACGGGCAGGACGGGGCGGCGGACGTGCTGCGCCCCACCCCGGTGCTTTCGGCGCTGACCGAGCAGGCCGTCTCCGGTGCTTCCGCTCTCACTGATGATCAGCTGATCGGTGCGCTGCGGGCGGCGCGTCGGCTGGAGAACCGGGCTTCCTACCTGCAGACGGTGGCGGTCGCGGAGTTCGGCCGCCGCCGCGAGGCCGAGCGGGGCGAGTTCCCCGCGGATGAGCTGGCCGCCGAGCTGGTCATGACCGCGGGGCAGACCGCGAACTGGATGGCGGAGGCCAGCCACCTGGCGACCAGGATCCCGGCGACGCTGGCGGGGATGGCCGCCGGGGTGATCGACTATGCCCGGGCCGCGACGATCGCCCTGTATACCCTGAGCCTTAGCCCGGCCGATGCCGCGAAGGCCGATGAGATCCTGGCGGCGGCCGCCCCGGGGCTGCGGGCCGATCAGCTGGCCCGCAAGGCCGCGGCGCTGGAGATGAGGCTGGACCCCGAAGCGGCGAAGGCGCGGAAGGAGCACGCCCGGGAGACCCGGCAGCGGGTCGAGGTCCGCCGGGAGTACTCCGGTAACGCGTCCTTGTCGGGCCGTGAGCTGGCGACCGCGGACGTGATGGCGGCCAAGGCGCACATCGACGCGGTCGCCGCCCGCCTGCGCAGTGCGGGCCTGGCGGGCACGCTCGATCAGCTCCGCGCGCTGGCGTTCACCGACCTGGCCCAGGGCCTTGACCCCCTCGACCGCATCACCCCGGCCCCCGACGCCGCCGCCCCCGACGGCCCCGCTCCGGACGTGCCGGGCACCGCGCCCGCCGACCGTGAGGGCAGCCGCGCCGGCCGCGAACACGGTGACGAGCCTGCGCACGGTTACGGGCCTGGGCACGGTGATGAGCGCGAGCAGGACGAGCAGGACGAGAAGCACGATCAGGACGAGGAGCGCAGGCACGGCGGGCGCGGGAATGGCGCGGACCACGAGGACGGCAGGGCGCACGAGGACGGCAGGGCGCACGAGGAAGACGACGTGGACGGGGATGAGGACGGTGGCTGGATACGCCGCGATCCCCCCGCGCCTGGCACCGCCCGCACCGCCGGCGTCCGGACCGGGCGCCGGGTCCCGCTGCCGGCGCTGATCAACTTGATCATCCCGGTCGGCACCCTGCTCGGCTGGTCCGACGCCCCCGCCCAGGCCGCTGGCTGGGGCCTGCTCGACCCAGGCGAGACCCGCGACATCGTCGAAGCCGCCTCCCGGCACCCCAGAACCCGCTGGTGCTACACCTTCACCGGACCCGACGGCACTGCGGTCGCCCACGCCTGCGCCCAAGGCCAGCACCCATGGACACCCCCAGGCCACCCGGGCCCGTCAAGTCGGCATAACGCGCCGAAACCGGACCATCCGCCAGGCCGGGAACCCCCGGCCCCGGCCCCGGTCCCGGCCGCAGCCCAGACCCAGACCCCGGCCCCGGCCCTGCCCAGGCGGCATGGCTCGCGGAGCTCCTGCGCACCCTCGACGCCACCCCCGAGCCCATCGCCAGGGGCACCTGCGACCACCGCCATCGCGAGGACCGCTATACCCCCAGCCGCAAGCTCAGGCACCTCGTCCGCGCCCGCACCGCCACCTGCTCCGCCCCCGGGTGCAACGGCCAGGCCATCTACTGCGACCTCGACCACGTCATCCCCCACCCCGACGGCCCCACCTGTGAGTGCAACCTGCACCCGCTCTGCCGGCGCCACCACCGCTGCAAGCAGGCCCCAGGCTGGCGCGTCGAACAGCCAGAACCGGGCATCATGCGCTGGACCACCCCCGCCGGCCGCACGCACACCACCGCCCCAACCACCTACGACGCCTAGACCTTGGTTTTCACGTCCGGCGGTGGGAGCAGGAAGTACCACGCGTTAAGCACACCGCTGGCGAACGCCACGAGCGAGGCCGGCAGCAGCAGGTACAGGCCGTCGTTCGCGCCGAACGCCATGCAGATCCCGCTTGCCACGAAAAGCAGCATGACGACCACGTTGGGATAGCGGTGGTTGAAGAAGGCGATCAGCAGGTCGTCGTCGGCCTGCCAGCGCTTGCGCCGTCCGTTCGCAAGCAGGGTCCAGCTCGCGATTACCCCGATGGCGATGAGTTCGGCGCCCAGAATCGGGTCGGCCTGGTCGGGGGCCAGCAGGGCCGCCGCCATGAACAGCGGCGTGAGGAACAGCACCAGGGTCTGGGCCGCGCTCGAGCGCAGGCCCTGGTGCCCGGCGATACGGCTGGCGTTCAGCGACACCGACACGAAGAGCAGGCCGGTCAGGGCGCCGCTGGCGCCGCCGATCATCTCGGCGAACCCAACCCAGTCCGCTGGAGCGGTCATCTACTCAGGCCGCGAGGTAGTTGCCGACTCCCGAGGTGCCAAGCGGGGTGGTGGCGGTGTCCGTGGAGAGAGTGGACGGGCTCACGAAGGTGCTGCCGCTCGGGCCTGCCTCGACCGCCAGGTGGGTGGCGCTGCCGGCCAGGTACTGGGACCAGGACAGGAACCATTCGGTCCAGCCGTCGTCCCAGTTGCCGCCCTTCGGGCTGCTCTCGATCGTGATCGGGTCGCCGGGTATGGCCAGGTTGTAGTAGATCTGGGCGTCTTCCGGTGCCAGGTTCACGCAGCCATGGCTGACGTTGGTGGTGCCCTGGTTGACGACCGACCATGGGGCCGAGTGGTAGTAATCGCCGCTGTAGGTGAACCTGACGGCGTAGTTGACCAGCTCGTTGTAGTAGCCCGCGGTGCCCTTCGTGCCGCCGATCATCCGGACCGGGTTGCTCTTCTCGACGGCCAGGTACGTGCCGTCAGGTGTCGGCGTGGTGGTCTTGCCTGTGGAGATCGGCCAGGTGTAATTGAGCGCCCCGTCGACGTAGATCTCCGTCTTATGGGTGTTCGTGGAGGCGACCGCGATGACCGATTGGCCGATGTTGAACGTCTGGGTGAGGTCGTGGACGCCGTATACGCCCGGCGCGCCCTCGACGCCGTCCAGGTGGCCATCGAAGCTGACGGTTGTGTCGGCGGGCCAGTAGTCCCTCGGCCGGAAGTCAACCTGCTCGCTGCCGTCCCAGTACCACGCGCCGACCACCGGCTTGGAGGTGGTGAGCCGCAGTGACCGCTCGACAGCGGCCTTGTCCTTGATCGGGTGGTCAAAGGTCAGCATGATCGGCATGCCGACACCGTAGGTGGCGCCCGCTCCCTCGTAGATCTCGGTGTGGAACGTGGACCCCGACGCCGGGGTCATCGTGGTGAAGCGGCTCGTCGCGGTGACCGCCGCGCCAGCGGAATCGGTACCGCGAGCGGTCACCGTGTACGACTTGCCTGTTGGCAGCGCGTACGTGCTGTGCCAGCTCGCCTTATCCGCGCCGAGCGACCCGGTGACCGACTGGTCGTCCGAGGTCTTGACGGTGACGGCGGTGACCTTGCCCCCGTTTTCCGCGGTGACGGTGATGCCGTTGGCGGGGCTCGCGTTCTTGGTACCTGGCGCGGGGGAGATCTTGAGGTACTTCGCGACCATGGCGGCGGGCTTGCTCGCGACCGCCGTGGGGTTGAGCTGCGTCGCGGTCGGCGTGCTGCCGCCCTGACACGCGGTCGCTAGCAAGGCGGCGGCCGCCGTGAGCGCTGTGAAGGCGAGGCGTCGTCGTTGGTTGCCGTGCACCATGCATCACTCCTCTCCCCGTAAGATGCCCAGTTTATCGGCCTATGCCGTCTTAGGCCGGGGTGTTGGGAGTTCGCCCGCGGCTTTCGCGGCCGTCGAGGTACGCCCGCGCCGCGGCGAGGCCGAGCGCGAGCGCGGTCAGCGCGACGATCACCCACTCCGGCCAGGCACCGACTCGGTCGGCGAGCGTGGTGTAGCTGAGCAGCGGGACGCGGGCCTCGAGCTCGGCCTGCTGCCAGATGTCGCTGCGCGAGATCAGGTGGCCGTCCGGCGCGATGATCGCACTGTACCCGGTGGTGGACGCGACGATGACCGCGCGGTCGAACTCGACCGCCCTGATCCTGGCCATCGCGAGCTGCTGGCTGGTCTCCCCGCTCTCACCGGCCAGCGCGTCGCGTTCGAACGTGGCGTCGTTGCTCTGCACGGACAGCAGGTTGGCACCGGCGTTGACCTCGGAACGGACGAGGTCGTCGAAGGCGACCTCGTAACAGATGACATCGCCGAGCCGGATCTTGCCGACGTTGAATACCACCGTCTCGTGCCCGGGGACGAAGTCGTTCGGCTGCAGCTGGGTGAGCGACGTTATCTTGCTGATGAGGCTGCGGAACGGGATGTACTCGCCGAACGGTACCAGCTGTCGCTTCACGTACACGGTCGTCGGGCCCTTGCCAGGGAGCCACAGCACGCCCGCGTTCCGCAGCGGGTTCTGCAGCACGGCACCGACCAGGATGGGGCGGCCGATCGCGGTGGCCGCGCTCGCGATCTGCTGGTAGATCGGCGGGTACTCGGTGGGGTCGATGTCGGTGGAGTTCTCCGGCCAGATCACCAGGTCGGGCTTGGGCAGCGTGCCCGCGGCGACCTTCGCGGCCAGCTTGTCGGTGGCGGTCACGTGGTTGAGCGTGACCGTGATGTCGTTGAGCTGCGCGGCGAGAGACCGAGCACGGGGCACGTCGCCCTGGATGGCGGCGACAACGGCGGTGCCCGCGCGGGCGGGGACCGGATCGAGCGGCAGCGCGGCGGGGAGGCAGGCGAGCCCGGCCATGCCGACGAACGCCGCCGCGGGGCCGACGATCAGCCTGCGGTTTGACCTGCGCTCCGGCGACAACAGGTTGAGCAGCAGCCAGCCGAGAGCGACGCCGACCAGGGCCACGATGAAGGTAAGCAGCGGCGGTCCGCCGATCGCCGCCCAGCCCTGCGTCGGGAGTCCCGCCTGGCTCATCGCCAGCCTGCCCCACGGGAAGCCGCCCCATGGCCAGCGGTCCCTGAACGCCTCGGCGGCCACCCACCAGCCGGCCACCGCGAGCGGCCAGCAGCGCAGGTTGAGCAGCAGCCGCTGCGCGATGGCGAACACCGCGAAGATGACCGCCGAGGCGATGGCGAGCGCGATCCAGGCGAACCAGGCGAGGTTCATCACCCAGGCGAGCAGCGGGACGAAGAGCGCGGTGCCGAAGACCAGGCCGACTGTGAACGCGCCGCGCAGCGAGCGTCCGGACAGGGCGACGACGAGCAGCGCCGGGCTTACGAAGGCGAGCGGCCACACGCCGACCGGAGGGAACGCCGCGAAGAGCAGCAGGCCGGCGGTAAGGCCGAGCGGCACCGCGAAGCGCAGCCGCAGCGTCGCGCCGTCGGCATAACGCTTGGCTCGCTCGTCGCGCGGGTAAGGCCGCGGCGCGTGCTGCGGGTCGGCGTCGGTCTGACCAGGGATCACCTACGCAGGGTAGACCGGAAGCGAGCGCGGCGCGAAGCGGGCAACTTCGCTATTTACCGTGAACATGGCAATCCGTTGCGTTATATTCGTGCTGCTAATGCTGCAACGGGGGGGCCGGTGCGTATTTGTGGCATGCGTGCGGGGTTTAGCGTGCGCGAATGGATTGAGTCGTGATCAGAATTCGCTATCCGGACTTTTCGTCCGGCGCTAGCGATCTGGCGGGATTGCACGGCATTGCCGAGCCCAGCGCTCGCGGGGTCACTGTTTACCTGCTGCCGGGGCTGACCGGTCGTCAGCGCAAGGCGGTGATCCGACGCCTGCGGCAGGAGGCGAGCCGGGGCTTCGGTCCCGCGCTGCCGCTGTTCTGGCTGGTGATCGCCCTCTGCGTCGACCGGATGCGGATGGCGGTCGGAACCGCCTTGGCCGTCTTCAGGCTGCACCCGACGGCCACGCTGCTGCCTGGCGTGGCCGCTGCCGCGATGGCGCTCTTCGTGCTGTCCTCCACGGGCGGCGCCCCGGGGCCAGCGCCGAGGACCGGGCTCGCCGGTGTGCTCGTGATCAATGGGAACCCCGCTTCCGCCGTCGGCTCCGCTATTGGCGACCCGAGCTCCGCTATTGGCGACCCGAACGGGATCGGCCTGGGCGGCAGCGGTCTTGGTTCGGCGGTGCCCGCGACAGGATGGCGGGCGCGTCCGCACGTCGCGCACAAGACTCACCGGCGACACAAGGCGCACCGCACGTCGCCGTTGCGGTACCCACCGTACCCACGGCACCCACCGTACCCACGGTACCCACGGCACCCTCGCATGTCGCCGTTGCGTGACCGAGAGCACCGTGGGCACCCGGTGTCGCCGAGGGCTCAATAAGCTCGCCTGCCGCCGGGCCGAGTCATAGACGGTCCAGTGGCCTGGCCCGATGGACTTCGCGTGGTAGAGGGCCGCGTCGGCGTTGGCGACGATCGACGCGGCCGCAGGCGAGCCCGCCTCGCATTCGACGATGCCCGCGCAGGCCGAGACGCAGGCCCGGCCTATGCGCAGCGGGATCGGCCGGCCCACCTCGGCGAGGATGGCGGTGGCGAGCGCGACCATCCCGGCCACGCCGGGTGAGGGCTCGGCAAGCACCACGAACTCGTCGCCGCCGATCCGCCCGGCGACCGCGCCCATGGCCCGCGCCACCTCTCCGATGCGCTCGGCCACCGTCACGAGAAGCTCGTCTCCTGCCTCGTGGCCATGCCTGTCGTTGATCGACTTGAACCCGTCGAGGTCCAGGTAGCACAGGCCGACCCGGGCACCTGAGGCGGCGTCGAGCGCGGTGGAAAGCCTGCCGAGTACGGCCGCGCGGTTCGGCAGTCCGGTGAGCGCGTCGTGGGTCGCCTGATACCTGAGCTGTTCGCTGATGATCCGCTGCGCGTCGAGTTCGGCGCGCCTGATCGACTCCTGCTCCGCCAGGGTCCGGTCCCGCAGTGCGCGGACGTAGCCGTTCGCCAGCGCCTCGGTCACCTCAGCGACCCGCTGCTCAAGGTCGTTCGTGATGGCCCCGAGCAGCTCAGGTAGCTGGAGGATCAGTACGCGCAGCGACCTGCCGAGCACGTTCGCGCTCACGAAGTCCGCCTTCACAAGCTCCCGCCCGACGGCGGCGGCCTGCCGAGGGCGGAACGGTTGTCTGAACAAGATGGCGAGCAGCGTCGCCGACTGGGTGGTGAGGAACGTCTGGGCGTTCTCGGCGTCCATCGGCGCGGCGTTTGGCCCGGCGCCCGTCTCGTCGCCGGTAACGGCCAATGCGGCAGACCACGCGCGGGCAAGTTGCGCGTCCGCCGCTTGGCTGACGACGGACAGTGCCATGAATGCCGTTTCGGCCATGGTGTGCTCCCGTTCGGAACCAGCGAGGATCAGCGTGCTATTGAACCCGATCGTCACTATAGGCGATGTGACCAATACAAGTAGTGCCTATTCCGATAATCTGTGAACGTCTGCTTGCACAGCGCAGCCGGGGATAGTTGGCCGTTATCTGGGTAGCGGTCTGTCGGGGAAGCGCTGATATCGGTAACCGTGGATTGGCGTGTCCGATATGCCGACAGATGGGTGACAGTCATGGCCGAGGTAGAGAGCGAGCGGGCGGCGAACGATGACGCCGCCGCGCGGCAGGCGGCTGAGATGGCCGTTGAGCTGTCGGAGACGGACGGTTCCGGGGACAAGCGGCGGATCGCCCGGTCGCTCCGTGGCGTCGCGGGCCGTGGCGTGGCGGCGGTGCGGCGCGGCGGTTATGCGGCTCGCCACGGCGCGGATACCGCCACGGGGACCGTCGCCAGGAGAGCGGGCAGTTGTCTCCCGGGGGGGCAGACTTCCCGCATGGGGGGCTCCCGCCCCCCATCCCCCCTGGCCCCCGTACCCCCCGAGGGCAGGCCCGATAGAAAGGCAAGGATATCGGGCCTGCGGGCCGCCCGTAGGGGCGCGGCCCCGGTCGGCCGGGGCGTAACGTCCGTCGTGAACTGGCTCACCGGCCAGGTGGTCGCGATGGGGCCGCGGCTGCGAATCCGTGACCAGGCAACGCTGCGCGCGCAGTTTCCTGGCCGTTCCGACGACGAGATCGCCGGGCTCCTTGTCGACCGAGCGGCACGCGCCACGGCCGCGGTCGGCGGCGCGACCGGTGTCTGGGCCACACTGCCGGTGGTGCCGGCGTTCCCTGCCGAGGTCGCCGCGGAGACGCTGGCCGTCGTGGGCATCGAGATCAAGCTCGTCGCCGAACTGCACGAGGTCTACGGCATGCCGGCCATCGGCAGCTCCGCGGACAGGGCGCGTGCCTACATCGGCTCGTGGGCGAGTCGGCGCGGCGTCTACCGGGTGGACGGCGGGCTGCTGCTCGTCGCGGGCTCGCCGCTCGCGAGGCAGCTGACGCGGCGCCTGGCGGGCCGTGCGCGCCGGTCCGTGTTCTCGCTTGGCCCGCTGCTGACAGGCGCGGTCGCCGGAGCCCTGCTCAACCGCAGGGAGACGCGGAGGTTCGGCCGCGAGATCCGCGAGGAGCTGCGCACCCGCGGTCCCGTGGTCCCGGGCAACGCCGTCGCTTGAAACGCCGTCGCTTGAAACAAGGCGGTCACTGGCACCATGGTTAAACGCGGTCACTGGCACCATGGTTAACGGAGCGCCGCCGGACCCGATCGCCTGATCGCGGCCAGGGCGGCGGGGGACGGCCGGTGGCACAGTGACGGAAGCGACGCCCGGCGTGACAGAGGCAGCGCCCGGTTTGCGGTACGCGAGCGGCACCGGGCGGTGGGTGCTTGTGGCCACGGTGCTCGGATCGGGCATCGCCGCGCTTGACGCGACGGTGGTCGGCATCGCGCTGCCCGCGATCGGCCGGGATTTCCACGCCTCCGTGGCCAGCATGCAGTGGGTTGTTGACGGCTATACGCTGCCGCTTGCCGGCTTCCTGCTGCTCGGCGGCGCGCTTGGCGACGTCTACGGCCGCAGGAAGGTCTTCCTGATCGGCGCGGTGTGGTTCGCGCTCGCGTCGTTCGGCTGCGGCCTGGCGCCGAATGCCGGGTTCCTGATCGCGGCCCGCGCGGTGCAGGGCGCCGGTGCCGCGCTGCTGATCCCGGGCAGCCTGGCGATCATCCAGGCGTCGTTCACGCCGGACGACCGCCCGAAGGCCATCGGCGCCTGGTCGGGGCTTGGCGGCGCCGCCACGGCCGTCGGGCCGTTTCTGGGCGGCTGGCTGATCAGCGCCGTGTCCTGGCGGCTCGTCTTCTTCATCAACCTGCCGGTGGCGGCGGCCGTCGTCGCCGTGGCGGCGCGGCACGTACCCGAGTCGCGTGCCCCGGGTCCGCGTCAG
>Ga0302326_10021980_pt1 | contig 13058 bp, 9 predicted proteins | sample Palsa_T0_3_FD_202264 | JGI IMG/M metagenome (GOLD analysis project Ga0302326, IMG submission 202264) | Peat permafrost microbial communities from Stordalen Mire near Abisko, Sweden - Palsa_T0_3 | ecosystem: Environmental > Terrestrial > Soil > Palsa > Peat permafrost | place: Sweden: Abisko... | reverse complement strand
CCCACGCGAGGAAGTGATACGTCAGCGGTGCCTTCCAGCGCGCGCTGCGCGGTGCTCGCTGCGACGGCACCGGCTGAGCGCGCAGCAACTCGCCGATCATCTGCGCCGCGTCCGCGCGGGACCCGACGGGGATCAGCGCGCGCAGCCGCTGCGACTCCGACCGGTTCTCCCGCCGCTGCCGCGGCCCTGCCACGTCGACCTCCAGCCGGCACCAGCCGAACGCCCGCCACACCAGGGGCTCGACGAGGCGCACCGCCTGAACCCGCCCCGGGCGGATGGTCTCCGCGGTGGTCTGCACGAGTCCGGACCGCAGCCGCAGCCCGTCAGCCGCCGCGGCGACCACGGTCCCGTACTCGCCGTTGAACTGGCGCCAGACCGCGAGCACGATGCCGAGCCCGAAGGGCAAGAACGACGCCACGACACCGGGCTGGCCGGTCAGCGCAACGGCGGTGGCCATCGCGGCGATCACGATGGCAGCGATCGCGCCTGTCCTGCTCATGATGATGGCCGCGGCGAGGCGCCCCGGGCGTACCCGGAACAGCAGCCGTTCCTGCGCGTCGTCGGCTGCCCCGTCGCCATCTGCCCCGTCGTCATCTGCCTGCCCGGATGCGCCTTCGGTGCCCGGCGGCGCGACCGGCCCGCCCGCTGTCACCGCCGGCCCGCCCGCTGTCACCGCCGGCCCGCCCGCGGCAACGGCTCCGGGCGCCCGGGCCATCGACAGGAGCCTGCGGCGAAGCTGCTCGGCGTCTGCGAGCGGCAGCGAGGCCAGGCGCCCTCCGGAAGAGTCGGCACCCGCCATCCGCAGCCGGAGCTCGGCGAGCCCGAGCACCCGCGCCAGCCCGGTCTGGACCACGTCGATCGCCTGGACCTGCGACAGCGGGAACCGCAGGGACTGGCGCCGCACCAGGCCGGTCTCAATGCGCAGCACGCCGTCGGCGACCTGCCAGCGGGTCACCAGCCAGCTGACCACGCCGCCGGCCAGCAGCACCGCGACGAGGAGAAGGTTGACGACGAGGTCGCTGCCAGCCCCGTGATGGTTGGCGAAAAAGAGGACGAGCACGAGGACGACGATGGTGAGTAGCTGCCGTCCGGCGCGGACCAGAGGTGACAACGGGTGCAGGCGATGCCAGCTCGCGAAGTCGTCCGCCGCGGCCGGCGAGCTGCCGGCAGCCTTGCTGGTCACAGCCCGGCTGCCTGCGCTTCACCGAGCGCGGCGAGCTGGTCGCGCAGCTTCGCGGCCTCCGCCCGGTCCAGGCCCGGGATGCGCGCGTCGCTGGCCGCGGCCGCGGTGTGCATCCGCAGGGTGGCAAGCCCCAGGCTCCGCTCCACCGGGCCGGCGGTGACGTCGATGAACTGCATCCGCCCGTAGGGGACGACCGACTGGCGGCGGATCAGCACGCCGCGCCGGACCATCAGGTCGTCGTTCCGCTCGGCGTAACCCCACGCGGCCACGCGGCGGGCCAGCAGCCGTTCCGACAGCAGCCCCGCCGCCACCAGCAAGAGCCCGGCACCGAGGCCGAGCGCGAGCGACACAGTGAGGCCGACGGCCAGCCCGGCCGCGAGCGCGGCCGGGCCGGTCACCAGCGCGGCCTGAATGCGCCTGGCGCGCAGGAGCCGCGGCGACGGCCGCTGCCACCGGATGCCGGCGTCACCGGGCTCCTCCGGGAATCCGTGGCCGGCTGACGGCGTGCGCGAGGCTGGTGTTGCATCGCCGGCGCGCTCTCCACGGCTCACGGTAAGCCCCTGCCTCTCTGCGTCAGTCCAGCGCCGAGCTACCCGCCCCTGGCGCCTGCCGGCCCTTTCACGGGGCAGGCTAGCGTGTCATTCCTACGATCCGATGCCGGGAGAGGCGCATGCAAGCGCGAATGAACGTCCGCGTCGCCGCGACGGCCGTCCTGCTGGTGGTACTGACGGGCTGCGCGAAGATCGACGCCAGCCTCGACAAGCAGTGGGTGACGGTCAGCTTCAACGCGAACACCACCGTGGCGCAGGAGCTCAAGGTCCGGGCCGCGTGCTCGCATATCCCGAACGTGCGGCCGATGGCGGTGCCGAAGCAGCGGAGCCTGATCAACATGATCAACGCGGTCGAGTACAGCACCACCAACGCCAGCGACGGGAACGTAGCCGAACTGCAGGAGTGCCTGACGAAGTTCAAGTCCGTCCAGGGCATGACGGAACAGGACAACGGCGACGAGGGCGACTGATCGCCAGCGCGTCGACCGCGATGGCCCCGGCCGGGCCGCAGATCAGCGGGTTCACGTCCAGTGCCGCCAGCTCGTCGCCGAGGTCGATCGCGAGCGCTGACAGGCCGGTGATCGCGCGGACTATTGCGGCGGTGTCGGCGGGCGGCGCACCGCGGATCCCGGCCAGCAGCCGGCCTGCCCGCAGCCTGCCGATCATGCGCCTGGCCTGTTCCTCGCCCACTGGCGGTAGCGCGACCGCCCGGTCGGCGAGCAGTTCCACCAGCACGCCGCCGGCGCCGACGACGATGAGCGGGCCAAGGTCCGCGTCGCGGGAGATGCCGAGCGCGAGTTCGGTGCCGGGCGGCACGGTCTCGCAGACCAGTACCCGCGGGCCGAGCCTGGCGGACAGATCCCGGTAGGCGGCGGCGAGCTCGGCCGGGTCACGGATGCCGAGGAGCACGCCGCGGGCGTCGGTCTTGTGCGTGATGGCGGGCTCGCCTGTCTTCAGCACGACCGGGTAGCCGATCGCGGCGGCGGCGGTGAGCGCCGCGTCGAGGTCCGCGGCCGGATCGCTGCGCGCGGCGGCGATCCCGTACTCGCGGAGCAGGCCCAGCAGCGGCGCCCCGCTGGCCTGGCCGGCCGCCAGCAGGGCGGTCCCCCGCGCCCGGCGGCCGGCGGCGAGCGGACTGGCAGCAGGCGGGGTGACGCCGGGCGGACTGGCGTCGAGCGCCGTGGCCCCGGGCGGACTGGCGCCGGGACCAGCCGAGCGGGGATCCGCCGCGGCGGGATCGGCGGCTGCGGCGGTAGTCCCCGCATGGTCGAGCAGGTGACGCAGGGCCAGCAGGCCGGTGCGCATGCCCTCGAGCACCGGGATGCCGGCCTGGCGCAGCTCGGCCGCCACGTCCTGGTCCACGGCACTGGCCAGGCTGGTCAGCACGGCGAGCGGCTTGGCGGTGCGGCCGGCGGCGGCCAGCACCGCGCCGGGATAGGAGCGGTCGCCGTCGAACTCGCGGATCAGGTCGACGGCCAGCGCGACGGCGGCGACCGCCGGGTCGTCGGCCAGCGCGGCCAGCGCATCGGCGAGCTGACGCTGCGCGTCGGCGCCGGTCCCCCAGATGTCCAGCGGGTTGGCCGGCTGCAGGCCGGGGTCGAGCACGGCGGCGAGCCGGGCCAGCGTCGGCTCGCCGATCGAGGCGAACGGCACGCCGAGCTCGTCGGCGAGATCCGCCGCGTGCGCGCGTTCGAGCCCGGAGTCGTGCACCGTCGCGATGCCGGCCCGCCCCGCCTGGCCGGCCCGCCCCGCCTGGGCGGCCCGCCCCGCCTGGGCGGCCCGCCCCGCCTGGGCGGGATGAATCCCCGGATCGGTCACCTTGCAAGGTGACCGATCCGGGGATTCACCACCTTTGCCTGGCGGCTGCGTGGTGGGTTCATCACCTTTGTCGGGTCGCCGGGTGGTGGGTTCATCACCTTTGCTGGGCAGCGGGGCCTGGCGGTCGTGGCGGGGGAGGCCGGGGATGCCAGGGAGGCTGGGCAGGCGGGCGCGGCGGCCGATGGCGAACAGTTCCAGGGTGTCCGCCAGCTCGGCCAGGTCGCCGACCCGGTGCACGCCGTAGGCGTCGGCGAGTGCCTCCCAGCCGCCGTCCCTGGCCGCAAGCGCGCCCGAATGGGCCGCCACCATCGCCTGCCCCCTGGCCGAGCTGCCCACCGTCAGCAGCACGACCGGGATGTCCCTGGCGGCGGCGCTGGCCAGCGCCGCCCGCAGCCGGCCAGGCTCGCGCATCGCCTCCAGCACCAGCGCCAGCACCCTGGTTTCCGGCAGGCTGAGCGCGTACTCCAGGTAGGCGGCGGCGGTAGTGACGAGTTCCTGGCCGGAGGAGACCGCGAGCGTGAAGCCGATCGCCCGGCCGCTGCGCAGCATCGCGGAGAACACCGACCCGGAGTGGGTGACCAGCGCGACCGGGCCCGCGGGCAGCTGATCGGGCTCGACGTAGCCGATCGCCCGCAGGCCGCGGGCCACGTTGACGAAGCCCATGCAGCCGGCCCCGCACAGTTCCATGCCGCCGGCCACGGCGATGGCGGCCAGCCGCTCGCGCAGTGACGGTGCCAGCTCGCCCTGGCGGGGGTCGTCCGGGTGACCCGGCACCTGAGCAGCGCCCGCTGGCGCCGCAGACACTGGCGCCGCAGACACTGACGCTGTGCCCGCTGGCACCGCAGACACTGACGCTGTGCCCGCTGGCACCGCGGACACTGACGCTGCGCCCGCTGGCGCCGCAGACACTGACGGTGCCCACACTGACGCTGCGCCCGCTGGCACCGCGGCCACTGGGTCCTCATGCGCGTTGCCGAAGATCACCGCGGCGGCGTCGCCGCGGCCGGCGGCCAGGCCGAGCTGCTGCTCCAGCGCGGCGTCAGGGACGCCGAGCAGCACCAGGTCGACCGGGTCCGGCAGGTCGGCGAGCGACGGATGACAGGGCCGCCCGCCGATCTGCCGGTACCGGGGATTGACCAGGTGGATGTCCGGCCCGGCCGGGCTGCTGGCCACCTCGCCGATCATCCGCTGGCCGAAGCTGCCCGGCCGCGGTGACGCGCCGACCAGCGCGACGCTGCGCGCTTCGAGCATCGCCTGCAACGCCGGCCGGCGGCGGATGGCAGCGCGCCGAAGTGCTCGTTCTGGCGATTCTCGGTGTGCCCCGATGGTCATGACCGCCGGGTGATCTTGCGCACCGTCCCGGCCCGCCGCGCGGCCTTCTTGTCCGCGATCGCAGCCGCGGCCGCCTGCCAGCCGGGGATGCCGCACACGCCGCCGCCGCCGTGCGTGGCCGAACTGCCGTAGTACAGCCCGTCGACCGGGGTGCGGTAGTCGGCGAAGCCGGGCGCCGGGCGCATGTGGAACAGCTGCTCAAGCGACAGCTCGCCATGGAAGATGTTGCCGCCGACCAGGCCGTACTCGTGCTCCATCTCATAAGGGCCGACGATGTCGCGATGCACGATCGCGGACTTCAGGTTCGGGGCAAGCTCGTTGTAGCAGTCGATCATCCGGTCGGCGTAGGCCTCGAGTTCCGCGGTGTGCGGCTCTTCGCTCCAGCCGGACGGCACCCACTGGGTGAACAGCGACATGACGTGGTAGCCCTCGGGCACCAGCTTCTTGTCGAAGGCGGTCGGGATCACTCCGTCGCTGAACGGGCGCAGCGCGGGCCTGCCCTCGCGAGCGTCCTGGAACGCGCGCTCGATGTACTCGACCGAGGGCGCCATCTCCACCGAGCCGGTGTGGTGCTCCTGCAGGTTCGAACCGGGGTCGGCAGTGAAGTCCGGCAGTTCGCCGAGCACCAGGTTGATCTTCACGACGCCGCTGCGGGTCTTCCAGTGCTCGATGTCGCTGGCAAAGTCGGGCGGCAGGTTCTCCGCGCCGATGTGCTCAAGGAACGCGGTGCGCGGGTGCAGGGTGGAGACGACGACTCCGGCGCGGATCTCGTCGCCGTTCTCCAGCACGACCCCGCTGGCCTTGCCGTCGGTGATGATCATCCTGGTCACCCTGGCGTTCGTGCGGACCTCCGCGCCGAAGCCCCGGGCGGCGGCCTCGATGGCCGAGGACACGCCGCCCATGCCGCCTTCCTGAAAGCCCCAGTTCCCCAGATGCCCGTCGCCGACGTCGCCGATCGAGTGGTGCGCCATCACGTACGCGGTGCCCGGCTCGCACGGGCCCGCCCAGGTGCCGATCACGCCGTTGACCGCCAGAGCGCCCTTCACCTGCGGCGACTCGAACCAGTCATCGAGCAGGTCGGCGATGCTCATGGTCATCAGCCGGGTCACGTCGGCGATCGTGCGCACGTCCAGGCCCTTGTGCCGCCAGGCGAGCCTGAGCGTGCCGGCCAGGTCACGCGGCTTGCGCGAGCCGATCGCCGGGGGCACGGTCAGCAGCAGCGGGCCGAGCACCTCGGCGAGGCCCTCCAGCCAGGCATCCCAGCGCGGCATGGTGTCCGCGTCCTTCTTCGACCACTTGGAAACTTCCTCGTGATTGCGCTGGGCATCGTCGGCGTAGAGCTTGATTGAGCCGCCGTCAGGGAACGCCTGGTAGTACGGTCCCATCGGGTAGATCTGATAGCCGTGCCTGGCGAGGTCGAGATCCTTGATGATCGTCGGCGGCATCAGGCTCATCACATAGGAGAGCCGGGTGACCTTGAACTCGGGCGCCTCCGGCCACGGCGCCTCGGTGGTCGCGGCGCCGCCGGTCTTGTGCCGTCCCTCGAGCACCACGGTCCGGGCGCCAGACCGGGCCAGGTACGCGGCTGCGACAAGCCCGTTATGCCCTCCGCCAACCACGATCGCGTCGTATGTTGCGGCCATGAGTCTGCCTTCCTTCCGGTGCGGCGACGAGCCCGCCTTGAGAGTTGACTGAATGTTCAGTCTAAAAAGCTGCTACCTTAATGACAAGAGGCGGAGAGGATTGCCGCGATGACAGACCAGGTCCGTGAGGCTGTCGGGGCCCGGGGAACCGTCGAGGCCCAGGGCACTGCCGACCTGCGCAGGGAGCAGATGCTGCGCGCGGCCCTTGAGGTCATCTGCGAGCGCGGCTACCCCGACACCAGGATCGCCGACGTCGCGGAGCGGATCGGGATCAGCCCGGCCCTGGTCATCTACTACTTCAAGACCAAGGACCAGCTGCTGACCGAGGCGATCAGGTACTCGGAAGACACCTGGTACGAAGACGGCCAGCGCCGGCTGGCGTCGCTGCCGACGGCGGCCGCGCGGGTCGAGGAGCTCGTGGCGATGAGCTGCCTGCCCGAGGCAGACCCCGAGCCGCACAGTTCCTGGCTGCTCTGGCTCGACTTCTGGGCCCAGGCGGCCAGGAATCCCGAGGTTGCCAGCGTCCGGCAGAAGTCCGACGAGCGCTGGCGTGAGATGATCACGTCGCTGGTGCTCACCGGGCAGGAGGCAGGCGAGTTCGCCGGCGTGGACGCGGCGGACTTCTCGGTCGCCCTGTCCGCGCTGCTCGACGGGCTGGCCGTCCAGATCGCCCTTGAGGACCGGGTGGTTGACCCGGTGCGGGCATTCGAGCTCAGCATGCACTTTGCCGCGAACCAGCTGGGGTTCGAGTGGAGCCCGGGCCGGGGGAGGCCCGGCGGCAACCGCAAGCCCCGTCAGAAGGGGAGGTAGCCGGCATGGCCGGTGGCAAGGTTGAGCTGGTCGCGCTGACCAAGCGCTTCGCAGAGACCGCGGTCGACGAGATCGACCTCACGATTGCCAGCGGCGAGTTCTTCTCGCTGCTCGGCCCGTCCGGCTGCGGGAAGACCACCACGCTGCGGCTGATCGCCGGGTTCGAGCAGCCGACCGCCGGCCGGATCCTGCTTGACAACGTGGACGTTTCCGGCACTCCGCCGCACAAGCGCAACGTCAACACCGTCTTCCAGAGCTACGCGCTGTTCCCGTTCCTGACCGTGTTCGATAACGTCGCGTTCGGCCTGCGCAACCGCAAGCTGAGCAAGGCAGGCCTGGCCAGCCAGGTCGACGAGGCGCTCGAGCTCGTCAAGCTGCGCTCGTTCGCCAAGCGCCGTCCCGGCCAGCTCTCCGGCGGCCAGCAGCAGCGGGTGGCGCTGGCCAGGGCGCTCGTGCTCAAGCCGTCGGTGCTGCTGCTTGACGAGCCGCTCGGCGCGCTGGATGCCAAGTTGCGCCGGTCGCTGAAGGTCGAGCTGAAGGCGCTGCAGGAGCAGGTCGGCATCACGTTCCTCTACGTCACGCACGACCAGGAAGAGGCACTGACCATGTCCGACCGGCTGGCGGTCATGCGCGACGGCAAGATCGTCCAGCTCGGCAGCCCGCACGAGGTCTACGAGGAGCCCGCGGACACCTACGTGGCCGACTTCCTCGGCGTTTCCAATCTCATGGAGGTCGAGGTCGTCGAGCGCGGCCCTGGTGCGCGTTGCCAGGTCAGGCTGGGCGAATCGGTCCTTGAGGTGGAGCACGGCGGGGCCGATACCCCCAGCCACTCGCATGTGGTGATCAGGCCGGAGCGGGTCCGGGTCGAGGAGTTCGGCTCGGCGGGTGCCAACCGCGTCCCTGCCATGGTCGAGCGGCTGGTGTACCTGGGCTCGGCCACCCAGGTGATCCTGCGGCTGGCGCCGGGGGCGGAGCTGCAGGTACTGCTGCAGAACGACGGCACCAGGGAGAAGCTGACCCAGGGGACGCCGGTGCACGCGTTCCTGGCGCCGGACGCGCTCCGCGTGCTCGCCGACTCAGGGTCGGCCGAGGATGCTGCGGGCGACGACGCCCTGAAGGTCAGCTGACCGCTGCCGGTAAGCCGGGGTCCGAGCATTTGTCGTGAATTCATGACAGAACGAGTTATCTGGGCGACAATGAGCCCAAATGCTGGGTCGAGTGAGAAGCATCGCCGAATTCTGCCGCGGGGCAGCCGCGCCGCAGTGCTCAGCTGATTCTCCGGGAACTGCCATGCCCGGCGCCGCCCGCAAGGCGGCTATCGGCCGGCCGAGATTCCTCATCCGGCCCTGGCGCATTGCCGGTGCCGCGATATCCGCCGAGATCCTCGCCAGGTTACCTACCGCGCAGAGATCATTTCCGTCGGCTGAAGGCAGGATCTAGCGGCATATTGCGGCATTGGGTGCAGGTGCGTGGGGGAGGTTAATCCGGTGGAAGATCCAGGGTCACGGAGGCGGCCCGCGGGCTATCCGGGAACGTCCGATCCGGGGATGACCGATCCGGGACTGGGGATGCGGTCCGCGGTGCCGGAGGTGACGTGGGACCCAGATGACGATGCCCCCTGGCCGCCGCCGAGTCCGCCGCGGCGGCACCGCGCGCGTAAGGTCATCGTGATCAGCCTGGCGGCGCTGGTCCTGCTCATCGCCGGGACCGGGACCGCGGCGTATCTGGTGGCCAGGCACGACCTGGGCAGCATGCGGCGGATCGGCGACCCGTTCGCAGCCATACCCGGTTCCTCGCGGCCGCCGGTGCCGACCGGGACGGCGGCTCAGGATGTGACATTCCTCGTCGGCGGCCTGCAGACCCAGCCACCGGCACCGGCCGCCGGCGGGGACGCGACGGGCAGCGATACGGCAAGCAGCCAGAGCGACCGCTCCGACACGCTGATGCTGGTACATCTCATCGCCGGCGGCCTCGGTGCCTACGTGGTGTCGATACCGCCCGACGCCCGGGTGCCGATTCCCGGCCATGGCAAGGGCAGCATCGACACGGCATATCCCGATGGCGGCTCCGCATTGATGATCCAGACGGTGGAGCATCTCACCAACGTGCGGGTGGACCACTTCGCGATCATCGACTGGGCCGGCTTCCGCAACCTGACGAACTCGCTGGGCGGGGTGACGGTGAAGGTTCCGGAGACAACATACGATCCGCCCATCCACGTGACCTGGCCGGCGGGCGCTCAGCATTTCAACGGCACCCAGGCACTGCAGTACATCACGGACCGCCACGGGCCGCCCAGCGGCGACATCGGCGTCGTGCAACGGCAGCAGGAATACCTGCGTGCGTTGTTCCAGCAGCTGCACCGGACTGGCACGCTAGCCAATCCGCTAGCCGCGAGCTCGGTCATGCACTCGCTCACCGCCGCGGTCAGCGTGGACAACACCCTCAGCGTCACCGCGATGCTGCACCTGGCGCTCAGCCTGCGCGGACTGCACACGAGCGGGGTCGTTTTCGCCACTGCGCCCTACCTGGTCACGGGCAAGGCGGGGGGCCAGAGCACCGTGCGGCTCAACCAGGCCGTCGACCGTGGCTTCTGGCACGCGTTCGAGTACGACTCGCTGCCCGCGTACATGCAGGAGCACGGCCTGGACCCGCTGGGCGTCTCGGCCCCCTGACGCCGGCGGCCGCCGGGCGGTGCTTGGCTGGATGGGCTGCCGTGCCCGGTCAGTTGCCGCTGCGCAGGATGACGCCGCCGGTCGGCACCCAGCCCTTGACGGTGCTGTCCGTGAAGTACCCGCCAACGGCCCAGGCGGACTGCGTGCCCGGGATGCCGGCCATGCCGTTGATCTCCAGCGACCGGCCGGGATGCGGGGGCGTGGCCAGGGTGACAAGGTGCCCGGCAGCGTAGGAGACCAGCACAGGCGCAGGGTCGATATAAGTCTGGTCAGACAGCCTGACGTGCTGTGACACGGCTTGTACGCTGCCGTCGGCGACGATGGCAGGGCCGAGGCTAACGTCGCTGGCGCCGGTGAAACGGCGCCATTTCCTGCCATTCCAGTGCAGGACGAACGAGCGGAGATGGCTGAAGCTGCCGGTGTACGTGGTGCCGGTTACCCAGACGCTGCGGCGTGACTGCGCGAAGATCTGCCCGAGCCCGGTGCTGCGCGTCGCGGTGTCAGCGGGGACGAGCCCGCGGGTCGGAACCGTGCGCCAGGAATGGCCGTTCCACCGCTCGACTCCGCCCGCATAGCCTCCCTGCCGGGTGGGCCGCTCGCCGATGGCCCATTCGTCGCGAGCCGAGATCCTGCTTATTCCGAATGCCGTCAGCGGCATCTTCGGCCGGCTCCAGCGGCGCCCGTTGTAGTGCCAGGTCCCGGACGTCTGCGGGCCAATCCCGCCGAACATCCAGACGTCGGCCGGGCCGAACGTCGCACCGGTGATCGAGAAGCCTTCGGCCGGCCATTCCCGCATCACCTGCCAGCCCGTGCCGTCGAAGCGCGCCACCGCTGCCGGATGCCCGCTGATGAATGCCCAGACATTGCTGGCGCTGGAGGCGGCGAGGCCGCTGACCTGGGCATTGCTGATCTTGCTGATCGCGGCGGGCAGGTCCGCCGCGGTCCACGTCTGCCCGTTCCAGTGCTGCAGGAAGGCATGGGAGCCAGCATTGCTGATGAGTCCGCCGGCCCATGCGTCCTGCTGGCTGACGGCGACTACCGCGGTCAGCGAGTCGTGGTCGCCGTAGCCGTTGACATGAACGATCCGCCATCCGGGCACCTGCGCGCCGCGTGCTGCCCGCCCGGTGCGCGCCTTGCGTGCCGCCCGCGCCTTCTGTGTCGCGTGTGCTGCCCGCGGAGTATGCGCGGCCTGCGCGCCTTGTGCTGCCTGCGCGGCTTGCGCGGTGGCGGGGGCTATGGCCAGGGCCAGTGCGGCAATTCCGCAGCTCCCTGCGGTCATCACGATACTGTGCCGCCGCATAGTTTTCCCCTCCTTAGCCTGGCAGTTCACGCTGCAGCCTGGCAGTCCACGCCACCGGAAACTAGCGATTACCGTCGCAGCCTTGACCTTATCGTGATCCAGCTGGGCGCGTAGCCGTTGCAGCCTGCGCGTGTCCATCGAAGGACGCTGCAAATCAGCGGTAAACCTGCCCGGGGCAACAACCGATTCAGGCCGAAGACGGGCAAATACCGATCCGAATAAGCTCAGCGGATATTCCGATAATGCGTTCCCGTCATCAGACGCCGGCGATGGTGGCGATTGCCTGCTTCCCGTCGATGCGCTCGCCGCGGGTCATCCACCGGTAGCCGAGATAGCCGGCCCCGGCCACGACAAAGGACATCACCAGCATGATCGTGGCGAGTGCGTTCAGCGCGGGCCCGCCATTGCCGCCGTGCTGCGTGGAGTAGATGATCACCGACATCGGCTGGGTGAGCGAGGTGGAGGACAGCAGGTCGACGATCACGAAGTCGTCGATCACGCTGGAGAACACCAGGATCACGCTCGCGAAGATGGCCGGGGTCAGCAGCGGCAGCAGCACCCGCCGCATCGTCTGCAGCTGGGTGCAGCCCAGGTCGGCGGAGGCTTCCTCGTATTGCTTGCCGATGGTGACCAGCCGTGCCTGCACGATGATCGCCGGCCAGCTGACGTTCCAGGTGACCAGGCCGAGCACCTCGGCCCAGGTGCCGAGCTGAACGATCGAGGAGAACAGGGTCGTGAAGACGAAGAACATCGCCACGCCGAAGATCAGCTCAGGCACCACGAACGACAGGATCATCACGTAGTTGAACGTCGACGACGTGCGGCTGCGCCACCGGTTGATGCCGAGCGCGAAGGCGACGCCGAGCGGCACCGCGATCAGGGTGGTGAGGAAGGACAGCCACAGGGTCTGGATGACAGCGTGGTGCAAGGTGGGGTTGTGCAGCACCGACTGCAGCTTGTCGGTGGTATACCAGCGCAGCGAGAGCCCCTGGTAGGAGGCTTGCGACTTGCCCTTGTTGAAGGAGAACAGGACCGCGATGGCGATCGGCGCCAGCGACCAGAGCAGGTAGAGCCAGGTGAATCCCTCAAGGAACCATGCGTGCCGCCACGGGTTACGCCAGGGCCGGGACGTGGCGGCCGGCGGGCGGGCCTCCGCCTGCGCCGGGCTGGCCGCCGTTGGGGCCGCGCTGGCCGTTGTCACGCTGCCTCCTTGGCAGCGCGGTTCGTCGCCAGCACGTAGTAGATCATCGGGATGAGCAGTACCACCAGCAGCAGCAGCGACAGCACCGCGCCCTGGCCCTCCAGCCCCGGCGTGCCGAGCTGGCCCTGGATCAGGTTGCCGATCATCGAGGTCTGCGGCGCGCCGGACAGCAACTGGTTAGTGAAGTAGTCGCCCACCATCGGCAGCACCGTGATGAGCATTCCGGTCAGGATCGGCTGCCGGGACAGCGGCAGCGTGACCCGCAGGAACGTGCGCACCCGGCCGAGGCCAAGATCCCGCCCGGCCTCGATCAGCGAGGGGTCGATCCGGTCCAGGCCCGCGTAGAGCACCAGGATCAGGTACGGGATGTAGCCGTAGACGAGCCCGAGAATGACGGTGTAGGAGTGGCCGCCCAGCCAGTTGACCGGCTGGCCGACTACATGCAGGTCTACCAGGATCTTGTTCACGTACCCGGTCGTCTGCAGCAGGTCGATCCAGGCGAGCATGCGCATCATGTAGCTGATCCAGAACGGCGCAATCAGCAG
>Ga0302326_10021979_pt1 | contig 13059 bp, 10 predicted proteins | sample Palsa_T0_3_FD_202264 | JGI IMG/M metagenome (GOLD analysis project Ga0302326, IMG submission 202264) | Peat permafrost microbial communities from Stordalen Mire near Abisko, Sweden - Palsa_T0_3 | ecosystem: Environmental > Terrestrial > Soil > Palsa > Peat permafrost | place: Sweden: Abisko... | reverse complement strand
TTGTCCGATACAGTTAGTTAGCACCACCAGCAGCGATTAGTTCTGGGATTATGTTCCGTTTGACGCGCGAGGCGATACGCGCTACAGTTCGGTATGATAGTCGGATTTCGGCACAAGGGCCTGAAAAGGCTCTTTGAGAAGGACGACGCGAGCGGGATTCGTCCCGGCCTGCTGGACAAGGTGCGTGCCATTCTCGCCCAACTCAACGAAGCCCGGAACATCGAGGACATGGCGAGGCTGCCGACGTTGAATTGATCGACTACCACTGATTTGAAGGACCACAAAGCCAATGCCCATGAAGAACCCGCCGCACCCCGGACTGTCCGTCCGGCTCAACTGCCTTGAACCCTTTGGCCTGTCTGTTACGGAAGGGGCAAAGGCGCTCGGCGTCAGCCGAACCACTCTTTCGCGTCTCATCAACGGCCAGGCGGGCGTGTCCGCTGACATGGCCATTCGCCTTTCCAAGGCCTTTGGCGCAACGCCTGACATATGGATACGCATGCAGGCGGCCTACGATCTGGCGCAAGCCCGCCAGCATGAGAGCGAAATCAAGGTAAAGCTCTATCGGCCGCACCCGGCGGCGTGAGCCTGGCGGGATTGGAATGGAACAACCGCCCGATGATTTTGAGGATTTGGGCGCCCAGACGACGGCGCACAAATTCTAACCGGTACAACTTCGGGCAGGTTGCCTGCGGGTAACCTGCCCTTTTTTACCAGACAGCCTGGTTGTAATTCTGCCGGATCAGTTCGTCGCGGGTGATCAAAGGGGCACGATGATTAGCGGCGGCCTGAGCCACAATCAGGCGGTCGAAGGGGTCTTGCGTCCAGCCGATACTCAGGGCTGCCCACGCAATTCTGGCGAATGGAACGGAGCAGAGCGAAACCCCGAAATCGGCATTCAGATTTCGGTAGATTTCCTCAGCGCCCGCACTAACTCGTTTACGCCGAAATAAATAATCGAATTCAAGAAAAACCATCGGCGAAATCAGCAGATCGCTGCCTTCGATCTGCCGTTTTGCCTCCCTGGTTAGTTTCTCGACCAACCCATCATGCAGGTAGGCGGCGACGTGGGTATCGAGGTAGGCAATACTCACAGCGTTTCGTCATCTTTACGCCAGCCTTGTTCCAGTTCCGCCATGAGCTCAGTATCCGATTCGACAATGGAATCCGGGTTGACGAGCAGCGTGGAGCGGCGCACCGCACGCGCCAGTTTCGATGTATTCTGGGTGGGCACGAGGCGCAGTTTCGAACCCTTGTAGGTGATTTCCACCGCTTCACCCCGGATGGCCTGATCCAGCACTTCGAACAGGTGCTTGCGGAGATTCGTTGCTGTGAGTTCGCTCATATTTGTATTGTACATTGTTGATGTACGCGTGTCAATCAAGATGTACGTTAATGCGTTGGCAGTGTGATTACTGCCTGGCACCCCGGCGCCCCCGCATGATTCCGAATGGTCACAGTTCCCCCGTGCGCCTCCGCAATCTGGCGGCTCAGGAACAGCCCGATACCCGATCCGCCCGGCTTCGTCGTAAAGAACGGAACGAACAGGTTCGCGGGATTCGAAATGCCATGCCCCCGGTCATCCACCGAAACTTCCAGCATGTAATGGCCCTGCCGCCACGCGAGCGACACACCGCTGTCGTGCTCAAAGTGGCGCTCTCCGTTGCGTTCGATGGTTGCATCCACCGCGTTGCGCACAATATTGATCAGAAGTTGTTCCAGCTGATCGGGGTCGGCCTGAATCACGATATCCGGTCCTTCGGAGACGTCGATCTCCATGCGCTGTTCCAGCTTCACGACGCGGCCGATCCAGTCCATCACGTGTACGGGCTGCAGCTTCGGCGCGGGCAAACGGGCCAGCCGCGCATAGGCTCCGGTAAACCGGTTGAGCGCGTCGCAGCGATTGCCGATCACGTTCAGGCCGGAGCGCACATCGTCGCGCCAGTCTTCCGGCAGCGGTTCGCGCGAAACCAGCGACAGCAGGCTTGACGACAACGATTTCACGGGCGTGAGCGAGTTGTTAATCTCATGGCCCAGCACCCGCACGAGCCGCTGCCAGGCATGTAGTTCTTCCTCGCGCAGAGGCCGCGTGATATCGGACAACACGAGTAACTGATGCGGCTGGCCGCTTTCGCGAAAATCGCCGCGCCGCACGCTCCATTGCCCGGAAGCGCCCCGAAAGGCCGCGCGCGTGACAGCGGAAACGGGGCCTGTCAGATAGAGTGCGAGCCCCAGATCCTCGGCCGATTCTCCCATTGCCTGCTCGGCGTTCAACTGGATCAGGCGCTCGCCGGCTTTGTTGATGAGGCGCAGCAGCCCGCGCGCGTCGAAGGCGAAGATCGCCACGTCGATTTCGCTAATCACTTTCTGCAGCAGCGCCGTCGCTTCCATGGCGCCCAGACGCTGTTCATGCAGCGTCTCCGCCATCTCATTGATCTGGGCGTAGACTTCGCCGAGGCTGCCGCGATCGTCCATGCGCAGGCGGAAGGAAAAATCGCCGTCACGCAATGCGCCCAGCAGGTTCGCCAGGGTCCGCATGGAGTAAGCGACGCGCTCGCGGACCGCCGCCGCGAAGCCAAGCCATGCCAGAACCAGAATCGTGAGCAGCGTCCAGATGGTGCTGGCGGAGTCGTCGCCCAGCAGCAAGACCACGGCCGCGGTAATCAGGGCGGGGAGGCCGGCGCAGAGCGCGAGCAGGAACAGCCGGCGCTCGAAGGTGAGCCAGCGGCGGCGCGCGTAGGAACGCCGGGGCATCAGGCGATGCCGTAGCGGTCCAGCCGCCGGTAGAGCGCGCTGCGGCTCAGGCCCAGAGCGCTCGCGGCCTTGCTGACGTTGCCCTCATAACGGGACATCGCTTTGCGGATGAGCAGCGCTTCCACCTGCTCCAGGCTCAGCTCTTCCATGCGCTGCGGCGTGCGCCCGCCGCGCAGCCCGAAATCGGCCGCCTGAATTTTCTCGCCCTGCGCCAGCAGCACGGCCCGTTCGATGGCGTGCTGGAGTTCGCGCACATTGCCCGGCCAGTCGTGCTCGAACATGGCGCGCATGGCGGCAGGGTCGAACTCGGACACCTGCTTCCGGTATTTCTGCGCATAGTTCGAGAGGAAAAAGCTGGCAAGCGGGGCGATGTCTTCCCGGTGTTCGCGCAGCGGCGGCAGATGGATCTCGATCGCGTTCAGGCGATAGAGCAGATCCGCGCGGAAACGCCCGGCTTCAACTTCGGCGGGCAGATCGGCATTGGTCGCCGAGAGGACCCGGACATCTACTTTGATAGTGCGTGAAGAGCCCACTCGCTCCAGTTCGCCGGTTTGCAGAACACGAAGCAGCCGCGCCTGTTGCGTGGCGCTGATGTTGGCGATTTCGTCGAGGAACAATGTGCCTCCATCCGCCAGTTCGAAGCGGCCTACGCGATCTGCCTTGGCATCGGTGAACGCGCCGCGTACGTGCCCGAACAGCTCGCTCTCGAAAACGCCTTCCGAAAGACCGCCCGCGTTTACGGTGACCAGACGCCTGCCGGAGCGCTGCGATACGGCATGGAGAGTTTGCGCAACCACTTCCTTGCCGGTGCCCGGTTCGCCCGTTATCAGGATGTTGGCGTCCGACGGGCCCACGTCGCCGATGATGCGCAGGACCTGCTTCATGGCGGGAGAGTCGGCAATGAATACCGGCCGGTCCACCGCCCGCAGGACGCGATCTTCGGCTTCGAGCTTGCGCGCGGTGCGCAGTGCGCGGCCCAGTTCCAGCTGCGTCTTTACGATGGCGATGACGCGCGCGTTCTCCCATGGCTTCTGGATGAAATCGCGCGCGCCGCGGCGCATAGCCTCAACCGCGATATCGACGCTGCCCCACGCGGTCATCACGATCACCGGCAGCAGTACGTCGCGTGCCTGGATAGCGCTCAGCAGTTCGAGGCCTTCGGCGCCGGACGTGGTATCGCGTGCGTAATTCAGATCGATAATGGCGCCGTCGAATTCTTTGTTATCGAGCAGCGACAGCGCGGCTGCGGGGGAGTTCGCCGGTTCCGTCAGAAAGCCTTCGGGCTTCAGCAGCAGCCGGAGCGCTTCCAGCACATCGGGCTGGTCGTCAGCGATGAGGATACGGGCAGCAGCCATGGTTGGTTTCGGCGATGGGCCTGCTAAGCGGCGATCCAGCCATCGGCAAGGTTGATAGTGCGATGGCCGTATTCCGCGTTCTTTTCGGAGTGCGTGACCTGGATAATCGTCGTGCCCTGCTCGTTGAGCTTCTTGAACAGCTGCATGATCTCTTCACCCTGGGCGGAATGCAGGTTGCCGGTGGGTTCATCCGCGAGGATGAGCTTGGGGCTGGCGATCACGGCGCGCGCGATGGCCACAAGCTGCTGCTGGCCGCCGGAAAGCTGGCTGGGAAAAAGATCCTTCTTGCCCACGATGTGAAAGCGGTCGAGCGAATCGGCCACGAGCGAGTCGCGCTCGGATTTTTTCACGTTGCGATAGGAGAGCGGCACATCGAGATTTTCCGCAACCGAGAGATCGTCCAGCAAATGATAGCTCTGGAACACGAATCCGATGTAGCGCTTATTGAGTTCGATGCGCTGCTTCGAACTGAGCTTATGCACGGGCTGGTCGGCCAGGAAGTACTCGCCGGCCCAGCCGCTGTCGAGCATTCCGATGACGTTCAGCAGGGTCGACTTGCCGGACCCGGAAGGCCCCATGATGGTGATGAAGTCGCCTTCGTTTATCTGGACGTTGATGCGGCGCAGCACGTATGTGCGGGTGGGGCCGGTCTGGTAGAAGCGCTCTATGTTGTTGAGTTGGATCAGTGGCGTGGGCATTTATCGGCTATTCAAATTGTGGAGTAGGCCTTTGGCCTGCATAGTTACTCTACTCATACCGTAACGTGTTCATGGGATCGGTGCGGGAAGCGCGGCGCGCCGGAAGGTAGCTGGCGGCCACCGCGACCGCGCAGAGAAGCGCCGCCGTCGCCCCGAAGATCAGCGGATCGAACGAGTGGACTTCGAACAATACGGCGGTCATCATACGCGCCAGAGCCAGTGCGGCCACCAGCCCCGCGCCCAGGCCGATAGCGCAGAGTGTCAGCCCCTGCCGCACCACCATACGCTTCAATCCTGCGGGCTTTGCGCCCAGCGCCAGACGGATGCCCATCTCATGCGAACGTTGCGCCACCGAATAGGACATCACGCCATACACGCCCAGCGCGGCCAGCAACAGCGCGACGCCCGCGAACATTTCCAGCAGCAGCGTGGTGAAGCGGCGGCGCGAGGTGGAATCGTCCACCCACTGCTGCATCGGCTTTACGTCGAAAATTCCCGCCGCCGGATCCAGCTGTCGAACGGTTTGCCGCACCTGATCGACCGCTGCGGCCCAGTTGCCTGACGTCCGGACCGCGAGGCTCATATCGGCCGTGGGTACCTGACGATACGGCAGGTAGACCTGCGCGTGCTCGCCGGCATCGAGGCCATAGGGTTTCACGTGTCCCGCAACGCCCACAATGGTACGCAGCTTACCCGCGCTTACATGGATCCGTTTGCCGGCGGGGTTCTGCCCCGGCCAATGCTTCCGCGCGAGCGAATCGTCGACAATGACCACTGCGGGATGCGTGGCGTCGTCGGTCGCTTCAAACGTTCTGCCCTGTTGCAGCGGAATCCCCATGGCGGCGAAATAGCCCGGGCTCACGGTAGCGATATCGACCCATTTCTTGTCCGCCAGCCGCGCAGGCGGCGCTTCCCCTTCCGGGATATAACCGGTTTGCGAATCGGTGTCCGTCAGTGGCAGGAAGCTCGTGAGGCCCGCCGCTCTAGTGCCATTCCACTGCTGCGCCGAGTCGAGCAACCGGTCCCAGAAGCGGACTGTGGCGGCGTCATCTGTATAGCGCGCTTCCGGCAGCGAGACGCGCATTGTGATCACGCTGGGGGGCTGAAAGCCGGGGTTTACACGCTGCAGGTTCGCGAAGCTCTTCACCAGCAATCCGGCGCCGACGGCCAGCACGACCGCGAAGCCGATCTCAGCCGAGGCCAGCGCCGAGCGAAGACGATTACGGGATTCACCCGCGGTTGCGCTGCGTCCTCCCTCTTTCAGCGAAGTTGTCAGATTGGGCGCGGAACTGCCTAATGCGGGGAGCAGGCCGAAGGCTATGCCGGTGAGCAGCGAGACACCCAGGGTAAAAAACAGCACCGGCGTGTTGAGGGAAAAATCCATGGTGGCGATTTCTACGGGAACCATCGCGACCAGGCTCCGCAGCATCCACGAGGCCAGTGAAATGCCCAGCAGGCCTCCCGCGAGCGAAAGGATCAGTGCTTCGACCAGCAGCTGCATCGCGATCTGCGTGCGGCTCGCACCCAGCACTGCGCGTACCGCAATTTCACGTCTCCGCTCGGAAGCGCGCACCAGCAGCAAATTCGCCACGTTCGCGCAGGCGATCAGAAGCACTAGCCCGACCGCGCCCAGCACGATGAGGAGCGCCGGACGGACGTCCGAAACCACGCTTTCACGGAGCGGGGTCACTTCGAGCGACCAATCGGAATTCGTCGGCGGATAAGCTTTGGCTAACCGGCTTGAAATACTTGCAAACTCGGCCTGCGCTTGGCGCAGGGTAATGCCCGGCCTGAGACGCGCGAAAGCTTCACCGCGATGACTGCCCCGCTGATTGTCGGACTTGAGCCCGGCGGGCACGAGGATGTCGCAGGGCAGAGTGGGCATGGTAAACGCCGGAGGCATCACGCCTATGATCGTGAACGCCTTGCCATTCAGGTCGACGGCACGCCCGATCGCCGAGGGGTCCGCGCCGAATCTGCGGCGCCACAACCCATCCGTAATCACCACCGCGCCAGGTGCGTCCGTGCGGTCTTCGTCCGCACGGAAAGTTCGGCCCAGGGCAGGGAAGACGCCGGTCGTGGCGAAGAAGCCTGACGATACTTCGAGAGCGCGAAGACGTTCGGCATCGCCCGTACCGCTCAAAGTGTAATCGACGGGGCGGAACTCCGACGCCGCCGCGATGGTGTGGGCCTGATGGCTCCAGTCTTCGAAGTTCGGATCGGCCGTGCCCACGTGGCCAAAGCTTTTCTGCCATTCGCTCACCCGAATCAGTTTGTCGGGATGCGGGAACGGGAGCGAACGCAGCAGAACCGCTTCCACTACGCTGAAGATTGCGGTGTTGAGGCCGATGCCCAGCGCCAGCGCGGCAATGGCAATCAACGCAAAAGACGGCCGTTTGCGCAGCGCGCGAATCGCGATTTTGAAATTCATGTTACTCGTACCTCAGGGCTACCATGGGATCCACGGCGGCGGCCCGGCGCGCCGGCAGATAACCGGCTATCAGCACGACGATGCCAAGCGCCGCCACGGATCCCGCTACGCTCAACCCATCGAAACTGCCCAGGCCGTAGAGCATCGATTGCATTTCCCGCGTAGCCACCCATGCCAGGGGCAGGCCGATCAGCATGCCCGCGCCCGCCAGCAGCATGGCATCGCGCAAAACCATACCCAGCACGCCCACACGCTCCGCGCCCAGCGCCATACGGATTCCGATTTCGTTGGTGCGACGCGCGACCGCGAATGAAATCGCGCCGTAGAGCCCGATGGCCGAAAGCAACAGCGCCAGCCCCGCGAAGAATGTGGAAAGCTGCGCGATGGCCCGCTCCTTGACCAGCGAATCGCTGACTTCATCCGCCAGCGTCGTCATCCAGCGGATGGGGAGATTGCGTTCGGTCGATTGCATTGTGCTCCGCACTGCCGCGGCGACCTGGGTTGGATCGCCACTCACGCGCACCGCCAGATTATGCACGAAAACCGGTGTCTGATAAACCGAGGACCAAATCATTTTCACGTCTTTATCGCGCACGTCTGCCGGTTTGGTGTCTCGAGCGATTCCCACGATCTGCGTCGGCTTTTTGTCGTCTCCCATGACGACGGTCCGGCCTAACGCGTTCGCGGCCCCGCCGAATATCTCTTTCGCAAATGTCTCGCTGACCACTCCGACCAATGGCGCCGCCGCAGTGTCCGCCGCATTCATCTCACGGCCCAGAATAACGGGGATGCGCAGCGCCGCAAAGTATCCCGGACTGACAAAGTTCTGGTTCGTATTGCGAGCCTCGTCCGGAAGGTTGACGCCGGCAGCCTTGAAATCCAGCATGCGCTGCCCTTCATTAAAAGAAAACATGCTGACGCCTTCCGAAGCTACTCCTGGCAGGCGGGAGACGCCCGACTCAATCCGACGGTACAAACTTGCCAGCCGCGCGTCTTCCTTGTAGCCGGAAGAATCGGTATCGAGCTTGAAAATCAGCACGCTCTCGCGATCGAACCCGGCGCCGATTGAAATCAGGTTGGAGAAGCTATGCAAAAGCAGTCCGGCCGTAACCAGCAGCCCAAGGGAAATGGCCACTTGCCCCGCCACCAGCACACGTCCGAACGTAACTTTTCCGGGCGGGGCCATGCTGGCCTTGCTCTCTTTCAGCGAAGAATTCAGATCCACCCGGCTCGACCGGAACGCGGGGAACAGTCCGAACACAAGCCCCGTTGCAATCGACAGCAGTACCGTAAATGCCAGAACCCGCTGGTCCAGCCTGAAATCGAGCGGCAGCGCGCGCGGACCGGTCGAAATCAGATGCACAAGAAGCTTTCCCTCGCCGTTCGCGACGAGAATCCCCAGAACGCCGCCGCACCCGGCGAGCAGCAGACTCTCCGTGAGCAACTGCCGCGCCACGCGCCACCGGCCGGCGCCGATCGCGAACCGCAGCGCGAATTCCTTCTGCCGTCGCGCGGCGAGCGCCAGTTGCAGGTTGGCCACGTTGGCGCAGGCGATCAGCAGCACCATCGCAACCACAATCATCAGGATCTGCAGCGGTGTCTCGTAATTCTTCCGCAGTTCCGCAATACCTTTGTCTCCAGGCGTGAGATCCACCCGCGCGTGGCGGATATGTTCGAGGTCGTTCGGCGAGGGAGACGTCCCCAATTCCGCCGGCAGGATCTGCCAGTAAAGAACATTGACGTTCGCCTGCGCCTGCTGCGATGTCACGCCTGGCCTGAGCCGCCCCATCACGGACACAAAATGCATCTGCGCCTCGTTCATCATGTTCTCGAAACCGCCGGGCATACGCGGCTGCATGGAAAGCGGTAGCCACATATCGGGCGCTTCGCCCAGGCGGATCCCAAAAAAACCGCGCGGCGCAACGCCCAGTACCGTGTAAGAGAAGCCTGCGATCTGAATCGGCTGTCCGATGGCGGATGCGGAACGATGAAAACGTCGTTCCCAGAAACCGTCGCTGAGCACGATATATGGGCTGGCGCCAAGTGTCCGGTCCGCGCTTGCGTCGAAGAATCTGCCCGCGCCTGGCGTGACGCCCAGCACGTCGAAGAAATTCCCGCTGACCAGGTTCGCCAGGGCAAACTCCGGTGCGCCGGTGGCGTTTTCGCCCGGAATCGTCAGGTATAAGCGCGCGTGCTGGCTGTTCACGGCCAGCACGCCTTCGAAAACGCTGTTATTGCTCTTAAAACTCTGATACTCCTGCCAGCCGAACAGGGTCATCGGCCCGTCCGGAGGACCGCCGTGGATACCGCGTACCTTACCGTCACCGAAAAGCAGCAGACGTTCCGGCTGTTTGACCGGAAGGTCGCGAAGCAGCACCGTGTCGATGAAGCTGAAGATTGCGGTGTTCGCCCCGATGCCAAGCGCCAGCGACAGCACCGCGACCGCCGTGAAGCCGGGGTGCCGGAGAAGGTTGCGATAACCGTACCGCAGATCCTGTGTGAGGGTTTCCATTCGATTCTTACTCGTTTCGGAGCGCAACCGTCGGGTCGAGATTCGCGGCGCGGCGCGCGGGCAGATAGCCGGCAAACGCCGCAACGACCGCCAGCGCGATGACTGCCGCAAGGGAAGTGACGATATCGAACCCGCTCAGGCCGTAGAGCAGCGATCGCATGGCGTGACCCGCCGCGAACGCGAGCGGCAGACCGATGATTGTCCCCATGCCGACCAACGCCATCGCGTCTTTCAGCACCATGGTCAAAACGCCGGCGCGGTCCGCGCCCAGCGCCAGGCGAATCCCGATCTCGCCGGTTCGCCGGGCAACGGAGAACGCAATCGTTCCATACAGGCCAATCGCCGAAAGCAGCAACGCGAGAGTCGCGAAGAAGCTGGAAAGCTGCGCGATGGCGCGTTCCCGAACCAGAGAGTCGCTGATTTCGTCAGCGAGCGTGGTGACCCACGCAATCTGGAGATTCGGCTCGATGTCGTGCACCGCCTTACGCACGCCCGCGGCCAGACCCCATGCCAGACCTGACGAATTTCCCGCCACGCGCACGGCGATGTTCCCGGCGTATACAGGCCCCTGCGCCAACGCGAGATAGGCGAAATTCTCCGGTTTGTCCCGAACGTCGTTGGTCTTTATATCGCGTGCGATCCCGACTACCGTATAAGGCTGATCTTTTTCGGTCAGCGGCGCCATCAGAAAAGTTCTGCCCAGGCCACTCGTCCCGCCGAATACCTGTTTCGCGAACGTCTCGTTGATAACCGCCACCGGCGCGCTGGCGGCGTTATCGCGTGGCTCAAGGGGGCGCCCGGCAAGAATCGGAATGCCAAACGTTTTGAAAAATCCCGGCGTAACGATATTGATGTAGGTGTTGCGCTGATGCGGCCGGAGGTTGTCGCCAGGCACCGTGAAGCCCTCGCCCCAGTGCCCTTCGTTAAACGACCGGTCGCTGACGCTGGCTGACGCCACACTGGGCACGCGCGACACGGCTTCTTCGATTTTCGAAAAGAGAGCTGCAAGCCGCTGGTCCTGCTTATATCCCGCTGCATCCGAATCGATCTTGAACACCAGCACGCTTTCGCGATCGAAACCAGTATCGGTATCGATCAGGTTCTTGAAGCTGCGCAGCAGCATACCTGCGGCAATTAACAGCGCTAACGACAGGGCCACCTGCCCCACCACCATCGCCCGTCCGAACGTCACTTTTTGGAGAGAAGCCATGCTGGCTTTGCTCTCTTTGAGGGATGAGACCACATCCACGCGACTGGCACGGAGAGCCGGCGCGATCCCGAACAAGACGCCTGTCAGCAGGGACAACACCACCGTAAATGCGAGCACCCGATAATCGAGTTCGAAACCGAAGGGCAACGCGCGAGGGCCGGTGGACATCAGGTGCACCAGCACTTTGCCGGCGCCCGACGCCACTAATATCCCCAGCACGGCCGCGACGCCGGAAAGTAAGATTCCTTCGGTCAGGAGCTGACGAATCATCCGCCCCCGGCCCGCGCCGATTGCAATCCGCACAGCCATTTCGCGCTGCCGTTTTGCGCCCAACGCCATCAGCAGATTTGCCACGTTGGCGCACGCAATCAGAAGCACCATCGTCACTACAACCATCAGGACGATCAGAGGTTCTTCATAACGCGTGCGCAGGGTGGAAAGACCTCTGCCGGCAGCGGTCATCTCGATACGAGCAGTGTCTGTCTCTCTTTTATATTCGGCAGGTGCATTTCCCCTGATATACCCGGGAAGAAGCTGCCGGTAAACCAGGTTGACATTCGCCCGCGCCGCCGCCAGGGTGACGCCGGACTTCAGTCGTCCGACGATGTTCGCGAAATGCGACTGCGGATCCTGAAGCGAAACATATGTCGAGACGGGAACGTCCGGCAGCATCGTCAGCGGCAGCCACATATCCGGAGCTTCGCCGACGCGCGTGCCGAAGAAGTTTCGGGGCGCAATCCCGACAATGGTGAAATCGCGCTGACCGAGGCGGAACGTCTGCCCGATGACGGCCGGATCGCGACTGAATCTGCGCGCCCAGAAAGCATCGCTCAGAACTGCGTGAGGGCTCAAGCGGCCGTCGAACACCCGTCCCCGCTGTGGCTGCACGCCCAGCACATCGAAGAAATTGTCGCTGACGAAGGTCGACAGAAGACCTTCCGGGGCACCGTTCCGGAACGTCGCGTGAACGGTATTGCTTTCGCTATCGACGGCAAGAATGTCGACGAAAACAGCGTTCGATTTTCGGAGGTCCTGGTATTCAGTCCAGGAAAACATCTCGCACGGACCTCCCGCCGGGCCGCTATGATTTCCGCGGCCTTTGCCTGTCCCGAACAGAACCAGTTCCTGCGGATTTCGCACCGGCAGCGAGCGCAGCAGAACCGTGTCGATGAAGCTGAAAATTGCGGTATTCGCCCCGATGCCGAGAGCGAGCGACAGCAGGGCGATTGCCGTGAATCCGGGATTGCGCAGGAGCGTGCGACACCCGTAGCGCACGTCTTTCACGAACGTTTCCATAGAATTGCGGAGATTGCATTACCGCTCCTTCACAGTCGCGGCTCTGAAACGACTTCCGAGCCGCGACTGTGAAACTGTGAAGGAGCGGTTGCATTAAGCCGATTTATGCGACTTAATCTTTTCAATGCACCGCGCCGCCGGCGCTCTCTTCCACGATCCGGCCGTCAAACATATGAATGGTGCGGTCCGCAAAGCTCGCATAACGCGGATCGTGCGTCACCATGCAAATGGTCGCGCCATTGCGGTGCAGCTCTTTCAGCAGCCCCATCACCGCTTCTCCGTTGACGGAGTCCAGATTTCCCGTAGGCTCATCCGCGAGCAATACGGACGGGCTTCCCGCCAGTGCGCGCGCCACCGCGACACGCTGCTGCTGACCGCCCGAAAGCTGAGAAGGATAATGCTTCACGCGATGCGACATGCCTACCTTCTCAAGCGCCTCCATCACGGCCTTCTTGCGCTCGGACGACGGCATCCCGCGGTAAGTCAGCGGCAGCTCGACATTCTCGTAAACATTCAGATCCCCAATCAGATTGAACGCCTGAAAAATGAAGCCGATTTCGCGATTGCGGATGCGCGCGCGCTCCTGCATCTTCAGCTTGGCCACCGGCTGTTTGTTCAGCGTGTAAAGGCCGTCGCTCGGCGTGTCGAGCAGGCCCAGAATGGCCAGCAGCGTCGATTTCCCGCAGCCCGAAGGGCCGGAAATCGAGACGTATTCGCCCCGCTGAACATCCAGATGGATGCCGGCAAGCGCGTGCGTCTCTACCTCATCCGTAACAAATACCTTAGTGACGCCGTCGAGCTTG
>Ga0302326_10021978_pt1 | contig 13059 bp, 9 predicted proteins | sample Palsa_T0_3_FD_202264 | JGI IMG/M metagenome (GOLD analysis project Ga0302326, IMG submission 202264) | Peat permafrost microbial communities from Stordalen Mire near Abisko, Sweden - Palsa_T0_3 | ecosystem: Environmental > Terrestrial > Soil > Palsa > Peat permafrost | place: Sweden: Abisko... | reverse complement strand
TGGGAACACAGACTGCGCCCTCGAACCCGACGTTGATGGGGCTGGCGCTGATGATGACCTGGTTTCTGATGACGCCGGTGCTCAACCAGGTGGACCAGCAGGCGGTTGAACCGTATCGCGCCGGGAAGGTGACGGGCTGGCAGGCGATCGACCTGGGAGCGCAGCCGGTGAAGGTCTTCCTGCTGCGCTATGCGCGGGAGAAGGACCTGGAGCTGTTCACCGCAGCCGCGCAGGTTCCGCGGCCCAACACGGCTCAGGATCTGCCCATGCGGGTGGTGATTCCGGCCTACATCCTTTCCGAGTTGAAGGCGGGGTTTGCGATTGGCGCGGTTTTGTTTCTGCCCTTTTTGTTGATTGACCTGGTGACGGCGTCGGTGACCACCTCGATCGGCATGTTTCAACTGCCGCCCGTGGTGGTTTCAACGCCGTTGAAGATTTTGCTTTTTGTCATGGTGGATGGCTGGAACCTGCTGGCCAGTTCGCTGCTTAAGAGTTTCTAAGGAGATTTGCGATGACGCCCGACATGGTGGCCGAAATTTTGCGCCAACTGATGAAAGAAGCCTTGATTCTGGCCGCGCCACTGCTGGTTGCGGCGGCATTGCTGAGCTTTGTGCTGAGCCTGGTGCAGACGCTGACCAGCTTGCAGGAGCAGTCGCTGACGAGTGTGCCGCGGCTGGGAGCGATTGCGGTGATCCTGCTGGCGGGGATGCCCTGGTTTCTGGGACGCATGGCGGCGTATACCCGGCTGATGATGACGGACTTTCATCGGTTTCTGGGGTAAAGAAGAGAGAACAAGAAATGACCCAAGCGGTCGCGATGGACTGGGGCAACTTTCTCCCCGCGCTCACGCTGGTGCTGGTGCGGGTGAGCGGGATGGTGGTGTTTGCTCCGTTCTTTTCTTCGACGGCGCTGCCCGTGCGCACCAAGGCGGTGTTTGTGGGGGTGGTGGCTTACCTGCTGACTCCGTTGGTAGCTACGCTGCCGCTGGCGCAGGTTTCCATCAATTTTTCAGCGCTGCTGGGGGAGCTGGCGGTGGGGCTGGTGTACGGGCTGACGCTGACGCTGTTGACGGAGATGATGCTGTTTGCGGGGCAGATTGCGGGCATGCAGTTCAGCTTTTCGGCGGTCAACCTGATTGATCCGACCTCGTCGATCCAGACGCCGCTGCTGGGCGACCTGTTTCAACTGATGGGCACGCTGGTGGTGATTACGGCTGGGTTGGACCGCATCCTGCTGGCCTCGGTGGTGCGCAGCTTCCGGGCGGTACCGCTGGGGAGCTACGCGCTGGAGCCGGCGACGGCGATGGCCGTGGTGCGGGCGGCGGGAGGTATTTTTCTGGCCGCGATGGAGCTGGCTGCGCCGGTGCTGGCGGCAACCATGCTGGTCGAAGTCGCCGTATCGCTGCTGGGCAAGTTGAGCCCGCAGTTGCCGGTGATGTCGCTGACGGTGCCGCTGAAGACGATGACCGGGTTTGTGCTGATGACGGGTGCGCTGGCGCTGTGGCCGCGGTTTATCGAGGCGCGTTTTGCCGGCTTGCTGGACCTGGCCGAGAGGCTGATCGCTGCGCCGCCTTCTGCGCACGGGCTGGGAGGCTAGCCGATGCCCGGAGAGCGTACAGAGCAGGCAACCCAGCATCGCCGCGAGCAGGCGCGCAAGGAAGGCGACGTACTGCACAGCCGTGAGCTCTCGGCAGCGGCCGGAACGCTGGCCGGGGTGATGGTGCTGGGGGCGCTGGGCAGCCGCATGTTGATCGTGTGGCGGACTTCGTTTGCCGGGTTTCTCGATCTTGGCTCGCCGGCGCACTGGGAGCCGGCGACGATTGCGCCGACGCTCTTTGCACTGCGTCGGCTAACCGTGGGGATCGCAGGGCCGGTGGCGGTGATGATGGCGGCGGTGGCGGCGGCGGCGCTGGGGGTGGGCGTGTTGCAGACCGGCGGCATCAGCTTCTTTGCGGGGGCGATTGGATTCAAGCCGGACCGTATCAATCCGGTCTCGAACATCAAGAACCTGTTCTCGCTGCGGGCCGGGGCGCGATTGGCGAAGTCGCTGATTCCGGCGGCGGCGCTGGCTATTTTCGCGGTGCAACGGATCGGCAGGCAATTGGCGCTGCCGCCGTTTTCGACGGCGCGGCTGGAGATGCTGGGAGCGGATGTTTTCGGCCTGCTGGTGGCTGCGTCGTGGCTGCTGTTCGGCTGGTCGGCGATCGACTACGTGGTGGAGTGGCAGAGCCGCGAGTCGCGGCTGAAGATGAGCCGCGAGGACATGCGCCAGGAGATGAAGCAGACGGAGGGCAATCCGCAGATCAAGGGACGCATCCGCAATTTGCAGCGCCAGGCGCGGCGCAAGCGGGTGAAGGCGGATGTCTCGAAGGCGGCGGTGATTCTGACCAATCCCACGCATTATGCGGTGGCGCTGGGCTTCGACTTCGCCACCATGGAGGCGCCCAAGCTGCTGGCCAAGGGCCGCAACCTGCTGGCCGAAGAGATCAAGGCGGAGGGCCGCTGGGCGGGTGTGCCGATTGTCGAGAACCCGCCGCTGGCGCGCTCGCTTTACCGAACGGTCGAGGTAGGGCAGGCGATTCCGGTGGACCTCTATGCTGCCGTCGCAGCGATTCTGGCTTACCTCTATCGGCAGCGGGTGGAGGCGGAGTTGCGCGAGAGGCGAGCGCGCGAGACCGCTGCGCGGGCCGCGGCGCAGGCGCATGCGGCACGGCCTCCGTTCGCGCCCAGCCGGCCGCCGTTTGACGGAGGTGCGCGATGAGCACCGCTGCACTGGCGCCTGCCGGTACATCGCCGGCGCAGACCATCTGGCAGCGGCTGCGCGAGTACCTGCTGCCGCTGGCCGCCATCAGCGTGGTGTTCGTGATGCTGGTGCCGCTGCCGGCCGCGGCGCTGGACTTTCTGCTGGCCATCTCGATGGCCGCGTCGATCATCGTGTTTCTCTCCGCAGTGCAGATCCGGCGCGCGGTGGAGCTGAGCGTGTTTCCGACACTGTTGCTGCTGCTGACACTGTTTCGGCTGGCGCTGAACATCGCTTCCAGCCGGCGCATCCTGCTGCATGGCTCCGAGGGCACGGCGGCGGCGGGCAAGGTGATCGAGGCCTTCGGGCAGTTTGTGGTGGGCGGCAACTATGTGGTCGGCTTCGTGCTGTTTCTGGCATTGATCGCAATTCAGTTCTTAGTGGTTTCTCACGGCGCGGTCCGCACCGCCGAGGTGACGGCGCGGTTCACGCTGGATGCGCTGCCGGGCAAGCAGATGGCCATCGATGCGGACATGAACGCGGGACTGATTGACGAGGCCGAGGCGCGCAAGCGGCGGCAGGCGATTGCGCGCGAGGCTGAATTTTATGGGGCCATGGACGGAGCGGCGCGATTCAATCAGCGGGACTCGCTGGCCACGATTCTGATCACCGCCATCAACATTATCGCCGGCCTGTTGATCGGCACCCTGCAGCAGGGCGTGGAACTGGCCGAGGCGGCGCGCACCTACACCGTGCTGACGGTGGGCGACGGGCTGGTCACGCTGATTCCGTCGCTGCTGGTTTCGATTGCCGGCGGCATCACGCTGACGCGGGCCAATTCTGCGGGCTTGCTGGGCGCGGAGATTCGCCAGCAACTGCTGGCCAAGCCGGGCACGCTTTACCTGGCCAGCCTGGTTTCGGCGGCCATGTGCCTGATTCCGGGGCTGCCCAAGCTGGCGTTCTTCACCGTGTCGCTGGCGCTGTTCTGGGGCGCGCGCAACGTGGCGGCGCGGGCGCTGGTTGCACCGCCGCCGGAGGTGGTGGCCGGCGAGAAGAAAAAGGCGGTCGAGGCGCAGGGCTCAGACCTGGCGCAGTTGCTGAAGCTCGAAGAGCTGACGCTGGAAATCGGTTTTCAACTGATTCCGCTGGTGGATGAGAAGCAGGGCGGGCAGTTGTTGAACCGGGTGCGCTCGCTGCGCCGCCATCTTTCTTCCGAAATGGGATTCCTGGTGCCGCCCGTGCACATTTCGGACAACCTGCGGCTGAAGCCGCGCGAATACCTTTTCTCGTTGCGGGGAATGGAGATTGGCCGCTGGCAGACGGAGGGGACGCAGTTGCTGGCTGTCTCCGGCGACCCCGGGCGAAGGCCGCTGCAAGGCCGCGAGGCGCGCGAGCCGGCCTTTGGGGTGCCGGCCATCTGGATTGCGCCGGCTCTGGAAGACCAGGCCATTGCGGCCGGCTACTCGGTGGTGGACGCGGTGACGGTGATGACCACGCACCTGGGCGAACTGATCCGGCGTCATGCGTTTGAGCTGCTGGGGCGGGCGGAGACCAAGCGGCTGATGGACGCGCTGAACGAGAGCCATCCCAAACTGATGGAAGAGCTGGTGCCCAAGCTGCTGTCCTTGGGCGAGGTGGGCCGGGTGCTGGAGCAACTGCTGCGCGAGCGCGTCTCGATCCGCGACCTGGGCTCGATTCTGGAGGCATTGCTGGAAGCCGCTCCGGTGAATAAGAGCCTGGTGGCGCTGGTGGAGGCGTCGCGGCAGGCCTTGGGGCGCAGGCTGGTGCGTCCGCTGCTCGATGGCGACGGGCAGTTGCCGGTGCTGCTGCTGGACCCGGCGCTCGAGGAAGAGATTCTGGCCACTCTCTCACCCGACGGCGGCCAGCGCCTGCTGGCTGCCCAGGCCACGCCGGGGACGCCGGTGGTGCGCCGCCTCACCGATTCTGTGAGGCAACTTATCGGCGGAGCCTCCGCTGCGGTCCTGCCCGTGCTCCTAGTCCCAAGTCCGGCCCGCTATCACGTCAAGCGCTGGCTGGAGCCGGTTCTGCCCCGCCTTGCGGTGGTAGCCGCCGGCGAGATTCCTCCTGAGATCCGACTGCGCCCGGTGGGAACGGTGCGCTGAGGACCGGGTAGCGGGGCAGTCATCCCGGGGATTGGAAGAAGGGACACGCATGGGACTGGAGACAGCGGCCACAACTGGAGGTCAAATTGCCCCGCGCCGGGGAGCGGCGCGGGGGGGATATCCACCCGGCACGTCGAACGCGGGGGGGCTCAACAGCGAGCAGGAAAAGCTTCTGCTGGAGCACCTGCCCATTGTTCGCTTTCTGGCCCGGCGCATTCACGAGCGGCTTCCGCAGCACGTGGACATCGAAGACCTTGTCTCGGCCGGGGTGGTGGGGTTGATGGACGCCTTTTCCAAGTTCGACCCGACCAAGCAGGTCCAGTTCCGCAGCTATGCGCAGTTCCGCATCCGCGGGGCGATTCTGGACAGCCTCCGCACGCTGGACTGGAGCCCGCGCGAGCTGCGACGCAAGGGCCGGGCGGTGGAAGAGGCCATCCGGGTGTTGACGCAGCGCATGGGCCGCGCGCCGAGCGAGCCGGAGGTGGCTGCCGAGATGACCTTGAGCCTGGAGGAGTACCAGCAACTGCTGGGCGATCTGAAGGGCCTGGAGATCGGCACGCTGCACATGGAGCGCAACGAGGACTCGGGCGAGGAGGAGCTTGCTTATATTCCGGGAAATCCGGAAGAGGACCCGCTGTTCCGCTGCCTGAAGGGGGAGTTGAAGGACCGGCTTTCCGAGGCCATTGCCAATCTGCCCGATCGCGAGCGGCTGGTGATGACTCTCTACTACTACGAGGAGATGACCATGCGCGAGATTGGCCTGGCGCTGGGGGTGGTGGAGTCGCGGGTGTCGCAGGTTCATGCTTCGGCGGTGGTGCATTTACGGGCTGCTTTGAAAGACCTGAGCTCGCGCGGGGCTTTCGAACGCGGGGCGCGCAAGGGGACGGAGAAGGCGCGGCGTTGATGGGGATACGGCGATGCTGGGATCCGTCGATAGCCGTTCGCAAGAGCCCGGCCTGCCAGGGGGCATTCCCTCGGAACCTGTCCAAATACCGAGTTCAAAAAGAGCCGGTTGAGGTTTTGTGGTCTCCCACCCATTCGCAAAAAAACGCGAATGGATGGGGCACGGAGCGTTTGTAGCTGGTTGGGATTGGGAGAATTACAGTTCTCGACCGAATGAGCAACATCGTACGGAAAATTCACAAGTAAAGCCCGCATACGCTTTCGGTGCAGTTCATGTACGGACTGAAGCCGGTACCTTTCAAAACGGAGTAATGATTGATGGAAAAGACGCTCAAGCAGGACGAGATCGACGCACTTTTCGAGGCGGCGCGCATGTCGACTCCGGACGCTCCGCGGACCGAGGTGAAGGCCCGCGTGGTGCCGTACAGCTTTTCTTCGGCGGGACAGATTTCTACCGAACAACTGCGCGCCATCAGCATGTTGAACGACCTGTTCGCGCGCAATTTGACGCACAACCTGGCGGCCTGGCTGCGGACGCGTTTTCAGGTGAACCTGGTTTCGGCGGAGCAGATCCTGTTCAACGAGTTTCTGCTGCGCATTCCGGAGATCAGCTACGCGGCCTCGGTGCGGCTGGAGCCTTTGGGGGCGCTTTCTGTACTGCAACTGGACCTGGCGCTGGCGCCGCCGGTGATCGATCTGCTGCTGGGCGGCGAGGGCAAGGACGGACCCCTGCGCGAGTTGACGGACATCGAGGAATCCATTCTCGGCAGCGTGGTCGAGATCATCTGCCGGGAGCTGACGGCGGCCTGGCAGCCGGTGGGGCTGAGCTTCAACTTCGAACGCAGGCAGATGCAGACGCAGGTGGCGCGCATCATGTCCGTGAACGAGAAGACCCTGTGCTTGAGCTTCGAGATACGCATGCCGCACAGCTCGGGGCTTTTGAACCTGGCCTTTCCGGCGGTGGTGGCCAACACCATTTTGCGCAGGTTGACTTCGGACTGGGGACGCAGCCGGCGCCACGCCGGGGAGACGCGGGCGCGGATGGAGTCTTCGGCGCGCCGCATCCGCTTTGGCGGGAGCTTGCAGTTGCCCACGGTGCGGCTGGCGGCAAGCACCATCGAGAGCCTGGAACCGGGGTCGATTTTGAGGCTGGACCTGCCGGCCAACACGCTGCCGGTGTGGCAGGTAGGGGGGCAGCAACTGAGTGAGGCCAAGGCCATGCGGCATGGGCTTCACCGGGGCGCGCAAATCGAGGGCCCGGTTGCGGAGGCGGAGGCATGAAGAACTACCTGGACTGCTGGACGGGCGCGGCGACGGCCTTGTTTTCGCAGGCTCTGGCTGGCGAGCCGCAACTGATTGAGGGGCTGCCCAAGCCGCTCGCGCCCAACTCTTTCGGATTCGCCGCAACGGTTGCGGGCGACCTGGCGGGCCGCTTTGCGGTTGTTTTGGATGGGAGCATTCTGGATTCGCCGCTGGTGGGCGAGGGGATGGACCAGAAGGCGGGATGGGAAGAGCTGCTGCGCGAGGTCGCCGAGTCCGCGGTTGGAGAATTGCTGGCCACAACGGGAAAAAAGTGCCGGATTGAGAAATTCGAACCGACTGCGGGGGAAAGCAAGGTCTCGCGCGCTTTCCAGTTGAAGGCCGGCGACCGGGGCTGGACGATCCTGGTCCGGGACGAGGTGCGGGCGCCGCAGGCGGAGGTCAAGGCGGAGCCCATCAAGCCGGTGGTTTCGGCCGCCGCATTGAACGGAGGCTCGCCGGGGTTGAGCCGCGGAGTGGAGCTGCTGCTCGATGTGGAGCTCGATGCGACTTTGCGCTTTGGCTGCCGGGAGATGCCGCTGGGCGAGATTCTTGACCTGGGGCCGGGGGATGTTGTGCAACTGGACCGGCATATCGCCGATCCGGTGGACCTGATTGTGGGCGACAAGATTGTGGCCCGGGGCGAGGTGGTGCTGATCAATGGCAACTTCGGATTGCGCGTAACCGAGGTGTCCGCGCCGAAGAAGCGCCTGGAGAGCATTCGATGCCTGTTCTGAGGCCCAAGACGGCCTTGATCCTAAGGCCTGCCAGGACCGTGGCGCTGGCCGTCCGGGAGGAATCGTTTGCGAGCAACATGGATGCCCGGGCCGGCGCCGGGCCGCCGCCTGGACTGGATGCGGGAAGGGAAGCGGCGCGGTCAAAATGGCTGGAGACCTGCGCCAACCCGCACTGCCGGTCGGGATGGTTGCATCTTTGGCGCAACCGCTCGACGCCGGTATTTGAAGGCGGCTGGAATTGCTCTGCCGCCTGCACCCGCGCGCGGGTTACGGCGGCGGCGCGGCGCGAGATGGAGGGCAGGGTGACGGCGCTCGAGCCCCACCGCCATCGCATTCCGCTGGGCCTTACGATGCTGGAGCAGGGCTGGATCACAGCCGACCAGTTGCGCGGGGCGCTGGAGGCGCAGAAGGCCGCCGGCGGGGGCCGGCTGGGCCACTGGCTGGTGCGCAAGTTTGGCGTGAGCGAGAAGCTGGTGACGCGGGCGCTGAGCCTGCAATGGAGCTGCCCGGTGCTGGCGCTGGATTATCACGATGCCGAGGCGCTGACGGGCCTGCTGCCGCGGCTGTTTGTGGATGCCTTTGGGGCGCTGCCCTTGCGCGTGGCTGCGGGCAAACTGCTGTACCTGGGGTTTGAAGACCGGCTGGATCCGGTGCTGGCCCTGGCCATCGAGCGCATGACGGGATTGCGGGTGGAAAGCGGGGTGGTGCAGGGGTCGCTTTTTGGTCCGGCGCACACACGCATGCTGGGCGCCAAGTTTCCGCGCGTAGAACTGATCGAGGCCTCATCGGAGGTGGGGGCGGTTCATGCGGTGACGAAAGCGATTGAGAAGGCGCGGCCGGTGGGGGCGCGGCTGGTGAGGGTTCACGACTGCCTGTGGCTGCGGATGAATCTTCGCGAGCCGGGCGGCCCGTTGCCGGAGCTTTCGCTGGTGGAGGACCTGATCTGTTCGATCGGCGCCTATTAGGGTGCCGGCTCGAACGTACGTGTCCTTTGCCTGCGCCGCGCGCCGACTCCGCTGAAGCCTTGAGGGAGAACGAGCCGTATGGGTTGGCTGCGTGACTCGTTCAGGGAGATAGCTTCGATTGGAAGAAAACAAGCTTTTGCCTGTACTTATTTGATTGGGAGAACCCCTGGCTTTGCCGTGTTTCAGTAGAGGTTTGACGTTTAAGGGAGTCGCTCCGGGTTTGTGCTTTTCCATTCTTCTCTCAAAGAGTGAGGAGGGCGCAGAGCGTGAGCGCCGTCCCTACAGGACTCAGGATGAATTGTTGGTCTCGCCAACCCCACGCTGAAGCGCGGGGCTAACCACCGCTGCGCCTAACGGCGCAGGCGACAGGCTGCTACCCGCAGGGAGCGCGTTCACTTGTCATGCTGATGTGTTACAGTCAGTAACACTATGACGGGGAACACTCGGGCCGGGGGATTAGCGAGCCGCAAGCCAAATCGGAGATGGTTTCGTCTATCCGGTGGGACCGTTCACAGTTTTTTCGATCCGGGCTCGATTCAGGCGGCCTGGAGTTTGTGTAACCCGGAATTCGCGCATTCGGAATACGCGCGACTGGCGAGCCGTAACCCAGGCGGCATTCATCATCGAACGTTCGTTTGCCAATTCTAGAGAACGTGTCGTTTCGTCAGTCCCAAAACATTCGCTGGAGGCATCGATGGAAACCTTGCTTCAGAATCTGCGTTACACAACGCGGCAGTTGATCAAATCGCCTGTATTCACGATTACGGCTGTGCTCACGCTGGCCTTGGGCATCGGAGCCAATACTGCAATCTTCACGGTGGTCTACGGAACGCTGCTGGCACCCATGCCTTACCAGGAGCCCAATCAACTGGTCATGGTGTGGTCGAAAATCCAGGGCGGCCGCAACGGCATTGCCGCCGGCGACTTCACTGACTGGAAAAATCAGAACACCGTGTTCTCCAGCCTGTGCGCATTCACCGGCGGCAGCTTCAACCTGGCGACAAAAGATCAGCCGGAGTACGTCCAAGGCCAGTTCACCTCGCCCGGCATGTACAAGATGCTGGGCGTGAAGTTTATTCTTGGCCGCGATTTTCTTGCCGAAGAGGGAACTCTAGGCAAGGAACACGAAATCATCCTGATGAACAAGCTGTGGAAGCGGCTCGGCTCCGATCCGCTCATCGTCGGCAAGACCATGCAGATTGATGGAACCCCCTACACGGTGGTGGGCGTACTTGCGCCAGGCGTTACCGACCGCCTGGACCCCGAATTGGTTGCGCCTCTGGCATTCAAGCCCGATCAGCTCAATCATGACTTCCACTGGCTGCTAGCCATGGGGCGCATGAGGCCGGGTGTGACCCAGCAGCAGGCGCAGTCGAACATGGACGCCGTTACCGCGAATATTGCCAAGGCCTATCCCAAGAGCGATACGGGCTGGGGCGCGATTGTCGAGCCGTTGCAAAACGACTTTCTGCCCAAGGAGCGCATTCAAACACTCTGGATTCTGCTGGGCGCGGTGGGATTTGTGCTGCTGATTGCGTGTGTGAACGTGGCCAACCTGCTGCTGGCCAAGGGGACGACGCGGCAGAAGGAAGTGGCGCTGCGGGCCGCGCTGGGCGCTTCGCGGCGCAACATTTTTGTGCAGTTCCTCACCGAGAACCTGCTGCTGGCGCTTACCGGCGGTGTACTGGGAATCGGCGTGGGCGTGGTGGCCCTGCGCGCGCTGGTTGCCGCCATGCCCCAGGATACGCTTCCCTCCGAGGCTGACCTGAGCCTGAATCTTCCCGTGCTCCTGTTCTCACTGGCGGCATCCACGCTGGCGGGGCTGCTGTTCGGCTGTGCACCGGCGTGGTATGCAACCCGGGTCGACCCGGCTGAAGCGCTGAAGGAAGGCGGGCGTTCCGGCACCGGCGCGGGACGGCAACGCTTGCGCAGGGCGCTCGTCATCGGAGAGTTCGCGCTGGCGCTGACTCTTCTCACCGGCGCGGGTCTTGCCATTCACAGCTTCTGGAATCTGACACGCGTTGACCTGGGCGTAAACACAGAACACATCCTCACGTTTTCACTGCCGGTGCCGGATGCACGGCCCAAAGACCCGGCGCGGATCACCGCCTACTACCAGCAGATGCTGGCCAGCATCAAGGGCGTCCCCGGTGTTCAGGATGCGTCAGTATCCGTGGGACTGCCGCTGTTCGGGCCGGGTTTTGGCATGCCGTTCACCCTTGCCGGCCAGCCGGAGTTTGCCGATCCCTCGCAGCGGCCCAATACCAGCTTTGGCATGGTGACGCCGGATTATTTCCGGACCTTCGGCATTCAGGTGGTGCGCGGCCGCGCGTTCACTGACCAGGACAACGCGGGAAGCGTGCATGTGGCCATGGTGAATGAAGAGTTCGTGAAAAAGTTCTTCAAGGGCAAGAATCCGCTCGATCAGCGCATCAATGTCGAGGAGCTGATTCCCGGAGTGACCAAGCTCGGCCCCTATATCAGCTGGCAGATTGTCGGTGTCTTCCACAATGTCCGCAACGGCGATTTCCGCGATGACTATCCCGAGACCGATATCCCCTTCTGGCAGATTCCCTGGCCATCGGCGAACTTCGGCGTGCGCACGTCAGGCGATCCGGAGATCATGACCAAATCGATTGCCGCCGCGGTTCATGCCGTTGATCCGCAGATCGCGGTAGCGGAGCCACGCACCATGGACCAGGTGAAAGGACTGCTGCTGGCGGGCGACCGCTTCACCATGATCCTGTTCGGCAGCTTCGCCGTGGTTGCTTTGCTGCTGGCGGCGGTGGGCATCTATGGGGTCATGGCGTTCACGGTGGCTCAGCGCGAGCACGAAATTGGCCTGCGCATGGCGCTGGGGGCCACGCGCGGCCATGTTGTGAACCTGATTCTGAAAGAAGCGGTGGCGCTGGCAACCATCGGCCTGACCCTGGGCCTGGCTGGGGCCTACATGGTGGGAAGGACTTTGCACAGCACCCTCTACGGTGTTGGTTCGATGGACTTTCTCGCGACAGGTGCGGTCGCGGTCGTGCTGGTGACGGCGTCGGTCCTTGCCAGTTGGGTTCCGGCACGGCGGGCGGCGGCCGTACAGCCGATGCGGGCGTTGCGGTCGGAGTAGGCCGAGCACACTCTTGCTAACGCAACAGTATTCAGCTAAGTCGTTGATCGGCAATGGCTTGCCGATGTGGACGGAGCTGTGTGTACGGTGTGCATTGGCGGGGCAAAGTACCCAGGACCCACGGCAGTCGAATGAGCGAGGGTCGAGAGCGTGGGCTGGGCTCGTACCGCCCCTCCAGGGCGGGGGCATCCGCGCCGCAAGGCGTTCCCAGGGGTGCGCTTCGCTTCCCCTGGGCTATTCTCGCCCGCTCCCTCCGGGAGCGATTGCGGCCAGAACTTCGCCCATTTCTGGAATGCTCACCCGAAAGTGCCAATTCGACCGGACTCAAAGGGGTAACCTGAGGGTCGCGAATTGGTACGCCCAGTCTTAGAAGTGACTATAATCACAAGGGAGCAAATGCTGTAGTTTTCCAACTTTCGCATCAAAGTACCCTGGACCGGGTTGAGTTGGAGATACGGCGAAAGATGGCTGGTTCGCTCGATTGAGTCGAGCAGGATCGACCACTGAGAAGAATTCTTCGGAAGGGAATCCCGCCAAATGGCGACTAGCGATGTAGCTCTGGGAGAGATCAAGAGCGGAACGAACACGCGCAAACGCGTGACAAACGATTTCAGCATCAACGTAGCAACGGTGAACGGGTCCGGCTCGCAATCCGCCAACAGCGTGCTGCTGAAAAGCATCTTCGGGATGGGGGTTCCAGTCAGTGGCAAGAACCTGTTTCCGTCGAACATTGCCGGACTTCCCACCTGGTACACGATTCGCGCCAGCAAGGACGGCTATGTGGCGCGCAAGCGCGACGCCGAGGTGCTGATCGCCATCAACCCCGAGACGGCGAAGCAGGATGCACTGGCGCTGCCCTCGGGCGGCGTAGCCATTTACGAGGAGAACCTGAACCTCAAGCAATATCGGGACGACGTGGCGTTCTATCCAGTTCCATTCGACAAGATCACGGCGGCCATTTGCCCCGAGGCCAAACTGCGCAAGCTGGTGAAGAACATGGTGTACGTGGGGGTGGCGGCGCAACTGCTTACCATCGACCTTTCCGTGGTGGAGAACGGGCTGCGCAAGCAGTTTGCCAAGAAGGCCAAGGTCTTTGAACTGAACTATGGCGCGGTCAAGGCGGGTTTCGATTACGCGGCGAATACGTTCACCAAGATGGACCCTTTTTACATTGA
>Ga0302326_10021973_pt1 | contig 13062 bp, 15 predicted proteins | sample Palsa_T0_3_FD_202264 | JGI IMG/M metagenome (GOLD analysis project Ga0302326, IMG submission 202264) | Peat permafrost microbial communities from Stordalen Mire near Abisko, Sweden - Palsa_T0_3 | ecosystem: Environmental > Terrestrial > Soil > Palsa > Peat permafrost | place: Sweden: Abisko... | reverse complement strand
CCGGCGGCATCAGCCACCACCCCGCAGAAACCGTGCGGGAAGAGGACGTTGAGGCAGCCCTCAAGGTGGGCCGAGAGTTTCTGCTGCGGCTTGCCGACAATGTTGGATAGAATGCTCAAACGAGGCCAAGATTGCATCATCTGGGATTTACGCGAAGCAGCCTGAAGGCGGATCACCTGCTGCATACGCCGAACAGTTTCATTCGCACGCCCCTGCCTGGCGCTACGGGCGTGGATTTTGTGGTTCATGCAGCGCCGCAACTGGGTGCGCGCTTCACGCAGATGACGGCTGAGTTCGCGGCGGATGGAACGCTGGGGCCTGCGCCGGCACAGAGGTTTCTCTACGTACTCGAAGGCCAACTGGAACTGACGGCCGCCGGCAAAACGCACAGCCTTGCACCAGGGGGATTTGCATTTCTTCCCCAAGGAACGCCGCATACGGTGCGCGCCGTTTTCGCTTCGCACGCTGTGGTGATCGAGAAACCCTATCAGTCAACAGGCGGCGTTGAAGACCCGACTCCACTGGTCGCCATCGGCGATGAGGGCTCCATCGAGCCGGTAGCCCTGATGGGGGATGATGCGCTGCGGGTGCGCTCGCTGATGCCCGATGGCCCCGCCTACGACTTTGCCGTGAACACAATGGAATACGATCCGGGCGCCGCGCTGAGCATGGTCGAAGTTCATGTGATGGAGCACGGCCTGCTGATGCTGGAGGGTGGCGGCATTTATCGGCTGGGCGACTCGTGGTACCCCGTGCAGGCAGGCGATTTCATCTGGATGGCTCCCTACTGCCCGCAGTGGTTCGGCGCCCTGGGGAAGGTTCCCGCCAAGTACCTTATCTACAAAGACTGGCGCAGACATCCGCTCGCGGAATAGCGAAAACCATGGCGATCGAACCTAAACTCGACGTTGACGCGCTTTTCGCGGAACTGGCCACGCTCGCGCAGATTTCGGAGGCCGAACCGCCCGTGGTGACGCGGGTTGTCTTCAGTGAGGCCGATCTGCGCGCCCGCGGTTATGTCAAAGGCCTCTGTGTCAACGCCGGACTCGAAGTGCGTGAAGACGCAATCGGCAACACATTCGCCCGTTGGGTGGGCAGCGAGCGCGAGTTGGCGCCGGTCGGAACCGGCTCGCACATCGACGCAATTCCCAACGCGGGTTCGTATGACGGCACAGTCGGCGTGCTGGGCGGGCTGGAGGCGATTCGCTCGTTGCAGCGCGCCGGCTTTCGTCCGCATCGGTCGATCGAGCTGGTCATTTTCACCGCCGAGGAGCCAACTCGCTTCGGCATTGGCTGCCTGGGCAGCCGCATGATGGGCCATGTGCTTGCGCCTGCGGCGGCACTCGCCCTGCGCGACAAGCAGGGCAATGGCCTGAATGAATTGCGCACACAGGCCGGCTTTAGCGGGGCTCTTGAATCCGTTGCGCTCGCTGCTGGCCGCTTTCACCAGTTTGTCGAGCTGCACATTGAGCAGGGTCCGCTGCTGGAGCAGCAGGAAATCGACCTTGGCCTGGTCACGGCGATCGCCGCCCCAGCCAGTTTGCGTATCCATATCGAGGGCGAAGGCGGACATGCCGGGGGCAAGCTCATGCCCGGCCGCAAAGACGCGCTGGCAGCAGCCGCGGAACTGATTCTCGCGCTCGAATCGGCAGCCAAATCCAGCGGGGCCATCGATACCGTAGCTACGGTTGGCGTTTGCGAAGTATTTCCCGGCGCGGTCAACAGCATCCCTTCGCGCGTGCGCTTGGAAACCGACATCCGCGACACCGACGACGCGCGCCGCGACCGCGTGCTCGATCTGCTGCACAACGCATGCGCCGAAGTCTCCGCGCGCCGAGGGGTGACCATTACGACGGACCTGGTAAACGCCGACCCGCCTGCAGCCTGCGACCCTGCGATTCTCGCCGCGATGGAAGAATCCGCAGCGGAGGCCGGTAAAAAATCGAAGCGCATGGTCAGCCGCGCCTACCACGATTCGCTTTTCATGGCGCGCATTGCGCCCATCGCCATGCTGTTCATTCCCTGCCGCGGCGGGGTCAGCCACCGGCCCGACGAATACGCATCCCCTGAGTGGATTGCGAGTGGAGTGGACGTGTTGGCGAGGACTTTGGCTCGTTTGTCGGCCTAGGGCGCGGCTCATCGGCTGAATCGCTCTTGGAAACTGAGCCGCGCCGTTGTATGCTATGCCTCAACCCGTACGACGATTCAGGCCTTCCCAATCATGAGCACGAGCGCAAAAAATCGCATCGGCCCAACACGCATTGTTGGCGCTCCCATCCTCCGCAAGGAAGGCGTGGACAAGCTGCTGGGACGTGCGCGCTACGTGGACGACATTCAGCGTGAGGGCATGTGGCCGGGAGCTACAGTTCGCAGCACCATTCCCCGAGGATTCATAAGGTCGATTGGATTCGACCGGCGCATAAATTGGAGCGAATTCATCGTCGTTACGGCCGCAGATATTCCCGGAAAGAATCATGTGCAGCTCATCCACGCGGACCAGCCATGCCTTGCAGACGGCATTGTGAATCACCGCGATGAAGCTATCGTGCTGCTGGCGCATCCTGATAAGCACAAGCTGCGCGACGCTGTGGCCGCCGTACACATTGAATACGAGCCGCTGCCCCCTGTCTTCACCATTGAAGAAAGTGAGCGGCAGGAAACAATCGTCTGGGGCTCGGATAATTTGCTCAAGAGCTTTCTGCTGGAGAAGGGCGATGTCGAATCCGTGTGGGCCCATGCGGCGCACATCGTGGAAGGGGAATACCGCACCGGCGCGCAGGAGCATCTCTACATTGAGAACAACGGCGTGATCGCGGAGTGGAACGAGCAAAGCGGCGTGACGGTGTGGGGCTCGTTGCAATGTCCTTACTACGTGCACAAATCTCTGCTCGCTGTTTTCGATCTGCCCGAAGATAAGGTCCGTGTGATCCAGACTGAGACCGGCGGCGCGTTCGGCGGCAAAGAGGATTATCCCTCTACGCTCGCTGCCCATGCGGCTTTGCTGGCTATGAAAGGCGGCCATGCCATCAAGATGGTTTACGACCGCATGGAAGATCTGGCCGCGACAACCAAGCGGCATCCATCGCGCGTTCGCCATCGCACAGCGGTCGATAAAGAGGGCAAGCTTTTCGCCATGGATATTGAGGTTGATACCGACGGCGGCGCGTATTCGACACTTTCTTCCACGGTGCTTTCTCGCGCGACGCTGCATTCGCCCGGTCCGTATGTGTGCCCCAACGTGCGCGTCCGCTCACACGCCTGGGCAACCAACACGGTTCCGTACGGAGCCTTTCGTGGATTCGGTGCGCCGCAAGCCATCTTCGCAATCGAGCGGCACATGGACGAGATTGCGGCCGCCATCGGCATCGACCCGATCGAATTGCGGCGCAGAAACTTTCTTCACGACGGCGACACAACGGCAACCGAGCAAGTGATGCGCGATCCAGTGATTCTCGACAAGCTGCTTGATCGCGCGCTCAGCGAGAGCGATTACTACGCTAAACGCGCGCTGTTTGCGCGGGAGAACCCGCACAGCGCAATCAAGCGCGGCATGGGCGTTTCCGCTTTCTTTCATGGATCCGGATTCACCGGCTCGGGCGAGCGCTATTTGAACTCTCTCGCGGGCTTGGATGTGACGCCGGAGGGCAAGGTGCGCGTACTGGTGGCCAATACCGAGTTCGGCCAGGGCACAAACACGATCCTCGCGCAGATTGCGGCAGAGGCGATGGGCCTTGACTACAACGACATCATCATGGCGCCTGCGGATACAAGCATTGTTCCCAACAGCGGCCCAACGGTCGCATCGCGCACATCCATGGTGGTGGGCCGGCTGATTGAACGCGCAGGCCGGCAGCTTGTCGCGATGCTTCGAGAGAAAGCGGGACTCGATGAGCATTTCACGAGCGAAGAATTCTTTGCCGCGTGCGAGCGCTATCGCGCTGCGGAGGGCGAAGTCGTATCGCTGTGCCGATATGAAGCGCCGCCCAACATTTTTTGGGACGATCAGAAGTATCGCGGCGAGGCTTATCCTGCCTTCGCGTGGTCTGTGCAGGTTGCGCAGGTGGCCGTGGATACGGTCACGTATTCAGCCGAGGTGGAAGATTTCTGGTCGGTGCAGGAAGTGGGCCGCGTACTTAATCCCATCCTTGCCGGCGGGCAAATCGAAGGCGGCATCGCGCAAGGCATTGGTTATGCGCTCTACGAGAAAGTCGTTTGGCAAAACGGCCACATGGCCAACAACCAAATGACCAACTACATTATGCCCACTGCGGAAGACGTGCCGCCGATTCACGTGTTCTTCGAAGAGATTCCATTTCAATATGGAGCCTTTGGCGCAAAGGGCATTGGCGAATTGCCGCATGACGGTCCGGCGCCCGCAATTCTGAATGCGATAAGAGATGCTACCGGAGTGGGCTTCCACGCGATCCCGCTGCTTCCTGAAGACATCTTCATGCAACTGGCCACTCGCGAAATAGTCACGGAGGCGCCCGCCTTATGAGCGACTGCCACAGCACAATTCGCTTTTGTGTCAACGGCGAAGATCGTGCGGTCCAAGTGCCACCGATGAGGCGGCTGCTGGATGTGCTGCGCGAGGATCTGCACCTGACAGGAACCAAGGAGGGATGCGGCGAAGGCGAATGCGGTTCGTGCTCAGTGCGCATGAATGGCGAGCTGGTAAATAGCTGCCTGGTGCCCGTGCTGCAGGCCGAGGGCGCAGAGATTCAAACAGTGGAAGGGCTGGCGGCGAGCGGCGCTTTGCATCCATTGCAGCAGGCCTTCCTCGAATGCGGCGGCGCGCAATGCGGCATTTGCACGCCGGGAATGTTGATGGCGGCAACGCAATTGCTCACCATCAATCCGCATCCAAACATGGCCGAGATTCGCGAAGGGCTGGCAGGCAATCTCTGCCGATGCACTGGTTTCAAGCGCATCTTTGACTCGGTGATCGCAGCCGCAGCGGTGAGCCAGGACCATTCGACCGAACAGGCAGCACATGCGCGGTAATCCGGACGCGCACGCGATGGTCGCGCCGGGCACTCTTCGCGCTGTCCTGGAATTGCTTGCAGACGCGCCGGGGGAGTGGACGCCGATTGCGGGCGGCACCGAGTTGATGGTGGCTCACGCAGCAGGCCGGCTCGCCTCGGCAAAACTCGTAAGCCTGTGGGGCATTCCGGAACTACGTTTTATACATTCGGACGCAGATAAAATTTCCATCGGCGCGGGCGCGACTTTTCGCGACTTGCGCGCGCATGCCGGAATTGCAGAACACTTGCCGCTGATGGGCAAAGCCGGAAGCTGGATCGGCTCCATTGCCAACCAGAGCCGCGCCACCGTCGGCGGCAATCTTGTCAACGGATCGCCGGCCGCCGACTCTTCGCCCGCATTTCTTGTCTACGACGCGGAGATTGAGCTGGTCTCTGTGCGCGGCAGTCGTCGCATTCCGTATTCGGATTTTCACACCGGCTACAAGCGCAACGCCATGGCGCCTGATGAATTGCTCTTCGCCGTGCATATGCCGCTGCGATTTGCGCGGCATCGCCAGTATCTCCGCAAGGTGGGCACGCGGCGTGCGATGGCCATCTCCAAGGTTGCTCTTGCCGCCACTGCGATTGTCGATGTCGGCAACGTCAGCGAAATTCGCCTTGCAGCGGCGAGCCTCGCAGCGTTCCCGGCGAGACTCTATAAAACGGAAGCTGCACTGCTCGGCAGGCCGATTGACGCGCGGACGATTGAGGCGGCGCGCGAAGCGATGCTTGCCGAGGCAAAGCCCATCGACGACATCCGTTCAACTGCTGAATATCGTCGACGGGTGGGCGTGAATCTGCTGGAAGAGTTTCTGCTTGAATTGCGCTCAGAGGTGGGCTAAGTGAATCCCGCGCTTTCATCCTGGAACGAAGTAACACCGCAAGCGGCTCTGGAGACTATGCTGGCCTGCTGCGGTGCGCGACGATGGGCTGCGGCGATGGTAGCTTTGCGGCCGATAGAGAGTGTGGGCGAGTTGAGCGCAGCCGCCGATCGGATTTGGAGCACAATGGAAGAAGCCGATTGGATGGAGGCGTTCGCCTGCCATCCGCGCATCGGCGAACAAAAAGTCGCACATGCTTCAAGGAAGTCTGCGGCGTGGTCGCGGCAGGAGCAATCTTCGGCAGAAACTGCTGCTGAACGCGTGCTGGCTGAGCTGGCCGAGGGCAATGCGCGTTATGAGCAGCGATTCGGCTTTACTTACATTGTCTGCGCCACGGGAAAGAGCGCCGATGAGATGCTGGAAATTCTAAACCGTCGCCTGGGCAGCGATCGCATCACCGAGTTGCGCGAAGCGGCAGAACAGCAACGGCAGATTACGCAGATTCGTCTGGGAAAGTGGCTTGTGGAATGAGTGGAATAACAACACACGTGTTGGACGCGGTGCTCGGCAAACCGGCGGCGGGTATTTCGGTGCAGTTGGAGAAACAGGAAAACTCTTCTTGGATCGCCGTGAAAGAGAGCGCCACCGATGCGGATGGACGCTGTCGCGACTTGATCGTTGACGCCGTCGCGGGTCTCTATCGGCTAACCTTTTCCACCGGATCATACTTCGCGGCGAAGGGCCGCAGCAGCATCTATCCGGAGATATCCATTACTTTCAATTGCAACGGCGAGGGGCATTACCATCTTCCGCTTTTGTTGAGCGATAACAGTTACACAACCTATCGAGGAAGCTGACACGATGGCAAGACTTGGTGACAATCGCTACGGAAAATCGCGCGTGCGCCTGTCGCGCATTGTGCGCCATGGAGACCGGCACGAATTCAACGAGTGGACAGTGCGGGTGCTTCTCGAAGGCGACTTTGAGACCAGCTTCACGGACGCCGACAACAGCAAGATTCTGCCCACCGACACGATGAAAAACACTGTCTATTCGAGGGCACGCGCATCGAGCGCGACAACCATCGAAGGATTTGCGATGGAACTGGGCGATTATCTGCTGACCAACAACGCCCAAGTGAGCGGCGTCTGCATAGAGATTGAAGAGAAAGCCTGGGAGCGGCTTGTGTTGGATGGCGCGCCGGAAGCCACCACTTTCAAACTTGGAGGCGCCGAGGTGCATACCGTGCGCGCCGTTCGCGACCAGGGGCGCGGGTGGTCGATCACTTCCGGCGTCGATGGACTGGTGATTCTGAAAACCACCAAGTCCGCATTCACCGGCTACATCAAGGACCGGCTTACCACGCTCAAGCCGGTTACGGATCGAATCTTCGGTACGAGCGCCACAGTCACCTGGCCTTACGAGGAAGGCGCGGCGCCTGATTACGCGGAGGTTCGGACACGCGTTATCGGCGCGCTGCTGAAGGAGTTTGCCGCGCATGACAGCATGAGCGTGCAGCACACGCTTTTCGACATGGGAAAGGCCGCGCTGGCAGCGGCGCCGGAGATTGCGCGCATCACGCTTACCATGCCCAACCTGCATCATCTGCCGGCGGATCTGAGTCCATTCGGACAGGACAATCCGAATCACATCTTTGTTCCCATCGACGAGCCGCACGGGTATATTGAGGCGACCATTGAGCGGTGAGATTTACTCGAGCTCGCTAAGATCCGCGGGTTCATCGATGTCCACTTCACCGCCTGAAAAAGGCACTTCGATGAGGCGGCAAGGCGGCTTTGCCAGCAATGCGCGGGCGCCTTTGTCTCCGCTGAGCGCGCGAAGGTGTGCGAAAACGATGCGCGGAAACACAGCCGGAATGCCAAGCACGCCTGCGTAGGATGAAGCCACAATCGCAGGCGCGCTCTGAGCCGCAAAAGTATCCATCAAGGCACGCAGGTGATCGACGGTAAGCCGGGGCTGATCGCAGGCCTGGATGAGCGCCCCTGCCGCGTCCGGCGCAGACTCTTCCAGCGCATCGAGACCGGCATGAATCGAAGCGGAGATGCCTTGCTCCCAGCGGTCATTGATCACCGGGATTGCGTCGCGCATTTGGATGGATTGAAGAATTCGCTGCTGGTGTGCGCCGAGCACAGCGAAGACGGGAGCCACTCCGGCCTCGCTCGATAACCGGAGCGCGCGTTCCAGCAGCGTTTCGCCGCCGAGCAGCAGCAACTGCTTCGGCTGGCCGAGGCGACGGCTGGCTCCCGCAGCAAGAACGATAGCCGGGAGAGAATCAATCACGGTTGGCCTTCGGTGTCTGGTTGTAACACAATCAAGAGAACCAGAGCTACTACGGCGAACATGCGGAAGGCTGCTTCCTGACCGTTCCAGGTATGCGACTGCCACATCAGGAACCATTCACTGCCAACAGAAAGAAAGGCGATTAGCCACATCAGCAGCGAGAGGGTCAGTGCCATCACTGGCACGCGCTTGGCAGCGTTGAACGAGGCTGCCCCAAGCCGCAATCCGCGGCCGAGCCGAACCACGCCCCACCACAGCAGAATGGTTGTCGCAATCTCCCACGCGATGATGCTCCAATAAAAGGCGAGATGAATCGCCGGCGACGGAAGCGCTCGCCATAGCCCGTGATTACCGGGAAAAGTCGAATCCATCGAAAGCACGTGGCGGACAAACTGGTAATTCGAGTCGAAGTCGGTGAGGTTATTGAACACAACCAGCGTATAGAACAAGGCGATTCCTGCCACCAGCAACAGCTTTGCAGAACGCGTGATCATTGTTTCCCCCCGGCCGATGCGAATGTCTTGAAGTAAGCCGTCAAAGCGTCCAGTGTTGCGTCGTCGTAGTTGGTGTGAGCCGGCATGGTTGCCTTGAGGCTCAGGGAAGTGGGGTTTCGGATCGTCTGGCGAAAACGATGGCTATCCTGCGCCGCATCTTTAGCCAGCTGCAGCCAGGAACGGCCGGCCTTTGCGCCCCCCTCGGAACCCATGTTGTGGCAGCGGAAACAGTCTTGCCGCGCAATCACGTAGCCTTGTTCAACGGGAGAGTTCTCGTGCCAATTGCCAGGCGGTTGGATCGCGCCAAAGACTACAGATTCCCTTTGGAACTCGATGCGAACGACGCCATAAGGAACCTGCGGCTCGTCCTCATGGGAAAGCACCTTGAAGACCGGTTTGAAGAAGGGGTGCGCGATGAGATATGGGCCTGGATTTCCGCTGTCACGCAAGGACGGCCATTGATCGTGGAGCTTGCCGTTGATGCTCAAGACCAAAATCGGATGATGCGCTGCAAGGTAGTCATGCGGATAATTGGCGCGATATTGGTCATCGCAGATGGCCACAATCAGCAAGTCGGCCGATGCATGGCCAAGCAGATTTGCGAGTGAATCCAGAGACACACCGCTGATTTCCGTCCCCGCAGGCAGATTCGAGTCGTCATTTACGGTAAAGCTTTCCTGGGGCAAGCGCAGCAGATCCTCATAGCGAATGAACCGCGTGGCGCGTGCTGGCGCGCTTGCAAGCTCTCCGCCAACTTCGAGGTCGCCTGCGGAGAACCGCTCCGCATGCAGTATGCTCTGGGAATCTACCGTAGGCAGGGCGGCAAGCGCGGCGCTAGCAAGCGACAGCAGAAAAGCTCGCATCATGGCCTCATGCTAAATTGGCGGGAATCGAAGACCAAATAAAATCTTCCCCTGACGTGCTAAATTCAAAATTAAATGACTACGCCGATTTCACCAGAACAGAATCTGGCCGCACTTGGGCACACGCTGCCTGCACCTCCGGCTCCGGGCGGCAACTACGTTTCCTCCAAGCAGGTGGGGACTATCGTTTATCTGTCCGGAGTCATTTCAACGGGGCCTGGCGGCGCCATTACCGGGACTGCGGGCCTGGACTCTTCCATCGAAGACGGCTACGCGGCGGCGAGGGCGTGTGCCCTCACGCAGTTGGCCGTGCTCAAGCGGGATCTGGGCTCGCTCGATCGCGTGGCTGAGGTGTTGACGGTGAATGGCTACGTCAATGCTGTTGCCGGATTCCCGGACTCACCGGCGATCATCAACGGCGCTTCCGATCTGCTGGTTCAGGTGTTTGGCGAGGAGGGGCGCCACGTGCGCGCCGCCGTTGGCCTGAGTGCTCTGCCGCGTAACGCGCTGGTCGAACTGCAGATGACCGTGAGGGTGAAGGAATCATGACGGAACACGTTCTCTCCGCCGAGCCAACCCACTCCGTGTGGGATCGCACGCTGGGACCGCGGTTGCGCATCGAGCCTGGCGATGAGGTCGCTTTTGAATGCGTGGATGCGAGCGGCGGCCAGGTGCACCCGGCCATGACGACCGCGGAGTTCCTCACCATTGACCGCGCGCGCATCCACGCCCTCACGGGGCCTGTTTGGATTGAGGGCGCGGAGCCGGGCGATGTTCTTGAGATCGATGTGCTATCTACCCGTCACGCCGGCTGGGGATGGTCCAGCGTCATCGAGGGACTCGGCTTCCTGAAGGACCGTTTCCACGAGCCTTATCTTTTTCATTGGCAGCTTGACGGCGAATCGACCTCGTCCCTTGCGCCCGCGGTTGTGCCGGTGCGGCCGTTTCTGGGTGTGATGGGCGTGGCGCGCGCGGACGATGGCGCATTTCGCACACGACCGCCGGGCCCTTTCGGCGGAAATCTCGATGTGCGCGAGCTATGCGCAGGGTCGCGGCTCTACCTGCCGGTGTTCAATCACGGCGCCCTCTTCAGTTGCGGTGACGGTCACGCGGCGCAGGGCGACGGCGAGGTATGCATCAACGGCATCGAGTGCCCGCTCGACGTTACGCTGCGCTTCCATCTTCACAAGCAGCAATCGCTCTCCGGACCCCTTGTCGATGCGAGCGAAACTGCCGCGGCTGATTCACGTGCCGACGCATGGGTGGTCGTAGAGACGGGGACAGACCTTGCCGACACTGCGCGCGCTGCGACCAGCCGCATGGTGGACCTGCTCGTCAGCCGTTGGGGATTCACAGAAGTCCATGCATACATTCTGTGCAGCGTGGCTCTCAAGCTTCGCCTCAGCCAGGTGGTCAACGAGCCGGTTTACACGGTAAGCGCCGCGCTGAGCAAGCAGATTCTACCCTATCGAGAGCTGTTTTCAGCGCAATGATCATCAACGACCCTGAAATTGTGGCGGAGCTCCGTGCGCTCTATTCGCGCTATGAAGAAGCGCTGGTCAGCAACGATGTAGACACGCTCATGGGCATGTTCTGGGCCGCGCCGCAGGTGATGCGTTTCGGGGTATCCGAAAATCTCTACGGCGCCGAAGAGCTTGACGCTTTCCGCAAGGCGCGGCCGGCGGCGAACTTGGCGCGCACCGTCACGAGGCTGGACATTGTGAGTTTCGGGAGAGACTTTGCAAGTATCGCTTTGGAGTTTGAGCGTTCATCAGTCGCTGGAAAGGTGTGCGGCAGGCAGAGCCAGGTGTGGGTCCGGCTGCCTGAAGGTTGGCGCATTGTGCAGGCCCACGTCTCGCTGCTACCTGCCGGCTGATCGCAAAACGATCGATCAAATCGATCGCGCTCAGGTCGACAGCGTGACGGTCAACCGATCAACGGGCGCCTCGTTGAACGCAGATTCGAGACTGTGCGAATCGGGAAACAGCTTTCCCGTCACATGGCGCGCGGGAAATGAAAAGCTCAGTTCAGCTTCCGCAAACGGCCAGGGCGCAAGGCGAAAATGACGAGGTCCAATTGGAAGCACGTTCACTTCCGCTGTCCCTGCGTCGTTGAGCGGCAAGGGGTGCAAGAGATGCGCGGGCGAGGTGAAGGCTACGCAGGTCAGGAGTGAAAGGTTGTCGCAGGCCTGCAGGAGGCGGAAGTGTTCGAGGATAGTTTGCTCGGTTTTTTCAACCTCGGCAAGCGAGGGGTCGCGGGCGATTGCTGCGCGCAACTCGTCCTGGTAGCCCTGCAGGCGAGAGAGAAACGAGTCCAGTAGCATAAGGCCCTGGGGCGCAATGGTCGAGCGGTCGGCGTGTGCGGTGAGCAGGTTGTCGGTATGCATGGAGATAAGCAGGGCGGCGTAGGGGTCGTCTTCCGCAACGATGCGCACGGCGCGGTCGCGGACCGCGAGGTATTCTTCAAGGTCGATTTCTTCAAACGCAGAGTACTTGCCGACAAGCTCGGTGGAGAACGCAGAGGGCTTGCCTTGGCTCGTGATGGAAGGATGCGCATCGCGCGCGGCCCAGCCGTTGTCGTGACAGGCAATTCCCTTGAGCACGCGAGATCGCGGTTCAGGCCTGCGGAATCGCGCGTTGCCCCAGGCGGCCGCAAAATCGCCGGCCAGATGCGCGTGATCGGGATGCGTGATCAGCCACCACCCTGTCTCCGATTCCATGCGTAACATGAGCGTCCTCCTTACTCCGCAGAGTGCGGTCTACTTGACTCATGCCAGTTATGCAGCGCCAGCCACTCCAGAAACATGACGATAAAGAAAAATGAAAAGCCAAGCACGGTGGCGGCAAAGACCAATGCGAAAAGGTACGCGGTCTCCATTTGATTGTTGGCATAGACGATTGCATAACCGAGCCCGCCCTCACCCACGCGCGTGGAGCCGGCGAACAATTCCCCGGTCAGCCCGCCAATGACGCTGATGCCTGCCGAGATGCGAATGCCGGTGAAGAGATTCGGCAGCGCGTACGGCAGACGCAGCTTGAAAAGAATCTGTGCGGGTGTTGCTTTGTACATGAGAAAGAGATGAATCAGGTTCTCATCCACGCTGATGAGTCCCTGCGTGGTGTTGGCGATGATGGGCGCGAGACAAATGATGAATGTGACAATAGTGACCGCGAGAATGCCTGCGCCCACCCAGTTGATAATCAGCGGGGCAATCGCCACAATGGGCACAGTCTGGAGAAGAATTGTGTAGGGAAATCCGAGTTGCCTGAGTCCGCGCCATTGCGCAAAGATCATGGCGATGGCCACGCCCACGATGATGCCGGCGACAAGGCCGCCGGCGGCTTCCCCGGTGGTAATCCAAAGCGAGCTGAGAAGTGACGGATAACGGTCGCGCAGCGCGTCCGCAACCGCGTGCGGGCCTGGCAAGATATAAGCGGGCACATGAGCGAAAGCAACAACGCGCGACCAGATGGCCAGCAGGCACGCAAATACGATCAGGCTGTTTAAAACGAGCCATCGCTTCTTCATGGTTGATAGACCCCCCGCAGCAAACGCGAAG
>Ga0302326_10021970_pt1 | contig 13063 bp, 11 predicted proteins | sample Palsa_T0_3_FD_202264 | JGI IMG/M metagenome (GOLD analysis project Ga0302326, IMG submission 202264) | Peat permafrost microbial communities from Stordalen Mire near Abisko, Sweden - Palsa_T0_3 | ecosystem: Environmental > Terrestrial > Soil > Palsa > Peat permafrost | place: Sweden: Abisko... | reverse complement strand
CTGCGGGCGGCTCAGGCGGCCGTCTATGGCGCCGATTCTGTCGTTCCCCACAATTTCGCGCACATCGCGCCGCGCTACCTGATTGTCCTGCTGGGATGTCTGTGTCTTTTCTTCAGCTGCCTGCAATTGCCCGCAGGCAGATGGCAAAAGCCATTGATCTACCTGGGAAAGATCTCTTACGGCTTGTATGTCTTCCACTTGTTGTGGCTGGGTATTTCACGGGATCTCATCAGGCGTCTTGCGAGCGGCCACCTCACTCCACTTGCATCCCAGCTGTGCGCCATGACGGTCGCTCTTCCCGCCACGATTGCCACCGCCATGCTCTCCTACCGCTACCTGGAGAGTCCGTTTCTTCGTTTCAAGAAACGCTTCACCGTGGTGCGGTCGCGGCCTTTGTAATCGCGCTCACTTGATGTTGTAGCCGTCCACCCGCCAGTAGCCTTTGGCGAGGCCGAGATACACCGTCTCCACTGCATCCGGCCGGTTAGCAAAGCTAGCCTGGTAATGCAGAATCACGTACTGTCCCTCGGGAGCCCCGGACACCGTCGTGGTATAGCCGGCATCGACGAGCTCGCGCGACTGCAGCGTCCCGACGCCAGCCCGCGTTTTCGCAATTTGCGTGGCATACGCATCGCGGTCGAGTTGGGCACGAATCAGCATGCCCGTGTAGGCATAGCTATCCGCATAGCGCCCCTGGTCCAGGTAACCGAGGAACCCCAGGGCCTGGCGCTCAGCCGCCTGCTCCTCGGCCATGTGCGGGTCTTCCGTGGGCGGTGGCCCGGCTTGCGGGGGATTCTGTATAGCGAATGACCTCCCCTGCGCCAGACTGGCTATCGCTATTGCGATAACCAGCCAGCGAATCAGGAGGCACGACTTTAACTTTTGTCCCATAAATAGCTCTACCGTAAATACTTCACCGAGCAGCCATAGGGCCGGGTCACAGGGGTTTGTACCGCCTGACCCGACATGGCCTCGGCCAGCGCCGCAGACACGTAATTCTTCGACGCCTTGATGTCGGATACCTCCGTGGTGGGATGATCGTCGATGGCGCCGGCATAGATCAATTTCCCGCTGGGATCTATGACATACATATTAGGCGTGGTCCTGGCGTCGTACATGTGACCGATATCGCCCTTGGGATCGAGGATGGCTGCCGTTGGTAGAGCGCCCATTTTCCTGAGGTAGGCGTTTTCCTGGCCCGCATCCACATACCCCTGCTGACCGGGCGCAGAGGAGATGACGGTGAACCAAACTACTCCTTTCGCCGTCCACTGCTTCTGCAGCGACTGCATGTTTCCGCTCTCATAGTGCTTAACGGTGTAGGGGCAATCGTGGTTATGCCACTCCAGCACCACGAACTTGCCGCGGTACTGATCTAAGCTTTCGGTCTTCCCGTTGGAGTCGGTTCCATGAAAGTCGGGCGCCTGGCTGCCGATCTGGGCGGCATAGGCGGAAAAGGTTAGGGCTACCATCGCGGCCATAACGGTGCGTTTGCAGTTCATCGGCTTGTCCTTTCAGGGTTGAGGCTGCAGAAGTGCCTGGCTGTTTGGCCTGGGGCGACTCTGCAGCTGATCAAGCGCCCCAAGAACGATGCCGGGTGTGAGCACCTCGGGTAGCACCAAGGCTGGCTGTCCGGGAGGGTAGAAGACGTACGTGGGCACTCCACTGCGTCCGAGCTCAGTGAGCGCTGCAGCAATACTCTCGTCGTGCTTGGTCCAGTCAGCGCGAACGAGTACGATTCCCGAGTCGTGCAGGCGCCTGCGGACATCGCCGCGATTAAGAACAGCGCGCTCATTGACCTGGCAGCTCAGGCACCAGCGGGCGGTGAAATCCACAAACACCGGACGGCCCTGCGCACGATACTGCTCAATGGCTGCACGGCTATAAGGTTCCCAGCCTGCACGGTTCGGTCCACTGCCGGTGCGAGCGCTATTGGCATCTGCTGCGGGAAACTTCCATAGTGCGTACAGCGGGGTTACCACTGCCAGCACGATGACCGCGATGGCAAACGCCGAAGCCACCCTGCGTGCCGGCCAGCGGCCGAGGATCCAGCCGGCAATCGCCAATAACAGAAACGCTCCCAGTAAAGCTGTCAGTGCGTCCACTCCGGCGGAGGAAGCAAAGAGCCACACCAGCCAGATGACGGTACCGAAAATAAATACGGATGTGCCCTGCTTCAGCACTTCCATCCAGGCGCCGGGGCGGGGCAGATGACGCATCCATCCGGGATGGAAGGTGAGCAGCACATAAGGCGCGGCCAATCCCAGCGCCAGCGCGGTGAACACGGCAAAAGCGACCGCCGCGTTCTGGGCCAGGGCGAAACCGATGGCCGCTCCCATAAACGGAGCCGTGCAAGGGGTCGCTACTACCATGGCCAGTACGCCGGTAAAAAAGCTGCCGGAATACCCATGGCGCGAGGCCAGACTCGAGCCGGTATTGGTCACGGTGAGCCCGATCTCAAACATGCCAGCGAGCGAGAGGCCGAGAAAAAAGAGCAGTAGCGCCATGACTGCAATAAAACCGGGAGACTGGAACTGGAAGCCCCATCCCAGTTGACGGCCGCCAGCCCTTAGACCTAACAACAGGGCAACCACTGCCCAGAAAGAGACCAGAATTCCCAGGGCATACACCAGGCCGTGCGCGCGAACACGGCTCTCGTGGTGGCGCGAGGCCTCCACTAAAGAGAGACCCTTGATGAACAGGACCGGAAAGACACAGGGCATGAGATTCAGAATCAAGCCGCCCACAAATGCCAAAGAAAGGAAGCGCAGGAGTTGGCCTATACCGGCACCAGGAGTTCCGTCGATCGCTGCGGGCAATGCGCCGGGCGAAGCGTGAATCTCATACGCCGATCCGTCGCCCAGGAGGAGCACACCATTTAGGTGCGCCAGCTGGGAACGGAAGTTCTCATCCTTCTTCAGGGAGATTTCTATCCCGCCATCGACGCGGCTAACCGGCTGCGGCGCCGCATTCTCGATCTGGCTTTGATCTAACGGAAAAAACTGGGCGCTGGTCGCCGGGTGTCCCTTCAGGGCGAGTGCGAAGCCCCCGGGAGTAGCAGCAAAAACGGCTTGGGAGGAGGCTGGAAGGGGCTGGGGCAAAAGGCTGTGGAAGTGATCGAAGAGCGCCTGCCGGGCCGGGTCAACAGGACCTTTTTGGGCTGCAATCTGCAGCGGAACGGCCAGATCGGCCTTGCCCGGGATGCAGACCTCACGGCACACCAGCCAACTGACATGAGCACTGAGCTGGGTAGTGGAGGGTACCTTGAGGGCGGAATCGGCGCTCAAGGTCATGGGGAAAAGCACCTCATCCTCGTACCCGAAATCCATCAGTGGGCCGAGGGGAAGGCGGCGAGGCGCAGGAAACTGCATGGGACCGGCGGTGATGCCGGGAGGGAGCGTCCACTTGACGCTCGGCGGCTCTCCTGAATCCCCTGCATTGACCCAATAAACATGCCAACCCTTATCCAAGGTGAAGTGGAGCCCTATGAGCGAGGTGCCTCCGGGCTGGATCGAGCCGTCCAGCGGGAGCAACTCTACCGTAAGATGTTGCGCGCGAACTGGTCCCTCAACCGGCGGAGCGGCGACGGCGGCAACCGCCCATGCAGCGAATAGGATCAGAACGACTTGGCGCAGACTACGCATATAGGGACCAGGACAGCTCCTATATTGTAGCCGCTCGCCTGTTCCTAAGTTGTCAAAACTCTGTCTCAGCCGAAGGGACCTGTCGGAACCCGCTGTAGTCCCGAAGGGTATCCACGGGGCATTCGGGAAGGCCGAGGGGCGCACCGCAGATCCCTCGGCTTCGCTCGGGATGACAATTCATCTTGGAATCTATCCTTAGCGTTCCCAAACAAATTTGTCATCCCGAGCGTACCCGGATTTCCTGCTTCACCGCTCTCACTGGGCGGCACCCCGAAGTCTTGGCGCTACCGGCGTAGCTGGGCCAGACGTGCGTGTTCCTTGTAGATACAGTGGTCCCCCACTACCAGAACCCCATCCGCTTCGGCCCAGCGGACCGCTTCGTCGTGGCAAACGCCCTCCTGCAGCCATAAATACGGGATCTTGAGACGGATCACGTCTTTCACAATTTCCGGGACATACTCGGAAGCGCGAAAGACGTCCACCAGGTCAATTTTGCCCGCGGCTGCATAGGCCTCATCGAGCGTCGGATAAGCCTTCTCCCCCAGCACCTGGGTAGCCGTGGGATGCACCGGAATGATGCGGTAACCTTCCTGCTGCATGTACCTGGAAACATGTAATGCAGGACGGTCGGGGTTGTCGGAAAGTCCCGGCACGGCAATCGTCCGGGTTTTCTCCAGGATGGTGCGAATAGTTTCAGGCTCGTTCAATACATCTCCTCAACTCCCAGGATAAGATGCTCAATCCACGTCCACCGGTTCCTCCAGCGGTTCCGGCCCCTCGCCCTTGCGGCGCATGATGAGATAGCCGCGGATGAAGGGGTCCAGATTGCCATCGAGCACGGCATCCACATCGCCCACCTCGACCCGCGTGCGCAGATCCTTGGCAATGCGGTAGGGCTGCAGCACATAGGAGCGGATCTGCGAACCGAAGTTGATATCCAGCTTCGAGTCTTCCAGCTTCTTCGAAATCTGCTTTTTCTTTTCCAGCTCGTATTCGTAAAGTTTGGAGCGCAGCATCTTCATCGCCTTCTCGCGATTCTTATGTTGAGAGCGCTCGTTCTGACACTGCACCACAATATTGGTGGGCAGATGAGTGATGCGCACCGCGGAGTCAGTGGTGTTTACGTGCTGGCCGCCCTTGCCGCCGGAGCGATAAGTATCAATGCGCAGCTCGTCGGGTTTGATATCGATGTGGATGGAATCGTCGATCTCCGGAGAAACAAAGACGCTGGCAAACGAAGTATGGCGGCGCTTCGCCTGGTCAAAGGGTGAAATACGCACCAACCGGTGAACGCCTGTCTCTCCCGCAAGTTGCCCGAAGGCAAACTCGCCGGTCACAGTAAAAGTGGCGGATTTGATGCCCGCCTCTTCGCCATCCTGATAGTCGTTCATCTCCGTCTTGAAGCCGTGACGCTCGGCCCAACGGAGATACATGCGCAGCAGCATGTCAGCCCAATCCTGCGATTCGGTGCCCCCGGCGCCGGGGTGGACAGTCACGATTGCATTGAGCGGATCGGTCTCCTCGGAAAGCATGGTGCGGGCTTCGAGTTGTTCCACGAATTCGCTTAAGGACTTGATCTCGCGTTCCAGTTCGGGCTCGATCGACTCGCCCTCGCGCGCGAGCTCGAAGTAGGCATCGATGTCCCCGCTTCGGCGCACCAGCTCGCTTTCCATAGCGAGAAGCCCTTCGAGGCGTTTGCGCTCACGCATCAGCACTTGCGATTCGGCTGGGTTGGACCAGATGGCGGGATCAGAGAGCTTTGATTCTAGACCAGCCAGTTCCCTTTCCACTCGGGGGCGGTCAAAGATACTCCAGAAGGTCGCGGACCTTGTCGCGTACCGGAGTGTAGGAAAATTCGAGTTCGTTCAACATGAGGATTCAGAATTCCGATCGGCGCGGTTGGCGCCGCACGCGAGCCCGCACAGTGGCGGCGATAATGCACAAGCTGATTATCCCACACAGGTAGGCGAACAGATCGCCGTGGACGGTGTAGAAGGTCAAGTCGCTGCGATACCCGAACCTGGCAGCCAACGAGGTGAGCGCGTGACGCGGCACGCTGGCCATAAGCCGCCCGTAGGGGTCGATGATCGTCGTGATGCCAGTGTTGGTATCACGCAGCAGCCAGCGGCGATTTTCGACCGCACGCATGCGCGACATGTTGAGCGTCTGCCAGGGCGCGCAGGTGTCGCCGTACCAGCCGTCGTTTGAGATGTTGACCAGCACCCGCGCGCCTTGCTTTACAAACAGCCGTATCTCATCGCCGAAAATCTCTTCGTAACAGATGAAGACACCAAAGCGGTGGCCATCGGTGGAGAAGACCACGCGCCGCCATCCATGGGTCATGTCGCCGGCCGCCTGGGTCAGGTTCTTGGCAAAGGAGAAAAAAGATTTGTACGGGATGTACTCTCCCCACGGGACCAGGTGGATCTTGTCGTAGCGGCCGGCAACTGCGCCATCCATGCCGACAAAGAGCGCGGAGTTGTACATATCAAAGCGGGGTCCGTGGGGATCCAGAGAAGTGGTGCCGGCGATCACCGGCGCCTGCATGGAAACCGCCAGAGCGCGCAGAGCATTCAGCAGGCGCGGATCTTTGTCCTGAAAAGGAGCGGGCGATTCCGGCCACAGAATAATGTCGGGAACCACCGGCTTTGTTGGGCAATCGGGTGTAACCGGATATTCATTGAGCTCCGGCATACCGGCAAGGAAAGGTCCACAGGTGCGGCTACTGAGTTTGAGGAATTGGCTTAGGTGCGCGTCATATTCGGCGCCCGGCCAGCTATTGTCCTGGTTGACGTTTAAATTCTGCTGCAACAACACGGCGGTGGCCGGAGCGCGAGCCGCCGGAGGTGCAAAATGATCGCCGTTTTGCAACAACAGCGCCACCAGCAAACCGCCTATGAACAAGGTGACACGGCGTTTAGGGGTGTGTGCGAGCAACCCCCAGGCAATGAGTGCGTTGCCTGCAACGAGTACGAAGGTAATTCCGTAGACTCCGGTGTAGGGCGCCAGCCTGGTCAGCAGAAAATTATCAATCTGCGAGTACCCCAGCAGATCCCATGGAACCTTGGTGAATCGCGCAGACAACAGTTCCAGCGCTACCCAGAAGAAAGGCGCGGCCACGAGTGCAAATTGGGGCCGAAAGGCGCGTGCGGTTGCAGTGACCAGGAACCCCAGAGCAGCGAAATAAAGCCCCAGCACCATGCTGTAGGCGATGAGAATGCCGGCCGAAATGAACGGCGGCAAGCCGCCGAAGTACAGCATGGTCTGGTAGATCCAGTAGCAGTTGCCGCTAAACCAGAGAAACCCCATGAGATAGGCGCCCAGGGTTGCGCGCAGCACCGCCTTGGGATGGGCTAAATTCCGCTCCGACAGCAGCCCGCAGAACAGAGGCACGAAGGCCACCCAGGCAAAGAAAGTGCGCCAGAAAGGCACCGGGCCGACAATCGAGAAGGGCAGCAGAAGCAGCGCCGCAGAAAAAATACCCAGTAGCCACGGTTGCCGCGCCAGACTTGCCATGGGCGAGAGTCTACCACTCCTTGTCTCCCGATCTTGCCTTCCATCTCGTGTGGTTTGAGACTCTTGCATACTATGAGACGGAGAAAGCGATACAATCAATGTGTATGTGGATCGCCATCTTCTTCATGCGGCTGTTTGAGTTTATGTTCTTCGCCGGCATCGCTGGATCAGCGGTGGTGGTGGTGATTAGTTTTATAGAAGATCTTCAGTTGCTGGTGGGTGAGTAGATCAGGCTTCTCGTGCGTGTTCCATCGTTGACGCTGAACGGCAAGCAACATAGACTCAGGTCTGGCTGCAATCCAGACCGCGACTCTCCCCGGTCGCGGAAATGACACACTAGCCTATATCGAATGGCTTCCGACCGAACAACTAAAGCGCCATCGATTCCCTCCAACCGGGTGAAACTGGTCGTCGCCTCTTCGGTGATGCTCACGTTTATCTCGTTCTGGCGCGCCGCAGCGGTGGTGCTGAACGATCTCGGCTCCTCGGCCTTCTACGCCGGGGGGATCGCGGAAGAAGCTGTAGGCAAGTCTGCTCCCTGGTTCATTCTCGGCGTCATGCTTTTCTCGTTTGCGGTGCGCGCCGTTTACGTCGAGAGCTGCTCCATGTTCACCCGTGGAGGCGTATACCGGGTGGTCAAGGAGGCTCTGGGGGGCACCTTCGCCAAGCTCAGCGTTTCCGCGCTGATGTTCGACTACATCCTGACCGGACCCATTTCGGGCGTTTCCGCCGGACAGTACATCACCAGCCTGTTGAATGAGTTGATGAGCGTGGCCGCTGCTCATAGCTGGCTGCCGGGCGCCATGCTCAGTGGACATAGAGTCGCGCCGCAGCTCCCCATGGATCTGACCGCGGCGGCTTTTGCCGCCATCGTCACCGTTTACTACTGGTGGCAAAATCTGAAGGGCATCGAGGAGTCAAGCGACAAGGCCCTGGAAGTGATGAAGATTACCACCGTGATGGTGGTGATCCTGTTGAGCTGGGGAATTTTTTCCGCCATCCACGTGGGCGCCAAGCTCCCGCCGTGGCCCACGCCTTCGACCCTGCATTTCAGCAACGATGCTCTGGGCTTTCTGAAATACACCAAGCTACCCGCGATGCTGGGCTTGTTTGGCATCATCATGGCCTTCGGTCATTCGGTTCTGGCCATGAGCGGCGAGGAAACGCTGGCTCAGGTCAATCGCGAGATTGAACACCCCAAACTCAAGAACCTGAAACGGGCTGCGATCGTCATTGCGATCTACAGCTTTCTTTTCACCGGCCTTGGTTCGCTGCTCGCCGTGATGTTGATTCCCGATTCGGTGCGGGTGCCGGTCTACCGCGACAACCTGATCGCCGGGATGGCCATGTACATGGTCGGCCCACAGGTGCTGCGGATTATTTTCCGTGTCTTTGTGGTTCTCGTCGGCTTCCTTATTCTTTCCGGCGCAATCAACACTTCGATCATCGGTTCCACCGGTGTGCTGATGCGCATTGCAGAAGACGGCGTGCTCACCGACTGGTTCCGCAAGCCCCATCATAAGTTTGGCACCAGCTACCGGATCGTTAACCTGGTCGCGGCGATGCAGCTTTTCACTATCGTCGCCAGCCGAGGCAACGTAATCGCACTCGGCGAGGCATATGCGTTTGGCGTGATCTGGAGCTTCACTTTCAACAGCCTGGCCATGCTGGTGCTGCGGTGGAAGTACAAGGGCGAACGCGGCTGGAAAGTGCCTCCCAATCTGCGCATCGGCAAGCGCGAGATCCCGATCGGGTTGATTTCGGTCTTTATGGTGCTGCTAACCACGGCACTGGTAAACCTTTTCACCAAGTCGGTGGCTACGGTCAGCGGTATTTTGTTCGCAACCACTTTCTTCATCATTTTTAGCATCTCAGAGCGGGACAACAAGCGCCGCAGAACCACCACCGAACTACAAATGAAAGAGCACTTCCAGCTGGAGCACGAGGATACGGTCGGTCGCGATGTGCTCCAGATCAACCCCGGGTGCGTGGTGGTCACGATGCGCGATGCCAACAACCCCTTCGCGCTCAAGTGGACCCTGGCGCGCACCAACACCGGGGATCAGGACGTGGTGGTGCTGACGGCGCGCATGGTGGGCGCCGGTGGCCCGATGGTCATTTCCACTTCCGATCAGCTCTTCAGCGAATACGAGCAGATGCTGTTTACCAAGGCCGTTTCCGTCGCCGAGAGCTTTGGCAAGCACATCTCGCTTCTGGTTGTGCCGGCGGGAGACATCTTCGCGGCCCTGGTGCAGACCGCCAATTCGCTGGAAGCGGCCGCGGTGGTCTCGGGACTTTCCAGCAAGATGACGGCGCACGAACAGGCATACCGGGTCGGTCAGGCATGGGAAGCACTGCCTGAACCCAAGAAGCAGATCACGTTTTATGTCGTTTCCCCGAATGGGGAGGCGGAGTCGTTTCACATCGGCCCCCACGCACCGTCGCTGCAAGCCGACGATGTGGAGTTGGTGCATCGCCTTTGGTTGAATTTCCGCCGTGATCCCGAGATGCAAAACCTGCACCACAGCGATATCGTCACCCACGCGCTGACCAGATTGGCAGCCGAATATGCGCGCGACAAGCAAGAAACATTGCTTGGTCTTCGGCGGAGAGTGCAGGACGGTCCGCTAAGCGCCGCGCGGCTGGGAGAAGTCCGCAACCCGGTAACCCAGCCAGGAGGCGATTACGCCGTGCGCGCCCCCAGGCCGGACGATGAAGAACACTAAGCCGCCACTCGGTTCTTCCCGAAGCGGTTGAATGTGATCGAAAATCGTGAGGTCAAGCTCAGTGGTATCCCACATCTCGCGAAAAACGAGCGAGATGTGGGTCACCCTTCGGTCCCGTTGCACTTTGTAGCAGATACAGTTTCATACGCTGAAAAACCGGTACCCTCGCCCCTCGGTTCTTCCGACTAGACTTTACGAGTGAGCTTTCCCCCGACAACCGAGATGGCGGCGCCCAAGATCGCGACTCGTCCTGGTGCCCGTTATCCCGATGGCCCCCGCTTTGCGCGCCGTCTCTTCTCGGGGGAGCTCTTTCGCCAAAGTGCGGTCGACTTCATGCTGGACACCGCCCGCCGGTTCGGTGACCTGAACCACTACACCGGATTCGGCCGGCACATCTTCCAGTTCAACCATCCTCAACTGATCGAAGATCTGTTGTTGCGCGACGCCGGCCACCACCACCGCGGACTCGTAATGCAGCGTGCCAAATTGGTGCTGGGTGAGGGGTTGCTGACCAGCGAGGCTCCCCTGCACCTGCGCCAGCGCAGGTTGGCACAGCCGGCCTTCCATCGGCAAAGGATTGCGGCCTACGGAGAAACTATTGGGAGCTACGCGTCAGAGATGACCTCCCGCTGGCAAAGCGGGACGGTGATGGACCTGCACCCGGAGATGCTGCTCCTGGCCTTGCGCATCGTGGGCAAGACGCTCTTCGATACCAACGTTGAGGCGGAAGTGAAAGAGATCGCACAGGCGGTGGATTCTTTTATGGAATTTCTGCCCCTGGCGTTTCTGCCTTTTCCTGAAACCGTGCTCAATCTACCCTTGCCGGCCATGACGCGCATTCGCCGGGGGCGCGCGTACCTCGACAGCCTTATCTACCGCATGATCGCGGAACGGCGCAAGGATCCTCGCGATCGCGGAGACCTGTTGTCGATGCTGCTGGCTACAGTTGACAGCGAAGACGGTACGGGCGGCATGACCGACGAGCAGGTCCGCGATGAATGCGTAACCGTGATGCTGGCAGGCCACGAAACCACGGCAAATGCGTTGAGCTTCGCCCTATGGGAATTGGCGAGAAATCCTGATGTGCAGGAGCGACTCTACCAGGAATCCCATGCTACTCTGGCGGGCCGCACGCCGGACGCGGAAGACTACGCCAAACTCCCCTATGCCGCGCAGGTCTTTGCCGAGGCGATTCGCCTCTATCCTCCCGTGTGGGTGACGGCGCGCACGGCGGCAGAAAGATACGAGTATCGCGGCATAACCATTCCCAAAGGAGCCATTCTGCTGGCGCCGCAGATTGTAGCCCACCGGGACCCTCGTTTCTGGGAAGATCCGCTGCGTTTCGACCCTCAACGCTTCACGGATGAGAACAAAAGCCGCCGGCCTCGCTTCTCCTACTTCCCCTTTGGTGCGGGCGCGCGGCAGTGCATTGGCGAGGGGTTGGCCTGGATGGAAGGGGTGCTCATTCTCGCATCCGTTGTCAGCCACTGGAAGCTTTCGCTTCCTCCCGGTGCCCCCCAAGATCTTCCTTTGCATCCGGCGATTTCACTGCGGCCCAAGGCCGGCCTGCGGCTCCACCTCGAACGTCGCACCAGCTAGTTGTTGCCAAGCGAAAGCAGCCGGAGTAGGCTGATTCAAGAGGCGAACAAATGGCGAATATAGCAGCTGCCCTAAACCCTACTCTTGACCTCTTTCCGATCCTCTCCCGATTCCCTCCCCAGGCTTGCGGAGCACCTCTGACCGGCATTGCCCGGTTGGCGGCGGAATCCTCTCCGGCCGGACAGGGACACCGCATGGAACTGCGCTCGCTGGCGGTCCGTTCGGTGCTCAACCGAAGCGTTTCGCGGCGGGGGTTGCGCTTTGCCTGGAGCATCAATCCCTACCGGGGATGTGAGTTTGCCTGCCGCTACTGCTATGCCCGCTACACCCACGAATTTATGCAATTGCCGCCAGAGGACTTCGAGCGGAAGGTCTTCATCAAGCAAAATGCAGCGTGGTTGCTGGAGCAGGAACTGAAGCAGGTTCGCCCGGGCGAAGAGATTGCGCTGGGCACGGCCACCGACCCGTATCAACCGGTGGAGCGCCATGAAAAAGTGACTGAGTCCCTCCTGGAAGTGCTGGCCCGACAGCGCGGCCTGAGCATCGGCCTGGTCACGAAAGCGACCCTGATTGAGCGGGACATCCCCCTGCTGCAGAGGGTCGCGATGAGCAACCGGCTGGTGCTGCATCTGACCATCACCACTCCCAACGCCGCCTTGGCCCGTTTGCTCGAACCGAGAGCGCCCCGGCCGGACCTGCGGTTTCGAACCGTAGCCCGGCTGCGCGAAGCGGGTCTTCGAGCGGGCATACTCTGTTCGCCGCTGCTGCCCGGCATCACCGACACCGGCAAGGCGCTGGATGGGATGGCCAGGAGAGCAAAAGCCTCGCAAGCCAGCTTTTTCTCCGCCCAGCCGCTGTTCCTCAAACCATGCTCAAAGGAGATTTATCTCGCTTTTGTTCGCGAGCACTTCCCCGCGCTCGAGCCGATGTATCGGAAGCGCTTTGAAAGCGAAGCGTTTGTTTCGACAGCCTATCGGAAGCGGATCGAGGAACTGGTCAAAGCGGTGTGCGCGAAGCATGGTCTGGGCCGCCGCAGCGGAGACGCCTTGTTAACCAGGCAGCTAGGAGATGCGGCGCAACCGCCGGAATGGTCCGGTTCAAGCACCGGCCAACTATCGTTCTCCGACAGCTGCGCAAGTTGAGGGGGCGCAGTCGCCCCAATCCGCCAGGCGCAGCGTTTCGCTTTATATCAGGGCACGACTTTAGTCTTGCCGCAAAGGGCGGAAAGAGACTGGGGCTTCAGCCCCTGCGTGAAAACTCTGCACTCTAACTCCAGAATTTGGGAAGCCCGAAGGGCGCACCGCAGATCCCTCCACTACGCTGCGCTTCGGTCGGGATGACAATTTTGTCTGGGAGCGCTAAGTATTGTTTCCAAGATGAATTGTCATCCCGAGCGAAGCCGAGGGATCTGCGGTGCGCCCTTCGGGCTTCCCAAATTCTGGAATTCTCACGCAGACTCTTCAGCCCCTGCGTTTCTTTCGTATTGAATTTCGCGCAGATTGTACGGTGGCAGGGGCTAAAGAGGCTGCGGAAAAAGTCGGGAGACGGATGAAAATGCGTCCCTCAGCGGCTAAATCC
>Ga0302326_10021969_pt1 | contig 13063 bp, 12 predicted proteins | sample Palsa_T0_3_FD_202264 | JGI IMG/M metagenome (GOLD analysis project Ga0302326, IMG submission 202264) | Peat permafrost microbial communities from Stordalen Mire near Abisko, Sweden - Palsa_T0_3 | ecosystem: Environmental > Terrestrial > Soil > Palsa > Peat permafrost | place: Sweden: Abisko... | reverse complement strand
GAAACCGCTGCTCCACATCGCACAGGTGGACGTTGAATCCCGACCGCGCAAAGACATGCGCAATCCCGTTGCCCATCGTCCCCGCGCCCAGCACTCCGACACACTTGATCTCAGCCATGCCCCGCCCGTTCTACAAAAAGATTCCGCAAAACTGGCGAGTCTATCAGGTATGCCCGGCGCTATGCCTAGAGAATCCGCACCAGCATGCAGGTAATATTGTCCCGCCCGCCGGAAGCATTCGCAGCCCGCACCATGTCACTGACCACCAGCGACAGATTCCGCTGCTCCGTCAACATCGACAGCAGCTTCTCATCGCGCACTTCGCGAGTCAGCCCGTCACTGCACAACATGTAAATATCGCCGGGCGACAAATCCACTTCCGTGATCTCCGGCTCCGTCGGCTCGCTCGACCCAATCGCCCGCGTAATCACATTGCGCAATGGCGACCGCTGCGCCTCTTCCGCCGTCAGTTGCCCAGACCGCACCTGCTCCTCGACAAAGGAGTGGTCCGCCGTCAACTGCTCCAGGTGATTTTCCCGCAGCCGATAACAGCGGCTGTCCCCGGCATGCGCCAGCCAGGCCCGTGCACTGTCCGGCTGCATCAGCAACGCCACCAGAGTAGTCCCCATCCCACGCAGCGCATGGTCCTTTGCCGCAGCATTGCGAATCGCATCATCGGCCGACCGCACCGCCATCCGCACCGTGGCCGAGTTCAATTTCTCCGCGCCATCCAGCCACGCCAGAAATGCTTCCGTCGCCATATGACTGGCAACTTCGCCGGCCGCCGCGCCTCCCATGCCGTCGCAAACTACGAACGCGCCCTCCTCGACACGCAGTCCGAAGGCGTCCTCGTTTCCCTGCCGGACCAGCCCGCGATCGGTCGCGGCCACAGCCTCCCAGCGATGTTTCGAGTCTCTTTGCATTTGGGGCAACACCACTATAGTTGGTTCCTTGCGTGCCGGGAGTGGCAAATGCTGTTCCATCCAATCTCCCAATGCGCTCGCCATGGCTGCCCTCCATTTCCTTTCCTCAAGACGCGCTCGGTTCTCGTTCCGGCTCGTGCCTTCGCCCTCTAGTACAGATGCAGGATTCCCGCCGAGGTTTGCCGTCTCCAGATATCTCTGGCGGAAACTCGTACGGGCTCTCTATCAATCCGTTTCGTTTCTATACGAAACCACGCGTTCAGAAGCTGGACGCATATAACCTTGCGCGCCCGCTCTCCATCAGTCTCGCTTTGCTTGCAAGAATCCAATTACGCAACCTCGCGGCAACAAATCAGGTCGCGTACAACCCGGCCAGGTGTATCTCGATAGCTTCTTCGAGTGGCGCGCTACTTCTTTTTTGAAAGCCTCGTTTTGCCGAGATGCAAAAGATGGCGGGCGACATCAGCGTCGACCCGTGCAAACCTGATCCGGCGAACTCCGCGATCCGAAGAAAACGCATCGGTTCAACGAAAGGACACGACTTCAGTGTGCCAAGAAACGTCAGGCGCGCAGCGCCTTCCTCTCTGCCGAAGGCGCGCTCTTGTAAGGGCGTAGACCGCGCCTATAGAAACAGTCATCCATCTCGACCGGCTCAAGCACGCCGGGAGGGTGAGTTGCCTTATTGCCAGGCCACCTCACCCTCCTCGATGCCGGTGCAGGGCCGCACAGCATCGCGGCCACAGCTTCGCGAACCGCCGACTTAACCCGCAAAATGTCCCAGCGGACCGTTATTCTGAAAGTTCTATCTTTGTCACCGCTCCGGCCGTACGCCTCCGCAACGCGTCCAAGGCGGAGCTAATTCCAAGGTGCAAGGCTTCCCTGCATGCACTGTCAGTGATGCTGTGCGTCGCCTGGTGAATCGCATCCAGGGTAGACACGTCCATAAACAGCTCAGGGTAGAGTCCTGCCTTCTCGCCTTCAAGCCATATCGGCGGTCGGTTGGGGGAGTTGGGCTTCTTGGGATCACCACCGCCTCCGTTATTTTTACTTGATGTGACACCGATCGGGGTGGGTGGAACGTTGACACATTGGTGTGTTTTATCGAATTGCAGGATACAAATATTCGATCCCATTTACGACTCCTGTCCTGTTGCGCAATACGCAACCAGAAATGATTTTTTGCAGCAGTTCTTGCGCCGATGTTTTAGCTGATCGGGATAAGTGGAGTCAAGTTAGTCAATCGAAGTTCCGAAAGACGAGTTACTAAGTCGCGCTAACTCTGTCTAACTCGGGATATCACCGAAGCCTGGCGGCACTTTTGAGTGCTCGGTAAACGGCCCTCATCGCAGACCACGATAGCGGCGGACCCACCTCGGTGAGTCCGGCCCCGGCTCCAGTCCTCGAACCCTTGCGAAACCTGTCAAGGGCCAACCTCTCTCATCCGCCCTAAGTGCGAACAGCACGAGAGATAGAGTGCGCAGAAAAGTGGATCACCACCCTGCCGCAGCTGCGATAATGAAACAGGGGATCCAAATGGAGAGCCTTCCCGATCGGTGCTCCGAATTCCCAGCTCGCTCGCAACTCGTTTGTTTTCTATATTCTGCGGGGAACTCGTTTAGAATCTATATTTTGCGCGGTGAGCCTTCGGCTAAGCCCAATCGAATCTATATTTTGCCTCAAGAATAGGGGGGTACACCCCCCCGAAGAAATCAGGTAGTTATCGGGGCTCCGTCGGGGCTCCATTCCGCCCCCATTCCCTGGTTGAAGGAACCGCGACAGCCGAACTTAGGAGCTCTCGCCCGCCGAGTGCAGCTTGCTCTCCGCGCCTGCGATCACTTCGTTCGCCTCTTCGTAAGCCTCCGCATCCTCGCCGGCCTGCTGCCAAAGCTCCTGGCCATGTTGCAGCTGCTCCTCGGCCCGGGTCTTGTCAATCTCTTCCGGCTTCTCCGCACTGTCGGCCAGCAGCGTCACCTGCCCCGGCAGCACTTCGACGAATCCCCACTCGACGAAGTAGCGCTGCTCGCCGGCTTCGCCGCCATGCAGGCGGACGTCGCCCGCGCCCAGCTCCGACAACAGCGGCGCGTGCCCCGGCAGCACTTCGATGTACCCGCTGGCCGCCGGCAGCTCGACTGCAGCCGCCGTTGTGTCCAGCAGGATGCGGTCCGGCGTCACCAGCCGGACCTGCAACAGGCCTTCACCCGGATTTGTAACTGTATCTGCCACTATTGCTCTCCGTTACTTTCTACGCCGCCTGCTTCATCTTCTCCGCTGCGGCCAGCACATCTTCAATCGAGCCCTGCATGTAAAACGCCTGCTCGGGAATGTCGTCGTGCTTGCCTTCGATAATCTCCTTGAAGCTCCGCACCGTGTCCGCAATCTTGACGTAGCGCCCCGGAATGCCGGTGAACTGCTCCGCCACATGGAACGGCTGCGACAGGAACTTTTGCACCTTGCGCGCTCGCTGCACCGTCAGCTTGTCATCGTCTGACAGCTCGTCAATGCCGAGAATCGCGATGATGTCCTGCAGCTCCTTGTAGCGCTGCAGAATCCGCTTTACGCCCTGCGCCACGTCGTAGTGCTCCTGCCCAACAATGCGCGGCGACAGAATGCGCGAGGTCGAAGCCAGCGGGTCGACTGCCGGATAAATGCCCAGCTCCGACAGCGGCCGCGACAGCACCGTCGTCGCATCCAGGTGAGCAAACGTCGTCGCCGGCGCCGGATCCGTAAAGTCGTCCGCCGGAACGTAGACCGCCTGCACCGAGGTGATCGAACCCGTCTTGGTCGACGTGATGCGCTCCTGCAGCTCGCCCATTTCCGTCGCTAGGTTCGGCTGATAGCCGACCGCCGAAGGCATGCGCCCCAGCAGCGTCGACACTTCCGACCCCGCCTGGGTGAAACGGAAAATGTTATCGATGAACAGCAGAGTATCCGCGCCGCCCTCGTCGCGGAAATACTCCGCCACCGTTAGCGCGGTCAGCGCAACCCGCAGACGCGCACCGGGAGGCTCGGTCATCTGGCCGTAAATCAGCGCGGCTTTGGACTTCGACGGGTCCTTCAGGTTGATGACGCCGGACTCCTGGAACTCGAGCCAGAGATCGTTGCCCTCACGAGTCCGCTCGCCGACCCCGGCAAACACGCTGTAGCCGCCGTGCTTGGACGCAACGTTGTTGATCAGCTCCTGGATGACGACGGTCTTGCCAACGCCGGCGCCGCCCATCAGTCCGATTTTGCCGCCCTTCAAGAACGGCTGGATCAGGTCGATGACTTTGACCCCGGTTTCAAACATCTCTTCTCGCGTCGACTGCTCATCAAACGCCGGCGCCGCACGATGAATCGGCCGATATTCCTGCGCGTCTACGGGACCCATCTCATCCACCGGCTGCCCGATGACGTTGAGCACGCGACCCAGCGTCGCCCGTCCGACCGGCACCATGATCTGGTTGCCCAGATCGATCGCCTTCATCCCGCGGACCATGCCCTCGGTCGCTTCCATGGCGACGCAGCGCACCCGGCCTTCGCCGAGATGCTGCTCCACTTCGAGGATGACGTTGATGGGCGTCGGCACGTCAAAGCCATCGCTGACGACGCGCAGCGCCTGGTAAATCGGAGGCATCGTCGCCTCCTCAAACTGCACGTCGACCGCCGGGCCCGACACCTTGATGACCCTGCCCACATTCTCTTGTTTGTTCTGCTCGTTGTCCGTCATTATCCCTCTTGCAGTGCGGCTGCGCCGCTCACAATTTCAGTTAGCTCTGTCGTAATCGCTGCCTGCCGAACCCGGTTCATCGTCAGCGTCAGCGCATCAATCATCTCCGACGCATTGTTGCTCGCCGAATCCATCGCCGTCATTCGCGCCGCGTGATACGCCGCAATCGACTCAATCACCGCGTGATAAATCTGCGTCGCCAGGTACCGCGGCATCAGGCGCGAAAATACCTCCGCCGGGTTCTGGTCGTAGATGTAGTCCACATCCGAAGTCCCGAATTTCTTGCCGATCTCATCTTCTTCCGACGTGTCGGTCTGCCGGATCCCGACGCCGGCGCTCAACGCAGCCGTGGCCGCTGCCTGGCGCTCCTCGAGAGTTGGCTCATACGCCGTCTCCCGCTCCGTCTCGCCCAGCTTCTCGATTGGAAGCAGCCGCTCCACCACAATCCGCTGCGCGATCACGCTCTTGAATTCGTTGTACGACAAGTAAACCGAATCAATCTCGCCGCGCTCGTACATGTGGACGATCCGCGTCGTCAGCTGGCGCACCTGTTCGAACGTAATCTTCTCCAGCGGCGCCGGCGGCTCCCCTAACAACTGAACTGCTGCCGTCCGCTCTCGCGCTGCGAAAACTGCGGTCTCGTCAGCTTCGGCATGTCCGTACGTGTGCGGCAACTCTGGAAACGCCGCGGACGTATAGCGCCTCCGAAATGCTTCCTGCGCCTTCCGGCCCAGCGCAACGATGTCCACGCTCTTGCCTTCCAGTTCACGGATCTTCCGCTGACCGGCCTTCAAGATATTCGTATTGAACGCACCGGCAAAGCCGCTCTCACCAGAGACGACAATCAAAAGCGCCGTCTTCTCCTCACGCTCGACCAGCAACGGATGCCGGATTTCGCCGGATTCCGGGTCGACCAGCTCCGCACGCTGCACCAGCGACTTTAAGACATTGGTCAGCATCTGCGCATAGGGGCGCGAACTGAGCGCTCGCTCCTGCGCCCGCCGCAAACGCGCCGCCGACACCATCTTCATGGCCTTGGTGATTTGCCGCGTGTTCTTCACGCTGCGGATGCGTCGCCGTAGATCCAGTACGCTCGCCATGGCCCGCGGTTACGCGCTCGCTCCCGTAGGCAGCTTCGTTTCCTCAGTCTTGTTGCTCACAGTTTTGTTCTGACCGTCAGAATTATTCTGGATCACTGACTTGTCTTTCTTCGCTCCATCAGACTTGGCACCATCGCTGGCCGCGGCGGGTTTCTTTCCGCCAACCGGCTCGTGGCTTTCGAGAAAATCTTTCTTGTACTCGGTCAACGCTGCCTTGATGCGGTTTCGCAAATCATCATCCAGCGCCTTTTTCGTCAAGATGTCTGTAAGCAACTGCTGTTGGCTGGTGTCGAGATATTTGTACAGCCCATCCTCGAACTCGCGAATGTCTGGCACCTTCAGGTCGTCGAGAAAACCATTGTTGCCGGCGAAAATAATGATGACCTGTTTGTCGAACGACAGCGGCGAGAACTGCGGCTGCTTCAAAATCTCCGTCAGCCGCTGACCTCGATTCAGCTGCTGCTGCGTCGCCTTGTCGAGATCGCTGCCAAATTGCGCGAATGCCGCGAGATCACGATACTGTGCCAGGTCCAGCTTCAGCGTCGAACCGACTTGCTTGACCGCCTTGATTGCCGCGGAGAATCCGACCCGGCTCACGGACAGGCCGACATTGACCGCAGGCCGAACGCCGGAGTTGAACAAATCCGTCTCGAGAAATATCTGCCCGTCCGTGATCGAAATCACGTTCGTCGGAATGTACGCCGAGACATCGCCCGCCTGCGTCTCAATGATCGGCAGCGCCGTCAACGATCCGCCGCCCATCTTGTCGCTCAGCTTGGCCGATCGCTCCAGCAAGCGGCTGTGGAGATAGAACACGTCGCCCGGGTAAGCTTCGCGGCCAGGCGGACGGCGCAGCAGCAACGAAAGTTCGCGATACGCCACCGCGTGCTTCGACAGATCGTCGTAGATCACCAGCGCGTGCTTGCCACGGTCGCGGAAATATTCCGCAATCGCCGTCGCCGCGTATGGCGCGATGTACTGCATCGGCGCCGGCTCCGAAGCCGAGGCGACAACCACGATCGTGTAATCCATCGCGCCGTAGTCGGTCAGTGTTTTAACAACTTGGGCTACGGAAGAACGCTTCTGGCCAATCGCGCAGTACACGCAGATCAGATCGTTCTTGGCGTTGTTCAGAATGGTGTCAATCGCAATCGCAGTCTTACCGGTCTGCCGATCGCCGATGATCAACTCGCGCTGTCCGCGGCCGATCGGAATCATCGAGTCAATTGCCTTCAGACCGGTCGCCATCGGCTCACGCACTGGCTGGCGCTCAATCACGCCGGGCGCCAGGCGCTCGACGGGAGAATTCTCCGTCGTCGCCACCGGCCCGCGATCATCAATCGGCTGACCCAGCGCATTGACGACGCGTCCAATCATAGCCTCGCCCACCGGCACGCTCATGATGCGGTGGGTCCGCTTCACTTCGTTACCTTCGCGAATCTCGGTGTAGTCGCCCAGAAGTACCGCGCCGACCTGGTCTTCATCCAGGTTCATCGCGAGGCCGAAGACGCCGTGCGGAAACTCCAGCATCTCGCCGGCCATCACCTTGTCGAGCCCGTGGATTCGCGCAATGCCATCGCCCAGGCTGATGACCGTGCCGACCTCGTCCACCTGGACCTTCGACTCGTAGTTCTCAATCTGCTCGCGGATTAACTGGGTTATTTCGTCTGCTCTGATTTGCGACATGCTCGTTTCCTGACTGCCCCTTCAAATCGTTCAGAATTTCAAAACTTGTTGACTTGCACCTGCAGCTAGCTCGAAGCCAGCTGCTCCTTCAATCGCTGCAGCTGTCCACGCACGCTGCCATCAAATACAGTGGACCCGACCTTGACCAGCGCCCCGCCCAGCAGGCTCGCATCGAGCCGATAATTCGCCCGTATGCGCTCATGTCCTGACATCCGCGCAATGCTGGCTTCAAACTCCTCCCGCTGATCAGAAGAAAGCTCTCGCGCGGTTACAATTTCGGCCTCCACCACGCCGTTGCGCCGATCTAACTCCGTCCTCGTCTCCGCCAGAATCTCGGGAAGCTCGCCCATCCGGTCGCGATCGACCAGCACGGCGAGGAAATTCCGTACCTGCTTCATCGCCTGAATCCGTCCGCAGATCGCATCCAGCACTTTCAACTTCTGGTCCATCGGGACCGCGGGATTGCTGAGTATCTCGCGCAGATCGCGGCTCTCCGCAAAAGCGGCGTCGAACGCATTCAGCTGGTCCATCGCCGCCTGGCCATCCACTCCGGTGGATGAAGCCACGTCGGCGAATGCGCGGGCATACAACTGGGCGACGGCTGCCATTAATTTTTCTCTTCCCCGCGACCGCTGCCAAGGCTGCTGGCAAACCGGCCGACAATCTTCTCGTCCATCGCGGAGGTCATCTGCAACCGCTGCTCAGCCGCCGACACCGCCAACTCCGCCGCAAACTTTTTCAGCTCCCTGCGCGCCGCCGCACCAGCCGTGGCAATCTCCTGCTCGGTCGCATCCACCAGGCGATCTTTTTCCGCTTCCAGCGTCTCGCGAAAGCGCTCTTCCTCGCGCAGCATGTCGCGCTCCGCCTGCTGACGCATGCCGATAATTTCGTCGTCCAACTTCGACAGCCGCTCTTCGACCGCCAGCAAGCGCCGGTTCGCGTCGTCGGTCGCAGTTCTTGCTTCGACCAACTGTTTTTGCAAACGCTCTCCGCGATTGCGGAGCACCGTCGGCACGGTTCTCCGTATGTAGAAAACAATCGCGATTACAACGATGGCCAGATTCAGCAGCTCGAACAGCAGGGACGCCGTCCGCGGCTGCATGTGCAGCCACCCTGCGATTTTCACCGTCGAGGGCGACAGCCGGTACTGATCTTTGTCGTCCGGGGGATTCGCATCGGGGTCGGCGGTGCCACCTGTGCCGACCTGTCCCTCAGTCGCGGGCGTATGCGCCTTACCCGGCTCCTGCGCGTAGCCGCGGTGTGTGCCCGCTACAAAGATCGTCAGCAGCAGCGCGAACGTGAGAACGCGTGAGCGCCGTTTCATCGCGCACCCGCATTCTCTTGCTGTGGCAGCACTGCGGCCAGCACCTGTGACGCCAGCTGGTCTACCGTCTGCTCGATCTGTTGCCGCGCTTCATGCGCGCCCTGCTCCAGTTCGAGCTTGGCCGTCTTCACCTTCATCTGGGCCATCTCCCGCGCAGCGGACAATGCCTGCTCGCGCTCCAGATTCCACTGCTGCATGCGATGCTCGCGCGCCAGCGACACTCCTTGCCGCGCCGACCGCAGCCGTCCTTCGTACTCCTCGGTCTTCAATTCCGCGGTCGAAATTGCGGCGTGCGCGCGATCCACCGCACCGGTGGTCAGCTCGCGCCGCTGCTCCAGCACGCGATGCAGCGGCCGGTGGACCAGCAGCGTGTACGCCGCGACGATGAGCAAAAAGAGCGCGATGGTCGGGAGGGAGCCGAGCACAAGCTCGCCAAGCTGTTGAAGGATTTCCATGAATTTGAGTTCTGGTAAGGGTCCTGCGGCCGCTGGGTTGGCGCGTGAGACTGAACACTCTTTTATATAAAGTGTGCGAGGTAGTGTCAAACGTGCGGCTGCGGATATCGGTGCATGAAATCGCGCCAAATCAGCCGATTCCGCTTGACTCTCACGACGCTTCGGCAAAAACTTCAAGGTACCACTCAGACCCGTCTCAGGGTCGGACGGGCCGCTGCAGACTGGCACTCCACCACGCCCACCGCACCGGCCCGTTGGTATTTCCGGCTGCTATTTCCTGGCGACTTTTGTTGCGCGAGTTTTTCTGGCCGCTTTGCCCGGAACAGCCTTTTCGTCCGTCTGAAATTTCGCATATCGACCGAGCAGAGACGCCGGCCCCGTCACCTCGAGATAAATCAGATTGCCTTCGTACTTGCGCTCGTTGACGGAAGCTCCCGCCTCAAGAGCCGCGACAATCTGTCCTTCCGATTGCGGAACGCGAAACCACCGCTGCTCCATCGGGTCCAGCTTCAGCGCCGCCTCCAACGCGGCGATCAGCGCATCCATCCCGGTGCCTTTCAGTCCGGAGACCAGGATCCCGTCCTCACGCTCAGCCAGCCCGACCGCCTCGCCGGCCGGCACCAGGTCAGCTTTGTTCAGGACTTCGATCCGCGGCTTCTCTCCCACTTCGAGCTCGCCAAGCACTGCCTCGACATCCGCCTTCTGCCGCTCCAGCGCAGGACTCGACGCATCGCGCACATGCAGCAGCACCTCGGCCGTCTCCACTTCTTCCAAGGTTGCGCGAAAGGAAGTGACCAGCGTGTGCGGCAGCTGCCGGACAAATCCGACCGTATCGGCCAGCAGAATTCGCCGACGCGACGGCAGCGTGATGGCGCGCAACTTCGGATCGAGCGTCGCAAACATGCGCGACGACTCCACCACTCCAGCCTTGGTCAGCGCATTGAACAGTGTGCTCTTCCCTGCATTGGTGTAACCCACCAGCGCGACCGTAGGGACCGGCACAGCTTCCCGTCGCTGCCGCTGTTGACGCCGCGTCCGCCGCACTTTTTCCACCTGTTCCTTGATGTGGTCAATCCGGCCGCGAATGCGCCGTCGGTCCGTCTCCAGCTTGGTTTCGCCTGGTCCGCGTGTCCCGATGCCGCCTCCTAGCTGCGACATCGATTTCCCGTGACCCGCCAGCCGCGGCAGCAAATATTCCAGCTGTGCCAATTCCACCTGCAGATGCCCCTCTCGGGTCCGCGCATGCTTGGCGAAAATATCCAGGATCAGCTGCGTCCGGTCGACCACGCGGCAGGGCAGCTCGCGCTCCAAATTACGTAACTGAGACGGTGACAAATCATGATTGAAGATGACCACGTCCGCATCCGTACTTTCGACAACGGCGCTCACCTCCGTCACTTTTCCGGGACCGACCAACGTCGCCGCATCTGCCCGGTCACGCCGCTGCACGATCTCGGCCGCAATCTCGGCGCCCGCGCTGCGAACCAGCTCGCGAAACTCGGCGATCTCCTCCTCGAAATCGTCGTGAGCAATCGCGCCATGATTTTCGGGATGCTCTTCTTCCGCCGCTCGCAAGGCCGCCGCCTGCCGCGCCAATGACGCTTGGCCGCCGCGCGGTCCGAACATCGTCTTCCGCGCGCTGCGCCCGGTGATTTCCAGACACACCAATACCGCGCGCTCCCTCCCTCGAGTGAGATCGGAGCGATTCGTCTGCTGTCGCGTCACTGCTGCTTTACGATCCCGTCGCCGCCTCGCCCGTGCTGCTGGCGCTCACACTCGCAGGCCCCGGATGCGCGCCCGTATGCACCGCGCGATGCTCCGTGTGCAGGACGGACCGCGTGCTCACCACGGTAGAAATCGCGTGCTTGAAAATCAGCTGCTCCTGGCTGTTGTTCTCCAGCAGGACGGAATATTTATCGAACGAGCGAATCTTGCCCGTAAGCTTCACTCCGCTGACCAGGTAAATTGTGATGGGCGTCTTGTCCTTGCGGACTGTATTCAGGAATGTGTCCTGAATGTTTTGTGCCGGCTTGCCGTCCATGCCGATCTCCTTCATCTTCTCTTTGGGGAAATGAACCCCTGGTAATGTGTCTTCCAGTCAAGGCATCCCGGCCGCGAAAACCTCTTCACTACACGGTGGCCCAAGTCGCAATACAGCGTGTTGTAAGTAAGACGCTCGAAACGCAGAAATTGGTGCACCACTGCACCCGCCACGGCAGAACGTTCAACTTGTGACGGAATTTTACTCCCCAAAAGGTCGCTCCGCGAATCACCCAGTCGATGCAGAGCCAGCCAGTTCTTGCCTTGTCGTTCTAAAATGCACCTGACGCCATGCCCAGTTCCCTTTCCGCCACCTCCGCTCAGGTCCCATTCCTCGATTTCCAGCGCCAATACGCCAGTCTGCGCGAAGACATTCTCGCCGCCGTCACTCAAGTCTGTGATAGCCAGAGTTTTATCCTCGGCCCGCAGGTCGCTGCTTTTGAGTCTGCTGCCGCCCGCCGCCTCGCTGTGTCGCACGCCGTCGGCTGCTCCAGCGGAACCGACGCCCTATGGCTCGCCCTCGCCGCGGCCGGTGTCCAGCCCGGAGACGCGGTCATCACCTCGCCCTTCAGCTTCTTTTCCTCGGTCAGCTGCATCCTGCGCGCCGGCGCCCGCCCCGTCCTCGCCGACATCGATCCCCGCACCTACAACCTGGACATGGCCCAAGTCGGCGACACCCTCCGCCGCACCTCCGAGCGCGATGGTCAGCACGTCACCGCCGTCCTTCCCGTCCATCTCTTTGGACAATGCGCCGACATCAGCGCCCTTCTCCAGCTCCGCCAACCATTCCGCGATGCCCCCGCCCGCTACGCCTTCAAAATCATCGAGGACGCGGCGCAAGCCTTCGGCGCACTCTGGGAGGGTCGCCCCGCCGGCTCCCTCGGCGACGCTGCCGCCTTCAGCTTCTACCCGACGAAAAATCTGAGCTGCTTCGGCGAAGGCGGTCTAGTCACGACCAATGACGCCTCCCTTGCCGAACTCGCCGCCACGCTCCGCTCCCACGGCATGCGCCAGCGCTACTATCACGACGAAGTCGGCTGGAACTGCCGCCTCGACACGCTGCAGGCCGCTGTTCTGCTGGTCAAGCTGCGCTTCATCGACCAATGGAACCAGCGCCGCCGCGAGGTCGCCGCGCTCTACGACGAGCTATTCACCGAAGCCGGCATCACCATTCCGCTCGAAGCCGCTGCCATGCAGGCCCCGGGCCTGGTCCTACCTTATATAGACCGCCGCGGCCAGCACGTCTTCCATCAATATGTCGTCCGCGTCGGTGATGGCCGCCGCGACCAGCTCCGCGAGCATCTGCGCGAACACGGCGTCGGGGCTGAAATCTACTATCCGGTGCCGCTGCACCTGCAAAAAGCGCTCCGCTTTCTCGGATACAAAGAAGGTGACTTCCCCGTCGCCGAACGCGCCGCCCGCAAAGCTTTGGCGCTGCCAATCTTTCCCGAGATCACCGCGGCGGAACAGGAGCGCGTCGTCTCCGTCATCACCGATTTCTACAAGGCAAGCTGAACATGGCAGACACTCCCACCGACGATTTGTTCTCAGGCCGCCGCCCTACCAGTCACGAGCGTACTTCGGGACGGCCGTGGGACTCCTCCTATCAGGACGGCCCTGCGCCGTGGGATATCGGAAAGCCACAGCCCGCCATTGCGCGTCTCGTATCGGAAGGAAAATTCGCTGGACCGGTACTCGATGCCGGCTGCGGAACTGGTGAGAACTCTCTTCTCTTCGCCTCGCTGGGCCTGGCAGTGCTCGGCGTTGACGTCGCTGAGACGGCAGTTGCAATGGCCCGCCAGAAAGCTCTCGACCGCGGCGTCAGCGCG
>Ga0302326_10021960_pt1 | contig 13066 bp, 12 predicted proteins | sample Palsa_T0_3_FD_202264 | JGI IMG/M metagenome (GOLD analysis project Ga0302326, IMG submission 202264) | Peat permafrost microbial communities from Stordalen Mire near Abisko, Sweden - Palsa_T0_3 | ecosystem: Environmental > Terrestrial > Soil > Palsa > Peat permafrost | place: Sweden: Abisko... | reverse complement strand
GCCTGCGCCGGCGCCGAGTTCGTCCACATGACCGCCGGCGTCCTCTCGCAGCCGGGCGAGCGCCAGCGGCTGATCGTCCGCCTGACCCAGATCGACTGGACCTTCTGCCTGGCCATCACGGTCATCGCCTGCGCCGGCGCGGCGATGCTCTACTCGGTGGCCGGCGGCAAATGGAGCCCGTGGGCGGCCGAGCACCTCATCCGCTACGCCTTCTGGTTCGTGGTGATGATCGTGCTGGCCATGGTCGACCTGCAGATCTGGTTCCTCGTCGCCTATCCGCTCTACGCGATCAGCCTGGCGCTGCTGGTCGCCGTGGCCGCCCACGGCCATGCCGCCCTGGGCGCCCAGCGCTGGCTCAACATCGGCCCGATCCACGACTTCCAGCCCTCGGAGCTGATGAAGCTCGGGCTGGTGCTGGCCCTGGCGCGCTTCTACCACGGGCTCTCCGCCCAGCGCGCCAAGCTGTCGTTCTGGCTGGTCATTCCGGCCCTGCTGATCGCCCTGCCCGCCGCCCTGGTGATGAAGGAGCCGGACCTCGGCACCGCCCTGCTGATCTGCGCCACCGGGGCGGCGATCATGATCCTGGCCGGGCTCGACCTGCGCATCGTGGCCGGCGCCGGCGCCCTGGCGGCCGCCATCGTGCCGTTCCTGCACCTGGTGCTGAAGCCCTACCAGCTGACCCGCCTGGTCAGCTTCGTGAACCCGGACGCCGACCGGTCCGGCGCCGGCTACCACCTCGTCCAGTCGATGATCGCGCTGGGCTCCGGCGGCCTCCTGGGCAAGGGCTTCGGCCTCGGCACCCAGAGCCAGCTCAACTTCCTGCCCGAGAAGCAGACCGACTTCATCTTCGCCTCGCTGGCGGAGGAGTTCGGCTTCCTGGGGTGCGTGGCGATCCTGCTGCTCTATGCGGCGGTGATCTTCATGGCGCTGCGCATCGCCTCCACCGCCCACAGCCACTTCGCCCGCCTGGGCGCCGCCGGCGTCACCGCCACGCTGGCCTTCTGCGTGCTGATGAACGGCGCCATGGTGATGGGCCTCGCCCCGGTGGTGGGCGTGCCGATGCCGCTGCTCTCCTGGGGCGGCACGGTGATGATGAGCATGATGATCGGCTTCGGCCTGATCATGGCCGTGCGCGTCCAGCGCTACGCCGAGATCTCCAGCGGCAAGGGCTCGATGCTGTAGCCGTCCGCGGCGCTGCCTGGCGAGCGTCCGATCCGTCAAACCCCTTGCGGGCGCGGTCCTGGGGGTATTGCATTGCGCCAGCGGCTCTTTGGTTTGACCGGAGGCGACGCCTCCCTCGTCTGGAGAGGAGGCTTTGCATGGACGCACACTTCCCTGGCTTGGTTCGCGCGGTGGCGCTGGTTGGGCCGACAGGGGCCGGCAAGACCAGCCTGATGGAGGCCCTGCTGATCGCGTCGGGCGCCCGAACGGCCCGGAGCGGCGGCGGCACGGTGGGTGACAGCAGCCCCGAGGCTCGCGCCCGCGGCCACTCGGTGGAGCTCAACTTCGCCGGCTTCGACTACATGGACGACGCCTACGCCGTGATCGACTGCCCCGGCGCGGTGGACTGCGTCGCCGAGGCCGACTTCGCCCTGCCGGCGGTGGACCTGGCGGTGGTGGTGGCCGCGCCCGACAGCGCCAAGGCGATCCTGCTGCAGCCGACCCTGAAGGAGCTGGAGCGGCTGAACATTCCCCACCTGATCTTCGTCAACCGCATCGACCAGGCCCGTGAACCGCTGCCGCGGCTGCTGGAGGCGCTATCGGCGGTCAGCGAGCGGCCGGTGGTGGCGCGCCAGATCCCGATCTGGGAGGGCGAGCACGTCACCGGCTACGTCGACCTGGCGCTGGAGCGGGCCTTCGCCTACCGGGAAGGCGCGCCGTCCGAACAGCTGCGGAGCCTCGGCGATCAGGAGGCCGAGGAGAAGGACGCCCGCTTCCACATGCTCGAGCAGCTGGCCGACTTCGACGACGAGCTGCTGGAGCAGCTGGTCTCCGACGTCACCCCCGAGCAGGAGCTGGTGTTCGCCGACCTGGTGCGGGAGCTGAACGAGGGCCTGATCACGCCGGTGTTCTTCGGCGACTCGGCCAAGGGCTGGGGCCTCCTGCGGCTGCTGAAGGCGCTGCGGCACGATGCGGCCTCGCCCCAGACCAGCGCCCAGCGGCTGGGCGTGGCGGGCGCCGGGGCCTATGTGATCAAGACCGCCTACGCCGGCCAGGCGGGCAAGCTCACCTACGCCCGGGTCTTCGGAGGGACCCTGATCGACAGCGCCGAGCTGGTGGGGCCGAGCGGTGAGAAGAGCCGGGTCGGCGGCCTCTTCACCGTGCAGGGCGCGACCACGCGGAAGATCGACCGGGCGCGGGCCGGCGACGTGGTGGCGATCGGCAAGCTGGAGCACGCCGCGCCCGGCCAGTTCCTGTCCTCCAACGGCGGGCCGGCGCAGATCGCCGCGGGGGTGAGCCGGCGCACGCCGGTGTTCGGCTTCGCCATCGCCGCCAAGGCGCGCGGCGACGACGTGCGGCTGGCCAGCGCGCTCGCCAAGCTGGTCGAGGAAGACCCGGCGCTGGCCATCGAGCACGACGGCGACACCCGCGAGATGGTGCTGGCCGGCCAGAGCGAGGCCCACCTGCGCCTCGCGCTGGAGCGGATGAAGCGGCGCTTCACCGTGGAAGTGGCCGCTGGGCCGCCCGCGACGCCGTACAAGGAGACCATCTCCGGCGCCGTGACCCAGCACGCCCGCCACAAGAAGCAGACCGGCGGCCACGGCCAGTTCGGCGACGTGATCGTCGAGATCAAGCCGCTGAAGCGCGGCGAGGGCTTCCAATTCACCCAGCGGATCACCGGCGGGGTGGTGCCCAAGCAGTGGATCCCGGCGGTGGAGCAGGGGGTGCGCGACGCCATGGCCAAGGGCCCGCTCGGCTTCCCAGTCACCGACGTCGCCGTGACCCTGATCGACGGCAGCTACCACGCGGTCGATTCATCCGAGATGGCGTTCCGCCAGGCCGGCCGGCTGGCCATGGACGAGGGCCTGCGCAAGTGCGCCCCGCAGCTGCTGGAGCCGATCGAGCGGCTTTCGATACACGCCCCCAACGCCTGCACCGCCGGCGTCACCTCGCTCTTGGCCGCCAAGCGCGGCCAGGTGCTGGGCTTTGGCCCGCGCGACGGCTGGCGCGGCTGGGACACGGTGGAGGCCTACCTGCCCCGGGCCGAACGCGGCGCCCTGATCGGCGAGCTGCGCTCGCTGTCCCAGGGCCTCGGCGTCTTCGAGTTCGCCTACGACCACATGACCGAAGTCACCGGCCGCGCGGCGGACGACGTCATCAAGGCGCGGGAGGCGGTGACGGCCTGAGCCAAAGTCCGCTGGGCGGACCAGGTCGCTCCGGACGGCGACGCAAAGCCGCGGCTAATGGTCTTTTCGCGCGTCATGGACCCACGCGCCTGTCGCCGCGTTTGGCTGATGAAGTGCCGCGCGGCGAGCTGCGCCTTCATTCCAGCATGCTCGTTGAGGCCGGAGCCCGTGTTCTCACCGCGCGCGTACCCGGCGCCCGTTGGGAACAAAGATGAAAACGATACTCGCTTCGATGGTCGCTCTGGCCATGTTGGGCTCAGGCGCGGCCAACGCCTCCATCATCGGCATCCATATCGGCCCGCTCGGTATCGGCGTCGGCGTTCACGGTCGTTATCACCATTACTATGATCATTACTACGACGGCTACGACGACCATTACTATCATCAATATTATCACCGCTATTATCATCATTATTATGGCGCGGGCGCGGCGGCTGGGGCAATGTTCGGCGGCGCCGTTGCGGTCAACGGCCGCCCGTAGGGGCTACTGAGGGCAGGGTGGGTCGTTCTCACCCGTAGGCCGTGCGCCCCAAATCCGGACTAGGCAACCGCGCCAGCGGTCCGGTCCGCGCCCACGGGCCTAGACCAGCGCTTGGTCCGTGGCGCGCACCAGGGCGTCGATGATGCCGGGTTCGGTGGAGGCGTGGCCGGCGTCCCAGATGATCTCGAAGCGGGCGGCGGGCCAGGCTTTGCGCAGCGCCCAGGCGCTTTCCAGCGGCGTCACCACGTCGAAGCGGCCCTGCACGATCCAGCCGGGGATGCCGGCGAGGGCGCCGATGTTGTTCAAGAGCCAGCCGTCCTCGTCGAAGAAGCCGCGGTTGGCGAAGAAGTGGCACTCGATGCGGGCGAAGGCGATGGCGAAGTCGACCTCGTTGAACTTGGCCGGCCGCGCCTCGGGGCCGCGCAAGGAGATGGTGTCGCCCTCCCACTGGCTCCAGGCGGCCGCGGCCTCGGCCTGCACCCGCCGGTCGGCGTGGATCAGGCGCTTGTGGTAGGCGCCGATCATGTCGCCGCGCTCGGCCGCCGGGATCGGCGCGCAGAAGCGCTCCCAGGCGTCGGGGAAGATCATCGAGGCGCCGTCCTGGTAGAACCACTTCAGCTCGCGCTCGGTGAGCAGGAAGACGCCGCGCAGCACCAGGTTCTCCACCCGGTCGGGATGCAGGATGGCGTAGGCCAGCGCCAGCGTCGACCCCCAGGAGCCGCCGAACACAGTCCACTTCTGGATGCCGAGCTTCTTGCGCAGCCGCTCGATGTCGTCGACCAGGGTCCAGGTGGTGTTGTCCTGCAAGGATGCGTTCGGCCGGCTCTTGCCGCAGCCGCGCTGGTCGAACAGGGTCACGCGCCAGCGGCTGGGGTCGAAGAAGCGTCGCATGGTGGTGTTGATCGCGCCGCCCGGGCCGCCGTGCAGCACCACCGCCGGCTTGCCCTTCGGATGGCCGCATTCCTCGTAGTAGATCTCGTGCAGGCCGCCGGTGGGCAGCCAGCCGGAAGCGAACGGCTCCACCTCGGGGTAGAGCCCGCGCCGCCCCGTGGCGGACATGGCGGCAGGCGCCGGTGTGCTGCGTTCCATCAGGCCAACCTTCTAGACCGGAAAGCGCCTCGCCAGCCAGCCCAGGATGACGGCGTTGGTCTCATCGGGCTTCTCCTGCTGCGTCCAGTGGCCGGACCCGGCGATCAGCGCCTTCTCCAGGTCGGCGATCAGCTCGCCCATGCCGTCGGCGGCGCTGGGCGGCAGCACCGCGTCGAGCTCGGCCATCACCATCAGCGAGGGGACGCCGATGCGGTCGGGCAGGCCTTCGCTTAGGCGCCAGTTGCGGGTGAAGTTGCGGTACCAGTTGATGCCGCCGGTGAAGCCGGTGCGCTGGAAGGTGGCGACGAACACCGCCATCTCGTCCGGGGTGAGGAAGCTCTCGCGCGGATCGAAGGCCGGATCGTAGGCTTCCAGGATGCGCACCAGCGGGAACACCGAGGGATCGCCCGGCTTGCGCTCGGTGGCGAAGCCGGCCCCGACGCCCTCGGCGGCCGCGATCGGCTTGCGCAGAAAGAAGCCCATGGTCTTGGCCACGTCCCTGGCCAGCACGGCGTCCGCCTCGCCGGGCTTCTGGAAGTGGACGATGTACATCTCTTCGCCCAGGCGGCTGCGCATGATCTCGATCGGGTCGACCGGCGAGCGGCGCGAGAACGGGGTGTTGACGCCGATCACGCCGGCGGTGCGCTCGGGATGCCGCAGCGCCATCTGCCAGACCACGACGCCGCCCCAGTCGTGCCCGCAGAAGATCGCCTTCTCCACCTTCAGGTGGTCCAGCAGCCGCACGAGGTCGTCGGTCAGATGGACGATGTCATAGGCGTCCACCGGTTCAGGGGCCGAGGTGAGGCCATAGCCACGCTGGTCCGGGGCGATCGCCCAGCGGCCGGCGGCCTCGAACGCCTTGAGCTGATGGCGCCAGGAGAAGGCCAGCTCCGGGAAGCCGTGGCAGAACACCACCGGCGCGCCACGGCGTGGCCCGGCCTCGTAGTAGGCCAGCCGCACCTCGCCGAGGTCGGCGTACTGGACCGGCGGCAGCATGGTCTCGAGCGCTGACATGACGGCTCCTCCCGCCAGCGACCTTGGGGCGCGCGCCTTGCGCCGGCAAGGCTGACCCGACGCCAACACGACCCAACCAACCTTGTCATCCCGGAGAGCCCCCGGACTTGATCCGGGGGACTCGTCCGGGATCTTGCGCCCGCCGGCGCCAACCCCGGCGGGGTCCCGGACAACTCGCTGCGCGAGTTTCCGGGATGACGGTCCTGGTGATGGCCTTTACAGCCACGGCGGATGTCCACCCCGCCGCGCACGCCCCTCACCGACAAGGTTCCCTGGCCGCTGGTGCTGCTGCTGGGCAGCCTGACCGCGATGGGGCCGCTGGCCATCGACATGTACCTGCCGAGCCTGCCGGCGATCGCCAAGGGGCTGCACGCCTCATCGGGCGAGGTCAGCATCACCCTGGCGGCCTTCTTCGTCGGCCTGGGCGTCGGCCAGCTGGTCTACGGGCCGGCCTCGGACCGGATCGGCCGGCGCGGGCCGCTGATCTTCGGGGTGGCGCTGTTCCTGGTCGGTGCGGTGCTCTGCGCCCTGGCGCCCAGCATCTGGCTCTTGGTGGTCGCCCGCTTCCTGCAGGCGCTGGGCGGCAGCGCCGGCCAGGTGGTGGCGCGGGCCTCGGTGCGCGACCGCTTCGAGCACCAGATGGCCGCGCGGGTGCTGTCGCTGCTGATGCTGGTGCTGGGCCTGGCGCCCATCGTCGCGCCGCTCTTCGGCGGCTACCTGCTGCTGGTGGGCGACTGGCGGGCGATCTTCTGGTTCCAGGCCATCGTCGCGGCGGCGATCCTGGCCGCGTCGCTGCTCTGGCTGCGCGAGAGCCGCACCCACGCCTCGCGGGCCGAGGCCAGGGCCGAGAGCCCGATCGCCACCTTCCGCTACCTGCTCGGCCATCCGCGGGTGGTCGGCTTCACCCTGGCCGGCGCCTTCAACTCCGCCGCCTTCTTCGGCTGGATCGCCATGTCGTCCTACCTGCTGATCGAGGTCTACGGCGTCTCGCCGGCCAATTTCGGCTGGTGGTTCGGGGCCAACGCGGCAGGCTTCATCGCCATGAGCCAGGTCAACGCCCACCTGCTGCGCTGGTATACGCCGGAGGAGGTGCTGGTGAGGGCCAGGCCCGCCTCCATCGGCTTCGCGGTCATCGTGCTCTTCGACGCGGTGACCGGGCTGGGCGGCATGCTGGGGGTGATCCTGCCGCTCTACGCCACCCTCGCCACGTTCGGCCTCGTGGGACCCAACACCCAGGCGGCGTCGATGAACGTCGACCCGATGCGCGCCGGGGCCATCTCGTCGATCACCGGCGCGGCGACCTTCGCCATGGGGGCGCTGGTCGCGGGCGTCGGCGGCTACCTGCACGACGGCACCGCGCGGCCGCTGGCCGGCCTGATCCTGGTGATGATCCTGGCCTCCTCGGCGGCGCTCTATGGCCTCGCCAAGCCGGCGCGGGCTCAGGCCGCCGTCTGATCGATCCGCAGCGCCGCCCAGGCCAGCACCAGCCAGCCGGCGAGGAAGGCGAGTCCGCCGAACGGGGTCACGATCCCCACCCAGCGCGGCGCGCCCAGCGCCAGGGCGTAGAGCGAGCCGCTGAACAGCAGCGATCCGGTGAGGAACAGGGCTGGGGCGAAGCGGGCGCGGGGCGCGATCGCCACGAGCGCCGCGCAGGCCAGGGTCGCCAGGGCGTGGGTGAGCTCGTAGGTGGCGCCGGTGCGCATCACCTCGCGCGCCGCCGGGTCGGTGATCCCGTGGGCGGCGAAGGCGCCGGCGGCCACCGAGACGCAGCCGCTGATCGCCGCCAGCATGGTCCAGAGCCGTCGCGTCCACCGCATTGACTGCCCCTCCGTTATACCGCCATCAGCATTGGAGGTTACGGCGTCCGTTCGCCGTGGTGAAGAAGCCGGCGCGAGACCGGCCGGCTCAACCGGGAGGATCAGGGCGATGGTGCTGACGCGCGGCGACGACTTTCCGATCCACCAGACCAGCGAGCCGATCGCCTACGCCGGCACCGACCGCAACTTCTATGACCGCTACTTCTTCAACGGCTACGGCATGGAGGGCGAGCTTTTCTTCGCCGTCGCCTTCGGGGTCTACCCGCACCTCAACATCGCCGACGCGGCCTTCTGCCTGGTGGACGAGGGGGTGCAGACCTCGCTGCATGCCAGCAAGTGGCTGGGCATGGAGCGGATGGACCTCAGCGTCGGCCCGATCTCCATCGAGGTGCTCGAGCCGCTGCAGAAGCTGAAGGTGAAGGTCGACGCGCCTGACCGCGGCCTGAAGGCCGAGCTGGTGTTCGAGGGCAGGGCCTTCCCGATCGAGGAGCCGCGCTTCATCCGCCGCAACGGGCCGCGCACCTTCATGGACTACACCCGCCTCACCCAGAACGGCCGCTGGACCGGCTGGGTCGAGCGCGACGGCAAGCGCCAGGACGTGGCCCGCTTCGTCGGCACCCGCGACCGCTCCTGGGGCGTCCGCCCGGTGGGGGCCCGCGACATGCAGGACGGCGCGCCGCCGCAGGCGCCGCAGTTCTTCTGGATCTGGTCGCCCAGCAACTTTCCCTCCGGCTCGTTCTTCTTCCACACCAACGACGACGGCGAGGGCGAGCCCTGGAACCGGCGCGCGGTCTGGGCCCGCGAGGGCGCAGGGGTGGAAGGGCTGCATGAGATCAAGGATTGCGCCATCGCGATCGACTGGAAGAGCGGCACGCGGCACGCCAAGCGCGCTGTGGTGACGCTGAAGGAAGCCGGCGGCGAGCGCACTATCATCTACGAGCCGCAGTACGAGTTCTTCATGAACGGCCTCGGCTACGGTCACCCGTCGTGGGGTCACGGCGCCAACAAGGGCCAGGCGCTGGCTGTCGAGCGCGAGGACCTGACGCTGGCCGACGTCGACGTGCGCCTGCCCAACAACCTGCACGTCCAGGCGCTCTCCAAGGTCACCTACCAGGAGGGCGGGCGCACGGTGCAGGTGGGCCGCGGGGTGCTGGAGCAGCTGGCCATCGGCCCGCACGCGCCCTCCGGCTTCAAGCAGATGCTGGACTACGCCCCTTGAGCTCGCTGGCCGAACGGCTGGGCGCGTACCTGACCCGGACCTGGGACGAGCCGGTGGCGATCGAGGCGCTGGCCCGCATCTCCGGCGGCGCCAGCCGCGAGACCTACCGGTTCGAGGCGGTGACCGCAGCGGGCCGGCGCCCGCTGATCCTGCGCCGCGATCCGCCCGCCAGCCTGATCGAGACCGACCGCAGGTCCGAGTTCCTGGCGCTGAAGTCGTTCCACGGCCGCGGCGTCGCCGCGCCCGAGCCGCTGATCCTGGAGCTCGAAGGCGCCGAGCTGGAGCGGCCGTTCTTCATCATGGCCCGCATCGAGGGCGGCGCCGCTTCCAGCCCGTTCGCCCCCGACCCCTACGCGCCGCACGCCGCCAAGCTCGGCGAGGATTTCTTCGGCACCCTCGGCCGCATCGCCGCCGCCGATCCGGCCACGCTGCCGATCGCCGAGCTCGGCGATGCGCCGGCGCCGGACGACTGCTGGCGGCGCGCGCTGGACTACTGGTCCGGGGTCATCGACGCCGACGAGCTGCACCCGCAGCCGATCGTCCGCGCCGCCGTCCGCTGGCTGCGCCGCCATCCGCCGCCGCCGGCCCAGAAGATCTCGGTGGTGCACGGCGACTACCGCTCCGGCAACTTTCTGCACGACGGTTCCGGGACCATGCTGGCGGTGCTCGACTGGGAGATGGCCCACCTGGGCGATCCGCTCGAGGACCTCGGCTGGGCGATGGACCCGCTCTGGCGCCACTTCGAGACCGAGCGCGTCGCCGGCATGGTCACCAAGGCCGAGGCCATCGCGATCTGGGAGCGGGCCAGCGGCCTGAAGGTCGATCCGGCCGCCTTCGCCTGGTGGGAGCTGTTCGCCTCGGTGAAGGGCCAGGCGATCTGGATCTCGTCGGCCAAGGAATACCGCGACGGCGGTTACGCCGAGCCGATCCTGTGCTTCTCCGGCTGGTACACGGCGCGTCGGCAGGACGAGATCCTGGCCGAGCGCCTGGCGGAGCTGGCCGCATGACCCCGACAGTCCGCGAAGTCCTGCAAGGCTGCACGATCGCCATCGTGACGCCGCCGTCGGCCGACGCCGGGCCCGACTACGCCGCCAGCCGCTTCGGCATGGTGGCGATGATGATCGGCCTGGCCGCCCAGGAAGCCGACCGCTGCGCCGCCGCCGCCATCGCCGAGAACGCCGACGTCCGCGCCCTCTTCGCGGCCGCGTCGGCCTACGACGGCGCCCTCGGCGGCCGCCTGGCCAAGGCCGCGGCCGAGGTCGACGCCGACCTCACCGTCCCCGCCCTCGACGCGACTAACGCCCGCCTGCGCCGCCTGGTGATAGAGCTGCACGAACAGGTCGAGGAGGCCGGCGACGCGGCGACCAATCGCGCCATCGTCGCTCTCTACGTCCGCATGGCGGCCGGCCGCCGGCTGGCGCTGGGCGGCGGCTAGGCGGCGGCCGGATAGGGCGCCAAGCGCCTGGCGTTGCCGCGGAGGGCGTCTGGGCCAATCCCGGATATGCAGGCAGCCGCAAATGCGGCGCGAGAAAAACGACGCCTAAAGCGGCGTTTTTCGGCGGCCCATCGAAATGCCCCCGCTCGGCATCTCAGCGCGAACCCTAAGCGGACAGCCGCGGCTACCGCATTTCGGCCGTAGGATCGAAGATTCCCGGATCGCCAGACCGAGGCGTTTCACCGTAAAGGTCGACAGCAGCTTGGCCGGGATGATCTTCGGGTAACGGAAGGTCGCCGCGCCGGCGTGAAGCACTTCGGGCGATGAGGCGACGGCGATGGACGGGTCCTGTCACTGCGGCGCGGTGCGCTGGCGCTTCGAAGGCGTGCCGTCATCGGCGACGTCCTGCAACTGCAGCATCTGCCGGCGGCATGGCGCGCTCTGGGCCTACGGCTTTGAAGGCGAGGCTTTCACTGTCTCGGGGAAGACCGCGACCTATATCTGGAATCGCGAGTGGCTGGCGTTTCACTTCTGCGCCCGGTGCGCCTGCGTGGTGGCCTGGCTCTCCACCAGTCGCGGCCAGGATGGACGCCTTTACGGCGCGGTGAACCTGCGCCTCGCCGCCGAACCGGAGGCAGTCGCCGCCGTCCCCATCGTGCACCACGACACGGTGACGATGAGCGATCTTCCCCGCGACGGGCGCTGTGTCGCGGACGTGTGGTTTTGAGCCGTTGCAGGCTCAGCGGACGACCCGAACCGGACGCCCGCGGCGCCTCTCTCGGGGCCATCCCGCGTTTAGCCGTTGCTTGATTGCGTAGAGGGACGCACGCAGCATGACATTGCCGCACCGCCCAAGCGCCGTGATCTTCGACATGGACGGCCTGCTGTTCGATACCGAAGCTCTCTGGCAAGAGGCGCTGCTGTCTGCCGCCGCCGAAGCCGGGTGCGAGATTCCGGATGAGGTCTACAATAAGTCAATCGGCGTGCGGCGGTCGCAATGCCGGGGTCTGTTCCTGTCGCATTTCGGCGATGATTTCCTCTTTGACGACTTTCACGCAAATTGGTCGCGCCATTTCTGGCTGATCGCTGAACATAAACTTACTCTGAAGCCAGGAGCATCAGAACTGCTGGAAGTCCTGGACCAGCTCAGGCTGCCGCGTGCAATCGCCACCTCGTCATCTCGAACGACCGTCGAGCGGCACCTGACCTCGCGCGGCCTGACGGATCGTTTCGACCAGATCGTCTGCCGGGGCGACTACGAAAATGGCAAGCCCGCGCCCGATCCATTTCTGCAGGCGGCCGAACGGCTGGGGGTGGAGCCTCGCCTATGCCTGGCGCTGGAGGATTCCCACGTTGGCGTCAGATCGGCGTCGGCGGCTGGGATGATGACAGTGATGGTGCCCGATCTGCTTGAACCAACCGAGGAGCTTTGGGCTCTGTGCGTCCTGGTTGCGCGTGATCTGCATCAGGTCCGTGATCTGGTTCTGGCGTGTCGATGAGAGCGGCGGCTTTCCGCCGGCCGCCGGCCGGCTCTGCCGGGGGTTGGCGGCGTGCGGCGGCCAGATGAGGCGCCAAGCGCCTGGCGTGGCCGCAGAGGGCGTTTGGGCCAATCTCGGACCGCAGGCAGCCGCGAACGGCGAGGCGAGGAAATCGCCGCCTGAAGCGGTGGCAGTCCATCAAAGAGCCCCGCTCGGCCGCGTCGCAGGCGGCGGTCATGATCGCGGACCCAAGGCTACACGCTTGCCAGCGCCCTGCGGCGCGGGCGGCCTCATGTGTCGCAGGTGAAAGAGCCGCTGATGTTGGAGGCCGCGTAGGTCTTAAACGCGCCGAATAAGTAGCTCGTTACAATATACTCGAATGAATTGAAATGCATATTCGTAAGTTGATGGTTTGAATCGCCGCAGGTATTCTTCCAGTAGTAATTTTCGATGTCATTCTCACCGTCCTGGACACTTCCCTCATCACTGAACCAGCCGCCGGTGAAGTTGTAACTCAACTGCTGCCAAGTGCACGTAACGGAGAAGCTAACGTTGGAGGCTGAATATTCATCGATTGCCCCGTCGAGCCAGGTCTGGAGGGTGTAACTGAAAGGTTTAAAGCTATCGCTCCAGTTCCCGTAGGAACAGACTTCGGCCGCTGCTTTGGAAGCGAGGGCGTATTCGCCGGAGCCCAAGCTGCCATAATCACTAAACGAACCGGTGAAATTGAAGGTCTTGGAGCTCGCAGAAGCTAACGACGGCGTCAGCGCCAGAGCAACGGCGCCCGCGGCGAGCGAGATTGGGATGAGACGCTGCATCACTGGAATCTCCTTCGGCTTTCGAGGATGAGGCAGGGAAGCCCGACCAGCAGGGTCACCTGCGCGTCACGGTCGCCGTCGGATGCAGCGCCGCGGGGGGGCGCCCGTGCCCCATGGCGAGGGTGGGACCTTGCTGCCGTCCCATGCCGCTATCATGGGTCTCGCGGCCCGGCGGCCCCTTCAGCGGTCCGTTTGGGTTGTGAACTATGAGGGCGCCCGCGGAGAAGGTTGGCGGCTTCCTCGGGGTGTTTTCTTTCACCACTATGGTGGGCCCTCTCTGAGTTCCCATGTTGCTCAGAGGATACCTGTCGGCGGCGTTCAGGACGCCGGAAGTTCCGAGAACAAACGCGATGGCGCCGAGCGCCATC
>Ga0302326_10021959_pt1 | contig 13066 bp, 29 predicted proteins | sample Palsa_T0_3_FD_202264 | JGI IMG/M metagenome (GOLD analysis project Ga0302326, IMG submission 202264) | Peat permafrost microbial communities from Stordalen Mire near Abisko, Sweden - Palsa_T0_3 | ecosystem: Environmental > Terrestrial > Soil > Palsa > Peat permafrost | place: Sweden: Abisko... | reverse complement strand
GTGGATAAGATCAGCACGGAACCGCTGGATCGCTACGACACGTCGATGCGCTTGGCGCTCATGGAAGAACTCGAAAAGCAAGGCGTAACGGGCTTTGAGGCGGGCGGTCAAATCCGCGACGTACTCGGCGATTACCACAATACCTCGGAGTTCGTCTCGCTGCTGCGTCATGTCGGCGCGAACTTCCCCGCGTGGGGATTGGGCATCGTACCCCGCGCGATGAGTAAGAGCTTACGCGAGCGGCCCAACTCCCTCAAGACGCTCGCACGCGGCAATCGCATCGTCTCCGACGACATCACGCAGCCCGCGTTCGGCGCGGACCTAGACATCGCGGGACCGCCTAACGACTACTTCAACATGCTCATGGCGCCGCAGAACTTCTTCCGTAGCCCGTCGCGCATCGGCCCCGTCTCCGACATTTACGGGCTATATAACGCCTGGAAGACGGGTCAGGTCGGCCCGTTTCTCGGCAACCAAGCCCTGCGGCTTGCCCCCTTCGGCAGCTTCGTGGGAAACGCGGCAGGCTTCCCCTATCCGTCCAAGGCGCCCGGTCCCTTACGCGCGGCGGCGGGGACGGCCGGCATGTTCTTTTCACAAAAGCCGTCGCTCACGGCGCGTGAATATCAGCTTGAGGACCTTGGGATGCCCAAGGGCAAGTATCTACCGCGCATGCGCGGTATGGGGAAATTCAGGATCAAGCAGCAGCGCCCCATAAGCCCGGAGGTGCGCCGGGAGCTTGAATGGGAGGGATATTTCCGCCGCGTGACGCCGAGAGTCTCGCCCTAGCCGCGTGCTACCCTTGAAGCGTGGAGCAGCACCAGGACGCGCGCCTCGATAAGATCGAGCTTTGGATTTCAGGCGGCGTCGGCGCTGACGGCAAGCCCATTCCCGGCCTGCTTCGCGCCGTTGAGGCGCTCGCGCTGCAAGCCGCCGAGTTGAAGACCTGGATCATTCGCCTGGGCGCCGCGGTCGTCGCGGGCGTTTTCGCCAACGCGGCAATCACGCTCATGCACTACGCGGGAATGTTCCCGGCTACGGCGGCCGCAAAGCCATGAGGAACGGCATCACGGGCCAACCGATCCCCGCGCATCTCAACTTGGTATTCGCCTACGAGATTGAAACCGGCTGCACCGTGCCGCCGACGTTCTCGCCGATTTTGGCCTACGCGATCAAAGTGTGCGAAACCGATCAGACCGACCCCGCCGACGTTATCGAGAAAGGCGCGGACCTCACGACGATGCTCATGCCCAACGGTTCGCCCGCCGGGAGGGGCTTGTTCCAACTGTCATCTAGCTGGCCGGCGAATTGGAAAGACCCGATGATGTCCACAATGTACGCTATCGCACACTTTCTGTACCCTGCCGAAATGTTCTGGTCGTCGTCATACGGGATGCAAGGCGACAATCTCGTGCGCTGCATTGCCGCCGAGTACAACGCCGGAAGATCGGGCGCGCTCTCCGGGCACGCTCGCGGCGATGTCGGGACGTTTACGACGCGCCAAGACGGCAAAAACTACAGCGACGAGTGTTTGAGTTACTACCATAATCTCGAAAAGGGGCTTGCTCCGTGACAAAAGCACAACGCGTACGCTTGCGCGCAATCATTCTCGCGCTCTGCTTCGCGGCGTCGATGGGTGTCGCATCGGCGCAAGCTGTTCCGCTCGTTACGTTCCCGTTCTCGATGAGCGGCGTAGGGGTTGGGCCGTCGGTCCCTTTGTCAGGTCAGAGCTCGTGCGCCGTCGTGTTGTCCAACGCCGGAACCGGACTAACCCTGATCCCGCAAGCGTCTTCGGATCAAGGCGCGACGTGGGTCACGGCGACAACCATCGGCGGAGGCAGCATCGGCGCGATCGGCTCGTACGTCGGCGGCATTGCCGGAACCGGATTAACGACGTTTCGGTTCATCGTAAGCGCGTTGTCATCGGGAACTGTGTCAGGCCAAGAAACCTGTTCCGGCGCGATCGGATCGGAGACGGTATCGGGCGGCACGACCGTCGTCACGCAGCCCACGGCATCGCAGCTCAACGCAACCGTCGTCTTCGCGTCACCGCAAGCCGTAACAGGCACGTTCTTCCAACCGACGCAGCCGGTTTCGTGCCTCAACGGTACGACATGCCCGGTCAACGCAACGCTCCAAGCGGGGGCGGCGAACGCGGGCGGCTTCGAGCTATTCGACAGCGCCGGCGTGAATAAGGCGAGCATCAATCTTCCCGGCGCGCAGCTCACGGCGCTCGGGAAAACGCCGTTCATCCTCACGAGCGGCTCGGCGACCACATGCACGAACTTGCAAGCGACGGCGGGAACGCTGGTCGGCATTATCAACCGAGGATCAGCGACGACAGTCTTCCCCGCATTCTACAACGATGCGGGCGCGACGTGTGCGACGACAACCGGCATCTATGGAAACTTTACGTCGTTGACGTTACAAGCGGGTCAGGCGATTATGCTCAACATTCCGCTCACGGCGGGCTTGGCGTACAAGCTTTCCGGCGCTCTTACGGATAATCTCGTCGTGGTGACAAACTAATGCGCCGCATCGTAGCGATTATCGCCGCGTTGCTTCTGTGCGCGTCGTCCGCGCTTGCCGATGTCGCGGTCGGCAACGGCAACCTCGGCATCCCGATCGGCCCCTCGCAAATCACCGGCACCAGGCCGACCGTGCAAACCTTTCTCTCCACAGGTTCCGGCACGTACACGACGCCTGCGGGCGTGCTATGGATTCGCGTGCGCGCCGTGGGCGGAGGCGGAGGCGCGGTCGGCTCGGGCGCAAGCCCCGGCGCGGCGAGCGGCGGAATCGCGACAACCTTCGGAACCACGCTTATCAGCGCGGGCGGCGGGTCGCAGTCTGCCAATGAGAGCGGGCCGGGCGGCGGAAACTACTCCTTGGGAACCGCGATCGGCCTGGGCGCGATGGGGGGCTCCGGGGGAACTGCTGCCAACGTCAACGCCGGAGCGGGGGGGAGCGGCGGCAATTCAGCCTTGGGCGGCGGCGGCCCAGGCGGTTCGGGCGGCGGCGGCGGCGGGGGCGCGGGGAGTGTGAACACCGGCGGCGGCGGCGGCGGTGCGGGCGCTGCGGCATTGCCCGGCTCGGGCGGCGGCGGAAGCGGCGCGTTCGTCGATGCGATTATCAACAGCCCCCTCGCGACGTATGCCTACACCGTCGGCGCGGGCGGCACGGGCGGCACACTTGGAACCGGCGGGCAGGCCGGAGGCGCGGGCGGCACCGGGGGCATTTGGGTTGAGGAGCATTACTCGTACTGAGGAGGGAGTATGCCGCTAGAAGGTTCGACCAGCGACCGCATCTCGGAATTTTCGCGCGGCCCGACGTTCAAGAAAACGAGCCGCAAATTCGGGAAGAAAAAAGCCCGGAAGCAGGCAATCGCGGTGGCTCTTGAGTCGCAGCGCCGCGACGGCAAGCGCAAACCGTCACGTAAGGCTAGGCGTAAAAGAATTCGCAGCAGACGGCGTATGGGGCGGCGTTAAGTTTCCTCGATGCCCTCGAAGTAGCAGCCGACGATCTGGAGATTATTGGTAGCTATAAGCCGCATCGGGTCGAAGGATAGGGTCTGCGTCTGCTCGTTGAAGTGCATCGGCGGCATCCCCGGTTTGCACGTCAGGTGCAAGCCGAACATCGTCGGCTGCCCGCGCAGCAGCTTCCATGCAGCCTTGGCGCGATTAAGCAAAGACGTGCACGGCGTTCCGTCCGCGTTGGTGCGACTCGGATCGTACTCCCTGTATCCGGCACGCAGGCTTTCGATAGTTTGCGTTTGGCTCATCATTGCTATTTCGTCGCCGCTTCCAGAATAACGTCCACTTCATGCCAGCGAAAGATAATATCCGCGCCCTTGGTCATGCCGGGATGCTTCCCCAGTTCGCCGAGGCGCTTGACGGACGGCATGGACCCAAGGGCGCCGACGAGCAGCCTGTTCAAGCCGTTCTGATCCTTCGGAGTCGCGTCGGCGTAGACCGAAGCGTATCGCTTGAGGATATTCCTCAGCGTGGTTTCGTCCGCCAGCGCAGGCCGCGACGCGGCTTTCTGCTTCAACGCTTGGAGCTTTTGGTCGTCGTCGTCGAGGTCGCGAAGCGCCGCGCGCACTTGGCGCTCTACGGCTTCATCCCGTTCGTTCCCGAGTCGCCACAGGATGCGCCTGCGTTGCTCGCGGATTTCGGCTTCCATCTGATCGACTTGCGCGATTTCGGCGTTGCCGCTGGTCGCGGCGAACCATAGCGCGAGCTTCTTCCCGTCGATCGGCAGTTTGATGATGCGCGCAACGTATTCGTTCCATTGCGGCATGATGCGGTGTTCGCCCAGGGCGAAGATCGGGTGGCGCTGACCTTCGGGGTTGCGGTGGCCGGCGCGGTAGCCTCCCCAACAGGTGACGGCCGAGAAGTAGTTCTTTTCGCCTGCGCCCTTGCGCTTGCCGTCGCGCTGCTTGACGGCTTGCCTCATCGTCGAATCCGCGAAGCTCAGACCCAGGTCGCGACAGTAGCCGCATGCGATGACGCCGCCCAGGATGTGCGGGTACTTGCTGGCCTTCTCGTCGCTCTTGGTACTTGTAAGTGAGAGGAAAGAACGGCCTGCTCCGGGGACTTGCCCGCCTATGGAAACGGCATCGACCGACATCATGAAGCTCTCTTTCGCGAGCGACTGTTTCCGTTCTGCGGAGCAGCTTGCTGCTCGTGCGAGCGGGACTCAGCCACTTCCGCCAGCGCCCCTGCCCCTTGCCTCATCTCCGATGCAACTTCATGGAGTTGCGCGATCAGGGAAGCGACCTGAGCTACAGTTACTTCAGGGAGGACGACGGTCTTAGTCGGATCGGTGACGGGGACCGGAGTCTCGCCTACCCCTTGGCCCGTCAGTAAATACCACGGGCTGACCTTGAGTTCGTTCGCCAATCGTAGGCCGACCTCGAAGCTCGGCGTGCCTGTTGGGGTCGCCTCCAAGTAGCGCAGCCCTGCTTCGCCTATGCCGACCCTCGCGGCGAGCTGCGTTCGCGTGAGGCCGCTCTTTTGACGTAGGGCATGAATACGCGCGCTAACGGAAGTCGCGGCGTTCTCCGAATAAGGCTGCTGTATTTTTTCGCTTGGCATTGTGACGCGCATTGCTACAACTATTGTCGGCGCACCGCTCCGCTCCCTTGAGCGAAGTATACTTACAAAGTATAGTTGTGAAGAAAGATTGACCGCAGACTGCGAATCGTAGTATGCTTTCTTTATGGACATTGCAACGCGAATGCGGGCGGCGTGCGAAGAAATCGGGTGGTCCCCGCTTCAGCTCGCCGCGCGCATGGACAAGAAATCGACCGAGGCGGCAAAGGCGTGGCTTACGGGCAGATCGACGCCTCCGGGCGATGTGATCTTGCGCTTGATCCAGACCGAGCCAATCTTCCGCAAGCACCTCTTGGGAGACGCCGCATGACTTCCGCATTTCGGGGCACCGACGCCGCGATCGTGGCGTTTCTCTCTGCCGTCGTCGCACAGGCGACGAAATACCAAGCGCGTCCTGCTCTGCCGAACGCGGACGCGCTATTCATCGGCGACCTAACTACTCACGGACTCATTACTTTACGTTCACAGCAAGCAACCGACTTAGGGAGGCCGGAAATGACAACCAAACCTCGCCCCAACGATAGCACCGAGCAAGACGGAGGCGCAACGATATGAGCGCCGTCGCTCTCTACGACTACAATGCTCGCATGTGGGACGCAGCATCGCTAACCCCGCCCGAGCCGACCCTGTGCACCAACTGCCAGCGCGACGTTGACAACCACGAACCGCATGCCGAATGGTGCCCCGGTCATCCGCAATTCCTCGAACGTGCCGAGGGCATCGCGCAGGCCGCGCTTGCGGGGCTGTTCCAAGACTTCGGCTTGGCGCGCGCAGCCGTCACGATTCGCGTGCGCGCCGGGGCTACGGGCGTCGTCGCCGACGTGCGCGTGTGCATGAGCTACCCGCAGCTTGAGGAGGCGGCGTAATGTTGGACATTGATCCGATTCGTTCTCGCGCCGTAAGTTGCGCGATCAATCCGACCCTCCCGCTCGCGACGTTGGTAGTCGAAGATATGTTCCTTGCGCTGCAAGAGATTGCGGGCTTGCGCGCCGTCTTAGCTGGCTACGAGCCAAAACCACAAGCCCCCATCGTACAGGAGGCAGCATAGTGCTGGCATTCAAGGCGCCCGAGAACGCAAGCGCACGGGCGAAAGTTCTCCTCATCGGATCGGCGGGCGTCGGGAAAACCCACGCTGCGCTTACGTTTCCCAAGCCTGCCGTCATCGACGCGGAAGGCTCCGTGGGATGGTTCAAGGATCGCTTTCAGTTCGATGCGGTCGCGACAAAGAGCTATTCCGACGTACGCGATCTTATTCGCGACGTGCGCTCGAACAAGGCCGGGTACGAAACCGTCGTCATTGATTCGCTCACCACGATTTACAACGGCCTCATTAACGTCGCCAGCAAAGACCGCGACGACTTGCGCCCGTTGGATTGGGGCCGCATCAAGCGCAAGTTCTCGCAACTGCTCGATGAACTGTACTACCAGCTTCCCATGCACGTCGTTTGCATCGGCTGGATCAAAGCGGAGTACGCCAAGGCCGGAACGGTCGTGAACGGCAAGGCCGTTACCGCGCAAGACATGATAACCATAGGCGAAGGGTTCGATGGCGACAAGAAGACCGAACATGCCTTCGACTTCATTTTCAAGATCGACGGTAATGATGGGAAGAACACGCGGGCGACCGTCCTCAAGAGCCGTAGCGGGATGTTCACCAAAGGCGCGGTGATTCCAAGCTTTTCCTGGGCAACCCTCGCGCCACTGTTCGAGGGTCGAACCGATACGGCAAAGCGCGGCATGACCGATGCGGAGCAAGTCTCCTACGACGCCGACGCCTTGGGTGACGCGCTCCCGAGCAACAAGCAAATCTTCCAACGCGCGCTAGAGCAAGGCGTCGCGACGAACGCGGCCACGTTTTGGGAGTGGGCGAGCGTTGCCGCAGACGTACAGCGAGGAAACGGCTTGCTCGACGAGCACGCCAAACGCGCCGTTCTTCGCGCGCTCGCCGAAGGAAGTGACTCCGCAACGCCCGTGAACCGGGATGTCATCGAAGACGCGCAGCCGATTGCGCCGCCGTTGCCGAAGGCTTTACTCGATGCCGGAAACGCGCTCGGCATTCTCCCGCTCGGCATTCACGCCGACTTGAAAAAGAACGGCGGCGACGTAACGGCGCTACTCGCGCAGTACACCGAACGCGCGGCGGCGCGCCAACCGCGCGGCGGCAAGACGGCGGCTCCTTCGACGCTTGTTCCCATCGCGCAAACTCTGTCGGCGCAAGAGCAATCGCTCAAGGACGACATCGACTCGTTCGCCCCGAAAAGCGCAGCGCCGACGCCCGGCGAGATCGAGCGCCTCAAGAAAGCGCAGCAGCGGGCGCGGATGTCATTCGACACAGAACTCGCGAAGAAATCGTTTGCCTCGCGCGAGGAGCGGCTTGCGTTCGCAACGTGGGCGCTCGGGCGTAAGGAGCCTCTCGCGAGCTTCACGCAGTTAGCCAACGTCAGCGAATGCGAAGTCGTGACGCGGGCGCTTGCGAAGCGGCTTGCGGAAGTATCCAACGCACAGCCCAACGCCGAGAAGGTCGATTGCCCGTGTTGCGGATCGGGAGCAGGCGCGGCGCATTTCGACGGATGCGAGCTTGCCGCCTAATGCTCAACCTACAAGAAATTGCACAACGCACTCTCAACCTCTGGACGCTGAACACGCCGGAAGATAAGGCAAAGATGGAAGACGCCCGCGAGGACATCGGCAATTTGTTGCGCGAGGTTGAAACGCTTCGCCTGAAGCTGCAAGTCCACGAGACGCACGCGCGGATGGACGCGCGGAGGGCCGCTCGATGCTAGACTACGCCGCCATTCGCGGCCGGGCGTTTGCGATGCAAGAGAACTCAGGGCTAGGAACGGCCCCCTACGCGCTCTCGCAAGACGTGCTCTCGCTGCTCGAAGAGATGCAACGTCGCGACCAACAGGATTACCGCGCCAAGTACGATGCCGTGATGCGTGGATCGGAAGCCGTCGAATACGAACGCGACGAAGCGCGCGAGTTGCACGCTGCCGTGTGCGCGAAGTACGCCGACGCCGTAGTGCGGCTGCATCGAATCTCCAACATCATCGCCGGCTACCAAAGCGCGCATTCCAAGGACAACGTAGAGGTTGGTCCCGACAAAGAAGCGGTCGCGATGAACGGCCGTTTCGTGGGGACTGTCCTAAGCGACGGATATGCGGTGGGCGAATGATCGCTCTCGACCACTTGAGTTTTTCTTCGCTTAATGATGCTGAAAACTGCCTCCAATCCTTTCACGCCAAACGCCTTGCGCCCGAGCGCGTGCCCGAGATGCGAAGCTCGCCGCGCGACAGAGGCACGCTCATCCACACGATGCGGCAACTGTTTCTCCATGCGCTCGCACGCGGCGAAAGCGTGAACGGCGTCTTTGCCGATGCACTCGAACAAGAGCCGCAGTGTGCGGCGGAGTATGAGGAATCGGTGCAGGTCTTTACCCGGTGGCGCGAGCGTTTCTCGATACCACAGGAAGACTTGTTCGCCGTGGAACGCTACGGCGAAGTCATGATTCCCGGCGTTCCCTTGAAGGTCATCGGTTACGACGACAGCGTGTTCCATGATCGCGACACGAACGAGAACGTCATCGAGGACGCAAAGACCGGATGGGATTCGACCGTCACTCCTGACTACGAATTTCAGTTAGACTTGGCGGCGTTGCGTTTCGAGTCCGAATACGACGACGCCGTTGACATCACCGGAAACGCCGGGTTGCGAACGCAAATCGACTTCATGCGCTCGGGTCAAATCAAGAAGCGCGAATGGAACGAGGAGCGCAAGGAAGCGGTACAAGCTCGCGTGCGTGCAATATGGGCCAAGCTCGACGCCGCCGATCAGCGCGATGACTGGTCGGCGACGCCGGGTTCACATTGTCAATACTGCCCCGTCGCCGTCGCCTGCGCGCAACGCAAGCTCGCCGAGGGCGCGGGTTTGGTCGTGACGGACAAAGCGAGCGCCGAGAACGCGGTGAAGCATCGCATCCTCTTCAGCGAAGCGGCGAACCGGCTCACGAACGCGCTGAAACCGTACGTCGGGGAGAACGGCCCCGTCGTCATCGGTCGCGTCTACGCGGGCTTCGTGGCGAGCGAGACGTATGGATTCAAGGACACGCAGGCCGTCCTCGATCGCTTGGAGCCCGCCGAGCGCGAGCAGGTCAGCAAAGGCATGAAACTCAACGGGAAGCTCAAAGCGGTGAAGCAGCTCGTGGAAGATCCACGCTTCGCCGACTTAGTGGGCGTTACCGCGCGGGCGAATCGCTTCACGTTCCAAGGTTCTAGCGACGACCTGACGCCGCAGGGCGATGAGGAGAGTATTGACGACGAATGAGAAGCTCGACCTCGCGAGGCTCCGCGAGCGCCTAGATTCCAGCGACACGCTTCGGCTTATCGTCGCGATTGAAACGCTGCTCGCGACGCCGACGCCGATGCCGCACGGCAACAGCGACTATGCCTGCGGATGGGACGCCGGGTGGGGCGCGATGCGCCGCGAGGCGCGCAAGTTGTTCGGGGTCGGCGATGATTAGCCGTGCCCCGCGCGTTCTTCCCGCGCCGTCGTTCGGCCTAAAAATCCGTCGCCGCGATAACGGAACCTATTCGGGCTTTGCGCTATGGAATTATGTCGGCGGGTTTTCCTATACGCGCGGAGGGCAGAAGGCAGCGGCGCGGCGCGTCAACGAGACGACGATCACGTATGCCGATCTCAGGGCGCTCAAGCTCGCATGGCGACATGCGTTGCTTCGCATGGGTATCATTCGCGGAAAGCGCGTGCTTCCGTGACTGACCACGCGATCGACACGCTATGCGCTACCGCGATCCTCATTGTTGTGCTTACGGCGTTTTGCTTCCTGACCTGGCTCCGGCGGCGGTGACGTGCTTATCCTTGAGGTGCTTGGGATTCCGGCTCCGAAAGGCTCGAAGACTGCCTATCGTTCCGGCTCGCGCATTGTTGTGGTCGAAGGGAAAAGCCCGATAGGACGGCAGCGGCTTGCGACGTGGCGCGAGGCGGTCGCATCGGAAGCTCGCAGCGCGTGCGCGGACATGGCGAGCATGCCGTTCGCCGATGGAGCCTTGTGCGTGACGATCGCATTCAGGCTCCCCCGTCCCAAGAGCAAGCCGAAGAAGTTCGTGCTGCCGACGAGTAAACCGGATGCCTCGAAGCTCGCACGCGCGGCAGAAGACGAACTAACCGGAATCGTTTGGCGCGACGACGCGCAAGTGTGCAAGCTCGTCGTGACCAAGGTTTACGCGACGGGTATTCCAGGGGCGACGATCACGGTTGAGGTAATGGAAGCGCATGCAGCATGACAGCAAGAATTGGCGCGACATTATCGACGGCACAGGGACGCCCGCCGAGAAAGCCGCAATCAATCACCCGCCATACGTGGAGAAATCGCTTACGGGCAAAGAAGCCGAAGAGAATCTCGCGCGGCACCTAGCGCGAAAGAAGCCCGATGCCTGAAACGCAGACGCGCCGCGAGGAAGAAAACGAGAAGATCGCCGAGATAGCGCGCAAGTGTCAGGAAAACGGGGCTACCATCTCCGACCTGCTGTTCATGTGCGGCTGGCTCTCTGCTGCCGTGAAAGGCTATCATCGTCGCGAGGACGCGCTCCGCGCGTTGCCTCGCGTCGGTGGCGACATGCTCGACGCTCAGGACGTTCTCCGCATTATCGACGATTGGGACGCGGAGAAGCCCTAAGCCCGCTCTTCCTTGCGCCGTGCAATCGCCCGCTGCGACCGTTGCACGTAACACGCGGAGCATCCCAAGCGCCGCACGCCGTTAGGAAGCAGCTCGCCAGGAAAATTCCAGCACCAAACGCACATGCCGATCGCGACGGCCTCGGCGGCGTTGCGCTTGCGAGCAGCACGCCAATGCGCCTTGCGCGCCTCGGTGTTCACGCCGGAGTCGGCTTCGGTCGTCCGCCGCGCTTGCCGTGCATTCTGCCGCGTTCGTCGGCGAGCGCCTTTCTCACGTAGCGGGGGTAACACTCCATCGTGGCCGTGACGTAGCGGCTGCGCGGAATGGGTTTCCCGCACCCGCACTCGCATAAGCGCGGGTCGTCGTTTGTTTCGAGTTGTTCCATGTTGAGTCTCTCCTTCGGCAGTAAGGGATTCGTCGTTACTTCTCCGCGCGTGGCTTGAAACCAGTGCAATAACACTTGCGACAACCCACCGAATCGGGAGCGCGCAGGGAAGGCTTGTGCAACGCTTCCGCGTGCCCGCAGTTCGCGCAGCGGCGGGACTTGGATCTCTTGTCGTCGCTTCGCAGCACGGGCTTGTCGTAGGTCATCTCAGTGTGCCTACAATCGGATCGCCGGCACGCCACCCTCGCCTTGTCGGCGAGCTTGGGCATCCGAGTTCGGTGTAGCAATCGGTGCAGGCGAAAAGGTTGTTGTCGGGATTGTACGTGCCCTCTTCCCGGCGCACGTACTCATCGCGCGAGATGCCGAAGTCTTTGGCGGGGAATGCGTATTCCGCGATCTTGCTCGGCGTTTTCCCGCATCGCATGCAATGTGGAGAGTCGCTCACCGCGTTGCTTCCTCAGCCTTCTCGATGAACTCGTGTTGATCGGCAACCGAACAGGGGCGCATGACGGCGACGCGCCAGGGAAGCCCGCAGTGCTTGCACATGCGCTTGCTCATTTCACGGCCTCCCGAAACGCAACGAGCACACTCAAAACATCATCACAACGCGAGTCGCAAAGCCCGTCGATAGCCTTCGAGAGCGCCTCGTCTTGTCGTAGCGCGCGTGTGATTAGCTCTTGGTTGTCGTAACACCAAGCACGAAGCTTGCCGTCGCGGTTGGCGGCTAGTTTAACGTGTTCCTCGAACTCGTCGGCCTTGCTCACTTGCGCGCCTCGCGATCAGTAGTGCATCTTTGACATGGGCAACTCGTCGCATGTTCCCCGTATTGGCCTTGCCAGGACCAATACTGCGGAACCAAATCGCCCGAATCCATGAGGCGATCAATCTTCTTTTGAGAGTATCCCTGCTCGCGCGCCCATTCAGTCGCGTCGATTACATCGTCGGCGTGCTCACCCATGACGCGCCTCGCGGATCGCCGCCGTGTTCGCGTCGATTGCTTCGACGATTGCGCGCGTCGCATACTGCATGCCGAGAAGCTCCACGCTCCAATCAGCGCGATTCAGGTATTCCCGCGCGGGGCGTTCCTCGCTCGGCTCCGTCCTCGTCCATCCGCAATGATCGACGAGGTGTTGCGCGGCCGCTTCGCCGGGCTCGTTCCTGGCTTGAAATATCTCGCCTTTTTCAAGCGAGGTTTTCGTTCCGAAGCGACAACTGCACACACACTCGCCGCGACACATTTCATGCGAGCCGTCAAAGCACGCGCTGTACGTTTCAAACGCTTCGTGCTTGGCGATGATCGCGAGAACGTCGGCGCGCAGAAAGAAGCGGGTAAGGCCAACTTCGGGGTGCTGCATTAAGTGATAGCCCAGGGACTCAAGCTCCTCGCGCAGCGTCATGCGGGTTCCTCGATGGCGTGAATGGGATCGGCTTTTGCCTTCCCGCATCCCCAACACGTACCGGCGTAGTTCGCATCGCAGGTCGGCGCGTACTTGTGTGGGCGTTGCATGCGCTTCGCGAACCACTCGGCATCGAGAGGCCATGTCATCGCGGCTCCGGTTTCAGAAGTCATGCGCTTTCCTCGATCAATCCGGCAGCGTTGCGGACGTTGCGAAGTCCCTGCGAAAACCCGTGTTCATAGCCATCGTCCCATTCGTTCTCGACGGTAATTTTCTCCGAGTCCCTCACGTTTAACGCCTTTTCCAAGGCATCTATAACGGCAAGCGCATCGTGCGAACTAACGGTCATAAACGGCGTCCCGCTACACAGGAACCAGTGGTCATGCAACTTCGCCAGGTTGACGATTTCGCCGTTGTGGGCGCGTATCTTCACGGCGTCGCCTCGGGCTTGGTAGTGAGAAACGAGGCAACCTGTTCGGGCGAA
>Ga0302326_10021958_pt1 | contig 13067 bp, 11 predicted proteins | sample Palsa_T0_3_FD_202264 | JGI IMG/M metagenome (GOLD analysis project Ga0302326, IMG submission 202264) | Peat permafrost microbial communities from Stordalen Mire near Abisko, Sweden - Palsa_T0_3 | ecosystem: Environmental > Terrestrial > Soil > Palsa > Peat permafrost | place: Sweden: Abisko... | reverse complement strand
ATTGTTACGAATAGGATGAGAAAAGCGCTAAGGCGCCGGAGTGAAGCCCGTTTCCTGGCCTCGCAACATATTCTCGATAATTTCGTGGAGCCGTAGCTCGTCGAAGGACGCGGTCACATCGTGCTGACTTTCTTGCCCGGGGAAATGAATCATCAGCACCGGCCGCGTTTCAAAGCGACCGTGGCTGGCCGTTTCATCTTCTGCTGTCCATGACCCGGTGGCCCGCCACAACGGCACGCGCCAGGAATGATCAGAACACACAATGACGGTTGCCTTTTCCGCTCCAGTGGTCGAGCTCAAAACACTGATCAGCTTGCCGAAAGACAGATCCGCCAGAGCCAGGTTATCGATATAACTGCCGGTGGGACGTAGATGCCCTGGCCGGCGGTCATAAATACCCGGAGGGTGCGGAATCGGCAGATGGATGAGCACAAAACGGATACTCTCATCGCGAAGCAAGTCCTCGGCCCGCGGCATCACCGCCGCCAGATCCTGCGCGTGCTTCTCCTGCGGAAAAGTCGGCTCATGCTGCAATTGACGCCATGTCTCCGCCACCGGCGCCAAAGCATTCTGGATGGCAGTGCGATCCGGGATTGCTCCGTCGGATTGACCGTCGCCCATTCTCCAAAAACAGTAGTTGAGCGTTCCCGCAAGAATGCGGCAGTAAGGGTTGTACCAACCTACAACGCCGGTGGTCCAACCCAGGTGCTGGGCATCGGCAAAAAGGGTCGCCTGGGGGTCGAAGGCTTGCCAGTGTTTGTTCCCAGCGACTTGAACCATAGGTTGCCCGTCGAGATTGCTGCGCAGGTTATCGATCGGTTTACCAAGAAAGAGCGCCGGAATCACGCGGTCGGTGTAATACCCTGCCGGCTGCAAATCGGTGAAGACGACGCTCTTGCTCCTGAACTTGTCAAACTCAGGCATGCTAAGCCCGGGGAATCGATGTTCGAAGGTTTGATCATAGGAGAGCTCGTCGAAAATGAACCATACGATCCGTCCTCTCGCCGCTGCCGGGCTCGTTCGAGCAGAGACCAGGGCAGAAGATTGCCTCATAGGCACCAGCACGTCTCTTCGCTGCGCCCGAAGCCCCTGGTACAAAAGCTGGGGAATCATCCAAACCAGGCAGCATCCAGCGAGCACGAGCAATACGCCAAACCCGCGCACAGCGTGACGGTAGCCAACGGGTTGCAGCCAGCGCAACAACAGCGCGGCAAGCAGAATCACGATGTAGGCCACACTCGGGTTGAGAAAGGGGATCGGCGCACGATGCATCGCCGAAACGGCATTTACCAGCTCCGAACCTAGCTCCGCCGCGACGAAGGCCCAGACCGCGGTGCGCAACCCGGTCTCGCTCTTCTCCAGATAGCGAAAGAGGAGTGCGGCCGCAAGGCTGACTACCAACAGATCGAGGAGCACACCCCAGATCACGGTGCGCATGGGAAGAAAGCTGTGATACACGACGGGATGGTAGCTGGACAGGTGCGGCCAGAGACGAAGAATCAAGACCGAACTTGCGACCCCGAAGCCTTGAACGATCGTCTTGAGATTCATCTCTTCTCGAACAGAAAGAGCACGCGGCCGTTGGTCAATTCCTCGCGCGTAACAATCGTGAAATAGCGGCTGAATTCCTTCTGAAAAAGCGCTTCGTCGAGATGCTGGTAGAGTTCGTCTCGTCCCCGGCAGAGATCGATATAGCGTACATCGGTCTTCGGGACCCACTCCACGATGCTTGCCCGCCGGGTGAGCGAGGCCAGCAGCGTAGCCACATCCGCCATGGGAATCTGGTCGGCCAGCAGCAGATGATGCAGAATCCCCAGCATCATGACGCAATCGAAGCGGTCCCGCGCCCTTTCCAACAGCGGGAGAGACTCCGTATTGCACCAACCGACTGCCGGAGTTGGACGGGCCACGTCGGCAACCAGCGGGAGTATCGGCAAGCCTGCCGCCCTGGCGTCCCTCCAGCTGCGATCTGAGGAGGCCACGTCGGTATCCCAGGCGACGACGCGCGCGCCCGCGCTGGCCGTAATCCGCGAATATTGACCGGTATTGCCACCGATATCGAGCACCGAAGCGGGCCGCAGCGATTGCATGGCCCGGCCGACAAATTCCTGCTTCTGTTGCCGCTCTGGTTCACTGTAATGGTCGGCAGCCGCCGGGTAGTCGCTCCATTTCGAATCGCGCCCCTTAGGCTGCAGCGCATGCAGTGTTTTGCCGAAGCCTTTTATGTTCCGCTCCAATACTTCGGTCGCGATTTCCGGCGACTGCCGCAATTTGGGCGGGGCTCCTCCTCCGCCCTTCTTTTTCTCCAGCAGGTAAGGCAGCGTCACCAGCGAGCGCAGAGGCGCGCTCCAGCGCTCCAGACCGGAAAGATAAGGGTACAGGTCGACCGGCTCATAGCCGTCACGGCGATTCAGCGTGGCCGCCAGTGGCCAGCCCAGGTACTTGTAGGCCGCCAGGGGCAAAAGAAAGGTGCGGGCAAACTGGCCATAAGCCAGCCATAACGGACTGCCAGGATCGCGCTGCTCGATGGACAGCACATCGACAAAAACCGGACGCGCACCATCAAAGAGAATGTTCAACGGGGTTGCATCCTTCAGGGTCCAGCCGTGGTGCAGCAACTGGCCGCAGAGCTCCAGCGTCAATTCGCCTGCCGCAACCCACTGTCCCGGCGTCCATTCCCACGGATAGGAAGGGAAAAAGATCCGCGGATGCTCCAGCAGGAGAGGCTGGTTCTCTTCGCCGGAAAGCACTTCGCTGGCGATCAGGTGGCCTTCGTCTGTCCAGCGCTTGGCCAGGTCAGATTGCAGAAAGCGCAAAGACGCCGCTGCGTGGTGTGGATGGACCGTTCGCAGGACATGGTCGCCACTGATACGCAGGGATCCGGCCGGATCGCGGAACGTCGCAATATCCTGCGACGTACCCTGCGACAGACCCTCGATCATGGCTGGTTCTCTATAACCTCTACAGGTGCACCCGCTGGCGAAGGAGCCGGGGAGGGCCGGCGGAGCGAACCGAAGATTCGCTTCAGGCGATGGCGCAGGTAATACACAGCGCCGGCAAACATGGAACCAGCGACTTGAAGAAAGACAAAGCCAGATCCCGGATCGATGTATGCCTGGGCCGGCCGTTCAAACGCGACCAGCAGCGCTGCAATCTGCAAAGCGCCTAGAAATAGGAGACAACAACGTAAAATGGGGGAGGGAGCGCAATACGATTTCTTCACGAAGCTCCTCGGGGCGCGGTTATACCTTGTGATTTTAACGTTCGACGGTACAGAAAAGTTGCGCAATCATTCACTATTTTGTCATCGTATCTTCACAAATGTCCAGAAACTCTAAACTCGACCGCTTATTGGATGCTCTTGCGTTTTAGTTATGCTGCCTGCAGGCGATAACCAACTGGTGCAGATCCTCGACGCCGCGCTCTCCGACACGGCCCGCCGCAGCGGAGCCTGGTTGGTATGCAAGCCCGGTTGCACGCAATGCTGCGTGGGCGTCTTTGCCATTCATCAGCTAGACGTAGCCCGCCTGCAGGAAGGTTTACAGGCGCTGAGCAAAAAAGATGCGGAACGCGCCGAATCGGTGCGCGAGCGTGCCCGGCAGTCCGTAGCACGCCTCGCCAGCAGCTTTCCTGGTGATCCTTTAACGGGACTATTGGATCCCTCAGAAGAAGCCGAGGCCCGTTTTGAAGACTTCGCCAACGACGAACCCTGCGCCGCGCTTGATCCGGTAACCGGCCTCTGTGACCTCTATGAGGCCCGGCCCGTGACTTGCAGGGTTTTTGGGCCACCCGTCCGCTCCGAACAGGGGCTTGGCGTCTGTGAGCTTTGCTACCACGGAGCCACGGAGGAGGAGATTGCCGCTTGCGAAATGCCTGTCGATCCGGATGGGCTGGAAACAAAGCTGCTCCACGAGTTCGAGCAGTCATCCGGGATGCACGGCCGCACGCTGGTTGCGTTTGCGCTCGCCAGGTAGGTTTTTCGCTGGGAGACGAGCACGATAGAGCACCCAAACCCTGGGCCCGCGTTGGCCAGCCGGTACAATGAAGGTCCAGAGCAGTTTGGCAACGACTGTGGCCTTGCCAAACTGCTTAGACTTCCGCAAGGAAAGAAAGCTCCATGCCCGCCAATCTGGTTACCGCTTTAAGCTCCGCCCTCAGCATCGCCGCCGCCAACGCCGGTTTGACCATCCTCTCCTCCGAAGAGGGGATCGATTTCAATGGGCACCCCACCGCCATTTTTCGGATCGGCCTCACCCCGGATGCCCCCGCCGAGCGCACGCTGCGGCTGGAATTGAGCGAGAATTTCGACTTCAATCGGCCTGAGCTTTTGCCGGAGATGACCACACATTTGCGCGAAGAGGCCAAGCGCCTGCGCAGCCCGAGACCGGATGCCTACGTGACCATGGCCGGCATGCCGATCGCCTTCAGCGATTTCCGCTGGCCCTTCCATCGCTCAGTCTCCGGCGCGGATACCTACATCGTCCACGGGGTTGTCCACGTGGCCGACGGCACTGATTCCCTGCTGCACGCCAAAATCTCTGCCAGTATGACGGTAACGTTTGCGGAGATTGTCCCTGCTCCCGAGCAGCCCTATGCGGAAACTTTCATTTACAGTGCGATTCGCAAGACCCTGGACCAGGGCCAACTCGAGTTGCTCAAGAGCGGCAATCGCCAGCCGGTTCCGGTGACCACACGCTATTACAGCCGCTGGCAAAAGAAATTTTTCTTTACCGACACCAATGACGAGGAACGCCAGCGGTTTTTGCTGGGCAAGGTCTTCTGGCTCTCGGGTGTGCTGGGCAACTCGCAGCCAGTCTGGATCGCGGATCCTCGGGATGCGCAGTACCTCAATACAACGCCGGAGGATCTGGCCCGCATGGCTTCGGCGCTGGCCGCTGCGGGGATGGTGACCCTGGCTGAGCCGAAAGACGGAGGGCCCGAGTTCGCCGCCGCCACGCCGGCATTGCTCGCGCGCGATGCCGAGTTTCGCGAACGCCTGCAGCAGGCCTTTGCCCTGACCAAACCGTCCTTCAACGAAGAGATGCGCGCCGGTCACACCAATATGTAGCGCTTCTCGGCAATCAAACCCGCCCTACTCCCTGGACGGGTGCCCCATGTTCGCAGAAGCGTACATGGGCCGGAAATGACATTTTTCGAATGCTTTTACTCCATCTGTCACGGTGTGATTCATTGAGAGAAAGCATTGGAGGCTTCGCCCGTCGTATTCAGCCCATGTACGCCGAGGCGAACATGGGGCACCCGTCCAGGGAATAGGGGCTTGTGGCGGCTCTCGGACTTTTTCCGCAGCCCGTACCCTTCATGCATTGACTTTCCGTGCCCGACACGTTGTCTCCCAGGGTGATTTTGAACGAAAGGTTCGTGCGCGCGGGTCGCACTTCGTTGCATCCCATTCCTCAGAGCGGTTGGGTGTCTGCGCCGAGCACGCGGCCATTTCCCGGTGTCTGCGCGAACAGAATCAGATGATGTTTCTGGGCCGCCTGATACGACGACGGAAGCTTCAGCTGCAGCGTTTTCTCGCCCGCGGCCTGCACTTTGCCAACACGGGAAATGGATCGCGCGACGTCGACGTGCGCCAGGGTGCGGCCGGAGTTTTCGCCGCGAAGAACGCTGGACTGATCGGAGTCGTCGGCGACCACCGCGATCAGATCGGCTCCGTGCGCCGGAACCTCACCGCCGGCACTGTAGTTCACGGTCAACGTGTCTCCAGACACATGCAAGGAGAGAATGCGCAGAGACATCTGCGCTCGCTGCTCTTCTTCTTTCTGCACCGCCCGCAAGAACGCTGCAGCATCGCTGCCGACAATCTCTTCCGAACCGTTGATTACCATCTGCGGCGTATATACGCTCTCCAGGTGGAATCGCTCGCCATACGCATTCTGCCGCTCGGTATTGACCGGCGAGGAGAAAGGATCAGACCATCCCTGCGAGTTCCAATAGGTGACATGTTCGCTGATGCCGACAATCAACTGGCCCCCATGGGTCTGTTTCCCGTTCACTTGCCGAAGCAATGCATCCGCCGGCGGACAGCTTGAGCATCCTTCCGACGTAAACAGTTCCACCAGCACGACCCTCTGCACCTGCGCGTTCGCTGGCGATGCTGTCTCCTGTGCGCGCAGCGCCATAAGGCCTGCCATCCCAACTGCGACGATTTGCACCATGATTCGCGATTGTCTGTTCATAATCCCCCGGCTGCGCATGAGACGCTCATTCCGCCCATAGAGTTACAGGCGACGGATTTTCCCCTGTAACCATTCGACTGCCGCGACCTCTAACTGGGGTGAGTGACGGTTTCCATAGCCGGTCGCACGATCGTCCAGGAGACTGCGCTGCCGAATTACCAACCGGCAGGCCGCATGTCCGGGATGAACTCTGCGTGCAGTGCGACGCTGGCTCACTCCCAAAATTAAACGAGGCAAGAAGCGTGATCAAGTATCTGTTCCCGTTGTATTCTCGCTGTTCGACATTCGTCTGCTATCTTCAGTCGCCTTTGCTGCTGGCGGTGAGACTCTATTGGGGTTGGCAGTTCGCACAGACCGGTTGGGGGAAGATGCATAACATCGCCAAGATCACCGGCTTCTTCACCAGCCTGAACATCCCGTTCCCGGCGGCAAACGCCCACTTTATTTCCGGCCTCGAGTTTTTTGGCGGTATTCTCCTGATTGTGGGATTGGGATCTCGATTCGTTGCACTGCTGCTCGCCGGAAATATGATGGTTGCCTATTGGACCGCCGACCACGATGCGCTGGTCTCCATCTTCTCGGATCCCGGCAAATTCTATGTGGCCGACCCTTATACCTTCCTATTCGCGTCCCTGATGGTTCTCATCTTTGGGGCAGGCGTGTTTTCGTTGGATGCCCTGGTCGCCAGAGTCTTGAAGGGCAGGACGGCATAGCAATGGCCCCCATCAGCGATCTACGGGATGAAGCGCGGATGATCGCGTCGATCGTCGCCGGCGAATCTCACCTGTTCCACGAACTGATTCGACCCTACGAACGCAGGGTCTACGTCATGGCTCTGTCTTTTCTGCGCAACGAAGCCGATGCCGAAGATGCCGCTCAGGAAGCTTTCCTCAAAGCGTTTCGCAACCTGGCCAGCTTTCGCGGCGAAGCAAAGTTCGGTACCTGGCTGGTAAGCATCACATTGAACGAGGCCCGGAGCCGTATCCGTCACCGGGATACGATCAAGATGGAATCGCTCGATGAACCTCCGGACGACGAAGGACCCATCTCGCCGGCTCTCTTGCGCGACTGGAGAGAAATACCCTCCGAAGTATTGGAGCGCAAGGAAGTAAGCCTGCTGCTACACCAGGCGGTCACTGCTCTGCCGCCGATCTACCGTGAAGTCTTCACGCTGAGAGATGTAGAGGGAATGAGCGTGAACGAAGCCGCCGGCGCGCTCGATATCAGCATCGCCTCGGTCAAGGTGCGGCTGCATCGAGCCCGCATGATGTTGCAAAAAACACTGGCGCCACAGTTGAAACGAATATCTCCCAAACGGAGGTGGTGGACTTGGTCATAGACTGCAAGCACGTGTGGGCGCACATCTCCGGGTACCTGGACCAAAACCTGCCCCCGGAGGTGCTGGAGCAGGTACAAAAACATCTGGAGCATTGCGAGATCTGCTCGGCGATTCTGGACTCAACGCGCAACATCCTGATTCTCACTGCGGATGAGCGAGTCTTCGAGTTGCCTCTTGGCTTTAGTGAACGTTTGCATGCCCGTCTGGAACAGGAAATAGATGGAATGAGTTAAGACACGTTGTGAATAATGTGATGCGTGATCCACTCCGCTAAGACCAGCACCAGGGTTACGATTGCAAGCACGACCTGGAAAACTTCTGCCCGTTTCTGTCGTGGGGTTGCCGGCGTGGTGCGCCATTGTGACGACGGGCGGGAGCGCAGGCTGCGAATACGCCAGACCACGTACAGGTTCACCAGCGAACCAATCACCGCGAGCGCCATCATGGGAATGCGAATTGCATCCGCGTGAAAACCGGCGGCAGGCCGATTCAGGCCGGCCGCCGCGGCCAGCGCGCTCAACCCGATGATCACGCGGACTCCGCTAATCGCCATCACCGCTGTGCAGGCGCTTTGCAGCAGGATAAAGAAGAGGCTGGTAATGCCGACGATCCATGAGCGGCGCACAGTCGACGTTGGCGCCTCAGCGATCGCCGGGGAGTTCTGTTCTTTGGCACTCATCTCTTATTCAAAACTACACCAAACGCTCGCTGTTTGAGCCAGGTGGCTCCCTCTGCCAGATACTGGCTCCCCAGTGTTCTCGACGCCGCGTAAGGTGGAGCGAAAATCACCCACAATCCGGTCCAGCCAACCAGGACCAGGTTCTGGACCAAGTACTGGGCAACCTTCAGCCGGCGTGAGGGCCCGCATTTTTCCCCACCAGCAATCCGGAGCGTACCCCTCTCCTCTGTCCCGACGACAATTGCCGGGTGAGAGAAAACTGCAAAACACTTCGCTCCGGTCGGGATGGCAAGTCGTAGGGGCTGGCGCCTCCCTTAGATTCGATTACCCGTGGGGAAACTGCGGGCCTCACGCCGATTTTCATCACCTTGGCCGGCCCGCAGGCCCATGAACGCTCCGCTCGGGGACAAAATGCAGAACAGCGAGTTACTTCAATATTTGTGAGTTCTCTCGCGAACCCGAGGGTAGATTCAGCAACGGTAATCGTCTTTATAGATGAACCCTCCTCAGGAGAGCCACCATGGCCGTATCTCTCAGGCTTCCAGTTTCTTCCTTCGGCTTACTCATTCGCCTCCGCTCTGTTCCTCATGGCTATTAAGAGTGGTAGAAGATCTATCCGTGTTGAGCCACGCGTGCCTCGCGTTGCAGTCGTGGTTTTGCTTTCATTTGTGTGTGCCGCGGGCCTATCCCAGGCTCTCGATCCAACGAGTTCTAACCTGCCCAGGAGTTTCCACGACGACACCTCGAACATCACCTACTTTTTCCCCGCGCACTTTGAGCCCGTACTCTCTGCTCGCAACCCACCTTGGGCCGTCGGCCCGCTGGAGTGCGTCAAAACGACTCTATCCCGCAACTCGGCGCTGCCGGCGGGGGCCTCCACCTTTGTCGTTTCGACGATTGACAGCAGTTGCCCTGAAGGGCTGCGCGAGGCGGCCCAGCTCGGTCCCTTCACTCGGGTGCAGATCGTGCGCCAACTCAAGCAGTATGGCGAACCCACAATCACCCGAGAGCCCACCCGCTATGTCCTCGACGGTCACCCGGCCGCTATCACCTTGGCCTCGGTCTCGATGCCTGGGGCTGCTAACGAAGCCTCCAGGACGATCTACGCAGCCAAAGCCTGCGCTGTGGATGGCACCGCAAGCAAAGGGCGGGGAAAGTCTGAACTCGCCGCGCCCAACAGTCGCGTTCTCTGTTTCGACTTCACCACGCAAAACGTCGACCTATTCAACCTGATGCTTTCGTTCATTATCCAGTTTGGCGATGATCCGCCGGAGCCCATATTCCTCGCTCGCGTTTACCGCGGACGTTAGTCTGGGCGCAAATCGTAACAATTACATTTCTTGCAACAGGAACGATCGGCCAGGATCGTTTGCCAATAGATGTGAGCCTTAGCCATGCACTGCCGGGGCCCAGGCGCCGCACCATGATTCCGCAGCGCGGTTGCCGCCAGGGGACATTGAAAAGGAACGACTTACGGCGAATCGTCACCCGGACCAGCCGATATATATTGGTTGCCAGGGTAGATTTCGACCGGAATCCGCTCTTTAGGGGTGAATGGAGCAACGCAAACACAAGTGGCGCGAGCCCGCCCCCGCGGCCCAGGTTGACCAGCTTCTGGCCAGCCGCTATAGCCAGCTCCTGCAGTGGGGGGCTGTGCTAACCCGGGGCGATACCGGCAAAACTGAGGAAATTGTTCAGGACCTCTGTCTTTACTTCACCCTGACCAAGCCGGATCTAAGCGGCGTTGCCAACCTGGACGGCTATCTCTATACCGCGCTGCGCCACATTTATCTGTCGAGCCTGGCCCGTTCTTCGCGCGAGGCGCTCCATTTTGTCAGCGTCGCGGAATTCGATTCGTTTGCATCCGCACTCGAGGACAGCCCCTCTGGCGATCCACTGCAGAGACAGAACGACCTTCGCCGCATCTGCGGTTACTCGGTTTGGCGAAAGGAATCGTCCAAAACCGCGAGCTACTTCATTCTTCATTTCTTCCACGGCTATGGGCGGCGGGAAATCGCAGAGCTGGCGCGCCTGCCCATCGCCGCCATCTACAACAAGCTCAAAATAGCCCGCTCCGAAGTCCGATCCTACCTTGAGGACGCGGGCAAGCTCCGTCTTGTGAATCGCAACCTGCCGCCGGAACCTGTTCTGCTATGGAAGCAAGTATCGTCCGCGGAGCTCTTTCGCGAATTGCGGCAGACGATCCTGCGGGCACGACTTTCCAACTGCCTTTCCGAAGAGCATCTGCTCGCGCACTACCGTCGCGCCAGGCCGCAACCTATCTCCTGCTCCCTTCTCGCCCACATTGTGAGCTGTGAGCGATGCCTCGCCATCGTCGATCGCCACTTACAGCGGCCGACGCTCCATGACCGTGAACCGCTGGACGGTTTCGGTTCCTCTACAGACAACAGCAACGATGGCGTCGCCGGACCCGGCGGCATCAGCCACAAGGAGATGTTGCAGGCAGTCCGCAAACGTTGGGACAGAGTGCATGAGCATCGGCCCCGAACCTTATCGATCGCCGTCAATGGACAGATCGTGGCTTTCCATGATGTGCAGGCAGAATTCAGCAAACTCTCTGCCCGGATTGACCACCTGGAAAGTGCACGGTTCGTTGAAGTATTCAGCGAACAGGACGTTCGGCTTGCCCTTCTCTCGATTGGTGAGCTTCCGCCAGAAGGTTCGCAGGTGAGGATGCAGCGGGTCGAACTCAGCGATGCGCGCTGGCTGGAATTGAACCTTACCTTCGATGGACTGGGCCTGAATAGCCAGGTTTCCTATTACGATCCGGCCCTCGGAATGGTGGCCACTGAGGAGGATGAAGACACTCCGGCATGGGCGCTCAGGCCCGGAGCGGAGCATGGATCGAGCGTCCTGCTCTGGCCAAAGGAGATCTATGCAGCTTTCCGCCGGATCCTGCAGGCGATGATGCCGGCTTCGGCGATCGCCTGGGCATGTATCCTCGCCATCGTGGTTGGCGCCGCAGGCTATCTGGCCTATCGTCACACCACCGCCCCCACGGATGCGGTGGCGATCCTGAACGAATCGGTGAAGACAGAGGCCGCGAGTCTCCAAGGGCAAACCGAACACCAGGTTCTCCACGTTGAAGAAGCTTCCGCCAATGGCCGGGTTCTCCAGCAAGGGGTGGTCGATCTGTGGAAGGATGGCGACGGCCGCCGCTACCTGCGCCGGCTTTATGACTCACAGCATCGGATGATCGCCGCCGAGTGGCGAAACAAAAATGGGGAGCATAACCCACGCCGCAAGGAAGGCAGCAGGACTACGCCGGGTGGAGCCCATCCACTGCTCATGAGTGAGTTCTGGGATCAGGATCTTTCCGCGCAAGCCTTCCTTAGCCTGGGCGTGAAAGCTCCGCAGGTGCATCCGGTGAAGGACGGTTATGAGCTGACAACCGCCGGCCCGATTGAAGGCCATCCACAAATCGTGTCGGCGGTTCTCGTGCTCGACCGTCACCTGCTTCCTATACGCTCCACTCTCCGCGTCCGTTCGGGGACCAGCGTTCACGAGCTTCGCTTTGTGCAAGCCGGGTATGAACGCGTACCGCGCACCTCTGTGCCGGACACGACGTTCGATCCTGGGTATTCTTCAGGAGAACGGGATCCTCGCTCGCCGCTGGTTCATCCGCGTGGCCTGGCAATCGAAGCGGTCGGCGATCTCTCCCTGGCTGAATTGCAAATCGCTGTGCTGTATCAGCTCAACCGGCTGGGTGCCGACACTGGGGAGCCAATCGAAGTCCTACGCACGGACGATGCGCACATTCGCGTCTCCGGAGCGATTGCGGACGATGCGCTCAAACAGAGGATCGTCTCTCAACTGCAAGCACTACCCAATCACCAGCTTCTTGAGGTTAAGCTCGTTTCGCCGCATGGAGTGCAGTTCCATGCCGGCAACGCTCAGATCGTTCCCGGCGGCACCAGCGTCTATGAAATTAACCAGGCGAAGTCTGCCGCGGATGCCACGCTGCGCAAATACTTTCAAACCAAGGGCCTGTCGGGCGAGCCGTTGAATTCTGCCGCCGGGCAGTTTTCTCACGATGCCCTGGAGCGTGCCCAGCGCTCCCTGCAACACGCATACGCCCTCGATCGGCTGGGCGTCGCCCTTTCTGCCGTAGAACTTCAATCGATCAACCCGAGTTCGCTTGAGCAATGGACAGAGATGGTCGATAAGCACGCGTTGGCTCTCGAAGGTCAGCTCCGCGCGCTTCACGGGCAGCTGGACGAGGTTCTGAGCGAAGAGTCTCAGGATGCCGCCGGAGAGCCCATCCAGATCAATGACCCGGCACAATTCAAACAGGCAACCGATCACCTCTTGCGCCGCACCCAGGATCTGGACAGAGATGTTGGCGGCGCCTTTACCTCCAACGCGTCGACGGATACGCAAACCGGCCAGGATGCGCAACTGACAAACATCGTGCACGTCATCCCGCTACGGGAGGCTGAAGAGATTGCGCGTTTCGCAGCGAAGCTGCATGCTTCGGCGACTCTTGTGACCGGAAAGAATAATAGCCCGGAGAGTCAGATCGTCACCACACCATCGCGGTGACGATCTAACTAAGGACGCAAGCGATTTGCGCCTCAGGCGTTGGTTCCGCCGTCCACGGTGAGATTTGCGCCGGTGATGTAGGAGGACTCCGGACCAGCTACGAAGGCCACCAAAGCGGCAACCTCATCCACGGTCCCATAGCGGTTGAGCGCGGTGGCGGCCTTTTGCGGAACTGCCCAGGCGCCCGCGGCGGGATTCAGCTCCGTGTCGATGGGACCCGGCTGGACGTTGTTCACCGTGATGTTCCGGCTCCCAACCTCTCTGGACAATCCCTGGGTAAACATCT
>Ga0302326_10021955_pt1 | contig 13069 bp, 14 predicted proteins | sample Palsa_T0_3_FD_202264 | JGI IMG/M metagenome (GOLD analysis project Ga0302326, IMG submission 202264) | Peat permafrost microbial communities from Stordalen Mire near Abisko, Sweden - Palsa_T0_3 | ecosystem: Environmental > Terrestrial > Soil > Palsa > Peat permafrost | place: Sweden: Abisko... | reverse complement strand
GTGACCATGGTTTCCATGACCTTGCCTCCTTGCTTGGTCAACGGACATTATGCACCGATGATCGCCAGACGAAAAGAGGTTTTCGGACAACTTCTAAGCCGGAAACTGCCACTGAGCCAAGCGGCCGAGGCTCATGCAGCGGCAGAAAAGGGTGGGATCGGGAAGATATTGCTGATACCTTGAACCCCTGAAGGAAAATCGAAAATGAAAAAAGATCACCCCGGAATCAATCCCGCTTCCAAACCAAGCGGCGACGGTTGTGTGGAATGCCTGGCGTCGCAGAATAGTTGGTGGTTTCATCTCCGTCGATGCGCAGAGTGCGGGCACATCGGATGCTGTGACAGTTCTCCAAGTCAGCATGCATCAAAGCATGCGGCGGCGACGGGTCATCCGATCATTTGCAGCTTCGAGCCGGATGAGGACTGGTTCTACGATTATCGCACTCAGGAAATGATCAAAGGCATGGAATTGCCCCCGCCGCACGCGCATCCCAGAAGTCAGGCCGTACCTGGGCCCGCAGGAAGGGTGCCGCCCAACTGGGAGTCGCTGGTAAGCTAGCTGGCGAATAGGTGGATCATTCTCAATTCCGGTAGAAGCTCCCCTTGGATTCCCTTTGAAAAATCAACTCGTCTTCGGATGCTGTGCAATGGCCCAGAGGCGGAGTTCTCCGAAGAGTTGTGCCAGGGTGGCCGGAAGGTAGTGTGCGTTGAGGCCGCTAGGGTTGGGTAGAACCCAGGCGCGGCTGCCGGCGAAGAGGGGCTTTTGAAGGCCGACCTGGGCATCTTTCATGCCGGAGACGATGCGGTAGGGATGGATGCCGAGGAAGGCAACAACAGTCGGGCGCCAGCGTTTGACTTTTGCCTGGAGGCGTTGGCCGCCGGCTCGAAGTTCGTCGTCGGTGAGTTCATCAGCGCGGGCAGTGGCGCGTTCGACGATGTTGGTGATGCCCAGCCCGAGATCGAGAAGGAGGGATTCCTCAAAGGGGGAAAAGAGGCGCGGGGTGAAGCCGCCGGCGTGTAGCGCGGGCCAGAATCGGTTGCCGGGGCGTCCGAAGTGGTGGCCGATGGCGGCGGTGTAAAGGCCTGGGTTGATGCCCGCGAAAAGCACGATGAGATTTTTGGCAATCAGATCCGGAACGATCTTTTTTCGCGCGGCCAGGAGCTGCGCTTTGGTGGGTTTCCAGGGGGTGGGCAAAGTCGGATTCATAGGACGGCGTCATTGCAGGATGTTTTGCCGCTAGTTTACCAACATCCGAAATGCGCGCCGCCATCCACATATAGAATATGACCCGTGACCGACTGGGCATCCGTCAGATACATGACGGCATCGGCAATCTCCTTGACGGTCGAAGGCCGGCCCATCGGTGATCGTCGCTCCATCTCGGCATCGGGGGTATTACCATGCATCGGGGTATCCACGACGCCGGGCGCGACGGCATTTACGCGGATACCGTCCTTTGCGTACTCCATTGCAAGCTGTTGTGTGACCGTGGCGAGGCCGCCCTTGGTAATCATCGGGACGGATGCCAGCGTGCCTCGGATCGGATTGCGAACCAGGGCGGCGGTGATCGTGACGATGCTTCCGCGAGTTTTCTGCGCCAGCATCTGCTTAACGCAGCGTTGCGTGAGATAAAGGAATCCTCCGAGGTTTGTCGAGACCAGCAATTTGAAATCCTCGGCGGTGTAATCCGTGAAAGGCTTGTTAAAGATGATGCCGGCGTTGTTGACCAGGACATCGATGGATTTGAAGCGCGATAACGCCGTCTCGACAATGTTGGCGGCCGTGGCGGGATCGCCGATATCGCCGTCCACGAGTGCGACTTCATCGGCGGCGACGATCTCAGCGGATTGTGACATCTTCCGGGAATTCGCGACGACATTGAAACCGCGCTCGACAAAAGCTTTCACGACGCCAGCGCCGATTCCTTGTGAAGCTCCGGTGACGATGGCGGTTTTTCGTGGATTGTTCATGATCTGCCCCTCATCTACGCACCTTCAACAATGCGGAAATCGCGCTGCGCGCCGGAGCCGAGAGCATGAAGCGCCGCTTGGTAAGCCTCGCTTTCGCGAGCCGCCACGGCGATGTCATAGCTGTCGAATTCGACAACAATCGCACGCTGCGGTATTCCCGCTTCATATACCTGCAACTGGCTCATGGACCGGGTCAGAACGCGTCCGCCGGATGATTGAATCGCCGGCCCTGCCAATGCCGCATAGGTCTTTACGGCCGACTCATCCGAAATCGATCGGTACGCCACCACCCAATAACCTTTTTTCATAATGCCGTCCTACTCTGCGCTCAAGACGATGCGGGTTACGGTTGTGGGAATCCGAACATCAACCACGATTGATTGGCTACCCAATGCGGGTACAGCTCCGTCATCTGATCGAACAGCTCCTGGTCGGATTTCGCGGTTTTCTGCAACCGATCGAAGTCCTGCAGGTAACGCTTGGTGTCTTGGATTGTCGAGGGAGAGTCGGGCGCGCCGGGCTTCTTGTGACCGGCGACAACCATCGCCGGGTCCAGCGCCGCCAATCGGTCCAGCGCCGCGATCCAATTCTTTCGGCTCTCGGGGGTGGTGTCGCCGACGTAAACGCGGCATTGGTTGTATACCACGTCGCCGGCGACGATCAGGCCGATCGACGGAACGTAAAGAGACGTCGAATCCGGACAATCGGTGCGGCCCTGCTCGATGATGCGCAATTCGTGGCCCTCGAGAGTGAACGTGGCGTGCTCATAAGGCTCGGGTGGAACCAACTTGGTGGCGATTTGCCCAGGAAAGAGTTGGCGGGCCAACCGCTCCACTACGGGAGAGAAAGACATCTGCATGGCGTCCACCGCCTCTGGCGTTGCTATCGCCCGAGCGCTCGGGAAACGGTCGAGCAGAATGCTCAGACCGTAGAAGTGGTCGAAATGGGCGTGCGTTATATAGATGGTCTCCAGGTTGCGGTTGTGCAGAGCGACCCAAGCCGCCAGAGCCTCGGCCTCAGCCACCGTCGTCATTGCGTCCACCAGCACCTCGTCGTACTCGCCGAAGATTAAAGTCGACGTGGCCGGGTCAAAGCCGAGCGCTTCGCCGAAGGGCCTTGGCCGCTCGCCGACCATAGTCTTTCCCGGGGCGGTAAAAACATTCACACTGAGCGTGTTCGACGTAATGGGGGCGGTCATGTGCATGGTCTCCTTAAGTTCATTATGACTGTCTTTTCTATGGCTGAACTTCCGGATTGAGCGTCAGCCGTACGTGAGATCGGTGCTCTGCCCGATCTCGATAATGTAGCCGTCAGGATCGCGGATGTAGCAGCGAATCTCGCCGTACTTGGGGATCGGCTCCGTGATGAACTCGGCTCCTCGACTTTTCCACAATTGATAGCACGCCTGGATGTCCGCGACGCGAATATTCATAAAGCTGTTGATGTGATTCGGGTCCGGGACGCTGAGCGTTACCGTCGGCTTGTCCGGGGTCGGCCCGCCCCCGACGTTCAGAATCAACCAGATATTCGCAAGCTGAAGGTACGGAGGCGCGTTGCCGTCACCCATGCTCAGAATGCGAGCGCCGAAGACCTTTTCGTAGTAGCGAGCCGATCGCTCGAGGTCGGCGACAGTGAGAAAATGCGCGATGGTGAACCCCACGCGTGGGGGCATCTCATAGCTCTTCTGTTCGACTTGTACCGCGCTCATTGACGGCTGCTCCACGAATTGCGTCGCAGACGATTTAATGCTCATGATGAACTCCTCAAAAAAGTCTATCGCCGCGGATGTCCGATTCATTCGGATGCAATGCAGCAGTTCAGCCAGCCTAGAAAAGGCGTCAGCGTAAATCTATTGGACGATGGTATTGGCGATACCTTTGTATCACTCCGCACCAGACGCTCGACGACCAATACTAAAGTATCATGGTGTTTCCAGTGCGGCTGCGTATCCTTATATTTACGCCACTGACGTCCATGAATAATACTGCGATGAAAAAAGAATCCGGGTTCATCGTATGAAAACAAACACGGCGCCAAAAGAACTCGATCAGCACGTTGCGCAGAGGACCACCGAGCTTGCCGCCGCCAATGAAGCACTCAAAAGGGAAATCGCCGAACGCCGCTTGATGGAAGAAAAGCTTCGACTGGAGGAGAAGGAACTGAAGCGCAGCGAAGCGCGCATGGCGGCGATCATGGATTCCGCGCTGGACTGCATCGTGACCATCGATCACGAAGGGCGCATCACCGATTTCAACCCGGCCGCGGAGCGCACCTTTGGGTATCCATCAGGCGAGGTAGTGGGCAGGCTTCTGGCCGATGTGATTATTCCGCCGGCCCTTCGAATGAAACACCTTGAGGGATTGTCCCGCTACCTGGCGACCGGCGAGTCGCGCATGCTTGGGAAGCGCTTGGAAATGACCGCCGTTCGAGCGGATGGAAGCGAATTCCCCGTCGAACTTGCCATCACGCGCATCCCCCTGGACGGGCCACCTTCTTTCACCGGATACCTGCGCGACATCACGGAACGCAAACGATCGGAGGAAGATTTGCGGCGCAGCGAAGAATATCTGACTGAAGCGCAAAAGCTGAGCCTGACCGGAAGCTTCGGCTGGAATGTGTCCACGGACGAGCATTTCTGGTCCGACGAAACTTTCCGAATTTTCGAATATGAAATTTCTGCACGGGTCACGGTGCAAATGATCCTTAATCGAGTCCATCCCCAGGATGTCGCGCTCGTGCGGCAATCGATCGCTCGTGCCGCCAACGGGGAGCACTTGGATTATGAATGCCGGTTGCTGATGCCTGGTGGCTCGGTGAAGTACATTCACATCGTGGGTCATGGAACCCGGGATCAGGAAGGCCGATTGGAATATATTGGCGCGGTGCAGGATGTGACCCATCGCCGGCTCTCGGAACAGGCGCTCGGGGCAGTCCGCTCGGAACTGGCACGGGTGGCCAGGTTCACGAGCCTCGGGGCCTTGACAGCATCGATCGCGCACGAAGTCAATCAACCGCTGTCGGGAATCATTACCAATGCAAGCACATGCTTGCGGATGCTGGCCGCCGATCCGCCAAATGTTGACGGCGCGCGCGAAACCGCGCGACGAACTATTCGCGACGGCAACCGGGCGTCGGAAGTCATCACGAGATTGCGCACCCTTTTCAGTAAGAGAGACTCGACGGCCGAATCGGTGGACCTGAACGAGGCCACGTCTGAGGTCATCGCGCTGTCGATGAGCGATCTCCAGAGAGCCCGGATCACGTTACGGCAGGAACTGGCCGACGAACTTCCCCCCGTCACTGGAGATCGCGTTCAAATTCAGCAGGTCATCCTGAATCTAATGCTTAATGCCTGCGATGCAATGAGCAGCGTGGACGACCGTCCGAGGGAACTGGTCATCGCCACCCAAGCCGATGGCGAGAATCGGGTGCGTTTGAAGGTGCGCGACACAGGCGTCGGTCTTCAGCCTGACGGCGCGGACAAACTCTTTGAAGCGTTCTACACGACCAAGAACAACGGCATGGGGATTGGTTTGTTTGTTAGCCGATCAATTATCGAAAGTCATCACGGTCGCCTCTGGGCAAGTCCAAACGACGGCCCCGGTGCGACTTTTTCATTTTCAATTCCCAGCGGCTTCGCTGGTGTGACAGGTGCCCACAAACCTGGCGCTGTTCGGGCGCCTTGCGAGGCGCAAGAGCAACGGATTGGGAGAATTGCATGATGTATAAACGTCCATTGGTAACTGTCGTCGATGACGACGAGTCGGTGCGCGAGTCGTTGCCCGATTTGCTAAAGGAGCTCGGCTATGCGGTTGAGGCTTTTTCGTCGGCCGAGGCGTTCCTCGCGTCCGATTGTATCGGCCAAACGAGATGCCTGGTGCTCGACATTGCCATGCCCGGCATGACTGGCCCGGAGCTCCAGCGGGAATTGAACAATCGCCGTCACGCGATTCCAATCGTCTTCATCACTGCGCGCAAAGATGAAAATGTTCGTCCACAGATGCTCGATCGGGGCGCAGTGGAGTGCCTCTTCAAGCCGTTCAGTGAGAAGGCGCTAATGGACGCGCTCAACAGCGCACTTACTCTGAACTGATGGGCTCGGTTCGAGGCGGGATGATCCCATATGCGTGGGCATCCATGTCCTCATGAAACATTATTGCTTTTCTGAGTTTTCAGACGGGAACTGGCGAGATAGTATGCACGGAGGTCTCGGCCCATGTCGCACGCCACGCCAATAGTTTTCGTTGTTGACGACGACATCTCGGTGCGCGAGTCGCTGGAGTCACTTATTCGATCCGAAGGCTGGCAGCCGGAGACATTCGCCTCGGCCCAGGAATTCCTTTCACGTCCTCGCGCCTTGACGCCGAGTTGCCTGGTGCTGGATGTCACGATGCCCGGCCTTAACGGCCTGGACCTGCAAAAGCGGATCGCGCGCGACCGAAACGACATGCCGATCATTTTTATCACCGGCTACGGTGACGTCCCCACGACCGTGCAGGCCATGAAGGCCGGAGCCGTCGAATTTTTATCCAAGCCTTTCGGCGATGAAGCCCTCCTGAGCGCCCTCCGTGACGCCATCGAGCGCAGCCACAAAACGCTCGATCACCAGTCGGAAATGCATTCCCTCCGCGACCGCTACATGACATTGACTCCACGCGAACAAGAGGTCATGGCGTTGGTCGTCTCCGGCCTTCTAAACAAACAAGTCGGCCACGAACTCGGCATCAGTGAGATCACGGTCAAGGCACATCGAGGCAAGGTGATGGGAAAGATGCAGGCCGACTCACTGGCCGAGTTGGTAAAAATGGCCGAAAAACTGCGGTCGGCGCCGGCATCGGGTGGCCAGAACAGCTAGATGCCAATTCCCACGTCTTCCTTTGTGCCTCGAATTTTCCGTGTCATCGGAAGGACATCCTCATTTTTCCATGCTCATGAACAACGTGTTCAGTCCTTCGGCAAATGCGGGATGCGCGAAGACGCCGTCTTCGAGCGCGGTGTAGGGAAGCTTGCCCATCATGGCGATCTGAAGCATCGACATGATCTCGCCACCTTCGGGGGACAAGACGCTGGCCCCAAGGATTTGGCTGGTCTGGGCATCGACGATGGCCTTGATGAAGCCGCGCGGTTCGGCCGTTTCCACTGCGCGCGCGACCCAGGACGTCGGGATCTTGGCGACACGGATCGCGCGACCCTGTGCCCGCGCCTCCTGCTCTGACAGGCCGATCCGCCCGAGCTGTGGGTCGATGTAGACGGTATACGGAACCAGTCGGTCCCTCGTTGACGATTGTCCGCCGCGAAGGAGATTGTTGCGGATGATGCGATAATCGTCGTACGAGATGTGCGTGAACGCCGGCCCACCTTTGACATCCCCCAACGCGTAGATGCCGGCGATGTTCGTCTGCAGCCGATCGTCTACTGTTATGAAGCCGCGGGCGTCAACCTTCACGCCGGTGGCGGCGAGGTTGAGCTGTTCGCTATTGGGCACTCGGCCAACAGCGAGCAGGAGATGAGAGCCGATGATGGTCCGCGCTCCCGTCGGGCCGCGCAAATCCAAACCAACGCCGAGTGCGCCGGCATGCACGGCTGCCGCTTCGGTTTCGAGCAGGACCTCGATGCCATCGGCTTCGAGCAGCTTGCAAATTTCAGCAGCAACGTCCGGGTCCTCACGACCCAGGAGCTGCTTTCCGTGCTGCACGATGGTGACAGCACTGCCAAAGCGGCGAAACATCTGGCCGAATTCCAAACCGACGTAGCCACCTCCGAGAATCAGCAAATGTTCCGGCAGAGCTTGCAATTCCATGATCGACGTGGAGTCGAGCGCTTTTACTGAATCGAGTCCGGTGATGCGGGACCGCGCGGGCCGAGCGCCGGTGTTGATGAAAATGTTATCGGCAGTCAACGTCCGCGTGCCGCCGGCAGTGAGCTTTACCTGAACGATTTTGGGGCCGGTGAAACGCGCTTGGCCGAAAATGAGCTCGACATTCTTGGCATCTTCCAGGCGATGTTGTACCCCCGCACGAAATTCCTCCACGATGGCTTGTTTGCGCCGGTAGATTTGCCCCATGTCAACACCGACGGTTCCGCAGCGGATGCCATAGTCGGCGGCGCGCCGCGCCAAGTAAGCGATTCGCGCGCTGGCGACCATCGTCTTCGTCGGTGTGCAACCTACATTGATGCAGGTACCGCCCACATGCTGACTCTCCACGACGGCTGTTTTTCGTCCAGCCTCGGCGAGCGCGATGCAGAGCGGATTTCCTCCCTGTCCCGAGCCAATTACGATGGCATCATAGTGATCCATAAGATGGGGTCGCCGTCGATTTTTTGCCTCACCGGACCCGTGCGAGCGTAACCGAGTACCACCCGCGCTCGTCTGTCCACTTCTGTTCGACTTCAAAGCCCCCATCTCTTAGAAGAATGCGGATCGTCGCATCCGTGAACTTGTAACTGTTCTCAGTATGGATGCGTTCGCCTTTCTCAAAATAAACATCAATTTGTGCGGCAGCGATGCGTACACGTTGGTTGCAGGTACTTTCAAGATGCATTTCCATGCGCGACTGCGCGGCATTCCAGAGAACGCGATGGCGGAACCTCGCGGGATGAAAATCAGCATCAAGCTCTCGATTGAGTCGATGTAGCATATTCAGGTTGAATTCTGCCGTGACCCCGTCTCTGTCGTCATAGGCAGCCAGCAGGGTCGGCTCATCTTTCACCATGTCGGTTCCGAGCAGCAGCGCGTCGCCCGTCTGTAGCTGACTTCTCAAATTGCGAAGAATTGTGCGCGCTTCGTCGCGCTCGAAATTGCCGATGCTCGAGCCGATGTACAACCCCAGCGTTACCCCGTCGAAGGAATCGAGCTGCGGCGGATGGGTCACATAGTTCGCCACAATCGGTGATACACAGATCTCGGGCAACGAAGCTGTGATTGTCTCGCAGGCTACGTCAAGAGCATCTGACGATACGTCAATTGGTGCGTACAGCACTTCACTCTTTGACCGCGCGGCAGCTTCAAGCAGGATGGTGGTCTTGGAGGCCGTGCCCGCCCCGAGCTCCACGAGACGGACAGCGGTTGATTCTTCAGGACAGGCGGCTGCGATAATCGCATCGCAATGGCTCGCCAGGATGTTGCGCTCCGTGCGCGATGGGTAGTACTCTGCGAGCTGTGTGATGTCCTCGAAGATGCGTGAGCCCCGCGCGTCGTAGAACATCCACGGTGGAAGAGAACGCGGTCGCCGCAGCAGGCCGCGCCAAACTTCCCAGATCAGCATTTGGCGCGTATCCACCGAAGGGGAACGCTCCAGGTCCAGTGCGATAGAGTAAGTAGTCATGTGAGTGAAACCCTGTTAAATTGCCAGGCGTAAGCCGCTAAATTGCCAACGAGTCGCCGGTTGAAAGAAGTTGCGATACGTCGCGCGCACGTGGTTTGCGGGAGTGACGCAGGAGCCGCCACGCAAAACCATCTGCCCGGACATGAACTTGCCGTTGTATTCGCCCAGCGCACCGGGGAGGGGCTTATATCCCGGATAGCCGGTGTAAGGGCTGGCTGTCCACTCCCAACAGTCTCCGACGAGTTGCTCAATGCCGCCGCCGCGCGCTTTTGCGGGATGCAGTCTGCCTGAATCGAGTAAATTTCCCTCTAACGACGATTCGCTTGCAACGCATTCCCACTCCGCCTCAGTTGGGAGTCGGCAACGTCGCCAGCGCGCAAACGCATCGGCTTCAAAAAAGCTGATGTGACACACCGGCACATCGAGCAGCGTGGAAAGTCCCGCCCAGCCCTTGAGCGTGAACACGCGCCAGCCACTCGCATCGCTTGCATCACGTTGCCAATAGAGAGGCGCCTGCCAACCCGCGGCTTTCACAGTTTCCCAACCCGCTGAAAGCCAGAATTCAGGACGTGTGTATGCGCCGGCCGACATGAATTCCAGGTATTCACCACAGGTGACTTCGCGGTTTGCGATTTGGAACGGTTCTAAATAGACCTTGTGCCTGGGGGTTTCGTTGTCAAAGCAAAAATCGAGTGGATTCGCCGCCTGGAGTGGATAACCAATCTCAATCAATCCTCCGTTGAAGGTATGCCATTCGAGCTCGGGGACTGCAGGCTCCCTTTCTTCCGAGAGCAGACCACCCGCGTACGAAGGATGAAGAGGGTTCGAGAAAAACGCATGCTTGATGTCCGTCAGCGCGAGTTCCTGGTGCTGCTGCTCGTGGTTCAAACCCAAAATGATCCGCCGCAACGCTTCGTCCTCAACTGGGCGCGCCAGCAGTCGCTCCATCTCCTGATCAACGTGCCCCCGGAACGCCACGACCTCATCCAGCGAAGGGCGCGAAAACGAAGCCCGCAGCTTCTTCTCCGGAATCTCCTCCCCAAGCGAGTTGTAATAGCTGTTGAAAAGCCAACGGAATTCCTCACGCAATGGTTTGTAATCCTTCAGAAATGGCCGTAGCACGAACGTCTCAAAGAACCACGTGGTATGGGCCTGATGCCACTTTACCGGGCTGGCGTCCGGACATGATTGGATCATCTGGTCCTCAGCGGAAAGACTGGCGGCCACAGATCGGGTTACCGACCGCACGGATTGGAATTTGGCGTTGACACCGGACGTTGCTGGCTTTGCAGTTTGCGATGGCATATGAGCTCCTGAAGACTGAGTTGTTGCGGAAACCTTAGAAGCGTCGAAGAGAGAAAGCTATTGGACCTTGGTATTGGGCGGCCGGCAAACCAATACCATAGTCCAATGTCGTTAATGGCGGGGGTTGCGTATTCTTCTTGCGAGTTCCGTCAAATAGTCGTGCCTGCGGAGTCAGTCCTGTTTCGGATCGCTTAAGTTTTCAAGGGAGTTGCCATGGAAATCGGAATGATTGGGCTCGGCCGAATGGGCGCGAATATGGTGCGCCGGCTTCTCAAGGGGGGCCATCGATGCGTGGTCTTCAACAGGTCGCCCGCCGCCGTCAACGATCTCAAAAAGGAAGGCGCCATTGGCACGGTATCGCTTGCCTCGTTCGTGAAGACACTCGCCAAGCCGCGTGCCATCTGGCTCATGGTTCCAGCAGCCGCGGTGGATCCGACCATCAGCGATTTGCTGCCCAATCTTGAAAGCGGTGACATTATCATTGACGGCGGAAACTCTTATTACGTGGATGACATCCGCCGCGCCAAGGAACTAGCTCCTAAACAGATTCACTATGTGGATGTCGGAACAAGTGGCGGCGTGTGGGGCGCGATGCGCGGATACTGCCTTATGATTGGCGGCGAGGGGCCGGTCATCCAGCATCTCGATCCCATCTTCGCGACACTTGCTCCCGGTATTGGTGACATTCCCCGTACCCCCGGGCGCGAAAAGCTCAACGGTACCTGCGAGCAGGGGTACCTCCACTGCGGTCAGACCGGGGCGGGTCATTTCGTTAAAATGGTGCACAACGGCATTGAGTACGGATTGATGGCCGCCTATGCCGAGGGCCTGAGCATTTTGCGGGCTGCCAACGTCGGCAAGCATATCCAGGAAATTGATGCGGAAAGCACTCCGCTGCGCGAGCCGGAGCGTTACCAGTACGACTTTAATTTGCGTGATGTTGCCGAGGTTTGGCGCCGCGGCAGCGTGGTGGCTTCGTGGCTCCTCGATCTCACCGCTACCGCACTGGTCGAAGATGCCGAGCTATCGAAGTTTGCCGGGCATGTGTCCGACTCGGGCGAGGGGCGCTGGACAATCACGGCCGCGATCGACGAGGCAGTCCCAGTGCCGGTGCTGTCCGCAGCTTTGTACGAGCGCTTCGCGTCGCGCGGCGATGCCGATTTTCAAGACAAGCTACTATCGGCGATGCGATTGCAATTTGGTGGACACCTCGAGAAGCCGAGCGCGCAATGACCTATCATCCGGAGAAAGCCATGAGTCAATTGCGATCCGACGCGCTGCTCTTCTTTGGGGCGACAGGATACCCTTCGACGACGATTAGATCATTTACCGGTCGAATCAGATGGTGGGCGTTGTAGAGCAGGAGCGATTTGCGGAATTCAATTCGCTTGCCGTTGTGCTGGCGCGCCGGAGGAGTTTGTATTTCGGATTTTCTTCCGAAAGCTCCGATTCATCGACGAGCGGGCCGGCGTAGCCCACCAATTGGCCCTTCTCGTTGTGAATTGGGATCGCAATGCGCCCTTTGAGCAATCCCCTGCTGCAATATCCCAGGCCAAAATGGTCGATGGTTTGAGAAGTAAATCCGCGCTCCGCCAAGTATGGATGTTTGGCATCCGGTCCTTTCAATACAAAGTCGAGCGGAACATTGACCAGGGTGGGCACTTCCGGCTTCGCGCCGACATCATCCGCAATCCTCCGGGTAAACGGTGCTTTGTTAACAGCCGGATTTCGTGCCGGTTTGTTCGACGGATCAGCGCCGAACAATTCCTGAAGCCGCAGCGCCGTCTTTCGGATGTCCGAAGAATTGGAAGGATCAAAACCCTCCATCCTCGCCGCGAAATCCAAAACATTGCCGTGGGCGCCGCACCCGAAACATTGCCACGCCTTTTTGTCCAGGTTGACCGAAAACGACGGGGATCGCTCCTGGCCGTTGTGCGTCGGCAATGGGCAAAATCCTTTGTGCTGCCGCCCTTTGATTTTCGGCACAACGCCGTAGTGCGCCAGCACCTTCACGAAATCCAAGCTCGCGCACAACTCACGAAAATCAATCCATGTACTCATGGTATCTCCTTTCAAATAAACGGATTAGGGATGGAAAATGAAGAAAAACAGCGACTTCCATTAGCGTGCCAGAGCCGCCGCCTTCGCGCAAGTGATTATTATAAAAATGGTCTTGACTTTACTCCCACGAAGCCGCTACCCTAACATGCTACGAACAGACAGAAGGGCGGTGTGTTATGCGGAGAATGACTTGTAAGAAGGAGCTATGCCGTGCGTCGGCGGCAAAACATGAATCCTCTGTACGCAGGCAAAGTTTTCGTACGGCTTTGGAAGCACTCAATGAAATAGCGCCTAACGGCGCGTTCCAAGGCGGCGCAGTACATGAGTTGCTCTGGCCACGGCAATCGACCTATCCAAAGTCGCTCGCATTGCTGCTTGCCGGGTCGGCGCAGAAAAACGGCGGCACCA
>Ga0302326_10021952_pt1 | contig 13070 bp, 15 predicted proteins | sample Palsa_T0_3_FD_202264 | JGI IMG/M metagenome (GOLD analysis project Ga0302326, IMG submission 202264) | Peat permafrost microbial communities from Stordalen Mire near Abisko, Sweden - Palsa_T0_3 | ecosystem: Environmental > Terrestrial > Soil > Palsa > Peat permafrost | place: Sweden: Abisko... | reverse complement strand
GCTGGACGAAATGGACAAGCGGATTTTGCGCGTGATGGCGCACAACCACGGCGGCGGCCCGGTGGGCGTGAACACAATCGCGGTCGCGGTGGGTGAGGAGGAGCACACGCTCGAGGAAGTGCACGAGCCGTTTTTAATCCAGGAAGGTTATCTGGCGCGCACCGCGCAGGGGCGGGTGCTGACGGCGAAAGGCTGGCAGGCGGCGGGGGTGCCGCCGCCGGCGAACGTGGCGGGCGGCCAGGGGGAGTTGTTGTAGGGGGCGTCGCTGGTTTTTGCTTTGAATTCGGCGGGTGGTTGTGTTCGAGTGGATGAGTCCCGTTGGCTACCCCCCCGTCTGCTCAACCTTGTGAGGTCATTATGCGCACCCCCGCTTCGTTTCGAGTTTTCTCCAAAAATAATTGGCCACGTGTTTTGAGTTTGGCCGCAGGGCTGGCGCTGGGTGCGCCGGCCGGCTGGGCGCAAAGTGCTCCGGCCGCCGCGGCTCCGAATGCTTCGTCCGCGCCCTCGCCGCAGGATCTGCGGGCGATTAACTCGGCGTTGAAGGCGGCGCTGTCACAGGCGGACCCGGCCATAAAAAGTATTCTCGACCAATACCCCAACTATGCGCCGCTGCGTGCGCCGGGCGGCGGCGGGGGCCGGGGCCCGGCGAACATCGTGCTGCCGCCCGTGCCGGTGGTGGGCGAAGCGGGCGCGATTTTGCTCGAGGATTTTGAGGCGACCCCGGTGGGAAAGATTCCGGATGGGTTCACCGCCACGGGCAAAGTGGCGGTGTCCGATGATTTTGCGCACTCGGGGACGAAGTCGCTGAAAATGGAGGCGGCCAAAAACGGCCCGCGGCGCATCACGCTGACGGGCGACAAGGTGGCGGCGCTCGGGGGGACGTTTTGGGGCCGGTTGTATTTCAAGGTGCAGGTGCCGTTTCCGTTGCCGCCGCCGAGCAATAATCCGGTGATCCACTCGACGCTGGTGTCGGGGTCGGCGACCAGCCCGGAATATAACGACCGGATTGAGGTGCGGATGCTGGACAGCGTGATGAACCAGCAGGGCATGTATCAATACATCTACAACGTGCAGCCGTCGGGCGGGCGGCCGGAGTTTGGCAAGGGCGGCGCTTACACGCATGCTTACACCAGCGACTGGACGCTGGCGGAATGGTATGTGGATAGCGTGACGCAGACTTACCGGCTGTTCATCAACGGCACGGAGATTACCGACGTGACGAAGAACAATGGCGCGGGCAATTTTGACGGCACCGAACTGCCGGAGGTTTTTCGCAGCCTGTCATTCGGCTGGAACAATTATCAGGCGGCGGATCCGGGATTTGTGGCGTGGATTGACGACATCGCGCTGAGCAAGCAGCGCATCGGCCCGCACGAAGTCCCCGCGCCTCCGGCAGTGGCCGCGCCGGCGGCGGCCTCCGCGCCGTAAGGAAGGGGCCGGGTGGCGGTGGCACATTGTCCTCAATTTCGGTGTCTACATTTTGATAAATGGCATCTATAATAATGTCTCAGTCATGAACCGCCGCAATATTGCCACCGCCATCCTCTGCGTCCTCGTCGTGGCGGGGTTGGCGTGGCTTTTCCACACGCCCGCGCCGCCGGTGGAGAAGGTCGCGGGGGCGTCGAAGGTCACGGGCGCGAATGTGGCCGCGCCCAGGCTGGCGCCGACGGGGATTGCGCCGCCCACCGCGCCACCCGCGCCGAAACCGGGCGCGGCGCCGGCGGGAGCGATGGCCGCGGGCGGCCCCTCAAGCGCGGATCCACAGGTGGAGTTGAACAGCGCGATTGACGACATTGTGAGCCTGCTGCAAGCCGGCGACCTTTACACGGCGATGATGCGTTATCTGCCGCCCGATCAACTGGCGCAGATTCCCGACGCGGAAAAAGCCAACATGCAGGACCAGATCCAGAACCAGATGTCCCAGCCCGGAGCGCAACAGGGCATTCAGATGTTCATCCAGGTTTTTCAATCCATGAAGAGCAGCGCGCCGACCATGAACGCCGCCGGCGACAAGGCGACTTACCAGGTCTCCGACCCCACGGGCCAAAGTCCGGATACGGTGCCCATGTCGTTCGAGAAAATTGACGGCAAGTGGTATTTCAACACCGACAGCATGCGCGGGCGGTGAGGCGGGCGCGCGAAAATGCATTTCCCCTAGACCCGGGTGAAGAGCGCGAGGGTGGCGCTGTAGCCGTGGATGAAGTTGCGGGGGCCGACGGGGCCGAATTCGCCGTTGCCGAAAAAACCGGCGAAGGCCAGCGGGCCGAGTGAGCGCGCGACGAGGCCGGCGTCGTGGTCGGGCCGGCCAAAGAGGTGGGTGCCGCGCCCGTTGCACACGCAGAGGCAGCCACCGTAGACGAGCCGCCCGGCGAGGTCGGCGCGGGTTTGCGCAAGGTGCTCGGCCAGATCGGCGGCGGCGGCCGAGGCGTCGCGCAACTGAAACTGGAGGGTCTGCCCGCGCCGGGGAAACGCGGCGACGGCGAGCGCGCCGGATTTTTGGTCGCCGCCAATGAGGTTGCGGACGAGAAAATCGCCGCGGCGGAATTCGTCGGTGTATTCGTTGACGGCGAGGCCGACGAAGATGTTGCCTTTGGCGCGGTTGCGCTGGACCTCGGGGAGGTTGGCGAAGGTTTCCTGAAGGACTTCGTAGGCCGGGCGGTTGCCGATTTGGTGGATGACGTTGCCTTCGGCGCGCGTGATGGTCCAGGTCTCGCCCACCGGCTCGCAGCCTTGGGCGACGAGGCCGGCGAGGCCGACTGCGCCACCCACGGAAACGGCGACGCCGCCTTCCTCATAAACCTGGCCGTTCAAATACAACTGGCTGGTGAATTCGCCGTCGCGCCCCGCCGCCAGGCCGCCGAGGATGGGCCGCGGCGCATAAGCGGCGTTCCAGCCGCGCAGCCATTGGTCGGTGCGCAGGTGGAAGGGGTCCGCGAAGACAAGCCAGCCGCGCGCCTGCTCCGGCGTGACGCCGGATTGCTTCACCCAATAGCCGGAGCCGACATCGGCCTCGACATCGCGCGAGGGGAAATGAAAGCCGTGGAGTTCCGCGCCGGGCAAATGAAAGAGCGCGAGCGCGAGGCCGGCATTGCGCTCAATTTCGTGGCCGGTGGCGACGAGCGCGTGGCTCGAGCAGCCCGCGAGCAGGGGCGTGCGCGCGTGGAGGCGGATGATTTCGAGCGCCTCGCGCGCGGCGCCAAAAAACGGGGGCGCCATGAAGACGAGGCCGAGGGTCGGCGGCCCGGCGGTCACGCGCTCGCGCAATTGCGTGGCGAATTGGACGAGCGCCTCTTCATTGAACGGCCCCGGCAAATGTCCGGCGGCGGCGTGCCCCGGCGCGAGCTCCAGCGGTGGCAACGGATCGGGAATTGGAAAGTGGGCCGGAGGAGTTTCCATGCACCCGATGATAACTCATTTTCCGCGTTTGGCAAACGTTTCAGGCGAGAGAAAGGGGGAATTTATAGCGACGGGATAGTTGCGGGCCGTCCGACAAATTTCTTACTCCGCATCGTCAATCTCGGTGATCATCACGAGACATTCTGCATGATCAGCCCAATAGGCAAAACAAATCCATTCACGAGCAGATGTTCGATGGGGCGGCCCTCTGCGTCCTCCACAGTGTAATCGCTCCGCAAAAACGGATCGGCGGCCAACTGGAAGACCGAATCCATGACGCGCCGCTGTTTGCGCTTGGGAGGCGTAATGATAAACCCCGCCGCCAAGTCAGAAAACACGGGGCGGTATGGCCGGGGTTCAGCCATGGGCCGCCCGAGTTTCCAATTCTTCCGCGGTGACGCGGCGCCCGGCTTTCATCGTGCGAATGTGGCTGGCCGTGGCACGGCGCCATTCCGGTGTTTCGTGTTTCAAGCGCAAGAGGTAGGCGAACAGCTCTTGCCGTTCGCGCTTACCCAAACGGCAAACTTCTTGTTTTAGCTCCAGCAGGCTCATGCGCCAATCCTAGCAGCGGGCAGCGATGGTCAAGAACGCAGAGGCGTCGCCACAGGCTCTTATCCAAAAATCAGGACTGGATTTTTTCCCGATTTGTTCTATGGTCATTTTATGAGCGGCATCAGTTACGTCGTGGATGACCGTGGCCAAAAAACCGCGGTAGTCATTGATTTGGTTCAGCACGCTGAACTGTGGGAGGATTTTTACGACTCCCTGCTGGTGCGCGCGCGCAAAAGTGAGCCACGCGAATCCCTCGAAGCTGTCCGCCAACGGCTCCACCCCCGCCGCCATGGCTGATTATGCCATCACCTTCGCGCGGTCTGCCCGCAAGGAGTTGGAGGCGTTGCCACCCGCGCTGGCGGCCAGAATCCTGCGGAAAATCACCGCATTGGCCGGAACCCCGCGCCCGGCCGGCGTGAAGAAGCTACACGGCGAGGATGATTTATGACGCATCCGCATCGGCGATTATCGCGCAGTTTACGAAATTGATGATGTCGCCAAAGTTGTGGATGTCGTGGTCGTGCGCCATCGTTCGGAAGTTTACCGGGGTTTTTAACCTGGCGCTTTCCCCGTCCATCACGCTGGGCCCGCGAGAGCCGCGAGGCGGGCCTTGAGGTCCGACGAGGCGAGGGCGTAGCCGCCGCCCGCGCCGTCAATGAAGTGCAGGTGCCCGCCTTCGCGCTCAAAAATCAGGCAGGTGACGAGCGCCTCCCTGGCGATGTGGAGGCCGTAGGCGAGTTCGCCGGCGCGGTGGCGCGCGTCGAGCCACTGGACGAGGAGGGTGCGCTGCGCCTCGGTGGCGGAGAGCACCATGCGGAGCGTGCCGTCGAACTTGCGGAAGTCGCTGTTGCGCACGACGTCCTCGGTGTAGCGGCTCCAGTCAATTTTCCCAATCTTGAGGCGATGGCGCATGAACCAGCTGCCGAGCGCGCTGAGCAGGCGCACGCGGCATTGGAATAATTTTTTGGCGAGCGCGCCGGCCTGGCTGCGGTGGACGCGGGTCTCGCGCGCGGCGGCGGCGGGGTCGCCCGCGAGGCGCAGTTGCGTGACCGCGACGGGGTTGCCGGCGTGCTCGCCGAAAATTTCCACAAGTTTTTCGACCACGGCGGCGTAGGTGCGCACGCGGGCGTCGTCGCGCGTCGTCGTGGCTTCGACGAGGAGGGAGAGCGTCTCGCCCCGTTCGCTGGGGACGCCGCGCCAGCGGCATTCGAGGCCGAGGAAGGTCTCCGCCGTCGGGGCGGCGTATTCCTCGATGCGGTAGCGCGCGCCGGCCAGCGGGTCCTTGACCATTTTTTCCGCCCAGGCGAGGCCGCCGCCCCAGAACGCGGCGAGGGAGAAGCGTTCGGAGAGGCGCACGCGCGCGACGGCGGCGTCGTGGCCGGCGGCGCGCAAGTCGCGCACGGGCACCACGCCGATGCGCAGGCCGAGTTGAAAACCGTCGCGCGCCATGCGCCGGGTGGCGAGGAAGGCGGGCCGCACGCGTGCGAGTTGCGATTCGGGGAGCGTGAGCGTCGCGCCGTCGCCGCCAAAAATAAAGGGGAGGTCGGAGTGCCCGAGCGCGTTGAAGGTGGCGATGAGGAGCGAACTACCCACGAGGTTCACGTCCTTGTATTGCCCGTTGGCGATGGCGGCGGTCGAGCCTTCGACATCGCCGATGATGATGACCCAGTCGTCGGGCAGGCGCGCGTAAACTTCCGGGCGCGTCACGTCCGCGAAGGACGGGCAGACCGGCAGCGCGGCGTAAAAGGCAAAGGGGTCGGCGGCCACGACGTGGAGTTTAGACACAATTAACGAAATTTACAGAAGGAATCCTCCGTCCAATCCAAATAATTCTGTCCATTTTGTTAATTCTGTCCGAAAATCCGCAGTGCATGATTGAAGTCATCCGCGAGCGAATTTTTTCCGTCCCGCCGGAGCGGGTATGGGCGGTGGCCGAGCCGGTGGCGCGACTGCCGGAGTGGTTCGCGGGGCTGCAATCAGCGAAATTGCTCGGTGGCTCGGGCCTCGACCGGCGGCAGCGCGTGACCGGGCAGTGGGGGCGGCGGCGTTTTGACATCGAGCAGACAGTCATCGTTTATGAGCCGCCACGGCGGCTGGCATGGCAGCATGACCGCGAATTGCTCGACAGCCAGCCCGCGCCGAAAATTTCCGTGCGCGTCCAATTTTTCGTTGATCTGGAACCCGCCGGCGCGGGCACGCGCGTGCGGCTGACCTCGCGGCAATGGCCGGACAATTTCCTCAAGCGATTCCTCCTGCGCCGCGTGGCGCAGCATCGCATCGGCGGCATGCTGGAAGCGGCCTTGGGAAGGTTGGAGGGGTTGTGCGGGAAGTAGGGCGGAGTGCTTGCGTTCCGACTGCAAAACGGTGCATAATGCCCTCTTTGACCGTTCTTTCCGGCCATGAAAATCCAATATTTTCAGGACACGGACACGCTCCACATCGAGTTTCGCGCGGTGGACGTGGCGGAGACGCCCGACCTCGACGCGGATACCCTGCTGGACTTGGACCGCGACGGCAACATCTGCGGCATCACCATCGAGCACGCGAAAGACCGCGCGGAGATTCCAAAGTTTTCCTACGAGCAGACGGCAGCGTAGGCAGGTGGTGATGGGGCGACTGGAACTGCGGGCGTTATTCGACTCCTCGTGTAACTTCACTTCCCCCGTTCCGTGATGATCTCCTTCGCCGATTTGCTTTGCGGGATGAAGGGGAGCACGTGCTCGGTGTAGGGGACGATGACGTCGAGGAGGTAGGGGCCGTCGTGGGCGAGCATTTCGCGGATGCCGTCGCGCAGGTCTTCGCGTTTGAGGATGCGGCGGGCCTTCACGCCGAAGCCTTTCGCGATGGTCACGAAGTCGGGATAGATGCCGCCGGGGTTGCTCGGGCTGCCGATGTTTTCCGGGTCGCACAGGATGGTGTGGCCGCGGGTGCCGGCGTAGAAGTTATCCTCCCACTGCACGACCATGCCGAGGTGCTGATTATTCAAGAGGAGGCACTTGGCGTTGATTTTTTCGATTTTGGCGGTGGCGAGTTCCTGGATGTTCATCAGGAAGGAGCCGTCGCCATCCACGTCAATCACTTGTTTGTCGGGGCGGGCGACTTTGGCGCCGAGGGCGGCGGGGAAGCCGAAGCCCATGGTGCCAAGGCCGAGCGAGCTGATGAAGGTGCGCGGCTCCCTGAAGTGATAATACTGGGGCGTCCACATCTGGTGCTGGCCGACGCCGGTGGTGATGATGGCGTCGCCCTTCGTCTCCTCATAGAGCACTTCGATGGCTTCCTGCGGGAGGATGTATTCGGAATTTTTCGCGTAGGAGAACGGGAAGGGATGCTGCTTTTTCCACGCGGCGATTTGCGTCATCCAGGCGGAGATGTCCGGGCGCTGCCATTTCGTCTCGGCGATGAGTTCGTTGAGGCGCGCGAGGGCGTACTTGATGTCCGAGGCAATCGGGAGGTGCGCGAATTTGTTTTTGTTGTGCTCGGCGCGGTCTATGTCGAAGTGGACGATGGTGGCGTTGGGCGCGAACTTGCTCACCACGCCGGTGATGCGGTCGTCAAAGCGCGCGCCGGCGGTGATGAGGAGGTCGCTGTCGCACACGGCCCAGTTGCCGGCGACGGTGCCGTGCATGCCGAACCAGTAGAGGCTCTGCGGGTCTTCGGCGGGAAATGCGCCGAGGCCCATGAGGGTCGAGGCCACGGGGATGCCGGTTAGCTCGGCAAATTTGCGCAGGTCGGCGCTGGCGTCGGCGCTGAGGATGCCGCCGCCGATGTAGAGGACGGGTTGCTTGGCCTTGGCGATGAGTTCGAGGACCTGGGTGAGTTCGCCGTCGGTGGCCTTGGGCGGCTCGGGATAGCCGGCGAGGTGAATCGCGCCGGGGAACACGGGCTTGATGATTTTCTGCTGCACGTCCTTGGGAATATCAATCACGACCGGGCCGGGGCGGCCGGTGGTGGCGAGGTGGAAGGCTTCCTTGAAAATGCGCGGGAGGTCCTCGGCCTTGAGCACGAGGTAGCTGTGCTTGGTGATCGGGAGGGTCATCCCGAAAAAGTCGGTTTCCTGAAACGCGCCCTTGCCAATGAACTGCTGGAACACCTGGCCGGTGATGGCGATCAGCGGGATGGAGTCCATGAAGGCGTCGGCGATGCAGGTGACAAGGTTCGTGGCGCCGGGGCCGCTGGTGGCCATGCACACGCCCGCTTTGCCGGTGGCGCGGGCGTAACCGTGCGCCATGAAGCCGCCGCCCTGCTCGAAGCGTGGCAGGATGGTGCGGATTTTCGTCGGGCGCGTCAGGGCCTGGTGCAGTTCCATCGAAGCGCCGCCGGGATAGGCAAACACAACCTCCACGCCCTCGCGCTCGAGGCAGCGAACGACGACATCCGCCCCGCGCATTTCGGGTCCCACCTCATCTTGAGGCGGGAACGGCACGATGGGCTTGGCCTTGGCGGCGGTTTTCATGGCGTGGGAGGAGGGTTGCGGGTGAACGCCGCGCTTAGTGCTTTGTTACGAGCAGCTTGGCGCGGAATGGTCAAAAAAGCATATTTTCGGGCAGAAAGCAAGCCCCGGGGTGGAGGATGATGGCGCGAGAAAGATTTCCCCTTTACCGGCTGGGAAAGCAGGAGTATCCTGCCGTTATGCCCCGGAACCGCCAGATGCGCAAGAATGGCCGGTGGTTCGGGCTGGCCGATATGGTGGTTTTTGCTCTGGCTTTTGGGCTGATGCCCGCCGCCAAGGGGCAGGCAACTCCCGCGGATGCGGCCGCGCCGGAGATGCATGCGTTCACGGACCCGCAGGGGGGCACGATCAAGGCGGTGGTGTTGAGCATCGTCGGCGACGAGGTCAATTTGAAACGCGTGGACGGCCAATCGTGGAGCGAACCGATGGCGTACTTCACCGCCGCGGATCAAGCCTACATTGTCGAAAGTCAAATTGGGCAGCGCAACGCGCACGGGCATCCGGTCTTCACCATTTCCGCCGTTCCCATTAGCGCCGATCAAACCAACGCCAACATCGCGGGCGGCGTCATGCTGCGGTGGAAGGAGGCCTACAAAATAAATTTGAAAAATGAAACGGTGATGAAGCTGACGGACTTGCGCGTCCGCTGCGTCGTGTTCAAGACCCCGCTGGTGCCGGATGTCGCCGGCAACTACAACCTCGCCATCGAATTGCACGCGCAGACGCTGCCGCTGGATGAAATTGGCGAAAGCGCGACAAAGAGCGTCCTCACCGACCAGCTTGAGATGGAGGGTATCCAGACTCGCGGAGGGTATTTCCCCATGGCGCCCAACGCCCATGCGGAGACCGACCAGCTCACCGCCATCTGGGTGCGCGTCTATGACCGCAATAATTATCTGATTCAGGAATGGTGCTCCTCGCCGGAAATTTTCAAGCAGGGCAACTGGGACGAGGAGTGGGCCCGCGGCGGCGGCGCCCGTTCGCGCGGGGGCGACCGTGTGCGGTGATTTATTCTTTTCCGCCTCGCGGGTTATGCTAACATGGCGGAATGGCGCACGCGCATCAACCCGGACCATCCGGACATTTGCCCAATCCGGCGGAAACCCCCGCGACGCTGCTGGCGACCTGCCGCGCGGCGGGTTTGCGCCGCACGCATTTGCTCGAGCGCGTGCTGGCGGAATTGCAGGCGCATGACGAGCCGGTCAACATCCGCGAATTGGGGCAGGCGCGCGGCATCCGCGGCGCGTGCGACCCGGCGACGCTCTACCGCCTGCTCCAGCGGCTCGAAGCCATCGGCCTGGTGCGGCGCATCGGCCTGCACGAGCGCGCGGCGCATTTCACGCTCCACCGCGCGCATCATCACGATTACGTGGTCTGCCGGGAATGCGGCGACGTCGCCACTCTCGCGATGGACTGCCCGGTGGAAAAGTTGGAGCGCGAAGTGGGCCGGCGCACGGGCTTCCGCGAGGTTTACCACGAGCTGCAATTTTACGGCGTCTGCCCGCAGTGCGTGGTGAAGGCGTGAAGCGGGCGGCGCGAAGGGAAATCGCCGTTAACTTTTCGGCGCGAGCTTTTTCAGTTGGGCAATGAACGCATCCGGGCCGCCTTCCTGGTAGCCCACGAAGGTGTTCAGCGTGGAGCCGTCGGGGCCAAGCACGACAAACGTCGGGTAACCCTGGCAATTGAATCGGTCGTATAACGCGTGGTTTTGCTGCGTCACCGCGTCGGACAGTTTTTTGTGTTCGGGAAAATCCAACTCGACGAGCACGAGGTTGGCGTCGGCGTAGTCCTTGAACGGCTGGGTGTCGAGCGTCTCCTGGTCCATCTTGATGCACCAAGGGCACCAGTCGGATCCGGTGAAATCGAGGAGCACCAGTTTGTTCTCCGTCTTGGCCTGGGTCTGGGCGGCGGCAAAATCCGTGAGCCAATGGGCGCGCACGGCGGGGCCGGTGGCGGCGGAGTCAGTTTGTCGTCCGCAAGCGGAGATGAGCAGGGCAGCGAAGGCGAGCAGTAGAGCGGGCAGAGCGTGGCGGGCGGATTTCATAAACAAAAAGGATTGGCGCAGAAGGGCCGGACATCCCAAACCGCAATCAGCATGACAATCGGGGGTTTTGGCAATATACACGATTTTCGGCGGTTTGCCGGATGATTGGAGGAAGCCCGATTGACGGCCAGGAAAAAGCCCGCAACTTATTGGAGCTGCGGGCTTTTTAAAATGGCGTCCCCTTGGGGATTCGAACCCCAGTCGCCAGGATGAAAACCTGGTGTCCTAGGCCGGGCTAGACGAAGGGGACGCGAAAGTATGCCGGAAAACGGCCCAAACTAGCGCTTTCGGGGCAAACGGCAAGCTTGTTTAGCTGCCGGCGCTTTAGTGTTCTAGTTTTGAAAACTGCGGGAATAAATTTTCCCCATGGCTTTCAAGAACCAAGAACCAAAGCACTTTAAATTCACTTCGGCACGAGTTCGCTCACCATCGAAATCTCTTCCTGGAGTTCGGCGATGCTGGCGGCGATTTTGCCCTTCGAGAATTCGTTGACGGGCACGCCGGGGACGACGGACCATTTCTTGCCGTCGCTGGTGATGGGCATCGAGGCAATGATGCCTTTTGGAATTCCATACGAGCCGTCCGAGCAGACCGCGACGCTGAACCAGTCGCCCGCGGGGGTGGGGGTGACGAGGGAGCGGACGCTGTCAATCGCGGCGTTGGCGGCGGAGGCGGCGGAGGAGGCGCCGCGGGCCTTGATGATGGCCGCGCCGCGCTGCTGCACGTTGGGGATGAAGGTGCCCTTGAGCCATTCCTCGTGCCCGATCACGTCGGTGCAGGGGCGGCCGTTGATTTTGGCGTTGTAGAAGTCGGGATACTGCGTCGAAGAGTGGTTGCCCCAGATGCAGAGGTTGGTGACGCGGCTGACGTGGACGCCGGCTTTTTGCGCGAGCTGGCTCTTGGCGCGGTTTTCGTCGAGGCGCGTCATCGCGAACCAGCGCTCGGCGGGAACGGCCGGGGCGTTGCGCATCGCGATGTAGCAATTGGTGTTGCAGGGGTTGCCGACGACGAGGACGCGCACGTCCGCCGCGGCGTTTTTGGCGATGGCCTGGCCCTGGCCGGTGAAGATTTTGCCATTGATGCCGAGGAGTTCCTTGCGCTCCATGCCGGCCTTGCGCGGCACGCTGCCGACGAGGAGCGCCCAGTTGACGTTCTTGAAGCCTTCGTTGAGGTCGGCGGTGGGCACGACTTCGGTGAGCAGCGGGAACGCGCAGTCGTCGAGTTCCATGACGACGCCCTTGAGCGCGTCGAGCGCGGGCGGGATTTCGATGAGGTTGAGCGCGACGGGCTGGTCGGGGCCGAAGACGGCGCCGGAGGCGATGCGGAACAGGAGGGCGTAGCCGATTTGGCCGGCGGCGCCCGTGACGGCGACTCGAATGGGGAGTTTCATGGAGGAATTAAGAATTAAGAAGGAAGAATTAAGAAGTAAAACACGAAAGAGCTTATTTACCGGCGGCGACGGGGACGGCGGCGCTGAGGGAGGCGTGCGCGGCGCGGATGAGGCGTTCGGTCGCGGGCCAGTCAATGCAGGCGTCGGTGATGGAGACGCCAGGGCGCAATTTCGCGCCGGGTTTGGGTTCGGGTTGCTTGCCGGCGTGGAGGTTGCTTTCGAGCATCGCGCCGATCAGGCTGTCGCGCCCGCCGACGCGCTGGGCGAGCACGTCCGCAAAGACGGCGGCCTGGCGGTCGGCTCGTTTGCCGCTGTTGTCGTGCGAGCAGTCCACCATGATGCGGGTGAAGAGGCCGGCTTCGCGGAGGAGCTTTTCGGCGGCGGCGACGTGATCCGCGCCGTAGTTGGGGCCGTTCGCGCCGCCGCGCAGCACGAGGTGGCAGTTGGGGTTGCCGCGCGTGGTCACGGCGGAGGCCTGGCCGTCTTCATTGATGCCGAGAAAAGTTTGGGGCGCCCACGCGGCCTTGATGGCGTTGATGGCGGTCTGGATCGCGCCGTCGGTGCCGTTTTTGAAACCGAGGGGCATCGAGAGGCCCGAGGCCATCTGGCGGTGGATTTGCGATTCGGTCGTGCGCGCGCCGATGGCGGACCAGCAGATGAGGTCGGCGATGTATTGCGGGGTGATGGGATCGAGCAGCTCGGTGGCGGTGGGCAGCCCGAGGTCAATCACGGTGCGCAGGAATTCGCGGGCGAGGCGCAGGCCGGTGGGGATGTCGCCGGTGCCGTCGAGGTGGGGGTCCATGATGAGGCCCTTCCAGCCGATGGTGGTACGGGGCTTCTCAAAATAGACGCGCATGACCAGCAGGAGGCGGTCGGCGACTTCGCGGCTGAGGGCGGCGAGGCGCTCGGCGTATTCGCGGCCGGCGGCGACGTCGTGGATCGAGCACGGGCCGACGACAAGGAGGAAGCGCGGGTCGTCGCCAAAGATGATGCGGTGGAGGGCTTCGCGGCTGTGGGCGACGAAGTCCGCCTGGGCCTCTGTGCGCGGGACGCGCGCGAGCAGTTCGCGCGGAGTGGGCAGCGCGCGGTTCGAGGAGATGTTGATGTCGGTGACGGGGAGCACGGAAAGGGGGGAAGTGTGGAGTGTGGAGTGTGGAGTGTGGAGTGTGGAGTGTGGAGTGTGGAGTGTGGAGTGTGGAGTGTGGAGTGTGGAGTGTGGAGTGTGGAGTGTGGAGTTA
>Ga0302326_10021947_pt1 | contig 13073 bp, 13 predicted proteins | sample Palsa_T0_3_FD_202264 | JGI IMG/M metagenome (GOLD analysis project Ga0302326, IMG submission 202264) | Peat permafrost microbial communities from Stordalen Mire near Abisko, Sweden - Palsa_T0_3 | ecosystem: Environmental > Terrestrial > Soil > Palsa > Peat permafrost | place: Sweden: Abisko... | reverse complement strand
GCGTTGATCAGCGCGGGCAGCACGGCCAGCCCCATTTTCAGCTGGGCCATGAGCGGCTGCGGCGGCATCGCGGCGTAGGCTTCGTGGGCCGGATCGAGGAGCAGCATCCCCGTCACCTCGTCCGGATGGCGCTGGGCGAAGCGGCGGGCGTAGGCGCCGCCGAGCGAGTGCCCGACCAGCAGGTAGGGTGCGGGAACCTGCGCCGCCGTCAGCAGCACGTGCAGCTCGTCCGCCACCTCGGCGGCCGAACGCGGCAGTCGCACGACATCGCTCCAGCCGGTGCCGGCGCGGTCGTAGATCACCGAGGTGGTGAGACGGCTGACCTTCTCGTGGATGTTCAGGAAATCGAGCCCGATCAGGCCGGCGCCGGGCAGGAAGACCACCGTCGGACCGTCGCGGCCGGCGCGGTGCAGCGCCAGGCGCCGGCCGCCGACGTCGTACCAGCGGCCGATAGGAGGGCTGTCGGCGGCGCCTGGTTTGGCGCGGCTTGGCGGGGCGGATGTGAGGGTCATGTCGTGGCTCCGTGTCTGGGTTACGGAATATACCGTGAGTATTTAATACCTACAGGATATTCTTTGGGCATGTCAAGCCTCGAACCCCCGCGCGCGAAACCCGGCTCGAAGCGCCAACGGACGCGCGCCGCGCTGGTGGCGGCGGCGCTGGAGATCGTGGCCGAGAAGGGGTTCGCCGCGGCCAGCCTCGACGAGATCGCGGCGCGGGCCGGCATGACCAAGGGCGCGGTCTATTCGAACTTCGCCAGCAAGGCCGAGCTGCTGCTGGCGGCGATGATGGCCAGGGGGCTCACCGTCGAGACCGCGCCGCCGCCGGCGGACGCCACGCTGGCCGACCATGTCCGGGCGATGGCTGGCGGCCTCGCCGACACCCTCCGCCGCGCCCAGGGCGAGCAGGCGCTGCTGGCGGAGTTCCAGGTCTATGCGCTGAACGACTCGGAGCTGCGCCGCGGCCTCGCCGCCGCCTATTCGGAAGCCTTCACCCAGACCGCCGCCTACCTGGCCGAGGCGGCCGGCGACCGGGCGACGGCGCGGCGCCTGGCGGTGGCGCTGCAGTCGATCGCCCTCGGCTTCGTGGTGCAGTCGTTGATCACCCCGGACGAGGTCACCGACGAGGTGATTTACGAGACGCTGGAGGCGCTGGCCATTGGCGTCGGAGGCAAGGCCAAGCTAGGCTGAGCGCCTCACATGGCGATCGGGGGACGGGCGTGACTTACGAGGGAAGCTGCTTCTGCGGCGCGGTGAAGCTGGAGACGGACGGCGCGCCCGAGGTGATGGGCTATTGCCACTGCAGCTCGTGCCGGTCGTGGTCGGGCGGGCCGGTGAACGCCTTCAGCCTTTGGAAGCCCGACCAGGTGCGGATCACCGCCGGCGCGGAGCACCTCGCCAGCTTCCAGAAGACCGACCTGAGCCAGCGGCAGTATTGCGCCAAGTGCGGCGGCCACCTGATGACCAACCACCCGCCGCTGGGCCTGGTGGACGTGTTCGCCGCCACCCTGCCGACCCTCGCCTTCGTCCCGGCCGCGCACGTCAACTACGCCGAGACGGTGCTGCCGATGAAGGATGGCCTGCCCAAGCTGAGGGACTTCCCCGCCGACATGGGCGGGACAGGCGACCTGCTGCCGGAGTAGCCGCGCTGGTCAGGCGCCGAGGCCGCTCAGCAGCAGGTACTTGATCTCCAGGTACTCCTCGAGGCCGTACTTGGAGCCCTCGCGGCCGAGGCCGGACGACTTGACGCCGCCGAACGGGGCCACCTCGGTGGAGAGCAGGCCGTCGTTGACGCAGACCATGCCGTACTCCAGCGCCTCGGCGACGCGGAACACCCGGCCGAGGTCGCGGGCGTAGAAGTACGACGCCAGGCCATATTCGGTGTCGTTGGCCAGGCGGATGGCCTCGGCCTCCCCTTCGAAGCGGGTGAGGGTGGCCACGGGCCCGAAGATCTCCTCGCGCGAGATCGCCATCTGTGGCGTGACCTCGGTGACCACGGTGGGCTCGAAGAAGGTGCGGCCCAGCGGATGGCGGTGGCCGCCGACCTCGACGCGGGCGCCGGCCGCCACCGCGTCGGCGAGCAGGCGCTCGACCTTCTCGACGGCGTCCTGGTTGATCAGCGGGCCTTGGGTGACGCCGGCCTCGACGCCGTTGCCGACCTTCATGGCCTTCACCCGCGCCCCCAGCTTCGCGGCGAAGGCGTCGTAGACGGCGTCCTGGACCAGGAAGCGGTTCGCGCAGACGCAGGTCTGGCCCATGTTGCGATATTTGGAGAGCAGCGCGCCTTCCAGCGCCTGGTCGAGGTCGGCGTCGTCGAAGACGATGAAGGGGGCGTTGCCGCCCAGCTCCAGCGAGACCTTCTTCACCGTGGTGGCGCACTGGGCCATCAACAGCTTGCCGACCTCGGTCGAGCCGGTGAAGGAGAACTTCCGCACCAGCGGGTTCTGGGTCAACTCCAGCCCGACCTCGCGGGCCTGGGTGGTGGTGACGATGTTGAGCACGCCGGCCGGCAGCCCGGCGCCGGCGGCGAGCTCGGCCAGCGCCAGCGCGGAAAGCGGGGTCTCGTCCGGCGGCTTGATCACCACCGTGCAGCCCGCGGCGATGGCCGGCGCGACCTTGCGGGTGATCATGGCGATGGGGAAGTTCCACGGCGTGATCGCGGTGACCACGCCCACCGGCTGCTTCAGCACCAGGATGCGCTTGCCGGCGGCGTGGGTGGGGATGACGTCGCCGTAGGCGCGCTTGGCCTCCTCGGCGAACCACTCGATGAAGCTGGCGCCGTAGACCACCTCGCCGCGGGTCTCGGCCAGCGGCTTGCCCTGCTCGGCGGTCATCAGTTGGGCCAGGTCCTCCTGGGCGGCCATGATCGCCTCGAACCAGCGGCGCAGGATGGCGGCGCGCTCCTTGGCCGTCTTGGCGCTCCAGGCCGGCAGGGCCGCGGCGGCGGCCTCGATGGCGGCCCGGGCGTCGGCGGGATCGAGGTCGGCGACCTCGGCCAGCGTCTCGCCGGTGGCGGGGTTGTGGACCGCGAACCGGCGCCCGGCGCCCGCGGCGACCCAGGCGCCGCCGACGTAGGCGTCGCGGCGCAGCAGCTGCGATTGGGTCAGCGTCAGCATGGCGGGCTCCTTGGAGAGATCGGCGGAAGGCCCCGAGATAGTGCGCAAGGGGCCGCGCGTCAGCCGGCGGCGGCGCGGCGGTTCTTCAGGTCGGCCTGGATGCGCGCGTGGTCGGCCTTGGTGAGCTTGTAGGTAAGCAGCACGGCGATCGCGACGACGGTGAACAGCGAGGCGCCCGGCCCGTAGGCGAGGCCGAGGTTGCGGATGGTCTCGGGGGGGATCTTGGCCAGCAAGTGCGGGTCGGCGACGCCGTGCGGAAAGCCGATCACGTCGAGCGCGATCCCGCCGATCCAGGCGCCGAGGCCGCTGGACGCCTTCGCCGAGAGCGTGATGCCGGCGAAGTAGAGGCCCTCGCGGCGCGCCCCGAACAGAAACTCGTGCTCGTCGGCGGCGTCGGCCATCATCGACTGGAAGGCGATGGTCGCCACGCTGCCGCCAAGGCCGCCGAGCAGCGTCGCCACGGCCAGCGTCGGCACCGCGGCGTCGAGCGAGATCAGCCCGGAGAGGCGCAGCATCACCGGCCCCACCTGGGCCACGGCGATCAGGGCGAGGCCGAGCACGGCCGTGGCGCGCTTCTCGATATGCCGCGCCAGCGCGCTAGCGCCGAAAATGCCGGCGAAGATGCCCACCGGTGCGATCAGGGTCAGCAGCAGGATCTGGCCCGAGGTGAGCTTCCAGAAGAAGGTGTTGGCGTGGAGCGTCAGCGTCCCGGCGACACCCAGGGCGGTGAAGAGGATCAGGCAGGGCATGAACAGGCTGACGAACGAGCGGTTGCGCAGCACCTCCAGCACCTCGCCCAGGAACTGGCCGAAGCTGAAGCTGCCCTCCTTGGGCGCCGCGTGCAGGCGTCCGCGGGAGCGCAGGGTGCCGAGCGTGCTCAGCAGCGCTCCGAACAGGACGATAGCGCCGAACGTCCAGGTCAGCGGCGAGTAGGCCGCGCCGTTGAAGCGGGCCGCCCCCTTCAGGAAGACGCCCCAGGTAAGGACACCCGCCGCGAGGCCGCCGAGCACGGTGAAGAATACGCGGCCGGCGACGATGCTGGAACGCTCCGCATAGTCGTCGGACAGCTCCGCGCCGAGCGCCATGTAGGGGACGTAGAAGAACGAGATCGCGACCCGCAGCGACAGCAGGATGGCGAGCGCGTAGGCGAACAGCGGCAGGCCGCCGAGACCCTTCGGGACCGAGAACAGCAGGCCGAACAGGATCACGATCGGGATGATGCTGACGATCATGAACGGATGGCGCCGGCCGTGGCGCGAGCGGCTGTTGTCCGAGATCGAGCCCACCACCGGGTCGATCATCGAGTCGACCACCAGCGTTGCGCCGAGCGCGGCGCCCGCCAGCGACCCCGACAGGCCGCAGATGATCGTCAGGTAGAACAGCAGCAGGCCGCCGATCGCCGCGGTAGTGAGGTTTTCCACCAGCGCGCCGGAGCCGTAGACCGTCAGCACGCCCAGCCCCACCTTCGACGCGCGGACCCCGTGGTTGTCGGGCGGCGGCGCCATGGTCGCTTCCAGCAGCGGTCGGGGCTCTTTGGCGGGTGACTCTTTCGCCGGGGCGGTGACTGACATGGGCTCCTGGGTTCCTTGCGGGCCGGTTTGAAGTCCTGCCGCTTCGTTGGGCCCATTCGTGACAGGCTCGCCCCGCGGCGTCGAGTGTAGGAACGCACATTCGCCGCCGCGGACGGCTCGGCCGCGGGTCATCGGCTGGGCGGGACGACGCCGATGCGAGGCGCCATCTTGGCCAGCTCGCGCTCGACGGCGGCGGCGACCATGGCCAGGTGCACGCGCATGGCCGCGGCGGCGAACTCGGGATCGCCGGTGCGGACCGCGTCCACCAGCCGCTGGCGCTCGGCGAAGGTCGCCTCGGGGCGGGCGCCTCAGATCACCTCCAGATAGTCCTTGTCCGGCAGCGCCGGGAACGGCGCGGTCGGCAGGGTCTGGTACCAGAAGGCGACGGAGGCGATGTCGTCCTGCAGCGGCAGGTAGCGGCGGTCGCGGTCGGTGCGCCAGCCGAGGGCCTGGATGGTGACGCGCAGGTCCGCCTCGAAGCGGATCGGGTCGGTGATGTGCCAGCGGTAAAGGCCGAAACGCTGCTGCGAGGCGTAGATCCCGTCCGGCCGGATCACCTGCGGCAGGCCGGCATAGGGGGTGGTGAACTCGGTGTAGGCGCTGGGCCGCGTCCGGTCGATCGTGCCGGGGTCGAAATTGTAGGCGCCGCAGAAGTAGTCCTCGGTGCCGGTGCCGCAGATGGTGGGGAACTCGCCATCGCCGTCCAGGAAGAACTTGATCTCGCCCTCGCCCCACCAGCCGGAGTTGTTCACCCCCCAGGCCATATAGGTCCCGACGTAGTGGCCGCGGCCGGTGACGCCATCCAGCAGCGTGTAGACCTCCTTGAAGGGCAGCGGGTTCACCCGCCGGAACTGGGCGTGGAAGTAGGCCACGTCCTCGGGCACCTCGGTCAGCGCGTAGTTGATCTGGTAGTAGACGTAGATCGCCTCGTCGGCCCGGTTCTCCAGGGTGAAGCGCGCCCGCTGGCGGAACGGCATCTCCCAGTAGCAGTTGAAGGCGCGGCCGGGGTTCACGCACACGGCCAGCGACGTCACCTGGGCGAACTTCTCCCAGCCGCAGGCGAAGAAGTCGCCGGCCGGGCACTCGATCGAGGGCTGCTCCTGGCCGTCCCAGTAGGCGCGCAGGAGGGTGTGCCGCCACTTGCCCCGCGCCAGGGTCATCCAGATCTGCTGGATCGCGCCTTGCCCCTCGATGTCGGCGAGGGTGAAGGTCTGGCCGGGCTCGATGATCACGAACGGCGAGACCTTCCAGCCCTGGCCGAGGCCCCGCGCCATGTTCGCCGCCGGACCGTCGACAGACATCCCGCCCTTGCCCTTCTCGCCGGTGAAGTTCTCCGGCGAGATCGAGCGGGATTTCGCGTCCGAGAGCCGGGCGAGGTTGCCGAGGTGGAGGCCGAGGCCGTTGAAGCCGGTCATGCTTGGTTGCTCCTGAGGAGGCCGCGGGCGGCGAGGGCGCGCATCAGAGCGCGGGCGCCGAAGGTCCAGGGCGGGGCGCGGTCGGAGGTGGTGACGACGTTGACCAGGGCCCCGAGCCTGGCCGAGGCCACACGCACCACGTCGCCCTGCTCGTGGGTGAAGCCCTGGCCGGGGCCGCGGCGGTCGGCTGTGGGCACGTACATGGTGCCCAGGAAGATCATGAAGCCGTCCGGGTATTGGTGCTCGGGCCCGCAGGTGGCGGCGATGAGCTCGAGCGGGTCGCGGCTGATCTGGCTGAGCGCGTTCTCGCCGCGGACCACGAAGCCGTCCGTCCCGGTGACCGTCAGGCTGACGGCGGCGCCGCGCACGTCGTCCAGGCCGAAGCCGGCGTCGAACAGGCGGATGAAGGGGCCGATGGCGCAGGAGGCGTTGTTGTCCTTGGCTTTGGAGAGCAGCAGCGCGCTGCGGCCCTCGAAGTCGCGCAGGTTGACGTCGTTGCCGAGCGCCGCGCCCACCGCCGCGCCGGCCGACGAACAGGCCAGCACGATCTCCGGCTCGGGGTTGTTCCATTCGGACTTCGGGTGCAGCCCGATCGCCGCGCCGCAGCCGACCGCGGACATCGGCTGGGCCTTGGTGAAGATCTCGGCGTCCGGCCCGATGCCGACTTCCAGGTATTGCGACCAGAGCCCGCGCTGGATCAGCGCCGCCTTCAGCGCCATCGCCGCCTCCGAGCCGGGCTTCAGGCCGGTGAGGCTGCCGCCGAGCAGGGCGCCGAGCTCGCCCCGCAGCGCCTCCGCCGCGCCGGCGTCCCCCTTGGCGCGCTCCTCGATCACCCGCTCGATCAGGCTGTCCGCGAAGGTGACGCCGGCGGCCTTGATGGCGGCGAGGTCGCACGGGGCGAGCAGGGCCTGCCGCGCTAGCGCTTCATCCAGGCTTCAGGCCGGTGAGGCTGCCGCCGAGCAGGGCCTGCCGCGCTAGCGCTTCATCCAGGCTCATCAGCCGCTCGCCGGCATGGGATCGCACCGCCGCCGCCGCATCGGGCAGGTCGAGCAGGTCGCTCATGGTGGGCGCGAGGCCGGAGAGATCGAAGAGGCCGTCAGCGCGCGGGGCGACCACGTGCGGACCGTCGTCCAGGGCGAGGCGGCCGACCAGCGCGCCGGCGTAGCCATCGTCCGGCAGGATGTCGGCGGCGCTCAGCCTCATCCGGCGATGCCATAGAACGCCGCGGCCGTATCGCCGAAGATCAGCGCGCGGTCGTCGGCCGAGCAGCCCTCCGTGAGCGCTTCGGCGGCCGAACGCCAGCCCAAGTAGCCGCCGGCCTCGTTCACCACCGGCCAGTCGCTGCCCCACATCAGCCGCGCCGGGCCGAAGGCGTCCAGCAGCACATGGGCGAAGGGCTTCAGGTCTTCCTCGGTCCAGTCCGGCCGCGCCTCGGTGACGAGGCCGGAGAGTTTGCAGCAGGCGGGGGTGTCGCGGGCGATGGCGCGGATCGCGGCTTCCCAGTCGGCGAGCGCGCCGCCAGCGATATCGGGCTTGGCGCCGTGGTCGATCACTACCGGCAGGTCGGGACGCGTCGTCAGGAACCGCGCCAGATGCGGCAGGTGACGGGGCCTGACCAGCGCGTCGAGGCGCAGGCCGGCTGCCGCCATGGCGTCCAGCGCCGGCGCGAGGGCCGGCCGCAGAATCCATGCGTCGTCGTCCAGGTCCTGCAGCATCGGCCGCAGGCCGAGCAGGCGGGTGTCCTTCGCAAGCGCCTCGATCGTAGCCGGCGCATCGGCCGCCTCGAAGTCCGCCCAGCCGACCACGCCGGCGACGAAGGGCGCGACGGCCGCGACCTCCAGCAGGAACTGTGTCTCGGCCACGGTCGGCGCCGCCTGGACCAGCACCGTGCGCTCGATCGAGGCGTCCTCCAGCAGCGGCGCGAGGTCGGCCGGACGGAAGTCGCGGCAGATGGCGGGGTGATCCTGCGGCGTCAGCCAGCCGTAGTCGCCGCGGGAGAGCCGCCAGAAGTGCTGGTGCGCGTCGACCCTCATCCGCCGGCGGCGGGCGGGATCGCGCCCTTCTTCAGGATCAGGTTGGCCCAGTAGCGCCGCTCGCCGGTGGCGATGATGGCGTAAGCGCCGCGCGTGCGCTCAGAGAAGGCGAAGCGGCCGAGCGTGCCGATGGGACCGTCGTAGCCCGCCGCCTTGAGCAGCGCCGCGAACTCGCCGATCACCGGCGGCAGCTCATCCGGCGCGCCATCGACCGCCATGCGGAAGGCGGCGACCGGCTCGAACTGCTCCAGCGGCAGCACGCTGAGGATCGCCTGGGCCATCCGCGGCGCGCCGACCCCCTCGGCGCGGATCAGGCGGCGGGCGTTGGCGGCGGCCGGGAAGTTGGCGTCGACGATGGCGATCTCGTCGGCGTGGCCCATGGCGCGCAGGGTCGCGAGCAGCTCGGGGCCGAGCAGCGGGTCGATCCCCTTCAGCACGGCGCGGCGGCGTAGTTGAACGTCCCGCCCGGGCGCACCAGGACGCCGGAGTTGAACGGCCCGCCGATCACCACCCCGACGCCGCGCCGCTCGCAGGCCGCCAGCAAGCCGGGCAGCGGCGCCTGCTCCAGCAGGGTGTAGCGGCCGGCGAGCAGGAAGAGGTCCGGGTCCAGCTCGGCCAGCACCTGCTCGCAGGCCGCCGCGTCGTTGACCCCGAGCCCGATCGCATCGACGACTCCCGCCGCGCGCAGTTCGGCCAGCGCCCGCCAGCCGCCGCCGGTGGTGAGGTCGGACCAATGGGCCTCCAACGCCCCGGCCGAACCGTGCGTCGGCAGCTCCAGGTCGTGGACGTAGAGGATGTCGACCCGGTCCAGGCCCAGCCGCGCCAGGCTTTCGTCGAACGACCGCCGCACGCCGTCGCGGCTGTAGTCGAACCGGACTTTGACGTTGCCGCCGGGCGCCAGCAGCCGCCCGACCTTGGTGGAGAGCACGAACGCGTCCCGCGGCCTGGCTTGCAGCGACCGGCCGATGCGGCGCTCCGAGCGGCCACGGCCGTAAAGCGGGGCGGTGTCGAAGTAGCGCAGGCCCGCATCCCACGCAGCCGAGAGGGTGGCTTCGGCCGCGGCGTCGCCGATCGGCTCGAACATGCTGCCGACCGCCACCCCGCCAAAGCCGAGGCGGGTGAAGCCCAGCGGCCGCCCGAGCGGGGTCGCGAACGTCCGGCGATCGGCGGCGAGGGCCATGGACCATCACTGGAATGTCAGCGGGCGAGGCTCGCCGGCCGCATCCTAGGAAGCGCGCCGGACCCAGTCTATGCTGATATTTCGATGCCAGACCCAGCCGCCCGCCCTAACGCGCTGCGCCTAAATGCGGCCGACAACGTGGTGATCGCCATGCGCCGGCTGGCGGCGGGCGAGCGCCTGGACGGCGAGGCGTTGGCGGCGGCCGAGGCCATCGCCAGCGGCCACAAGATCGCCGTGCGCCCGATCCGGGCCGGCGAGACGGTGCGCAAGTACGGCCAGGTGATCGGGGCGGCGACCGCCGACATCGCGCCCGGCGCCCACGTCCACACCCACAACCTCGCCATGTCGGCGCGGCGCGACGAGGCGCAGGGAGGCGCCGTGCAGCGCCAGGAGGCGCCGCGCAGCTTCCAGGGCTACCGCCGCGCGGGCGGCAAGATCGGCGTGCGCAATTATATCGGCGTGCTGACCTCGGTGAACTGCTCGGCCACCGTGGCGCGCCACATCGCCGAGGCCGCCGAGCGCCAGGGGCTGCTGGACGACTATCCCGACATCGACGGCGTCGTGCCCATCACCCACGCCAGCGGCTGCGGCATGGCCGGGTCCGGCGAGGGCTTCGACGTGCTGCGGCGAACGCTCTGGGGCACGGCCGCCAACCCCAACTTCGGCGGCATGCTGCTGGTGGGCCTGGGCTGCGAGGTGCTGCAGATCGGCGGACTGAAGGCGGACTACGGCCTGGCGGACGACGACACCTTCCAGTCGTTCACCATCCAGGACAGCGGCGGCACGCGGCGCGCGATCGAGGAGGGGCTGGCGCGGCTGGCGGCCATGCTGCCGCGGGTGGGCGCGGCGCGGCGCAGCGAAGCCTCCGCCAGCGAGCTCAGCCTCGGCCTGCAGTGCGGCGGCTCCGACGCCTGGTCCGGGGTCACCTCCAACCCGGCGCTGGGCGTGGCCTCGGACCGGCTGGTGGGCCTGGGCGGCACGGTGATCCTCTCGGAGACGCCGGAGATCTACGGCGCCGAGCACCTCTTGATCGCCCGCGCCGCCTCGCCCGCCGTCGCCGACAAGCTGCGCGCCCGGCTGGCCTGGTGGGAGGACTACACGGCCCGCAACGGCGCGGAGATGGACAACAATCCAGGGCCCGGCAACAAGGCCGGCGGGCTGACCACCATCCTGGAGAAGTCGTTGGGCGCGGTGGCCAAGGCCGGCGGCTCGCCGCTGGCCGACGTGGTCAAATACGCCGAGCCGATCGCCACGCGCGGCCTGGTGTTCATGGACAGCCCCGGCTTCGACCCCTGCTCGGCCACCGGCCAGGTGGCGTCGGGCGCGACCATGATCGCCTTCACCACCGGCCGCGGCTCGGCCTTCGGCTGCAAGCCCTCGCCGTCGATCAAGCTGTCGTCCAACACCGATATCTATCGGCGCATGGAAGAGGACATCGACATCGACTGCGGCGGCATCGCCACCGGCGAGGCGACGATCGAGGCCAAGGGCGCGGAGATCCTCGACTACCTGCTGGAGGTGGCGTCCGGCCGGCGCACCAAGAGCGAGGCGCTGGGCTACGGCGGGGCCGAGTTCGTGCCCTGGCAGATCGGGGCGGTGATGTGACGGTCGCCGGCGCTCAGAGCTTCAGGGCGTTCTTGAACATGAACAGCGAGATCACCACCAGGTAGGCGCCGAAGACGCGCTTCAGCGGCGCGGCGGGCAGGCGGTGGGCGGCGGCGACGCCGAACGGCGCGGTGAGGATCGACATCGACGAGATGGCGATGGCCGCGGGGATGTTGATGTAGCCGATCGATCCCCAGGGCAGCCCCGGCTTGTAGAAGCCGATGATGGCGAAGCCGATGGTGGTCGGGATGGCGATCAGGGTGCCGATGCCGGAGGCCGTGGCGATGGCCTTGTGGATGGTGCGGCTGCACAGCGTCATCACCGTGATGGCGATGGTGCCGCCGCCGATGCCGAGCAGCGACGAGAAGGTGCCGAGGCCGCCGGCGATGGCGATACGCGTGAAGCCGGTGGGCATCTGGTCGCTGATCACCAGCCGCGAGAGCCACGGCACGATGAACATCACCGACATCATGAGCACGCCCACGGCGAAGATGAGGAGCAGAATGTTGCCGTGGACGCTGCTGGCGAGCACGACGCCGGCGGTGTCGCCGAGGATCAGCCACGGCGCCCAACTCTTCAGAATCTCGAAGTCCACCGCCCCGCGCTTGGCGTGCGCCGTCACCGAGCGCAGCGAGGCCACGATGATGGTGGCGGCCGAGGTGCCGACCGCGACGTGCGGAAACTCGGTCTTGTCGCCGCCGATCAGCGGCAGCACCAGCAGCAGCGCGGGCACCACCACGAAGCCGCCGCCGATCCCGAACATGCCGGCGCAGAATCCGGCGAACAGGCCGGCCGCGAGCAGCGCCACCAGCGGCAGGAGCCAACTGAAACTCTCGAAGTGCATGTACCAAACCCCGTCACCGGCGACCGCCGCTTCACGTACCACCGCGCCCAGCCTGCCCCCGCGGCGCTCTGGCGCGCCTCCCCGCCGCCGACCGCCGCCGGGTCTAGCCTCGGCGGAGCGACGCAGCGGGCGCCGCGGCTCGAAGTGCCGGCAAAACGGGGTGTCTGTCTAGACTACGGGCGCCTGCTGCGCGGGCTGGTCGATTTCTGAGCGACTTCATCAGCGTCGACGGCGGACGATCGGTCCGCATAGCCGCCAATATCCAAGTTTGGGCCGCCAGACGATCTGATGCGCACCCACGGCCACAGTTGCCTCAGATTGCGCGACGATTGCTGATTCAGGCTATTTTGCTCATGACCTGGGCAATTGTGGCGGCTTTCGTGCGTTTGCGAAGCAATTGAGACACCCAAATTCCGATTCCCCCCGGCCTGACGCGGTAGGTGTTGCGCCTGGCGTCCGGCCGGACTCTCCTCGGTTCAGGACAGTAAGGAATCCTGGGGGTGGATAAGGCTCGGTCGCACGGCTGAGCATATCTTGTGCAACACCACAACGACATAACTTACCGGCGCAAACTCTATGTTTGAGGTTGCGCAGGGCGTGCCGCTTTTTGCGCCGTTCTATTGGGCAGTTGCGCACGGGAACGGGGGGAACGCGGCCGGACAGGGCGGAAAATCAACCGACGGAGATCTGGACGTGAACAAATTGATGTACGGCGGGAGCCTCACGGCCCTGCTGGTGGCGATGGGGATCGCCGCACCCAACCTGGCCGCCGCCGCTGACGCGACCGCGACCGCTGACGCTACGGCGACGACCGACACCACGACGAACGCGACAGTCGAGACCCTGATCGTCACCGGCACCCGTCAGACCGGCATCACCGCCGCCAACAGCGCCGCGCCGGTGCAGGTGGTGGGCGCGGAGGCGCTGGTGAAGACCGGCGCGATCGACCTTGCCTCGTCGCTCGAGACTTCGGTGCCGTCGCTCAACATCGACGCCAACGGCGGCGACATGGCCGCGCTCAGCATCGAGGCCGCCTTGCGGGGCCTCAGCCCCAACGACACTCTGGTGCTGATCGACGGCAAGCGCCGACACGACACCGCCAACCTCTTCGTCGATTCCGACAGCCCCTATACCGGCGCCGCGACCGTCGACCTGTCGTTCATTCCGGTCGACTCGATCGACCACGTCGAAGTGCTGACCGACGGCGCCGCCGCGCAGTACGGCACCGACGCGATCGCGGGCGTGGTCAACATCATCTTGAAGAAGGGCTCGTCCGGCGGACTCTTCGACGGCACGGCGGGCCAGTACTA
>Ga0302326_10021946_pt1 | contig 13073 bp, 7 predicted proteins | sample Palsa_T0_3_FD_202264 | JGI IMG/M metagenome (GOLD analysis project Ga0302326, IMG submission 202264) | Peat permafrost microbial communities from Stordalen Mire near Abisko, Sweden - Palsa_T0_3 | ecosystem: Environmental > Terrestrial > Soil > Palsa > Peat permafrost | place: Sweden: Abisko... | reverse complement strand
TGGGCGACCTGGACCGGATCGCGGAGCTCGCGCGTGCCGCTGGCTCTGCGCTGCTGGTGGACAATACGTTCGCGACGCCGTTGCTGATCCGTCCGCTCGAGCACGGCGCAAACTTTGCGGTTCACAGCTTGACGAAGTTCCTGGCCGGGCATGGCGACGTTCTCGGCGGCGTGGTGGTTACCGACCAAGCTCACACCGATGTGGTGCGGACGCTTTCGCGCACCATGGGCCCGGTGCTGGGTCCATTTGAAAGCTATTTGTCGATGCGCGGCATCAAAACCTTCGCGCTTCGCATGGAGCGCCAATGCGCGAACGCCTGCCGCATCGCGAGTTGGCTCCAGTCCCACCCGCGGGTCGCGCGCGTGCACTATCTGGCCGATCCGAATCATCCTGACGCTGCGGTGATCCGCAGGCTTCTGCCCGAGGGCCTTTTCGGAGCGCTGGTCCCGTTCGAAATCAAGGACGCCTCGAAAGATGACGTGTTCCGCTTCATGGACAAGCTGAAGCTGGTGGTGCGCGGCACCTCGCTGGGCGATGTTCACAGCTTGCTTCTGTATCCGGCCATTGCTTCGCATCGCGAGATCGCGCCCAAGCAGCGCCAGCGCATGGGCATCGGCGACGGACTGGTGCGATTGTGCGCCGGCATCGAAGCGGTGGACGATATCATCGCCGATCTCGATCAAGCGCTAAGCTAATTCGCCATCGGTGTTTATCTGTGGCTAATTTCCGCCGGAGTGGATCTGCACCAGCGGCTCGTGTTCCGTCGTCGACGGCGCGGTGCTCGCGATGGTCTGCGGGTCGCGCCAGAAATCGAAATACGAAATCTGCCGCACGCACGAGATGGTGCACATGGGAGCGCAGCTCTTCTCCGTCGCGTATTCACGGCGAATATCGTCCACCGTGTATTCGGCCAGCGGTTTGGCTGGATAGCCGCGCTGCTGCGAACAGTAATGCACCAGGCCGTCCTCGCAAATGTACAGATAGCGTGCACCGGCGCGGCAACGCCAATGGCTGGGACGGCCGTTCGCGATGTCGTCCTGGTAATAATTGATCTGCGAGAAATTCTTCTTTTCGAAGTTCTTCATCGCGAGGAACACCTTGCGCTCGCGCTCGCCGATGGGCCGCAGTTGACCGCTGGAATCGTGAATGATTCCAACCGTGGAGGTAAAGCCCAACTCCAGCGCGCGCTTTCCCACCACCAGCGCATCTTCGGGATTGTGAATGCCGCCGCCCAGCACCGAGTTGATGTTCACGTGAAACAGGGCGTACTCGGCCAGCACCTGCAGCTTCTTGTCCAGCACCTTCAGGCTCTTCTTCGAGACGTCGTCGGGCATGACGTTGTCGATGCTGATCTGCATGTGGTCGAGCCCGGCGTCGTTCAATTGATTCACGCGCTGCGGCGTCAGCAGATAGCCGTTGGTGATCATCCCGGCTAGCATGCCGCGCCTGCGCACATGCGCGATCAATTGATCCAGATCGGGATGCAGCAGTGGCTCGCCGCCGCTGAAGGTCACAATCGTCGTGCCCAAATCAGCCAGTTGATCCAGCCGCTCGGTCATGGTTTCCACGGCTACCGGCTTCGAGAAATCGTCGTACTCGTTGCAGTACGTGCAGGAGAGATTGCACCTGCGGATGGGAATGATATGCGCCATCACGGGATGGTCCGTTGACGCCACTCCGCGCAAAATCATCCGCCATTCCCGCGCCCGGCGGTTCAGCGCCCGGCGGTCCCTGCGAAATTTGAAGCCCCAATAGCTCATGCAACCCGATATTCTCTATTGAATCATAACCATGCAAGAATGGCATGGATTTGGGATCGAACGGGGCTGGAGGCAGGCCAGACGGAGAGAATCCATGAGTCAGAATCTAGAAGTCAGAATCTAGAATACAGACTGGCCCGGCGCACGTCTGTCGACTATGGATTCTGGCTTCTGACTTCTGAATTCTGAATTCTTCTGAAGTGGCATGATATGCTGAGAGCGCTGGAAACCTGTAGCGCCCCGATCCGATGTTTGAGTTTCTCTTTAAATATCCGCCCACGGTCTTCGCCAAGGGCAGCTTTGTTCTGCTGGGACAGTGGCCCCTCTGGGCCCTGGCAGCGCTGCTCCTGATCGCCGCGGGCGGGCTTGGCTGGGTGATCTGGCAACGCCGCCGCGCCATCGCGCCTACCATGCGTGGGCCTCGCACCGCCGTGGTTTGGATGCTCCAAAGCCTATTCGTCTGCCTGTTGCTGTTCCTTTTGTGGCAGCCCGCCTTGAGTATCGCGACTCTGCGGCCGCAGCAAAACATCGTCGCCGTGGTCATCGACGACAGCAAGAGCATGTCTACTCAAGAGGACGGCCACTCCCGCAAGGAACAAGTTCTCAGCACGCTCAACAGCGGCCTTCTCAATAGCTTAAAGAACAAATTTCAAGTGAGGCTTTATCGGCTTGGCGACCATCTGGAGCGCATAGAAAAAACCGAGCAGCTCAACGCCTCCGCGCCCGCGACGCACATCGGCGACGGCTTGAAGGAAGTGCTGGCCGATTCGGCCACGCTGCCCATCGGCGCGGTAGTGCTGATGAGCGACGGCGCTGACAATACCGGCGGCATCGATCTCGAGACCATCTCCGAAATCAAGCGCCAGCGCATTCCGATTCACACGGTCGGCTTCGGGCGCGAGCGCATGGCCCACGATATCGAGCTCACCGATGTGCAACTGCCGGCGCGGTCCCTCGCCAAGTCGCGATTGCAGGCGCAGGTCACGTTTCACCAGTGGGGATTGAAAGGCGAGAAGGCCAAGCTGACGGTCCGCGATGCCGGAAAGGTTTTGACGTCTCGTGACATTGTTCTGCAGGGGGACGGCGCGGCGCAGACCGAGACGGTGTTGTTCAGCGCCGGCGATGCCGGAGTGAAGAACCTGCAGTTTTCACTGGAGGCGCTGCCCCAAGAGGACAACAAAAACAACAACACATTGACGCGCGTCCTCTATGTGGATAACGCCACTCCCCGCATCCTCTACTTCGAAGGCGAGCCGAGGTGGGATTTTAAATTCATCCGGCGCGCGGTGGAAGACGACAAAAACATCTCTCTTTACACGGTCGTCCGCACTACGCAAAACAAGAACCTTACCCAGACGCCGGATGACAAGCACCCCGAGCTGTATAAGGCAGGCTTTCCCACCAAGGTGGAAGAGCTGTTCGATTTTCAGGGCTTGATTCTGGGCAGCGTGGAAGCGAACTACTTCACCACCGCGCAGCAGGATTTGATCCAACAGTTCGTCGACCGGCGCGGCGGCGGATTATTGTTTCTGGGCGGCCGAACCTCGCTTGCCGATGGTGGTTACCAGAAGCCTCCTTTCTCCGACCTGCTGCCGGTTCACTTGCCGGATTCGAAGAACACGTTCCATCGCGATCCGGCTACCGCCGAACTGACGCCGGCCGGCCGCGACAGCCTGATCACGCGCATCGAGGACAATCCCGAGGCGAACGTGGAGCGCTGGAAAAAGCTGCCGTACCTGATGAATTTTCAGGAGGCCGGGCAGCCGAAACCGGGCGCGCTGGTTTTAGCGGAAATGAGCGCGTCAGGGCATAAGCTGCCGCTGCTGATCACACAAAACTATGGACGCGGGCGCACGGCGATATTCGCCACCGGCGGCGATTGGCGCTGGCAGATGCTCCAGCCGGTGCAAGACATGAGCCACGAGCTGTTCTGGCGGCAGTTGCTGCGCTGGCTGGTGAGCGACACGCCGACACGCGTGGTCACCACCACGACGCGCCCCGTGCTGTACGACGACGGCCGCGTTCACTTCCGCGCCGAGGTTCGCGACACCACGTACCTGCCCACCAGCGATGCTCAGGTCCAGGCGCGCATCGGGGGGCCGGAAGGTGGCGAGCAAACCATCGACCTGCATCCGGATTCGATCGAACAGGGCGTGTACTCGGCCGATTGGGATGCCGGGCACGCTGGATCGTACGTCGCCGAAATTACCGCCACGCGCGGCCAGCAGGAACTCGGACGCGATGTGATCACGTTCCGCCGCGAGGACGGCGTCGCCGAAAATTTTCACCTCGAGCAGAATCGCGATCTGCTGGAAAAGCTTTCCTCGCAAACCGGCGGCCACTACTACCGTCCAAATGAAGTGAGCCGGCTGGGCGAAGACATTTCCTATTCCGACGCCGGCATCACGGTTCGCGAAACGAAAGATCTGTGGGACATGCCAATCGTGTTTTTCCTGGCGTTGCTGCTGTGCTGCACCGAGTGGGTGCTGCGCAGAAGGTGGGGCGTGGTATGAAAGCTGGCTTGTTGGCTATTGGCTTGTTGGCCTCCGGCGCTCTTCATGCATCGACGTTCTATGTCACCGTCGCCGGTCTCGGCGGCGAGCCCGACTACGAGCAGCGCTTCGCCGCCCAGGCGCAAGAGATCGACAAGCTGTTGCACGCTTCCAGTTCGGACGCCAAGGTCACCACGCTGTACGGCCCGCAAGCCACCAAGGCGAACGTTCAGAACGCGCTGGCGCAAGTAGCGCGCGACGCCAAACCCTCCGACTCGTTCGTGCTGATGCTGATCGGCCACGGCAGTTTCGACGGCTACGATTACAAGATGAATCTCCCGGGTCCCGATTTGTCGGGCGTGGAGCTGGGTGCGCTGCTCGATCGCATTGCCTGCACGCGCCAGCTGGTGGTGAACACCACTAGCGCCAGCGGCGGATCGCGCGCCTCACTCGAAAAGGCCAACCGCGTGGTCATCACCGCCACCAAGAGCGGCAACGAAAAGAATGCCACCGTGTTCGCGCGCTTCTGGGTGGAGGCGCTGCGCGATCCCGCGGCTGACACGGACAAAAACGAAACCGTCTCCGCGCTCGAAGCGTTCATTTTCGCCGAGACCAAGACCGCGCAGTTCTATGAGACGCAAAAGCGCCTGGCGACCGAGCATCCCATCCTGGAGGACACCGGGCAAGGCGACGGCGAGCGCAAGCCGTCACCCGAGAACGGCGAAGGCCTGAAGGCGGCCCAATTTCCTTTGCTGCGGATCGGCGCTTCACAAGTGGCGGCCAACACGCCCGAGAAGAAAGCCATGCTCGAAAAGCGCGACCAATTGGAAGAGCAAATCGACAAACTGAAATATGAGAAAGCTGCGATGCCGGCCGACGAGTACAAGAAGCAGCTCCAAAATCTGTTGATCCAATTGGCGAAGACGCAAGCGGAGCTGGACAAATGAGGAGACCGCTTGCTCACGCGCGCGGCTCGGTCCGGCAACGTGTTACCGAGCCGCGACCTACCGAGCCGCGACCTACCGAGCCGCGACCGTTAGGGAGTGGTGTACTAGCGGCTCTACTCCTCGTCCTTCCGCTGGGGGCGCAATCTCTCGACGAATGCCGCGGCCTCCGCCATCACGGCAAACTGGCCGAGGCGCAGACTTGCTATGGCCGGCTAGCGACAAGCTCCAATCCGTATCTACGCGCCGAAGGCTTGTGGGGTATCGAAAACTATCAAGCCGCCAACGACCAGTTTCGCGACCTGATCAAGCAAAATCCCAAAAACGCCGACTACCGCGTCCGCTGGGGCCACTTGTTTATGGAGCGCTTTAACCTGAATGAAGCCCACGGTCTATTTGAAGAGGCGCTCAAGATCGACAAGGACAACGCGCGAGCTTACCTTGGCATAGCGGACGTTGAGACCGAGGGCTATACCAAGGGCGCCGTGGAAGCCGCGCAAAAGGCCGCCGATCTGGACCCGAAGCTTTACGAAGCGCATGAGAAGCTCGCTTATCTCGCGCTCGAAGACAACGACGAAGACGCCGCGGCCAAGCAGGCGGATCAAGCATTGGCGATCTCAGGCGAAGCGCTGGACGCCATGACGATTCATCTCGCCGTCGACTTTCTGCACGACAAGAACGACTCGCCGTGGGCCGATCGCATTCTCAAAATCAATCCGGCATACGGCGAGGCCTACTCCACGGCCGGGCATTTCTACGTCATCAATCGGCGCTATGAAGAGGGAATTCAAGCGTATCGGAAGGCGATCGAATTGAATCCGCGGCTATGGGAAGCGCGGGCGCAGTTGGGCGTCAATCTGATGCGTCTGGGCATCGACGACGAGGCTCGCCGGCAACTTGAAGAGTGCTACAACGCGAATTACAAGAGCTACGAAACGGTGAATTCTCTGCGCCTGCTCGACAAGTACAAAGACTTCGTCACTTATAAAACTCCCACCACGGTTCTTCGCCTGGATAAGAAGGAAGCCGAACTGCTGCGTCCTTATTTTGAGTCCGAGATCGAGCGCAACATGGCGGCGTACGAAAAGAAATATCAGATGACGCTGAAGGGCCCCTTGCAAGTGGAAGTCTATCCCGATCACCCGGACTTCGAAGTCCGCACCACCGGCATGCCGGGCATCGGCGGGATCTTGGGCGTCACGTTTGAAACCGTCATCGCCATGGACAGCCCGTCCGGCCGTCCGCCGGGAAGTTTTCATTGGGCCAGCACCTTGCGGCACGAGATGAGCCACGCCTACGTCATACAAGCCACCAATAGCCGCGTGCCGCGCTGGTTCACCGAAGGACTCGCAGTCTATGAAGAGACCGCCGCCGCGCCCGATTGGGGCGATCGCCTGGACCCCGAAGCCATCCATGCCATCCAACACAAGCTTCTGTTGCCCGTGGCCGAACTCGATCGCGGTTTCATCCGGCCCAGCTACCCATCGCAAGTGATCGTGTCGTATTTTCAGGGCGGCAAAATCTGCAGCTATATCGCGGAGAAGTGGGGCTATTCGAAGCTGCTCGATATGGTTCACTCGTTCGCGAAGCTAGAATCCACGCCCGACGTTTTTCAGAAGGACTTGGGAATCTCCACCACTGATTTCGACAAGCAGTTTCTAGCCTGGCTGGATGCGCAGACCAAGATCACCGTCGATCATTTCGATGAGTGGCGCGACAAACTCAAGAGCATGGTGGCTGACGAGCGCGCCAAAAAATACGACGACGTGATTAAGACCGGCAACGCCATCCGCGATTACTATCCCGATTACGTCGAAGTATCCAGCGTCTACGAATTGCTCGCCGACGCCTACACGGCCAAGGGCGATAAGGACGCCGCGCGCAAGCAGCTCGAGAAATACAGTGAGGTGGGCGGACGAGATCCAAAGTTAGTGGAACAGCTGGCGACGCTCGAAGAGGAGGCCGGCCAACCCAAGAAAGCCGCCGCTGCTCTCGATCGTCTAAACTACATTTATCCCGAGGATCAGGAGTTACACAAACGATTGGGCGATTTATGGCTCGCACAAAACAACGTACCCGGTGCGATTCGCGAGTACCAGGCGTTGCTGGCGCTGAAACCGCTGGATCAAGCCACGTCGCATTACCAGTTGGCCCAGGCTTACCGCATGGCCAACCGATTGGATCAAGCGCGCGACGAAGTGTTGCTTGCCCTGGAGGCCGCGCCCGGATTTAAGCCGGCTCAAAAACTACTTCTAGAGATTGCGAAATAAACAAACATGTCAACCCCCACCATAGCGATCAACGATTCGGCGGAAGTAAAAGAGCGAATCGAGCGTTTCCGGGATGTCCACCGCGGCATCGTCCGCGAAGTCCGCAAGGTCATTGTCGGACAGGACGAGGTCATCGAACAGGTGATGATCTCGTTGTTTGTGGGCGGCCACTGTTTGATCACGGGCCTGCCGGGAACGGCCAAAACGTTGCTCGTCCGGACGCTCGCGCAGACTCTCGGCCTGGTGTTCAAACGCATCCAGTTCACGCCCGATCTGATGCCGTCGGACATCACCGGCACCGACATCATCGAGGAAGATCCCGCCACGGGACGCCGCACCTGGACCTTCGTGGCAGGACCCATTTTCGCCAACATCCTGCTGGCCGACGAAATCAACCGCACGCCACCCAAGACGCAGTCCGCGTTGCTGGAGGCGATGCAGGAATTATCTTGCACGGTGCGCGGGCATCAGTACAAGATCGAAGCGCCATTCTTCGTGCTGGCGACGCAGAACCCGATCGAGCTGGAAGGCACCTATCCGCTGCCCGAAGCGCAGCTGGATCGCTTCCTGTTCAACACCGTGCTTGACTATCTCTCCGCCGAAGACGAAGTGAAGGTGGTGGACCTCACCACCACCACCAGCATCGCGCAGGCCGACACGGTGACCAACGCCGCGGAAATTCTGGCGTTCCAGCAGCTGGTGCGCATGGTGCCGATCGCCGACAGTGTCGCGCGCTATGCGGTGGACCTGGTGCGCGCCACGCGCCCCAACGATGCCAGCGCCCCGGATTTCGTCAAGAGCTACGTGAATTTCGGCGCCAGCGTGCGCGCCGCGCAATTTGTGGTGCTCGCGTCCAAGGCTCGCGCCCTGCTGCGCAACCGTTACCACGTCGCTTATGAGGATGTCCGCGCGCTGGCCGCTCCCATCTTGCGCCATCGCATCCTGCTGAACTTCCACGCCGAATCCGAGCGCCTGGATTCGGACGCGATCTTGAAGCGCCTGCTGGATTGGAAGCCCGAACCAAAATAAATAGCCACAGATAGACACAGATGAACGCAGATTCTTGGAAGGCATTTTTATCCGTGTTTATCCGTGTTCATCTGTGGCTCAATTAAACATGCAACCGCGCACACCAACCCGCTTCATCGATCCGGCGCTGCTGGCCGGCATCTCGCACTTGGACCTGGTGGCCAAGACCGTGGTGGACGGCTTTGTCGCGGGATTGCATCGCTCTCCCGACTTCGGATTCAGCCAGGAATTCGCCGAGTATCGCGCCTACACGCCGGGCGACGACCTGCGCCACGTGGATTGGAACGTCTTCGCGCGCACCGGGCGCGCCTACCTGAAGCGCTATCGCGGCGAGACCAATTCGCAGCTCGTCTTGATGCTCGATACCAGCGCTTCCATGGGCTACAGCTCGCACGGGATCACCAAGCTCGACTACAGCCGCTATCTGGCCGTTTCGCTGGCTTATCTCGGGAACCTGCAGCGCGACGCGGCCGGCGTCATCATCTTCGATGACGACGTTCGCAACTATGTCCAGCCCTCCACCCGCCAGGGCCAATTCATGCGGGTGGCGCACGCCATCGAAAAGGCGCAAACCGGCACTCACACGAATTTCGCCAAGCCGTTTGTCCATTTCCAGCAGTTTCTGCGGCGGCGCGGCATCGTGGTCGTGATCTCGGATTTTTACGAACAGCCCGAGATCGTCATCAAAACCGTCGAGCCGCTGCGCTATCGCGGCAACGATCTGATCCTGTTCCACGTCTTAGATCCACAGGAGATTCGCCCCAAACTCAAGGAGCCTTCGCTGCTGGTGGACATGGAAACGGAAGACGCCGTCGAGGTTTCGCCCGAATACGCCAAGGAAGAATATGGCGCCAAGATCGACGCCCACATTTCCGCGCTGAAGAGCAAGGCCAACGCCGCGAATATCGACTATCACCTTCTCCCGACGGATCGTCCGCTGGATGCCGCGATTCGCGAGTACTTCGTGATCCGAAGGGGGAGGCTGTAGCCGGATGCTGCAACAGGCCAACATCCGCTTGCTCACGCGCTACCCGCCCGGTTTTCTTCGAGTCGATGTTCTCCAGTGCACGACTTCCGGTTGTCCTCGAACGTGCTCCTGGCGCGCGGCTCAGAATCGCGGCTGCCTATTTGCTGGTGCCTACCGAGCCGCGACCGTAAGGGAGCCGGTGCGCGGCGTGAAAGGCAGGCTCTAGCGTGGGTTTTCTCGCGCCTTGGTTTCTGGCCGGAGCGGTGGCCATCGGCCTGCCGTTCTGGATTCATCTTCTGCGCCAATACCGCAGCACGCCGCATCCCTTTAGTTCGCTGATGTTCTTCGAGCGGCGCACGCAAAGCTCCATCAAGCACCGCCGATTGCGTTACCTGTTGCTGCTCTCCTTGCGCGTGGCTCTGCTGCTGCTCATCGCGCTGGCCTTTGCCAATCCGTTTGTCAGCCGGCAGGGTGGGGCAGTGGGCGGCCCCAAGATGCTGGTCATCGCGGTGGACAACTCATTCAGCATGCGCTACGACGATCATCTGGCCCGCGCCAAACAGCAAGCCATGAACGCGGTCTCCCAACTGCATCCGGGCGAGCGAGGGCAAGTCTTGGCCATCGGCTCTCGCGTTCATTTCTTGACGCAGCCGGTTGAGCAAGCCGAGGCCGATCAGCTCCGTGCCGCCATCCAATCTATCCAGCCTTCCGATGAACTAAGCTCCTATGGCGAGTTCGCCCGGGCCCTGCGGACCATCGCGCAATCTTCGCGCGTTCCGCTGGAAGTGCATTTCGCGAGCGACATGCAGAAGTCGTCGCTTCCGCCCGCCTTCGCCGACTTGCGCCTGAGCAGCGACACGAATCTCGTTTTTCATTCGGTCGCCGATTCGAAGGAACCGAACTGGATGGTGGAAAGCGTCACCGCGCCCGCCAAAATCTACGATCCGAAGAAAGTCCGCGTGCAGGCCGTGGTTGCCGGGGTCAACACGCCTGCGGCCAAGCGCACCGTTTCGCTCGCGTTGGATGGCAAGGTGCTGGAAAGCAAGCCAGTGGATGTGCCTGCCAACGGCCGCGCTTCCGTCGAGTTTTTGTCGCTTGAATCGCCCCACGGTTTTCACAAGGGCGAAATCCGCATCGAGCCCAACGACGCGCTGCATGAAGACGACCGCTTCGATTTCGCGATCGAGCGAACCGATCCGCACCCGGTGCTGTTTCTGCATCCCGCCGGCCAGGATCGCGACGAGCTGTACTATCGCTCGGCGCTTGAATCGGTCTCCGAAGCCGGTTTCACTCTCGAGCCATTGGCTGTGGAGCAGGCCTCGAATCAGTCGTTGTCGAAATACGCGTTCGTCGTTCTCTCCGACATTGGAACCATGCCGGCGGGCCTGGAAAACAGCCTGCGCGCCTATGTTGCCGCAGGCGGCTCGCTGTTGATTGCGCTTGGCGCCCACTCGGCTGCGCTCACTCGCGTCCCGGTCTCGAACGAAACCATTCAGGGATCCAGCTACGCCTCGCTCAGCGGCTCGCGCTTTGAAACCGTCGCGGCGGCTGACGCCGAACATCCCGCGCTGCGCCGCGCCAACAAGCTGGATGGCGTCAAATTCTATCAGGTCATCCGCGTCGATCCGGGACAATCGCGTGTGGTTGCGCGATTGACGAATCAAGCGCCGCTCCTACTCGAGAAGCAGGTCGGCGAAGGACGCGTGTTCGTCTTCACCTCCACCTTCGACAACATCTCCAACGATCTTCCACTGCATGCTTCTTTCGTTCCGTTTGTGGAAGAAACAGCCCGCTATCTCGGCGGCCAGCAGGACCTCTCCACCAACGTCTCGGCGGGCTCCTACATCGAGCTGCGCTCGGCAAAAGATCGCGGCGCCGCCATTGACGTCACCGAACCGGATGGAACACATCCGCTCTCGCTCAAAGACGCCACCGCCGCTCAAACGTTCCAAGTGACGCGCGAAGGCTTTTACGAAATTCATCGCGCCAATGGCCGCCAGGAATTTGTCGCGGTACACGCCGATCGCCGGGAGTCCGACTTGACGCCCATTCCACAAGAGACGCTGGACCTGTGGCGCAACACCGGCCGCGGCCCCGCCACGCCGCCGTCTCAAGATGGTTCGGCCGCGCAGAACCCGGCGCGCCCCTGGAGCCTGTGGCGCTACGCTTTGCTACTGGTCCTGATAACCGCCATAATTGAATCAGTACTCGCGAGTAGATATCTTTCGGTGGAGAAGGAGGTCGCGTCGTGAACGCTCTCGATCAACTGAACAGTTACCTGCAGCGCCTGGAGAAACGCCTGCGCTTCATGGCGGTTTCAAAAGGTACTTCGCTGGTCACCGTCTCGGCCCTGGTGATCACGGTCTTTCTGGTCTGGATCACGAACCGCTACGCTTTCTCCCCCGCCAGCCTGCTGTGGGCGCGCATTCTCCTGTTTCTCTCCATTGCGGTGGCCATCGCCTTTGGCCTGGTGATCCCGCTGTTCAATTTGAATCGCCGCAATGCAGCGCGGCGCGCCGAAGCGAAGTTCCCCGAATTCCAGGAGCGCTTGCTCACGCTGGCCGAAAAGCCCAACCCCCCCAATGCCAAGGATGATCCGTTTTTGCAATTGCTGGCCGCCGACACCATGCGCGTGGCCGAAACCAGCGAGCCTGAGCGGTTGGCCTCCACCGGCCCTATCATCGGCTTTCTGACGTCCGCCGGTCTCGCCGTCGCGGTGCTGCTGTGGCTGATTCTCGCGGGCCCTGGCTATCTCGGCTACGGCACTTCGTTGCTGTGGGCCGGTGCGCCGAAAGCCGGCAACCGCGCATTTTACGACATCGCCGTCACGCCCGGCGATCGCGCCGTGCGCCGCAAAGCCGATCAATTGGTCACCGCGCAACTGCTTGGGTTTGATTCCCCCAAGGTCCGGCTCTTCGCGCAGTATCGCGGCACATCGAAGTGGGAGCAGGTGGATATGCAGCCCTCGCCGGGCGCGTCCACTTACGAGTTTCTGTTCAGCAGCTTGGCCGACAACGTCGAGTACTACGTCGAAGCGGGCGCCGTTCAATCCAAACACTACAACCTGCGCATCGTGGATCTCCCGGGCGTCAAGAAAATCCGCGTGACCTATCATTACCCCGCTTGGAGCGGCATGAAGGATGCGGTGGAGGACCCCGGCGGCGATCTGCGCGCGGTGGAAGGCACCGAAGCGGAAGTGGCCATCCTCACCGATCGTCCGCTGAACAAGGGCGTGCTGGTGTTAGGCGACGATCGCCAGATCGAATTGAAGCCCAAGAGTGCGGAAGCCGGGAATTGGGTCACCGCCCGCGTGACTCTGGACAAGGACGGGTTGTATCACATCGCCGCCATCGACCGCGGCGAGAACGTCCGCTTGAGCGAAGACTTCTTCATCGAGGCGCGCAAGGATTCCCCGCCGGTGGTTAAGATCGACCGGCCCGGCCGCGACGCGAAGGTTAATCCGATCGAAGAAGTAACCGTCACCGTCAACGCCGAAGACGATTTCGCGCTGAACGAAGTCGCGCTGCATTACTCCGTCAATGGCGGCCCGGAAAAAACCGTGTCCATGCTCTCGCAAAAGGGCGCCAAGACATCCGAAGGCAAATACGTTC